>Ga0302220_10000174_pt1 | contig 57586 bp, 40 predicted proteins | sample II_Palsa_E1_3_FD_194572 | JGI IMG/M metagenome (GOLD analysis project Ga0302220, IMG submission 194572) | Peat permafrost microbial communities from Stordalen Mire near Abisko, Sweden - II_Palsa_E1_3 | ecosystem: Environmental > Terrestrial > Soil > Palsa > Peat permafrost | place: Sweden...
GTTCCAGCTGCATACGCCGTGGGGCATTCGCACGGTAAACAGTCGTCTGCTGGGGCGATTCAACGTGGCCAACCTGCTGACGGTGGCGGCCTGTCTTGGCTCACTGGGTGAGCCGTTCGCCAATATCGTAGCCGCGCTCGAACATCTGCAGCCGGTCAGTGGCCGCATGAGTCGGCTCGGTGGTATGCACGGCATGCCGCTCGTCGTAGTGGATTACGCCCACACGCCTGATGCGCTGGAACAGGCGTTGATCGCCGTGCGCGCACATTGCGCGGGTCGGCTGATCTGCGTGTTCGGCTGCGGCGGTGAGCGCGATGCCGGCAAGCGGCCGCTGATGGGTGAAATCGCCGCGCGCCTGGCTGATGTGGCCATCGTCACCGACGACAATCCGCGCGGTGAGGACGGCGACGTCATCGTGGCGCAGATTGTTGAAGGCATGCATGCCGCACGGTCCATGGTCGTCGAGCGGGATCGCGCAAAGGCCATCGCCCAGGCGCTGCACCTCGCACGCGCGGGCGACGTTGTGCTTGTCGCCGGCAAGGGTCACGAAACCTATCAGGAAGGCGCCGCCGGCAAGCGGCCGTTCGACGATCTGGCCATCGCGCATGCAGCGCTGGAAAGGCTTTCGCGCGAGGCGCGCGCATGATGCGCCTGAGCGCTATCGCCATGTGGACCCACGGCAGCCTGCTGGGCGCCGATGCCGACATCCACGGCGTGACCATCGATACCCGCAAGATTGCGCCAGGCGACCTGTTCGTCGCGATCAAGGGCGAGCATATGGACGGCCATGATTTTCTTGCCGACGCCGCCGCGCGTGGCGCCGTTGCTGCGCTGGTGACACGCGCGATCGACAGCTCGCTGCCGCAGGTGCTGGTGAAGGATGCCACGCTGGCCTTGGGCGATCTGGCCAGCGCGGCACGTGCGCGGCACGACGCCCGCGTGGTGGGCATCACCGGCTCCAACGGCAAGACCACGGTGAAAACGCTGACCGCGTCGATCCTGTCGCGTCATGGCCGCACGCACGTGAGCTCGGGCAACTACAACAACGAACTGGGCCTGCCGCTGACGCTGCTGTCGATGCCGCAGGATACGCAGTATGCCGTACTCGAAATGGGCGCGGGCAAGCCGGGCGATATCGATTATCTGGCTGCCATCGCGCGGCCCGATGTCGGCCTCGTCACTCTCATCGCGCCGGCGCATCTTGAGCGCATGGGCAGCGTGGAAGGCGTGGCGGAAACCAAGGGTGCCCTCTATCAGGCCCTGCCGGCCGACGGCGTGGCGATCATCAATGCCGACGACGGGTTTGCCAGCTTCTTTACCGGGCTAGCCGGTTCGCGCCGAGTGTTGCGCTTCGGGCTCGATCACGCTTCGGATGTCGGCGCCGACATTATCGAGCAGGCGTTGACCGGCTCACATTTCTTGCTGAGTACGCCACAGGGCGATGCCGAAGTCTGGCTGCCGCTGCCGGGCCGCCACAACATTGCCAACGCGCTGGCCGCCGCGTCGATTGCGCTGGCTCTCGATATTCCGCTGGGCGCCATCGTTGCAGGCCTCGAACAGGCTAGCGGCGTCGCGGGTCGACTTCGGCGCATCACGACGCGCGGTGGCTGGACGCTGATCGACGACAGCTACAACGCCAATCCGAGCTCGATGGCTGCGGGCATCGATACCTTGCGGCTGGCCGCCGGCGAACGTTGGCTGGTGCTTGGCGACATGGCCGAACTGGGTGCCGATGCGCGTGCTCTGCATGCGGGCATTGGCCAGCGTGCGCGCGAACGCGGTGTCGAGCGCGTGTTCGCCGTCGGTCCGCTGAACGTCGCAACGGTTGAAGCGTTTGGTGCCGGGGCTAAGCACTTCGCCGACAAAGCGGCGCTGATTGCGGCCTTGAAAGAACAGCTGCACGAAGGCGTTACCTGCTTGATCAAGGGCTCGCGCTCGGCCGGCATGGAGCAGGTCGTGGCTGCACTAGTCGACGCCGATCAGACGCTCAAGGAAGACACCAGCGAGGGGAGGGCATCCGATGTTGCTTGAACTATCGGACTGGATGGCCCGGCATTTCACCGCCCCTCATCTATTTCAGTACATCACCTTCCGCACCATCATGGCAGCGCTCACTGCGCTGGCCACGTCGTTGCTGTTCGGTCCGGCGCTGATCCGAAAGCTGGCGGCGCTGAAGGCTGGGCAGGTCGTTCGCACCGACGGTCCGCAGACGCATCTGATCAAGGCCGGTACGCCGACAATGGGAGGCGTGATGGTCTTGCTCTCGGTCGTCGTCGCCACGCTGCTGTGGGCGGACCTGCACAACCGTTACGTCTGGACGGTGCTGGCGGTAATGATCGCTTACGGGGCGATCGGCTTCTACGACGATTACCGCAAGCTGGTGCTCAAGGACAGCCGCGGATTGGCCAGCCGCTGGAAGTATTTCTGGCAGTCGGTGTTTGGCGTCGGTGCAGCCATTTTTCTGTACTACAGCGCGCCGCACGCAGTCGGCAATCTGCCGGTTGCGGAGACCGCGCTGTATGTGCCGGTGTTCAAACACGTCGTCATTCCGATGGGCCTGTTCTTCATCGTGCTGACATATTTCATGATCGTCGGGTTCTCCAACGCGGTGAATCTTACCGACGGGCTCGATGGTCTGGCGATCATGCCGACCGTGCTGGTTTCCGGTGCGCTGGGCGTGTTCGCGTATTTGGCTGGCAACAAGGTGTTTTCCGAGTATCTCGGCATTCCGTCGATTCCCGGCGCGGGCGAACTGGCGATTTTCTGTGGTGCGCTCGCCGGTGCGGGTCTGGGCTTTCTCTGGTTCAACACGTATCCGGCGCAGGTTTTCATGGGCGATGTCGGCGCGCTGGCGATGGGTGCGGCGCTGGGCTGCGTCGCGGTGATCGTGCGGCAGGAAATCGTGCTGATCATCATGGGCGGCGTGTTCGTGATGGAAACCGTTTCGGTGATGCTGCAGGTCGCCAGCTTCAAGATGACCGGCAAGCGCATTTTCCGCATGGCGCCGATCCATCACCACTTCGAATTGAAGGGCTGGCCCGAGCCTCGCGTCATCGTGCGTTTCTGGATCATCAGCGTCGTGCTGGTGCTCGTCGGTCTCGCTACCTTGAAGGTGCGCTGATGTTCGACTTCGACAACACCCAGGCCAAACGCCGCGAAGGCCCGCGAGGCCGCTTCGACATGCTGCTGCTGATCGGTCTGATCGGGCTGGCCAGCGTGGGCGTGGTGATGGTGACGTCGAGCTCGATCGCGGTCGCGGACAGCCAGCACCTTGGCGAGTTCTATTTTCTCAAGAAGCACCTGCTGTTTCTCGCGGTGGGCATGGTCGCCGCCGGCATGGCGATGCGCACCGAGCTGAAGCTGTTCGAGAAGTACGCGTTTCCGCTGCTGGCCGTCGCTTTCATCCTGCTGCTTGCCGTGTTCGTGCCGCACTTGGGCATGCGCATCAACGGCGCGCGGCGCTGGCTGAATCTGCTGGTCACCAGCTTTCAGCCGGTCGAGGCAGTGAAACTCATTCTGGTCATCTATATCGCCAGCTATCTGGTGCGTCATCGCGAAAGCGTCGAGACGCGCTTCATGGGACTGATCAAGCCCATCGCCGTGGCCGGCATCATCGTGCTGATGCTGCTGGCACAGCCGGATTTCGGTTCGGCCACGCTGGTGATTGCGGTGAGTATCGCGATGGTCTGGCTCGGCGGTGCGCGACCGATCTTTCTTTTTCTGATGGGCCTGCCGCTGATGCCGCTGCTGTACGTCGCGGCGACCGGCGAAAGCTACCGCATGAAGCGGCTGACCACCTTCATGCATCCCTGGGACCATCCGTTCGACGACGGCTTTCAGCTGACCCAGTCGCTTATGGCGATCGGTCGCGGCGAGTGGACCGGCGTTGGCCTGGGTTCGAGCGTGCTCAAGCTTTCCTATTTGCCTGAAGCGCACACCGACTTCATCTTCGCGGTGATCGGCGAGGAACTGGGCATGGCCGGCGTGCTGCTGGTGATGGGCCTGTTCGCGATCGTGGTGGGGCGAGGTCTTTACCTGGGTCTGAAAGGCGTGGAGATCGGCCAGCGCTTTGCCGGTTACGTGGCCTTCGGCATTTCGCTGATGATCGCGATGCAGGCGATCGTGTCGGTGGGCGTGAATCTCGGCGCGCTGCCGACCAAGGGCCTGACCCTGCCGCTGATCAGCTACGGCGGCTCGTCGATGGCGCTGACTTGCGCGATGGCGGGCGTGCTGCTGCGCGCGACGTTCGAAATCAACCGTGCGCTGGATGCGCGCGAAGTGCGCAACCGCATGTCGTTGGCCGTCTCCGCACCGGATGCCAACGCGGTCGTTCCACCGGCCGAGGCGTTGGCCGCATGAGCGCTACCTCGCCCGTGTTGATCATGGCAGGCGGCACCGGCGGACACATTTTCCCGGGACTGGCCGTGGCCGAATGCCTGCGTGCGCAGGGCGTGCCGGTGGTCTGGCTCGGCGCCGTGGGCGGCATGGAAACCAAGGTGGTGCCGGCCAATCAGATCGAGCTGCATACCGTCGCTGTGGGCGGCCTGCGCGGCAAGGGCTGGCGCACGAGGCTGCTCGCGCCGCTCATGGTGCTGCGGGCGCTGTTCGCTTCCCTGGTGACCTTGCAGAAAATCAAGCCGCGCAGCGTGCTGTCGATGGGCGGCTATGTCGCTGGCCCCGGCGGACTGGCGGCGTGGCTGTTGCGCCGGCCGCTGCTGGTGCACGAGCAGAATCGCGTGGCCGGCTTCACCAATCGTCAGCTGGCGGGTCTGGCCAAGCGCGTGCTGGCAGGTTTCGCCGATGCATTGCCGAACGCGGAATGGGTGGGCAATCCCGTGCGTGCCGCCATTGCTTCGCTGCCCGAACCTACGCAGCGGATCGGCACCCGCGCGGGCAAGCCGCGGCTGCTGGTACTCGGCGGCAGCCTGGGCGCGCGCGGGCTGAATCTCGCCGTGCCGCAGGCGCTGGCGCAGCTCACCCTGGCCGAACGACCGGAGGTACTGCATCAGTGCGGCAGCCGCGGCCTCGATGAGGCGCGTGACGCTTATACGAAAGCTGGCGTTGATGCACAGGTCGTTCCTTTTATCGACGATATGGCCGGCAGCTACAGCTGGGCCGATCTGGCCGTGTGCCGTGCCGGTGCGCTGACGCTGGCCGAGTTGACCGCGGCCGGTCTGGGCGCTTTGTTGGTGCCGTATCCGCACGCGGTGGACGACCATCAGACACACAACGCCGAAGCGCTGGTCGCCATCGGCGCGGCGGAATTGATCCAGGAGCGCGACCTCGATGCGCAGCAGCTGGCGCAGCGGCTTTCGACATTGCTACACGATCGCACTCGCCTGACGGCAATGGCGGTGGCGGCACGTACGCTGGCCAAACCCGACGCCGCGCAGGTCATTGCGCGGGCTTGCATGGAGGTCGCCGCATGACGCTGCGCCGCCTGCACGCGCACGAGGATCTGATGAGCACGTTTCGTCGCGTGCACTTCATCGGTATTGGTGGCGTCGGCATGAGCGGCATCGCCGAGGTGCTGCACAATCTCGGCTACGCGGTATCCGGTTCCGATCGCGCCAACTCGCCGACGGCGCAGCGGCTGCAGCAGCTTGGTATCAGCGTGCATGTCGGCCACGCGGCCGAACATATCGGCGACGCCGACGTGGTGGTCACGTCGAGCGCGATCAGTAAAGAAAACCCCGAGCTGGTCGCGGCTCGCGCAGCGCGCGTTCCGGTGATTCCGCGCGCGGAAATGCTGGGCGAGCTGATGCGCTTTCGTCGCGGCATCGCCATCGCGGGCACGCACGGCAAGACCACCACAACCAGCCTCACCGCCAGCGTACTGGCCGAGGCGGGCTACGATCCGACGTTCGTCATCGGCGGACAGCTCAACGCAGCGGGCGCCAACGCGCGCCTGGGCACCGGCCAGTATCTGGTAGCCGAGGCGGACGAGTCCGACGGCTCGTTTCTGCTGCTGTCGCCGGTGATCGCGGCGGTGACCAACGTCGACGCCGACCATCTGGAAAATTACGGCGGCGATTTCGCGCAGGTGAAAAAGGCCTTCGCCGATTTTCTGCACCGGTTGCCGTTCTATGGCCTGGCCGTGTTGTGCGTGGATGACGAGGAAGTGGCCGAGCTGGCCAAAACCACGACGCGCCGCGTGATGACCTACGGCATCGATACGCCGGACGCCGACGTGCGGGCGGTCAACATCAGCCAGCACGGGTTCGAGATGCATTTCGACGTCGTGCTGCCGGGGCGCGATGCCGCCATGCCGATGAAGCTCAATCTGCCGGGTCGCCATAACGTGCTGAACGCGCTGGCCGCGGTAACCATCGGCTGGCAGCTCGGTGTCGAAGCCGAAGCGATGGCGCATGCGCTGCAGCACTTCCAGGGCGTGGGTCGACGCTTCCATCCGCGCGGCGAGATCGCGCTGGACCAGGGCAGCGTGCTGCTGGTCGACGACTACGGTCATCACCCGCGCGAGCTGGCCGCGGTGTTCGAGGCCGCTCGCGGCGGTTGGCCGAAGCGCCGCCTTGTGGTGGGCTTTCAGCCGCACCGCTACAGCCGCACGCGCGATCTGCTGGACGACTTCGCCAACGTGCTGGCCGAAGCCGACGTGCTGGTGCTGACCGACGTCTATCCGGCCGGCGAAGCGCCGATCGCGGGTGCCGACGGTCGCGCGCTGGCGCGCGCCGTGCGCGCACGCGGCAAGGTCGATCCGGTGCTGATCGACCATCCGCGCGAATTCAAGGACACGCTGCCCACCCTGCTGCGCGACGGCGATCTGCTGCTGCTGCTGGGCGCGGGCGATATCGGTGCCGCAGCGCTGGAGCTCTCGCAGCTCGGCGAACTGAGGACGCATAAATCATGAGTCAGCCAGCAAGCATGCCTAACAAAATCAAAGATCCCGCTCAGTTCGGCCGCGTCGCCGTGGTGATGGGCGGCAGCTCGGCCGAGCGCGAAGTGTCGCTGGATTCCGGCCGCGGCGTGCTCGCTGCGCTGAAGGCGCGCGGCGTGGATGCGCATGCGATCGACGGCATTCCGGCGCTGCTGGATGCCGTGCGCGCCGGCCACTTTGCCCGTGTGTTCAATATTCTCCACGGCGCGGGCGGTGAGAACGGCGAGCTGCAGGGCGCGCTGCAGTCGCTCGGCGTGCCGTTCACGGGCTCGGGCGTGCTCGGTTCTGCGCTGTCGCTGGACAAGATCCGCGCGAAGCAGGTGTGGCAGGCGATCGGTTTGCCCACGCCGATCTTCAAGGCGCTGCCACGCGGCGCCGACATGCACGCCGCGGCGCGCGAGATCGGCTTTCCGCTAGTGGTAAAGCCGGCCTGGGAAGGTTCCAGCGTGGGCGTGACGCGCGTGTTCGACGCGCAGGATCTTGATGCAGCCGTGGCACTGGCCGCCAAATACCCGGGCGACCTGATGATGGAAACCCTGATCGAGGGCGGCGGCGAATTCACCGTCGGCATTCTCGACCGGCAGGTGCTGGCCAGTATCCGCATCGTGCCCAAGGGCGAGTACTACGACTACAACGCCAAATACATCGCCGACGACACGCAGTACATCTGTCCGGGGCTGGAAGGCGACGCCGAGCAGGAGCTGCGCGCGCTGTCGCTTCGCGCGTTCGATGCGCTGGCCTGCAGCGGTTGGGGCCGCGTCGACGTGATGCGCGACGCCGCCGGCCGCAACTGGCTGCTCGAAGTGAACACCGCGCCGGGCATGACTTCACACTCGCTGGTGCCCAAGGCCGCCGCCGAAGCCGGGATCGATTACCAGGAGCTGTGCTGGCGCGTGCTCGAGACGAGCTTCCGGGGAAATGCATGAGGGGTACCGTCCGCCTTATCGCCTGGTGTCTGGCCGTCGCCCTGGTCGCGCTGCCGATCGTCGGCGTGCTGCGCGGCTGGTTCGCTGTCAACCGCTGGCCGGTGACGCAGCTCACCGTGCAGGCCGAGTTCAAACACGTCACGCCGGATCAGCTGCGTGCGGTTGTACTGCCGCATCTGGGCAAGGGCTTTTTTGCACTCGATCTCGATGCGGTACAGAAGGCGGTCGCGGCGCTGCCGTGGGTGGAGTCGGTGCAGGCGCGCAAGCGCTGGCCCGACACCCTGCTGCTGCGCATCTACGAGCGTCAGCCGTTCGCCCGCTGGAACGACAAGCAGCTGATCAGCCGTCAGGGTCTGGTCTTCGACGCACCGGACAGCGACGACACCGGCGCCCTGCCGAAACTCAGTGGTCCCGACGCCCGACTGGCCGAGGTGGTGAGCTTCTACGCCGAAACGCACAAGGCGTTTGCCGGCACGCATCTGGAGATCACCGGCGTGGCGCTGACCGAGCGTGGCAGCTGGAGCGTCACCACCGCAACGGGTGCCCAGATCGTCATCGGCGATCGCGATCAGGCCGGTCGCCGGCTGCGCCGCTTCCTCGACGTCTATCCGCAGATGACGGCCGGTCATACCGACGCCTTCGCCTACGCTGACCTTCGCTACACCAACGGTTTTGCCGTGCGCTGGCCGCAACCGCCGATCGCCACCCACGCTGCTGGAGGCCCGACCCGCATATGAGCATCTCCCTATGAAGCCGCGTAATGACAAACAGTTGGTCGTCGGCCTCGATATCGGCACCTCGAAAGTGGTGGCCATCGTCGGCGAGTACGAGCCCGGCGAGCCGATCACCGTCATCGGCATCGGCACCCACGTGTCGCGCGGCATGAAGCGCGGCTCGGTGGTGGACATCGAATCGACGGTGCACTCGATCCAGCGTGCGGTGGAAGAAGCCGAGCTGATGGCCGGCTGCGACATTCGCTCGGTGGTCGCCTCCATTTCCGGCAGCCATCTGGAAACGCGCAACTCGCACGGCAATGCGGCCATCCGCGACCGCGAAGTGACGGCAGGCGATCTGGAGCAGGTCCTGGAAGCGGCCAGCGCGGTGGCGATCCCGGCCGATCGCAAGGTCTTATATAAGGAGTCGCAGGAATATCGCATCGACGGCCAGGACGGCATTCGTTCGCCGGTCGGCATGAGCGGCGTGCGGCTGGAAGCGAACGTGCACCTGGTCACTGGCGCGGCGGCCGCCGTACAGAACATCACCAAGTGCATCCAGCGCTGCGGCCTCTCGGTCGACGAACTGGTGCCTTCGGCGCTCGCCAGCGCCAAAGCCGTGCTGACCGACGACGAGCGCGAGCTGGGCGTCTGTCTGGTCGATATCGGCGCCGGCACGACGGACATCGCGATCTACACGCAGGGCTCGATCCGCTTCACCGCCTCACTGCCTATCGGCGGCGATCAGGTGACCAGCGATATCGCCTACGGCGTACACACGCCGACCGCGCATGCCGAAGAAATTAAGATCAAGTACGCCTGCGCGCAAACCGGTCTGGCGCACGCGGAAGAGACGATTCAGGTACCCAGCGTCGGCGATCGACCGCCGCGTCGTCTGGCCCGGCAGTCGCTCGCGCAGAGCGTGCAGGCGCGCTACGAGGAAATCTTCGAGATGGTGCAGGACCAGCTGCGCCGCTCGGGCTACGAAAGTCTGGTGGCGGCAGGCGTAGTGCTGACCGGTGGCGCTTCCAAAATGGAAGGCGCGCTGGAGCTGGCTGAAGAGATCTTCCACAAGATGGTGCGCATCGGCGTACCGCAGCAGATCACCGGTTTGGGCGAAGTGGTCGCCAGCCCACTGCATTCAACCGGCGTGGGCCTGCTCCTTCACGGCGCGCGCGCTGGCGGCATGCGCGTCGCCGGACCGTCTGGCGGCAGCGTCGGTGGCTTCGTCGACAAGCTGCGCGGCTGGATCACCAAGAATTTTTGAGGTTGAGAAACGCTTTACCGGGTGACGCATGGAGTTGTCACCCAGGGCAGAAGGAACCAGCCCACCACCATGGACCGACAAGGAGTCGCGTTCCCTGGTTACAACGACAACAACTCTTTAGGAGGACGGGAAATGTTTGAACTCATCGATAAGCTCGCACCAAACGCAGTCATCAAAGTCATCGGCGTAGGCGGTGGCGGCGGCAATGCCGTGGCCCACATGCTCAACTCCAACATCGAAGGCGTCGAATTCATCGTCGCCAACACCGACGCGCAGGCCATGACCAGTTGCGGCTCGCGTACCCACCTGCAGCTGGGTGGCAACGTAACCAAGGGCCTCGGCGCCGGCGCCAATCCGGAGGTCGGTCGTCAGGCCGCGCTGGAAGATCGTGAACGCATTGAGGCCATGCTCGAAGGTGCCGATATGGTGTTCATCACCGCCGGCATGGGCGGTGGCACCGGTACCGGCGCGGCGCCGGTCGTGGCCCAGCTGGCCAAGGAAAAGGGCATTCTCACCGTGGCGGTGGTCACCAAGCCGTTCCCGTTTGAAGGCCGTCGCCGCATGCAGGTGGCGATGAAGGGCATCGAGGATCTCTCGCAGCATGTCGACTCGCTGATCACCGTGCCGAACGAGAAGCTGCTCAGCGTGCTGGGACGTGACGTGACGTTGCTGAACGCGTTCAAGGCCGCCAACGACGTGCTGCAGGGCGCCGTGCAGGGTATTGCTGACCTGATCACAGCTCCAGGCCTGATCAACGTCGACTTTGCTGACGTGCGCACCGTGATGTCCGAAATGGGCCTGGCCATGATGGGGTCGGGTACCGCATCGGGCGACGACCGTGCCCAGGCGGCTGCCGAAGCCGCGATCAAGAACCCGCTGCTGGAAGACGTCAACCTCAACGGCGCTTGCGGCATCCTGGTGAACGTCACCGCCGGCACCAACCTGACCATGCGCGAATTCGACGAAATCGGCCGGATCATCCATGACTTTGCCAGCGAAGATGCCACCGTGGTCATCGGTACGTCGCTCGATCCGGAGATGAAGGACGAAGTGCGCGTCACCGTGGTTGCTACGGGCCTCAACCGGGCGGCGGCATCGCGTCAGCCTATCCGCATGGTCGAAACCCAGCAGATGCCGCGTCCACGCCCCGTCGTACTTCGTACGGGCACGGGCAATGAAGTCGTTGATTACGCTCAGCCGGAGGCGAACAACAATCACCACAGCCGTGCAGACAGCAACGCAACCCCAGCCAAGTCGGCCGAGCCCGGTTTTGACTATTTGGATATTCCCGCGTTTTTGCGTCGTCAGGCGGACTGAGCCATAGGCGGCCCGCCGAGGCCGTTTTAAAACATGCGTTAAATTTTTGAACCAAAAGGCCGCCGGGCTTGTCCATTCCCTGTCGCGTACGGAGTCATTCCGTGCCGGCAGGAAAGGTCTGGATTGTGCTTCGGTTTTTTGCCTGTTGGTGTCGCTGCAAGACGGTGCGTCTGGACAGACGCATGTCGGGCCATCGGTTGTTTACGTCGGCCCGTCCGTTGCCTGTGCTGGATTTCCCGTCCGTAGCGCAGGCAGCGTGTCGACCCTTGGAAGGGCAGAGAAACGCGGCTTTTGTCTCGTTCCGTTGAGATGAAGGGCGGATGAAGGCTTAATCAGACTGTACCGTACAGTTTGCTATTTCACAGGTTAAAACTGTGTTAGCATTTGCTCCTAATTGGCTGTGCCTACACGGGTACCAAAAAAATGATAAAGCAGCGTACGCTCAAAAATATTATCCGCGCTACTGGCGTCGGCCTGCACACCGGTGACAAGATTTACATGACGTTGCGCCCGGCAGCGCCCAATACCGGCATAGTATTTCGCCGTACCGATCTCAATCCGCCGGTCGACATTCGCGCCCGTCAGGACAACGTAGGCGATACAAGCTGGTCGACCACGCTGGTCAACGCCAACGTCAAGGTTTCTACCGTTGAGCATCTGCTGTCGGCCATGGCCGGATTGGGCATTGACAACGCCTACGTGGACCTCTCTGCTGCAGAAGTGCCGATCATGGACGGCAGCGCTGGACCGTTCGTTTTCCTGCTGCAGTCGGCCGGAATCGAAGAGCAAAACGTAGCCAAGCGCTTCATTCGCATCAAGAAGCCGATTAAGGTCCAGGACGGCGACAAATGGGCGAGCATTTCGCCTTTTGAAGGTTTTAAGGTTGGGTTTTCCATTGATTTTGATCACCCGATCATCAGCAAGCGCACGTCGCACGCCGAAATTGACTTCTCGACCACCTCCTTCGTCAAGGAAGTGAGTCGGGCGCGCACGTTCGGCTTCATGCGCGACATCGAAATGATGCGTGAAAAGAACCTCGCGCTCGGCGGCTCGATGGATAATGCGGTGGTGCTCGACGATTATCGCGTGCTGAACGAAGACGGCCTGCGCTACGAGGACGAGTTCGTCAAACACAAGATTCTCGATGCGATCGGTGACCTGTATCTGTTGGGCCACAGCCTGATTGGCGCCTACAGCGCGCACAAGTCGGGCCATGAGCTCAACAACAAGCTCCTGCGTACCTTGATGGCTGATGCCTCTGCCTGGGAAGAAGTCAGTTACAAGGACGACCCGGCGACGTCGCCGATTTCCTACGCGCATCCGGCACAGGCGATCTAATCGACTGACGCGCCACGATAAAAACGGTTATTTGCTGCTAAAAAGCCACGTCTTGCGACGTGGCTTTTTCATTTTTAGGATATCTGCGCGACCACGCATTTCGGAACGGGGGTTCTTTCGATGGGTGTCGCGTGAGCCGAACAGCGTGTTATAAATCGTCGTCTGGCATAAATACTGCACTGTTTTTAACGCCCGTCGAAGTCTCGAAACAGGCAGTCAAGGTTTCTTTATTGGTGTGGAATCAGTGGTATCGGCCATGGATGCCAAATCGAGGAACAGATCCCGCAGTGTGGGGTCCGAGATTGATGCCGCCGCGGCTTTCAGATGGGTGGCGGCGACATGAGAAAGCGGTTTTGATCGTTCCGGCTCGATAACGGCCGGTGGTGGGGGAGCCACTTTCACGGCGACAGAACTGGCCGGTGTGCCGATGGCATGCGCGGTGGCAAGGATTTGCGTCTGCATAAGGCGCAGACGCGTTGCCCAGGCTGGGGAAGAAGCCAGAAAGACGAGGCGATCGTTGCGCAGGTTGGCGAATCTCACCTGCTCGCGCAATGGCGATGGCAGCGTCTGGCGCAAGGCGCGATCCAGCGCTTCGAGCATGCCGGCCCTTTTGGCCAGCGTGGCGAAGGAGCCACAGTCGACGATGGACTTCGGTCCGTTGCCGATGCGGCGCAAAATGGCTGGTGCGGGTCGTTGCACGGTGTTGAATTCGATTCTGGAAACTCATGCAAATCATACTCGTCTCACGCACCCGCAAAGCGCCGAAAACGCTGGATCTGGAAAACCGCCAACTGCGCTTGAAGCTGCTGGCGATAGTGGCGGCGGCCGTAGTGGGGTGTGTCGGGATGGGTGTCGGACTGGCATTGACTCTTGCCAGCCCGCGCGACCGCGCGTTGTCGCAGATACGCGGTTTGCAGCAGCAGGTGCGCCAGCAGAAGGGTCAGCTGGACACGGTACGCGAGGATTCGCAGCGCGGGCTTGATGCGCTGGCGGTCAAGCTGGGCCAGCTGCAGGCGCAGTCGACCCGGCTCAACGCGCTGGGCGAGCGTTTGACCGAGGTCGGCAAGCTCGATGCCAATGAATTCAACTTCGACCAACAGCCGGCCGTGGGCGGCGTGGAAGACTTCAGCGGCGGCGCCTACGCCCTGCCGCAAAATCTGGACAGCGGCATCAGTCAGTTGGCGACCCAGTTTGATACTCAGCAGGCGCAGCTGTCCGCGCTGCAAAGCCTGCTGATGGACGCCAAGATCGACTCGAACCTGAAACCGACGGGGATGCCAGTTGATGGCTACATCTCCTCTTACTTCGGCGCGCGTCCCGATCCCTTCGACGGCCGATCGGCAAGGCACACGGGCATTGACATCGCCACGCCTTACGGTACGCCGGTGCACGCGGTGGCTGAGGGCATGGTCACTTACGCCGGCGTGCGCAATGGCTACGGCAATGTGGTCGAGATCGATCATGGTAACGGCTACATGACGCGCTATGCCCACAACAGCGCGCTCGATGTACATGCCGGCGAGCACGTCCAGGTTGGCACGGCCATCGCACAGGCGGGCTCCACCGGGCGATCGACCGGTTCGCACGTGCATTTCGAGGTTTGGTACGACGGTCACGTGGTCAATCCGCTGGCTTTTGCCAAAAATCATCGCTGACGAAACGACGCCCGGCGCCGCCGGGTACCCTTGAATCCCCCGCCTGTCGCCGCCATCCCGAATGACTGGGCGCGCCGGGCTTTCCGTATTTACCCGTGGCAAGGGCCTAGCGCGAGGTCACGTCGGGATCTTCCGACCAGGCTTCACGGTGGCGCTCCAACGACCTGAGCTGAAGCGGGTGTTGCTGATGGGCCGCGCTGGCGGTCTTTGGCGCCCGTCTAGCAATAGCCGTGTAGTAATATGTTCGACTGGCCCGCGCTCGCTGTGGGCAACTTGTTTCCCAATCCGGAAGATCGATGTTCAACCGTGCCCTGACGAGTCTTTTCGGTAGCCGCAATGATCGTGTGCTGCGGCAGCTTTCCCGAAGTGTTTCGCGTATCAATGCGCTGGAGCCGGAGTTCGAAAAGCTGAGCGACGAAGCCCTGCGCGGCAAGACCGACGAGTTCAAACAGCGCATCGCCGCGGGCGAGCCGCTGGACAAATTGCTCCCCGAGGCGTTTGCCGTGGTGCGCGAAGGCGCCAAGCGCACGCTTGGCATGCGCCATTACGACGTGCAGATGATCGGCGGCATGGTGCTGCATTCGGGGAAAATCGCCGAAATGCGCACCGGCGAGGGCAAGACCCTGGTCGGCACGCTGCCTGTATATCTCAATGCGCTGGCCGGCAACGGCGTGCACGTGGTTACCGTGAACGACTATCTGGCGCGCCGTGACTCGGCCCAGATGGGCAAGTTGTACAACTTTCTTGGGCTCAATGTGGGCGTCGTGTATCCGGGCATGGATCACGCCGACAAGCACGCGGCCTATGCCGCCGATATTACCTACGGCACCAACAACGAATTCGGCTTTGATTACCTGCGCGACAACATGGCGCTCAGCAAGGAGCAGCGCTACCAGCGCGGCCTGCACTATGCGATCGTCGATGAGGTCGACTCGATTCTTATCGACGAGGCGCGCACGCCGCTGATCATCTCCGGCCCGGCCGAGGATTCTCCGCAGCTGTATATCGCCGTGAACAAGATCGTGCCGCGGATGATTCGTCAGCCGCTGGAAGACGGCGAGGGCGATTACTGGGTCGATGAGAAGCAGAAGCAGGTGCATCTGTCGGAGGCCGGCATGCAGCACGCCGACGAACTGCTGCGCGAAGCCGGCGTTATCGAGCAGGACAGCGGCCTGTACGACTCGAAGAATCTGGCGGTGGTGCATCATCTCAACGCGGCGCTGAGGGCCAATGGCATTTATCAGCGCGACGTCGACTACATCGTGCGCGACGGCGAAGTCATCATCGTCGATGAATTCACCGGCCGTACGCTGGCGGGTCGCCGGTGGTCCGACGGCCTGCATCAGGCGGTCGAGGCGAAGGAAGGCGTGCCGATCCAGCGCGAGAACCAGACGCTGGCGACGGTGACGTTCCAGAACCTGTTTCGCATGTACAAGAAGCTGGCCGGCATGACCGGCACGGCCGACACCGAGGCGTTCGAGTTCCAGAGCATCTACGGTCTAGAGGTGGTGGTCATTCCCACCCATCAGCCGATGGTCCGCAAGGACAACTCGGACATGATCTTCCTCTCGCAAGATCCGAAATATCGTGCGGTCATCGAGGACATCAAGGCCTGCCACGAGCGCGGCCAGCCGGTGCTGGTGGGCACCACCTCGATCGAAGTATCCGAGCTGCTTTCCGGTCTGCTGACTCAGGCGAAGGTGGTGCACGAAGTACTGAACGCCAAGCAGCACGAGCGCGAGGCGCATATCGTTGCGCAGGCCGGTGCGCCCGGACAGGTGACCATTGCCACCAACATGGCCGGTCGCGGTACCGACATCGTGCTCGGCGGCAGCCTTGAGGCGGCCTTGGCGACCCTGCCCGACGGCGCCAGCGAGATCGAGCGCCAGCGCGTCAAGACCGAGTGGAAAAAACTGCACGAGCAGGTGCTGGCTTCTGGCGGCCTGCACATCATCGGTACCGAGCGGCATGAGTCGCGGCGCATCGACAATCAGCTGCGCGGCCGCTCGGGTCGTCAGGGTGATCCGGGCTCCTCGCGATTCTATCTGTCGCTGGAAGACAACCTGTTGCGCATCTTCGGTGGCGAAGGCCTGATCCGCTGGATGAAGCGTTTCGGCATGAAGGACGACGACGCGCTGGAAGATCGCATGATCAGCCGGCAGATCGAAAAGGCCCAGCGCAAGGTCGAGCAGCACAACTTCGATATCCGCAAGCACCTGCTCGAGTTCGATGACGTCGCCAATGACCAGCGCAAGGTTATCTATCGCCAGCGCGATGAGCTGCTGGAAGGCGAGGATGTTTCAGCCACTGTGGCCGACATCCGCGAGGACGTGGTGCAGTCGATGGTGCGTTCGCACGTGCCGGCTGACAGCATCGACGACCAGTGGGACATTCCCGCGCTCGATCGCGAGCTGGAAAGCGAGTTCGGCCTGACGCTGGAACTGAAGAGCTGGATCGAACAGCAGCCGGAAATCGATGCCGAACGCATCCTCGGCCACGTGCGCGAATCGGTCGACAGTTTCTTCCAGGCGAAAGAGGCGCAGGTCGGCGCCGATACCATGCGCCAGCTGGAAAAGCACATCATGCTTACCGTGGTCGACAATGCATGGAAGGATCATCTGGCCAACATGGACTACCTGCGACAGGGCATTTACCTGGTGGGCTACGCTCAGCAGGATCCAAAACAGGCATTCAAGCGCGAATCGTTCAAGCTATTTTCCGACATGCTCGACCGTATCAAGGTCGAGGTGGTGCAGATGCTGGCGCGTATCCGCGTTCGCAGCGAGGAGGAGGTTGCGGCGATGGAGGCAGAGCAGCAGCGCATCGCCGAACGTTTGCAGACGCAGATGCTGGCCACTGGCGGTGGCGCGCCGGTCAACGCGTTTGACGCGCCGGACAACAACGAGTCTTCCGGTGGCGCAGGCAACTACGATCGGGCGCCGGAGCCGAACAGCCCGAAGGTGGGTCGCAACGATCTGTGCCCGTGTGGTTCCGGTAAAAAATACAAGCATTGCCATGGCCAGCTGACCTGAGCGTATCAGGACTGGCACGACGTCAGGATGATGTTGAAAAACCCCGCTTCGGCGGGGTTTTTCGTACGTGACGCTGAATCAGTCCTCACTACCCGGCGGACGATGGCGATGCGGCTCGGCGTTGACCGTAATGTACTGAGGCTCTTCCTCATCGATACGCAACGCGGTGAGTTTGCCGCCCCATACGCAGCCGGTGTCGATCGCGTGCACGCCGAAGCCGGCAAACCGCCCGAGCGCGGACCAGTGACCGCAGACAATGCGCGTATCGCGACGACGCATGCCGGGGACTTCAAACCAGGGATACAGTCCGGGTTTCTGCGTGCCGGGAATATTTTTGGCGTCAAAATCGATCCGGCCACTGACGTCGCAGTAGCGCATGCGGGTCATGGTGTTGATGGTGGCGCGTTGTCGATCCAGCCCCTGCAGCCGGCTGGACCACACGGCGGGGCGGTTGCCGAACAGATTGCGCAACAGCCTCGGATGGCGCGGACTGGACAGCTCGCGCTCCACATCCTGCGCTGCCCGCTGCGCTTGTCGCAGCGTCCACATCGGCGCCAGCCCCGCATGCACCATCGTCCAGTTGAGCTTTTCGTCGTGATGCAGCAGCTTTTGCGATCGCATCCATTCGAACAGCACCGGCGCGTCGTCGGCGAACAGTACTTCGCGCAGTTCGGGATTCACCCGCGCCTGCGCGTCGGGACGACGCTGGGCGATCGCCAGCAGACTCAGGTCGTGGTTGCCCAGCGTCACCACGCTCGATTCGCGCAGCTCGTGAATCAGCCGCAGCGTCTCCAGGGATTGCCCGCCACGGTTGACCAGGTCGCCACAGAACCAGAGCTGATCCTGCACCGGATCGAAGCGCAGCTTTTCGAGCAGGCGCTGCAGCTCCGGGTAGCAGCCCTGCACGTCGCCGATGGCGTAGGTGGCCATGTCAGACGATGTCCATCAGTGCCGGATCCATCAATGCAGCGTGCGCGGAATGGACAAGGTGAACGTGGGAATGGGGGCATCGAAATGGGTGCCGTCGTCGGCGAGCATTTGATAACTGCCGCCCATCGTGCCGACCGAGGTTTCCAGCACCGCACCGGAGGTGTATTCGAAGTCGTCACCCGGCCGCATCCACGGTTGCTCGCCGACGACGCCTTCGCCACGCACTTCTTCCACCTTGCCGTTGGCGTCGGTGATCATCCAGTGGCGCGTCAGTAGTCGCGCCGGCATATCACCCTGGTTGCGCAGGGTAATGGTGTAGGCGAAAACGTAGCGATTATCACCGGGCTTCGATTGATCGGGGACGAAGCGCGTTTCCACCTGCACATCGATCGTGTAGGGAGCTTTTTCATTCATGCGCCGATTGTAAGGCCTGCCATCGTGAATGGGGTGCAGCCTTCACTTCTGTGATGAATTCTCGATGGTGAAACTACCCCGTCGCCTGTGCCGTGTAGATCTTTGCCAGTCGGACAAAATCAGCAGGCGACAGGGTTTCGGCGCGAGCCTTGGGGTCGACGTCGGCGCGGCGAATGGCGTCGCTATCGAGCATCTGCTTGAGCGCATTGCTGAGCGTCTTGCGTCGTTGCGCAAAGGCCGCCTTCACCACCGAATAAACGTGCGACGAGTCCGCGTCATGCCTCTGCTCAGGCAACAACGGCAGCAGGCGCACGACCGACGACTCCACTTTCGGCGGCGGGCGAAACGCTTCCGGCGGCACATCGAACAACGGTTCGACCCGACAGGCGAGCTGCAGCATCACTGAAAGCCGGCCGTAAACCTTGCTGCCGGGTTCGGCCGCCATGCGCTCGACGACCTCCTTTTGCAGCATGAAGTGCAGATCCTGGATCGCGCCGAAATGATCGACGCAATGAAACAGGATCGGACTGGAGATGTAGTACGGCAGGTTGCCGGCGATACGCAGGCGCTCCACGCCGAGACTTTGCGCCAGCGCGGTGAAGTCGACCTTCAATACATCGGCGTGGATGATCTGCAACTCACCCACACTCGCAGCGCGCGACTGCAGGCCGGGGATCAGATCCGTATCCAGTTCGATCGCGGTGAGTTTTCCGGCTGCCTTCAGCAACGGCAGTGTCAGCGCGCCTTCCCCCGGACCGATCTCGATCACCGTATCCCCGGGACGGGGCGCAATCATGCTGACGATCTGACCGATGTATCGCTGGTCGTGCAAAAAATGTTGACCAAAACTCTTCTTGGGGCGCGCGCTCATGCGCTTAAGCGCCGGCGTTCGATCAACATCAAGGCCATGCGTGCCGCCGCGATCAGGCTGGCCGGGTCGCCGCGGCCGGTGCCGGCCAGATCGAGCGCGGTACCGTGATCGACCGAGGTACGGATAAACGGCAGGCCGAGCGTGAGATTCACAGTGCGATCGAACGCTTCGCTCTTCAGTACCGGCAGCGCCTGATCGTGGTACATCGCGACCACGGCGTCGTAGTGCTGGCGCTGCGCGGGTATGAACGCGGTGTCGGCCGGCATCGGTCCAATCAAATGCATGCCTTCGGCGCGCAGAGCGTTCATGGCGGGAATGATGGTGTCGATTTCTTCGTGCCCGAGATGCCCGGCTTCGCCGGCGTGGGGATTGAGGCCGAGTACCGCGATGCGCGGGGCGGCAAATCCGAATTTATTGCGCAGCTCGCTGTGCACAATGCGCAGTGTGCGCGTCAGCCACGCTGCGGTGATGGTGGCGGAGACGGCGGACAATGGCAGGTGCGTGGTTACCAAGGCCACGCGCAGCTCGGGGCTGGCCAGCATCATTACCACCTCGGCATCCACGCGTTCGGCAAAAAATTCCGTATGTCCGCTGAAGCGGATGCCGGCCTGATTGATCGAGGACTTTTGCAGCGGCGCGGTGACCACCGCGTCGTAGCGGGCGGCCACGCAGCCATCGCTGGCTTCGGCCAGCGTCGCCAGCACGTGATGCGCGTTGGCGGGATCGGGTTGGCCGGGCAATTCAGTGACCGCCAGCGGCACGTGCCTGACGCGGAGCACACCGGGAAGCGGCTCGGTCTGCACGCTGCCATTATCGTCGATCAGTTCAATGGAAGCGCCGCAGCGCAGCGCGGCGCGCTCAAGCAGCTGGCGATCAGTGACGGCGATCAGGCTGGCCGGCAGCCCGATGCTGGCCAGCCGTATCAACAACTCAGGACCGATGCCGGCAGGTTCGCCGGCTGTTATCGCAAGCCGCGGGAAAGGGATCCCGTTCAATGCGGCTTACGGCGTGGTATCGGTCGAGGCTGCCTTATCATCCGCCGGCTGCAGCTCGGGGGCCATAATCTTGATGTAAGCGTTGGCGCGCGCTTCGCGCAGGTAATCGTCGTACGTCTGTTCGGACTTGCGGTTGCCGATGGCCTGGCGGGCGTCGTCCCGCGCAATCTGGTCAGTCAGATCGCTTTGACGCGTGCCCAGGCGCTGCAGGATATTCCAGCCCGCATCGGTCTGGAACGGCTGCGATATCTGGTTGTCCTTCAGCGTATCGAGCTGCTGACCAATGGCTGAGCCCCAGTCCTGCTGCTTGAACCAGCCCATGTCGCCACCGGCGTTGGCGGTCGTTGTATCGGCCGAATCCTTTTTTGCCGCTTCAGCAAAATCACCGTGCTTGCTGACGAGGCTGGTATAGATGTCCTGCGCTTTCTGGTGGGCCTGCTCGGGCGTGATCAGTTCGCTGGGCTTGATGACGATCTGTCGGGCGTGATATTCGGTGACCACCTGTGCGCTTGGCTGACGCTGGCCAAGCAGTTTGATGATGTTGAAACCGGTCGGGCCGCGCAGAGCAGGGCTGACGTCGCCGGGCTTCATGGCGGCAATGGTGTCGACGAAAGCGGGCGGAACGGCATCCATGCGGCGCCAGCCGAGGTCACCACCCTCCAGCGCATCGGAGGCGTCGGAGAAACGGATGGCGGCTGCGTTGAAATCCAGCCCGCCCTGAATCGCGGCAACGGCCTTGGCAGCTTTGTCCTGCGCGGCCGCAATGGCCGCAGCGTCAGCGCCGCTGGGCGTGCTGATCTGAATATGTGCCAGATGCACTTCCCCGGCTTTGTAGGTCGGGCTGCTGAGCAGGTTATTGACCTCGCTATCCGTCACCGAGACCGAATCCTGAATCACGCTCTGGTGCAGCCGCTGAATAGTGATCTGATCGGACAGCTGCTGGCGAAACGCGCTGTAGCTGCCGCCATCGTGTTCAACGGCGGCGCGTAGCTGATCGGCGGTCATCTTGTTCTGCTGGGCCACGCCGTTCACTGCCTGATCCACATCGGCTTCGGAAACGTGGATGTCCTGATCCTGTGCCTTCTGAATCTGCAGCCGGTTGAGGATCAGGCGATCAAGCACCTGTTTTTCCAGCACGTCGGTGGGCGGCAATTGACCGGGCTGACTGGCGTATTGCTGGCGCAGCGTGCCGACGGCTTCATTCAGCTCACTCTGCAGGATCACGTCGTCATTGACGATGGCGACAATGCGGTCGACGGGCTGCGGACCGCCAGCAGCAGCGCCGGGCAGCAGCTGAGCCTGTGCGGGCATTGCAATGGCGAGAGTCAGCAGAAGAGATGCGAGGAGTTGCTTCATCGATGAAAAGCCTGGGTCGCCATGGGCGTATGCAAAATTATTGATAACCGAGAATATCACGGCTCAACGCGTCGTCGATCTGGCCGCCCGTTGAGCCCAGCCCCTTGAACACCACTTCGAACATGATGGCGTTGTCGCGCAGGTTCACATTACTGGTCGTGGGTGCCGGGCCGAAACCGTAGTAGTTCTGGTTGACGTAATTACGGTCAACCAAGCGCAAGGTCACGCAACAGCTGTCGTATTCCACGCCGGCCAGCGCCTCCACTGTGCCGGTAATGGTGTTCACGACGCCCTTGATGGGCTCCTCATAACTCCATGATCCGATCAGGCGCCAGTACGGCGACAGCGGATAGACCGCGGAAAAACTGTATTGTTCCAGGATGCCCTGGCGGTAGTGGTACGAGAAGTTCAGCACGCCATCGTTGCCCAGCCGATGCTGCAGCTCGAACGAAGCCACATCGGTCTGACGCGAGTTCGGGCTCCACTGGTAAGCCGAGTTGATGCGCCAGCGGTCATTGAGCTGTACGTCGAGCTGCGCAACGTAATCGGAGCCGTTGTAATTGGTCGCCACCGGAACGGTGTTCTGACCGTTCGGTATCTGAACGCGCTGCGGCGAGAAATAGCGGATCTGTCCGAAGCTGGCCGACACGCGTTCGACGCCATTCTCGTCGAGCAGCCGGCTGGTCAGTGCGCCGGTCAGGTTGTTGGCGTTCATCTGGCGATCGGCGCCGGCGAACTGGTTCGGCGTGAACAGCTGGTAGTAGTCGAACGAGGTCAGCGAGCTGTCGAACAGCGGCAGGTTGTTCTGATTGCGGTACGGCACGTACAGGTAGTACGCGCGCGGTTCGAGCGTCTGCGTGAAATTGCTGCCGAACAGCGAGATGCTGCGATCAAACACCAGTCCGCTGTCCAGGCTGACGATCGGCAAGGCTCGGCTTGGCGACTTGTCCGTAAACGGCGAAGCCGTGCCGCTGCCGCTGCCCAATATTCCGTAGTAGCCGTAATTTTGGTAGTTGCCGTTCAAGTCGTAAGCGGTATAGCGATAGGCCAGCTTGGGCCGCACAAACCACGCCGAGGTACCGAAATCAGCCTGTAGATACGGATAAAGATCGACGCGCGCACCTTCGACATTGGCCGTCTTGTGAAACTCATCGGCCTCGTTGTTCATACCGAACTCGAGCCAGCGCGAAATCGGCACGTTCAAATTGAGCGTCACATACGGCATCTTGTCGTATGGGTTCACCGTGTCGGTCGCGAACGGGTTGGCGTTTTGATAGAGCAGGCCACCGAGGGACGCATTCCACCAGTTGCCGCCACCGACGATCGCGGCGTTCGATGTCAGTGTGTAGATGGCCTGCTTCGTCAGCGCGTTGCCGTAATCGTAGATATAGCTGCTGTCCGAGACGTGGTTGTACGAGCCGACGAAAGCCCAGCCGTCCCACAGGGCCGTGGTGTCGGTCAGGTCGACCAGATAACGCGAGTCGCCCTTGGTATTGGTCAGGCCGTCGCTTTCACCCGTGTCATTCGGCACATATTCCACATTGTCCTGACCGTGGCTGGTCGCTGTCTCGTAACGAAATTCACCCGCCAGCAGCGGGCCACGATCGGTATAGAAACGTGGCTCCAGCGTGGCGTCGTAGTTGGGCGCCAGATTTAAGTAAAAAGGTGCGCTGATCTCGAAACCCGAACGGCTAGTGTTGCTGAGCGTCGGTGCCAGAAAACCGGTCTCGCGCCGGTTGTCGAGCGGAAAGGTGAAGTACGGCAAATAGATGAACGGCACATTGCCCACGCGCATGGTTCCATTACGCGCGGTGCCGACGCCGGTGTCCTTGTCCATCGTGATCGACTTGGCGCGAAACTCCCACACGTGGTGGCCCAGGTCGCAGGTCGAGTACGTCGCCATCGCGTAGCGTGAGTGCAGGTCGTCGAGCATCTGCCCCTGTTTGGCCACGCCATTGCCGCGTGCGTCGAGCATCTGATAGGTCACGTTGTCGGCAATACCGCGGCTGGCATCAGAGTTGCCACGCATGTGACTGCCAGAGATCAGCTGGGTGGATTCCTGATAGCGCACATTGCCGCGCGCGTCGTAATCGCTGGTCTCATCGTTGTAATCGACGGTATCGGCCTGCAGCTTTTCGTCGGCGCGTTTCAGTACCACGTTGCCGGACAGGTGATACACCGTCTGGTTGGAGCTATCGACGTTGATCGAGTGGACGTCGGTCGGACTCGTATTGCGCAGCGCCGGATTCTTGCCCAGGCTCGGGTCATAGAAGTCCAGCAGCGCGTTAGGCCGGCAGATCGCAAAGTTGTAAGGCCGCGGCGCGCAATGGAACGAGCCCAACGGACAAACCTGTTCAGCGCCGTCAAGCGATGACGCGGGTTTTTGCGTTGCCGCATCGGCCGGTCCTCCAAACAAGGCAAGGGCGGCAGCGACGGCAAGGAGGCGGTGCGGTGGGAGCTTATGCGTCACGTCGAAATCTGTCGTCTTTGAAGGCACGTTAAGCTAACAGAAAGATCGCGTGTAAGGCAGGCATACATTCTCCCGTTTCAGCGCGCTCACCTGCAGCGGCGCGGCCATCGTCAGGATTGGCCCCGTTTTACGGCTTTCCCCCGTTTCAGCCGGGGTCGAAGCGACCGGCTGCCGGCTTGCAGCAAGCCTCAATCCATCAGGGCCGAGACATGGGCTGATGCGCTGGCGGCCAAGGCCGGCAGGTCGTAGCCGCCCTCCAGCGTCGAGACCAGCCGACCGCCTGAATGTCGGCGGGCGACGGCGACCAGTTTCTCGGTAATCCAGGTGTAGTCGTCCTGCCCCAGCCGGATATCGGCGAGCGGGTCGTTGCGGTGCGCGTCGAAGCCGGCGGAAACCAGCACGAGCTGCGGTTTGAACGCATCCAGCCGGGGCAGCAGCAAACCGTCCCACAGTTCGCGGAATTCGCGCGAGCCATCGCCCGGCGACAGCGTGCCGTTGACGATATTGCCCACGCCACGCTCGTTTTCGAAGCCCGTGCCCGGATAGAGCGGCGACTGGTGGCTGGAAACAAACAGCACCCGCTTGTCGGCTTGGAAAATGGCCTGCGTGCCGTTGCCGTGGTGCACGTCGAAATCGGCGATCGCCACACGTTTCAGGCCGTAAGCGGCGATCGCATGGGCGGCAGCCACCGCAATACTGTTGAACAGGCAAAAACCCATCGCCTGGTCGCGCGTGGCGTGGTGGCCGGGCGGGCGCACGGCGCAGAAGGCGCGCTGATTGTCGGCGCCGCTCATGACGGTATCCACCGCCGCGACCACCGCACCGGCAGCGCGCAAAGCGGCGTCCAGCGATCCCGGCGACATCACCGTGTCTTCGTCCAGACGATGCGCGCCATCCGCCGGTGCGCTGGCAAAAATACCATCCACGTAAGCGGAGCTGTGCGCGCGCAGCAATTGCTCGCGGGTGGCACGGGGCGCCTCGATCCGATCCAGTGCCGCGTAGCGGTCGACGTCCAGCGCGTGCAGCACGGAGGACAATCGCGCCGGACGTTCGGCGTGACCAGCGCCCGGGTCGTGCAGCAGACAGTCTGCGTGGGTATAGAGCTGGAGCATGGGCGGGCGGTCCCGTCGGAGGGTCTGAAGGACTAGTTCTTGGCGGTGGGTTTGCGTCGCCGCTCGTGCTGCCACAGCACTTCACCGTAGCCGCCGGCACGCGCCAGCACCCGGCAAATCACAAATAGCAGATCGGACAGCCGATTGAGATAGCGCGTTGCCTGCGGTCGCACATCTTCTATATGCGCCAGCGCAACCACATCGCGTTCGGCCCGTCGGCACACGGTGCGCGCAAGGTGGCAGGTGGCCGCCGCCATGTTGCCGCCCGGCAGGATGAAATCCTTCAGCGGCGGCAGGGGTTCGTTGAAGCCATCGAGAACATGTTCGAGCCGATCGATGTCGGCGTCCTCGATCATCGCCATGCCGGGAATACACAGCTCGCCGCCGAGATCGAACAGCTCGTGCTGCACCTGGGTCAGGGCCTCGCGCACGGCGTCGTCGACGCCCTCACTGGCCAGTACCATGCCGATTGTGCTGTTGAGCTCGTCCACCGTGCCATAGGCGCTGACGCGCAGGGAATCTTTCGAAACCCGCGAACCGTCGCCCAGTCCGGTGCTGCCGTCATCGCCCGTGCGGGTGTAGATCTTCGACAGGCGGTTGCCCACGTCAGTGCAGCTGACCGCTGCGCTGACGCACGCGGGACAACTGCACCGCCAGCACATGCAGTACTGCGCCCAGACCGACCCAGACAGCGGTGGTTTCGAGGAATGGCAGATACCAGTCGCCGAGATTCTCGACCCATCCGCCAAAATTACGCGTCGCCGCCGGCACGCTGGCACTGAGCCAGAAGAAGCTGCCGTTGGAAATCACATAGCACACCGTCACGCTGGCCAGCAGCGCTGCCGCCGCCATGCCCAGCGTGGCCAGGTCCAGACCACGCTGATACTTGGCCAGCACACTGCCGCCCAGCCACAGGCTGAAATACGACGGGATCAGGAACCAGTAGGCCGCCGACACGCAGTAGTGGCTCCAGAAATCCAGGCCCTGGTTAGTGATCACCACGTAATCGACCAGCACCGCCTCGATCATCAGCAGCGGGAATGCCCAGCGCGCCGAGCCGCGCAGCCAGAAACCGGCCAGGAAAAATACGCCCCACGAGGCATCCGGCAGCGCATCGAAATGATGCAGAAACGAATGGTGGATACGGGTGGCCGCCATCACCAGGGCGAGTGCGAGCAAAATGCCCAGGCGTTGGGTGTGCGTCTTGGCCATGCGAAGCTCCGTGAGATCGTTTCGTGCAGGTCGGTTCAGGCCGCTAGTCTAGCCCACCGGCCGCGATCCGTTCCGGTCTAGCGGTTATCATCGACCGATGAATGTCACTCTGCCTTACTCGTCGTCCCGAACCCCTGTATTGATCATCGGCGGTGGCCTGGTCGGCGCCAGCCTGGCGATCGCGCTGGACGCCGCGGGTGTCGCCGCCACTTTGGTCGAAACCTCGGCGCCGCGTGTGGATGCGCAGCCCAGCTATGACGAACGCAATCTCGCGCTGGCTCGCGCCACGGTGAACGGTCTCAAGGCGATCGGCGTCTGGCCCCATGCGGCGTCGGGCGCCACGCCAATCCGGCACATCCATGTCAGCCGCACCGGCGAGTTCGGCAGTGCGCGCATTGATGCGGATCGGCACGGCGTCGACGCGCTGGGCTGGACGCTGCCGGCGCGCGAACTGGGTACCGCCCTGCTGCGTCGCTTGGACGAGTGCAGCACACTCACCCGGCTTGCGCCCGCCAGTCTGGTTGGCTTGCAGCCGCTGGCCGACGGCTGGCGCGCGCAAATCAGCACGTCGGAAGGCCCGCGCAGCATCGACACAAGCTTGGTGGTCGGTGCCGATGGCACCGAGTCCTTCGTGCGTCATCAGCTCGGTATCGACGTCGACCGGGAGGATTACGAGCAGACCCTGTTTGTCTGCACCATCACGCCGGAGCGCGAGCACTGCCATCGCGCCTACGAGCGTTTTGCTGACGACGGTCCGGTGGCGATGTTGCCGCTTGCCGAACGCCGCTGCGGTCTGGTGCTCACCGTGCCCAGCGATCAGGCGGATGCCGTCGCCGCGCTGGACGATGCAGGCTTCGCCGACTTCGCGCAGCGGCGTTTCGGCTGGCGGCTCGGTCGGCTCAGCCGGCCCGGCAAGCGCCATCCCTATGCGATTCGCGCGGTAACCGCAAAGTCACTGATTGCGCCGCGCGCGGTGCTGGTCGGCAACGCGGCGCAGACGGTGCACCCGATCGGCGCGCAGGGGTTCAACCTCGGCCTGCGCGATGCGTTGACGCTGGCTGAGTTGGTGGCCGCGTCGTCAGATCCGGGTTCGGCTGATTTGCTGGCCGACTATGCGGCGCGTCGCGCACCGGACCGCGAGGGCACCATCGCCATGAGCCACAGCCTGGTGCGTCTGGCCTGCCTGCCGCAGCCGCTGCTGGCGCCGCTGCGTTCGCTGGCGTTGCTGGCGTTCGATCGTGTGCCGCCGCTGCGCAACGCGATGGCCAAAAGCGGCATGGGTTTTCGCGGCGAGCCGCCGCGGGCGGTGCTGGAGCGCTTGCCGTGAGCATGGCTGCGCCGGATGTTTCAGCACGCCGCCGTCCTGCGGCGCTGGATGTAGCGGTCGTCGGCGGCGGCATGGTCGGTGCCGCGGCGGCACTGGCGCTGGCCCGCGCCGGTTTTCGCACGGCTCTGCTGGAGGCACGCGAGCCGTCGCCGTGGCGGGTACAGAACGAGGTCGATCTTCGTGTCGTCGGCCTCGCGCCATCGTCGATAGAGCTGCTGGATAAAATGGACGTCTGGACGTCCATTCGTGGATCACGCGCCAGCCCGTATTCGCACATGCACGTGTGGGACGCCGAGAGCGGTGCAGCCATCTCTTTCGATGCCGCCAGCGAGGGGCGCCAGCAACTTGGTTATATCGTCGAAAACAGTCTGGTGCAGTGGACGCTATGGCAAGCGCTGGCCGCCGCCGGCGTGCAGCGCCTTTGTCCGGCAGAAGTGCGGTCGTTCGAGGCGCGCGAGGACCGCATCCAGCTCGAGCTTGGCGATGGCCAGTCGCTGAGCGCCGGCTTGCTGGTGGCGGCCGATGGCGCGGCTTCGCCGTTGCGCGAGCTGGCCGGCATCGCCACGCGTGGCCGCGACTATGCGCAGCACGCCATCGTGGCGCATCTGCGTACCGAGCTGCCGCATCAGGCGACCGCTTGGCAGCGCTTTCTTTCCACCGGCCCGCTGGCCTTGCTGCCGCTGGCCGACGGCCGCAGCTCGCTGGTCTGGTCGCTGCCCGAGAACGAGGCCCAGCGCGTGCTGGCGCTGGACGATGAGGCGTTTCTCGGCGAACTCGGTATCGCCACTGATTTTCGGCTGGGCCGTATCACCGCCACTTCAGCGCGCGCGGCCTTTCCATTGAAGTTGCAGCTGGCCCAGCGTTATCTGGCCGAACGTTTTGTGCTGCTGGGCGATGCTGCGCACGCAGTGCATCCGCTGGCCGGGCAGGGGGTAAACCTTGGCCTGCGCGATGTAGCCGAATTGCGCGACACACTGGCGGCCGCGCGTTCGGCCGGCCGCGATATCGGCGCCGAACATGTGCTGCGTCGCTATGCACGCCGTCGGCGCAGCGCTGACACGCTCGATGCACTCGGCCTTGACGCGCTGGCACGTATCTATGCCTGGCAGTCGTCGCCGCTGGTCGCGGCTCGCGGTGTGGGTGTTCGGTTGCTGGACAGGCTTTCGCCGATCAAGCGCAGGATTGCCGATCACGCGGCGGGGATTTGACCCACGCCGCGTACGTGGGTCGACCGCCGATTTTAAAGCGACATACTTTCCATCAACGCACCGAGGATTTCGTCATGCGACTCGTCCGACTTTGCTGCGCGCTCGTCCTTAGCACCGTTGCCATGGCGACTCAGGCCAAGATGGTCAATAAGCCGGTCGAGTGGACCCAGGACGGCACACGCTTCCACAGCGTGCTGGTCTACGACGATGCGTTCAAAGCCAAGCGTCCGGGCCTCGTGATGGTGCCGAACTGGTACGGCATCAACGACATGGCCGTGCAGAAGGCCGAGATGATTGCCGGCAAGGATTACGTGATCCTGCTCACCGATATGTATGGCGCCAACGTGCGCCCGACGCAGGGCAATGCCGATCAGGCGATGGCCGCGGTCAAGCCGCTGTACGGCAACCGCGAACTCATGCGCAAGCGCATCAACGAAGCGCTGGCGCAGCTGAAGGCGCAGGCGGGCAGTGCGCCGATCGATCTGACTAATCTCGCCGCCATCGGTTTCTGCTTCGGCGGTTCGGCCGTGCTCGATCTGGCGCGCAGCGGCGCCGATGTCAAAGCGGTGGTGTCGTTCCACGGCGGTCTGACGACCGACAATCCCGCGCTGGGCAAAAACATCAAGGCTCGCGTGCTGGCGATGAACGGTGCGGACGACAAGAGCACGATGCCGGATGCCGACAAGTTCATGGACGAGATGCGCGGCAGCCCGGCCGACTGGCAGTTCGTGGTGATCGGTCACGCCGTGCATTGCTTCACCGAGAAAGGCGAACATTCCGCCGGTTGCCGCTATGACGAAAAAGTCGCGCAGCGCAGCTATCGCCTGATGCACGACTGGCTGCGCGAATCGTTCGCCAACCAGCCCTAACGTTTACTCCATCGACCACTCGGTCGACTCTTCGGAAGCATCGATGAAAGCCAGCAAGGGTGTAGTACGGGTCGAAGATCGCGCAGCGGTATTGCGCGCGCTGCAGAATGCCAAGATGGCGGCGTCGGCAGACGCGTACGTCCGCGGCGCCACCGTGCGGTTTTATCATTGGCTGGAGGCGAACCACAGCTGGTCGATTCCGCAGGGGCCCGCGGTCTGGATCTGCGGCGACTGCCATCTCGGCAATCTCGGCCCGCTGGCCGATACCGAAGGCCGTGTGCAGGTGCAGATCCGCGACCTCGATCAGACGGTGATCGGCAATCCCGCGCACGATTTGATTCGGCTCGGCCTGTCGCTGGCCACCGCAGCACGCGGCTCGGACCTGCCGGGCATCACCACGGTGCGCATGATCGAGACCTTGATGGAAGGTTACGAGTCGGCCTTCCCCGAGAACGACGAGCCGCATCCGGAAAAGCCGCAGGCGGTGAAGCTGGTGATGAAAAAAGCGATGAAGCGCACCTGGAAGCAGCTGGCGCGCGAACGCATCGATGATCCCAAGCCGATCATTCCGCTGGGCAAGCGCTTCTGGCCGCTGGCGAAAGACGAGCGCAAGGCGATCGAAGAGCTGTTCAGCACGCCAGCGCTGGATGAGCTGGTGACGCAGATCAACCATCGCGCCGACGGCTCGCGCGTCAAGGTGCTCGACGCGGCCTACTGGCGCAAAGGCTGCAGCTCGCTGGGCAAGCTGCGTTACGCGGTTTTGCTGGATGTCGACGGCGGCGATGTCAACGGCGACGACCTCTGCCTGATCGACATTAAACAAGCCAACAAGGCCGCGGCGCCGCATGCGAGCGGTGTCGTAATGCCGCGCGATCAGGCGCGTCGTGTCGTCGAAGGTGCGCGGCATCTGTCGCCCGCGCTCGGCGATCGCATGCGCAGCGCCACGCTGCTGGATACGCCGGTGATCATCCGCGAGCTGCTGCCGCAGGATTTGAAGCTTGAGATCGAGCATCTCGACGAGGAGGAAGCCATCAAGGCGGCACGCTTCCTGGCCAGCGTCGTCGGTCACGCACACTGCCGGCAGATGGACGCGAAAACCCGCCGCGCCTGGCGCAAAGAGCTGCAGCGCAACCGCTCCAAGACCCTCGATGCACCTTCGTGGCTATGGTCCAGCGTGGTCGATCTGGTCGCCGAGCACGAGCGCGGCTATCTCGAGCATTGCCGCAAGTACGTGTTGCTGGATCACGATTGATCGGCTTTGACGTGTGGGTTCAAGAAAACATTGATCTCGCGTTCCGACCTTGGCACTGAGGGTTTATCTGTTTAGCGCCACGCCGTTTGCTTGAACGGCCCCTGCTGCCGATAACGGCTCGGCGCGACGCCGCACGACGCCTTGAATGCCGCGATGAAACCGGAGTAGCTGTCAAAACCCGACTCGATGGCGATTTGCGTGAGCGTTCTGGCCGGCTCTTGTTCCATCAGCGCTCTGGCGGCATGAACGCGCACTCGCGTGACGTACTGCCAGAGCGAGCACCCCATCGCCGCGCGAAACAAGCGGCAAAGATGGAACGCGCTGGTGGCGGAAGCGCTGGCAATGGAGGCCAGATCCATGGGTTCGTGAAAGTTAGAGTGGACATAATCCATCGCGCGGCGAATACGCCAATCTATCGGGGTGCACCCCGATTTTCGCGAGAATCCTTCGGCAGCTCCACCGACGGCGGCAGCAAAGCTGACGAAAATGGATTCACCCACCAGAGGTCCATAGGGGCTACCGGCCAGCATGTCAGCGTGCATCGCGCGCATCAGAAAGCTGAGCGTTGGCGATGCGTGTCCGATGGCTGGCGCGATTTCGCTTCGCAACCCGCCGTGCTCTTGGCCGAGCGCATCGGTCAACGCGGCCGGCGTGAAATACAGGCAGGCGAAATCCACCGGGCGATCCCACCAGACCTTGGCCGAGGCACCTGCGGGAATGATGGAAACATGATCGGGCGGTAACGATGTGCCGCTGCGATGGCCTTCCATGTCCCAGCCCATGCTCAACGGCTCGTGATCGAGCCGCAGGCCGAAATGGTGAAATGGCACGCCCGGCGTCACGTCGGCCATCGGGCCAAAGCACGATTGCTCCACGACGAAGGCCGAATGCAGGCGACGGTGCGCCACCTTGTCCTCGAACCACGGCGGCACCCGCGTCATGACCACGGCAGCTGCGTCCATCGGGCTACTCCGGGAGGTAATCGAGAGATACACGCCTGGAAAAAAGATTAGCAGGATTCAGAAAGAACGGCGCTGGGCGTTGAGGCTAATCTGGCTGTGCACGTCACATCGCGTCCTTTGTTCAAGGACGGCGATCTACGCACATCGACAGGGGGAGTCATGAAAGTTCAGCGTTCACTTTTGCTCGTTGCCAACGCACTATTTTTGCTTGGGCCGGCGGCAGCCTCGGTCGCGTTCGCCACACCGGCGGATGCACCTCCGGTGCAGGAACAGGCCGGCCTCCAGCAGCAGTTGATCGCCGCCGACCGGGCCCTGTTCGACGTCACCACGGGACCCCACCCGGACGTCGAGAAGTACCAGCAGATGCTGGCTCCCGACTATGTCGACATCGAGTTTGGGATTGTCCACTCCCGCCAAGAGGACGTTGACCAGGTCAAGGTGATGCGGGACTTTTCGATTGACTACAAGAATCCCAAGGCCGTCGTCCTCTCGCCCACCTCGGGCTACGTTCTCGCCGACGTGCGCTATTCAGGCGTCGTCAACGGCGGAGGCATCCAGAATCATGTGCTTTCCACCACCATCTACTCACTCGAGCAAGGCAGGTGGCTTGCGCACCTGCAGATGTCCCAACCGTATGCCGCAGCGCCGAAATCCACAGCAGCCGTCCCGGACAGCGATCCCACGCTCGTCGCGCTGCGCGCACTGGCCTCGCAGGTGGAAGCGCGGGTTCACGTCCCCGGCTACCCCGCGTTCACTCCGCCGAAGGTGATGCTCGATGCCGGCATGGGCGTCTCGTACTTCAGTTACGGCGACCAGACCGTGCATGAGGCGCAGTTTGCCGACCTGCCCGCACCGATGCAGAGCATATGGAATCAGTGGGCCACGTACACCACCGACCAACCGACCGGCAAGGCGCTCTTCGATGACATGTTTCATCGTTTCTTCTTCGTCCATGAGCTGGGACACTGGATGGCCAGCCAGGTTATCGCCGGACTTCCAAAGGGCGAGATAAGTGTCATCGCCAAAAACGACGCAGGCCATAAGTGGGAGGGAGAAATAGCCGCAAACCGCATTGCCGTTGCCTGGTATCGCGAGCATGACCCGCAATACCTCGCCAAGCTGGTGAAGGACTTCCGCAATATCGAAGCCCATCTGCCGAACCCCGTACCCGCCGGCGTCGACAAGAAAACCTATTTCACCGACAACTACCAGAAACTGGGCGCCGACCCGCTGGCTTACGGTTGGTACCAGCTGCAGATGGTGCTGATCGCCTATGACGAGCCCGCTCGAAGCTTCCAGCAGGTGCTCTACGCGCTGCCAAAGAATCGCTACGAATGATTTGTTGACGTTTAGCGATATTTTCCTTGGATCTATTTTCCTCGGATCAGCTGCACCGCCCGATTTGATCGGGCAAGAGGCCGTCGTTTGAGAATCACCATGGAAAAGGGAAGAGAGCCATGACACTACGCCGCACGATGAAACGTATGCTCTCAGCGCTGCTCTTCCTGATCGGCTTGGCAATCTCCATCGCGGCGAGCCTCATGGCGACCTATCAAACGGCCAAGGTGATGCCAAGTAGGGATGGGTTGACTGCAGTTGCGCTGCTGGTGTTTTTTCTTTGCGTTTTCCTGACTATAAAACTCGTGGGTAAGCTAAGCACCAGTTTTCTCAATCGCCGCACAGTTTTCACGAGTGCCATATTCTCGGCTCTTTTTGCGCTTGGTCTTTATTTCGCCGTGTTGAGACCGTTGCACTATCCGCATATCGTCCCGGTACCCCGCGCGAATACGCAGTATTGGAATCTTCCGACAGGGTCCCGCATCGCTTACAGTGTGTATGAGCCAACTGCAGGTGTGCCGGTGAAAGCCGAGCCGATCTTGTTCGTGCACGGCGGCCCGGGCGTGCGTGCGCTCGATACAGACCATGCTTTTTACGGGCAGTTCGCGCGGGATGGTTTCCGGGTGTATCTCTTCGATCAGGCCGGCTCTGGCCTGTCGGATCGCCTAAACCATGTGGCGGACTATTCGGTAGAACGTTTCATCGCCGATATCGAGGCAATTCGTCAGCAGATTGGCGCCGACAGGCTCATTTTGATTGGGCATTCCTGGGGCGGCACACTCATTGCGCACTATGCCGCGGCCCATCCGGACCATGTGGCAAAGCTGGTCTTTCATTCGCCGGGGGCGATATGGAATTATGCGTCCGCTCCATTGGAGCCGCAGCGGACCGATGCGAAGGAACACGGGGGTCTTCCTCCGCTACGAATAGTGGCGGCGATTGTTTTGTCGCATGCCAGCTGGAGTGCGGCAGAAAACCTGTTGCCCCAGGAAGAGTCCGGCGACTGGCAACTTGCAAATGCTCCGGCTGATTTGGGCGCGACGGTTTGTAAGGGAGAGCGCGGTAAATTGCCCGTCGATTTGTCGCCTGCCAAGGTTGCCGGGATGAATCTCTACCCATTGCTTGTCGCCGATCGGGAACTGAATGACAAGCCTGAAATGGATATTCGCGGACAGCTTGGCAAGCTGCATGTTCCTGCCATTGCGTTGGAGAGCCAGTGTGAATTTGTACCGTGGTCGCAGCAGTTGGAATACAAGCAGTCCATTCCGGGATTGCAGGAGTTCTATTTTGCCGACGCCGGTCATTACATCAACTTTTCGCAACCGGAAAAGCTGGCAGCGGTGATCCGCTCCTTTCTGCTAGATCAGCCGCCGCCTTTCCCTGCATATCAGGGCGACAAAGATCCTCGGCCCGCGATCAAGCCTTGAATGCACAGCGTGATGAACGGCCGCAACGCGGAGACTAGCCGTGTTCATTGATCTCGGGTTTTGCTGATCTAGTTTCAGTGCGTGCGTTCAACCGCATAAGCGGCCAGGGTCAGCAGCGCATCGCGATGCGCTGAATCCGGCAGCACCTGCAATGCGGCGCAGGCGGCATCCGAGTGAAATACCGCGCGCTCATGCGTGCGTTCCAGGGCACCGGAGTCGCGGATGGCGGCGATGATGCGGTCGAGCGAATCCAGCCCGCCTTGCTCGATCGCGTGCCGCAGCGATTGCGCCTGCTCGGGGGAGGATTTTTCCAGGGCGTAGATCACCGGCAGCGTGGGCTTGCCTTCGGCTAGGTCGTCGCCGATATTCTTGCCCAGCGTGTCGGCGTCCGAGACGTAGTCGAGCAGGTCGTCGGCAATCTGGAACGCGTAGCCGAGCTGCATGCCGTATTCGCGCAGCGCCGCGATCTGGTTTTCCGGCAGGCCGCCAAGAATGCCACCCAGCTCGGTGGCGGCGGCGAACAGCACGGCGGTCTTGCGCTCGATCACGGCCAGGTAGGCCGCCTCGTTGACGTCGGCGTTGCCGATGTTGAGCAGCTGCAGCACCTCGCCTGCGGCGATGGTGTTGGTGGTGTCGGCCAGGATGCGCATGATCCGCATGTCGTCCAGTTCCACCATCAGCTGGAACGAGCGCGAGTAAAGAAAATCGCCGACCAGTACGCTGGCGGCATTGCCCCACAGCGCGTTGGCGGTCTTGCGGCCGCGGCGCAGGTCCGACTCGTCGACCACGTCGTCGTGCAGCAGGGTCGAGGTGTGAATGAACTCGATGATCGCCGCCAGCTTGGTGTGCTGGTCGCCGCGATAGCCGGCGGCACCCGCGGCCAGCACGTGCAACATCGGTCGCAGGCGTTTGCCGCCGCTGGCGATGATGTGGTCGGCGATCTGGTTGATCAGCACCACATCGGACGACAGCCGCTGGCGTATCAACGCATCGACACGTCGCATGTCGGTTGATGCGAGCTCACGCACCTGGGTGAAGTCGGCGGGGCGGCTGGCGTCGGCGGGCATCGAGTTCATGTGGGCTTCAAATCGGTGTGTATGGCGATTATAGGGTGCGACAGGTAATTACGCCGTGACATGACGCCGCGCGCACCGGTACGCCGAGCCCAGCAGCGTCTTGCGGAAAACTTTACGGCTTGTTTACGCGAGTACGCCGAATCGATACCCCGTTGTTATGCGGCAATTCCTACAGTGCGCACCTTACTTTACCGAGCCCGCGCCAATGGATTTCGTCTACCTGCTGCTGCTGATCGTGCTGTGCGCAGCCACCTTGGGTCTGTTGCTGATCTGCGACCGACTGAGTCCGCGCAAGTAATCGTGACCGGCAGAACCCTCCCAAAACGCATCCGCCGCTGCCTCGATCGACACGGCTTTCTTCAGCAACGTTACTGAGTTCCCTCTCATGAATGTCCTCTATGTCCTCGCCGGGCTGATCGCTGTGGCGCTGACCGGCTACCTCTGTGTGGCCCTTCTCAAGCCGGAGTGGTTCGAATGACCACCAATGACTGCGTCCAGATCGGTTTCTTTCTGGTCATCCTGCTGCTGCTGGTCAAGCCGCTAGGTTGCTACATGGCCAGCGTGTTTTCCGACGAGTCTGATGACATCCGGCCCAATCGCATCAGGCGTTTCGGCGGCGGCGCCGAGCGGCTGATCTATCGCCTGTGCGGCATTCGCCAGGACGAAGACATGGGCTGGAAGCGTTATGCGCTGGCGGTGCTCGTGTTCAACATCCTCGGCCTGCTGGTGGTCTATGCGCTGCAGCGTCTGCAGCAGTGGCTGCCGCTGAACCCGCAGCACTTTGGCGCGGTGACGCCGGACTCGGCGATGAACACCGCGATCAGCTTTGTCAGCAACACCAACTGGCAGGGCTACGGCGGCGAGTCGACCATGAGCTACTTCACCCAGATGCTGGGTTTGGCCGTCCAGAACTTTCTTTCAGCGGCAACCGGTATCGCGGTGCTGATCGCGATCATCCGCGGCTTCAGCCGCCGCAGCGCGCTGGGCCTGGGCAACTTCTGGGTCGACATGACGCGCAGCACGCTGTACATCCTGATGCCGCTGTCTCTGATTTTGACGATGCTGCTGGTGTCGCAGGGCGTGGTGCAGAACTTCAAGTCCTACGTCGACGTGCCGGTGGTGCAGACAACCACGGTCAGCGAACCGGTGCTGGATGCCTCCGGCGCGGCGGTGAAAGACAAAGCCGGCAATCCGGTGATGAAGCCGACCGAGGTCTCGACGCAGACCCTGCCGATGGGCCCTGCCGCCTCGCAGATCGCAATCAAGCAGCTCGGCACCAACGGTGGCGGCTTCTTCAACGTCAACTCGGCGCATCCGTATGAGAACCCCACACCTTTCAGCAATTTCCTCGAGCTGCTGTCGATCCTGCTGATTCCCGCCGCGCTCTGCTACACCTTTGGCGAGCTGGTGAAGGATAAACGCCAAGGCTGGGCGTTGCTGGCGGTGATGCTGGTGATCTTTGTACCACTGCTGATCGCCTGTACTTCGGCCGAGCAGGCGGGCAACCCCGCGTTCAACGCGCTGCACGTCGATCAGACGGCGTCCGCGCTGCAGGCCGGTGGCAATATGGAAGGCAAGGAGACGCGCTTCGGTATCGTCAATTCCACCCTGTGGGCGACAGCAACGACGGCGGCATCGAACGGTTCGGTCAATGCGATGCATGACTCGTTCACTCCGCTGGGCGGCCTGATTCCGATGTGGCTGATCCAGCTCGGCGAAGTGATTTTCGGCGGCGTCGGCTGCGGCTTGTACGGCATGCTTGCCTTCGCGGTGGTCGCGGTATTCATCGCGGGCCTGATGGTCGGCCGCACGCCGGAATACCTCGGCAAGAAGATCGAAGCCTACGAAATGAAAATGGCCAGCCTCGCCGTGCTGCTGCCGTGTGCCCTGGTGGTCATCGGCACGGCGATCGCGGTGATGGTGCCGGCCGGCTTTGCCGGCGTGGCCAACCCCGGCGCGCATGGCTTCACCGAGATGCTTTATGCGGTGAGTTCGGCGTCCAACAACAACGGCAGCGCGTTCGGTGGTTTGTCGGCCAATACGCCGTTCTGGAATGTGCTGCTCGGTATCTGCATGTTCCTCGCACGCTTCCCGCTGATCATCGCGATGCTGGCGATGGCCGGTGCGCTGGCGGCTAAGCGCCACGTACCCGCCACGGCCGGCACCTTGCCGACGCATACGCCGCTGTTCGTCACCCTGCTGGCCTGCGTGGTGATCGTGATCGGCGCGCTGACCTTCTTGCCGGCGCTGGCTCTCGGGCCGATCGCCGAATACCTGATGTCCGCCCACTGATGCACTTGCCATCGATCTTTTCTGGACACTGAATCATGACTACCCAAACTGAAACGATGGGCCACGCGCCTGTCGGCAATTTCAATCGTGCGATGGTTATCGCGGCGATAGGCGATTCCTTCCGCAAACTTTCCCCGCGTTTGCAGTTCCGCAATCCGGTGATGTTCGTGGTGTTCGTCTGCAGTGTGCTCACTACCATGCTGTGGGTACAGGCGCTGGCCGGCCACGGCGAGGCGCCGACAGCCTTCATCTTCTGGGTCAGCCTGTGGCTGTGGTTCACCCTGCTGTTTGCCAACTTTGCCGAAGCGCTGGCCGAAGGCCGCGGCAAAGCCCAGGCAGACGCGCTGCGCAGCTCGCGCAAGGACGTGATCGCCAACAAGCTGGCCAGCGCCGATCGCAACGCCGCGATCACGATGACGCCATCGAGCGAACTGCGCACCGGTAACTTCGTGCTGGTGATGGCGGGCGACCAGATTCCCGGCGATGGCGAAGTGGTGGTCGGTGCGGCCAGCGTCGACGAAAGCGCGATCACAGGAGAGTCCGCGCCGGTGATCCGCGAATCCGGCGGCGACCGCAGTGCCGTCACCGGCGGCACCAAGGTGTTGTCCGATTGGGTGGTGGTACGCATCACCAGCAACCCGGGCGAGAGCTTCCTCGATCGCATGATCGCGATGGTCGAAGGTTCCAAGCGCCGCAAGACGCCGAATGAAATTGCGCTGACGATTCTGCTGGCCAAGTTCACGCTGATTTTTTTGCTGGCCTGTTCCACGCTGTTGCCGTATTCGATCTACAGCGTCAAGGTGGCCGGCGCCGGTAATCCGATCACGCTGACCGTACTGATTGCGCTGCTGGTGTGCCTGATCCCTACCACCATCGGTGCGCTGCTCTCGGCGATCGGCATCGCCGGCATGGACCGGATGATCCGCGCCAACGTCATCGCCACCTCCGGTCGCGCCGTGGAAGCCGCCGGCGACGTCGATGTGCTGTTGCTCGACAAGACCGGCACCATCACGCTGGGCAACCGACAGGCTGTGCAGTTTCATCCGGCGCCCGGTATTGCGGATAACGTGGTGGCCGAGGCCGCGCAGCTGGCTTCGCTGGCCGACGAAACGCCGGAAGGCCGCAGCGTGATCGTGCTCGCCAAGGAGAAGCATGGTCTGAGCGAACCGCAGCTGGCCGAGGGCGAAGCGCAGTTCGTGCCGTTCACCGCGCAGACGCGCATGAGCGGTGTCGACATCGGTTCGCGCCAGATTCGCAAAGGTGCACTCGATGCCGTCGAGCGTCATCTGGAAGCGCAGAGCAGTCATCTGCCGCCGCTGGTCAAGCGCATGGCCGAGGACATCGCCCGCCGCGGCGCCACGCCGCTAATCGTCACCGAAGGCGCGCGCGCGCTCGGCGTGATCGAGCTGAAGGACATCGTCAAGGTCGGCATCAAGGAGCGCTTCGCCGAGATGCGCAAGATGGGCATCAAGACCATCATGATCACCGGCGACAACCCGCTCACGGCCGCCGCGATCGCAGCCGAAGCCGGCGTCGATGATTTCCTCGCCGAAGCCACGCCGGAAGCGAAGCTGAAGCTGATCCGCGACATGCAGGCCGAAAACCGCCTGGTGGCGATGTGCGGCGACGGCACCAACGATGCCCCCGCGCTGGCGCAGGCTGATGTGGCGGTGGCGATGAACACCGGCACGCAGGCGGCGAAAGAGGCCGGCAACATGGTCGACCTGGATTCGAACCCGACCAAGCTGATCGAAGTGGTGGCCATCGGCAAGCAGATGCTGATCACCCGCGGCGCGCTGACCACGTTCTCGATCTCCAACGATATCGCCAAGTATTTCGCGATCATTCCGGCGGCGTTTGCCACCACGTATCCCGCGCTGAACGCCTTGAACGTGATGCATCTGGCCACGCCGCAGAGCGCGATTCTTTCGGCGGTGATCTTCAACGCGCTGATCATCATCTTCCTGATTCCGCTGGCGCTGAAGGGCGTGAAGTACCGGGCGCTGGGCGCAGGTGCGCTGCTGCGGCGCAATCTGCTGGTCTACGGCCTGGGCGGCATCGTGGTGCCGTTCATCGGCATCAAGATCATCGACATGCTGCTCGTCGTTTGCGGATTCGCCTGAGCGTAGCTGGCCTGATTCATTTTCACCGTCATGCCTGAGTTGACATGACGACTTACTTCTCTCTGGAGTCTGTCGATGCAAACCCTGAAGCTTTCTGTCTCGCTACCCGACGCAACCCATCCGGATATGGAGCTGCGCCTGTCGGCCAATGATTCGAACTGCGAGTTCGTCATTGCACTGCCCACTGGCACACGCGTCGATCTGGTCAAGCCGACGGTCGTCAGCGTCAATCCGCTGAGCGCGGTCAACGACGAATACGAGCTCGGCGGCTACGCCGGCATCTGACCAAAAAAATTCACCACCGCGTATTTCACCACCCACGTATTTCACCACCAGTCTGGTCCGGCACGGGCCACAGTTGCAGGGGCTTTAACTTTTATGCAGTACAAGAAACTTCTTTCCGGAGCGATCCTCCTGGCGATGATGCCCCTCGGCCACGCCATGGCTACCGCGGCTTCCGCGTATGGCGCCGAGCTGTCGGCCGACCCGCAGTCGGCGATCGCTACGCCTGCATCGCCGGCGCAGGTCGCAAGCAGCGACTGCTCGGCTGGATTCCTGAGCCGTTTTGCCGCGGCCTATCGCGAAGATGCGGCGCCAGCTGATCCCAATGCACCGGCTACCCCGCGTCGCGCTATGGATGCACCGCTGAATTCACCGCCGTTCCCGTCTTCGGAGTGGCAGCTTGGCGCGGTGCCTGCGCCGATTGGCGTGCCGGATACGAACTCGCAGTATCCGCTAGAAAAAGCGCTGGCCTGCACCTCACTCGGTCACTGGATGCAGCGCAACCGTATCGAAATCTTCGGCTGGGTAACGCCGGCGGCGAACCTCAGCACCTCAAGCTTCACGAATGCCCCGTTGTCGTACAACACGCGGCCCAATCGCGTCGAGCTGGATCAGGCGGTGATCAATATTCAGCGCGTGGAGGACACGGTACAGACCGATCACCTCGACTGGGGTTTCGGCCTTTCCAACCTTTATGGCTACGACTATCACTACACGACGATGAAGGGCGTCTTCAGCAACCAGTATCTGAATCATCCGAATTCGAACGGGCCACAGCAAGGCAAGGTTTATGGCGATGATCCGATGCTGTTCTACGGCGATATCTATATCCCGTGGGTAGCAGAGGGCATGATAGTTCGCATCGGTCGCTACCTGTCGCCACCTGATATCGAAGCGCAGTTCTCGCCACAGAATTACCTGATGACGCATTCGATCCTCTACACCGAGGATCCATATACGCAGATGGGCATCATGACCAGCACCCGGCTCAGCAGCCAGTGGACGGTGCAAATTGGCATCAACGGCAGTAACGATACGGCGATCTGGAACCATTCTGCACGTCCTACGCTGCAGGCCTGCGTGCGTTGGGTATCGGCCAGCAATAACGACATGCTGTATCCGTGTATCAACAGCCTCAACAACAGCGACTACAACTATAACAACGTGCAGATGTACGTCATGACCTGGGGCCATCGCTTCAGCGAAGGTGTGCATATCCTTACCGAGGCCTACAGCATGTTCGGCCGCAATATTCCTGGCTACGGCCCGGGCGCGACGCCAGGTCAGGCGGGATCCTCGCCGTTTGCGGGCGAGGCGGGTGAGTTCGGTATCGTCAATTACCTCAATATCGAATTGAACCCGAGCAACATGTTGTCGATCCGCAACGAGTTCTACAACGATGAAAAGGGCCAGCGCACCGGCTACGCCACCCGTTACAGCAGCCATACCGTAGGCATCACCCATTGGGTGTCGCAGGATCTGGAAATCCAGCCCGAGCTGCGCTACGAGCACTCTTACGACGCGGACGCGTACAACGCGGGCAAAAAGAATTACCAAGCGGTCGCGCTTCTCGACGCGATCATTCACTTCTGAGGCGGTTATGGGCAAATTATTACGTCAATCCATCGTCATGCTGCTGTTGATGACAGTCATAACAGGCGTGGCTTATCCATTGGCCGCGACCGGCCTGGCCCAGCTGATCTTTCCGCAGCAGGCCAACGGCAGCCTGATCGAAAAGAACGGCAAGCCGATCGGCTCCGCGCTGATCGGCCAGTCGTTTACCGACGCCAAATATTTCTGGGGTCGTCCGTCGGCCACGTCGCCAAACCCGAATAACGCGGCATCGTCGAGCGGCTCGAACACCGGTCCGACCAATCCGGCGCTGATCGACACGATCAAGCAGCGCATCGACGCGCTGCACGCCGTGGACCCGGGCAACAAGGCGCCGGTGCCGGTGGATCTGATCACTGCTTCGGGCAGCGGTCTCGATCCGGAGATCTCGCCGGCCGCGGCGCAGTATCAGCTGGCGCGTGTGGCGCAGGCGCGCCAGCTGAGCACGTCGCAAGTGCAGGCATTGGTCGACGAATACACCAGTGGCCGTACGCTGGGCCTGCTCGGCGAGCCGCGCGTCAACGTGCTCAAGCTGAACCTTGCACTGGACGCACCTGCGCAGGCGCGTTGACCGCCTCTCGTTTTGTGAAGCAACCGCTGCCATGCTTGTTACTCATGCAGCTCAGTATCAGAACTGCACGGATGGCCCGTCGTTTTCAGGACGGCTCTGATCGGAGTGGCAACGCATGACCGAATCCTCCCGCGAAGCCCGTGCCGATGCGTTGCTCAACACCGCGCATGAAGAGCACAGCCGCCGCCTGAAGATTTTTCTCGGCGCGGCGCCTGGCGTTGGCAAAACCTACGCCATGCTTTCCGCCGCGCGCGAGCTGAAGCGTCAGGGTGTCGATGTGGTCGTCGGCCTCGTGGAAACCCACGGCCGCACCGAAACGGCGGCGTTGCTCGAAGGCATGGAGGTGCTGCCGCGCCGGCCGGTGCGCTACGAATCGTTCAACGGCGGCGACCGCGAGTTCAGCGAGTTCGATCTCGATGCCGCGCTGGCGCGCAAGCCGGCCGTGCTGCTGGTTGATGAGCTGGCGCATCGCAACCTGCCGGGCGGCCGGCACGAACGGCGCTGGCAGGATATTGCCGAACTGCTCGACGCCGGCATCGAGGTCTATACCGCGCTCAATGTGCAGCATCTGGAAAGCCTCAACGACCAGGTGCAGCGCATCACCGGCATTACCGTGCGTGAAACGGTGCCCGATGCGTTTCTCGATCACGCGCGCGACATCGTGCTGATCGACCTGCCGCCGCGCGAGCTGATCGCGCGGCTGAAGCAGGGCAAGGTCTACGTGCCAGAAACGGCGGCCGCGGCGCTGAACGCGTTCTTCTCACCGACCAATCTCGCCGCGCTGCGCGAGCTGGCACTCGGCACCATCGCCGATCACGTCGACAGCGATCTTCGTGAGCACATGCTGGCGCGCGGCAGCGCGATGACCGTGCGCCGGCGCGTGCTCGCCGCCATCGACGGTCACGCGCAAAGCGATTATCTGGTGCGCGTGGCGCGGCGCATCGCCGAGCGTCGCGGCGCGCCGTGGAGCGTGGCCTACGTCGATACCGGCGCACGGCTCGATCCGGCGCGACGCGAGCAGCGCGACGCGGCGATGCGGCTGGCGCGGCGGCTCGGCGGTGAAACCATCATCCTGCGCGGCCATGCGATTGCCGACGAGCTGCTGGCGCACGCCGACCGCGAGGGCGTCGGCCAAATCATTCTTGGTCGTACGCGCGAACGGCCGTTTGCGCGGATGCTGGGCCGCTCACTGACCCAGATGCTGCTGCGTCGTGGCGCGCATATGGAGCTGACCATCATCGCCACGCCGGCCGAACGGGCCAGGGCGCGCCGACGCTTGCGCTTGCCGCGTGAGCGCGGCAGCCGCGCCGAATATATTTACGCCACGCTGGCGACGCTGGTCGCGTTCGGACTTTCTTTCATTGCCGACCGTTATCTGGCGGTGGCCAATCTGTCGCTGATTTTCCTCACCGCAGTGTTGATCGTGGCGGTGCGAACGCGCATGGCCGTGGCCGTCTATACGGCTATCCTGTGTTTTCTGGGCTACAACTTCTTTTTCACCGCGCCGCGCTACACGTTGTCCATTTCCAATTTCGACGACGTGCTGGCGGTCACGCTGTTTCTCGTCGCCGCGCTGGTTTGCAGCCGGCTGGCGACGCGGCTGGCCAGCCAGGTCGAATCGCTGCGTTCCTCGCACGCACAAACGCGTGCGCTGCTGACGCTGGGACAGCAGCTGAGTACAAGTACCGACGCCAACGGCATCCGTGACGCCGGCAGCAAGGCGCTCGCACGGGTATTGCGCTGCGAGGCCTCGATGCTGGCGCGCGATCCCGAGCAGGTGTTGCGCGTAGTTGCCAGCGCGCCAAGCGAGCGCGAGTTGACCGCGCAGGACATGGCAGCCGCCGACTGGAGCGATCGCCACGGCGAGCAGGCAGGCCGCTTCACCGACACCTTGAACGCGGCGCCGTGCTGGATTCTTCCGCTGGGCACCGATACGCGTCGGCATGGCGTCATCGGCCTGCGCTTTGATCCACAAGAGGGTGAGCCCGACGCCGATCGGCGCAGCCTGGCGCTGGCGATGGCGCAGGACATCAGCCAGGCGCTGGAGCGCGCGCGGCTGTCCGACGAGCTGGAGGGCGCCCGCGTGCAGGGCGAAACCGAGCGCCTGCGCAACGCGCTGCTGTCATCCGTTTCGCACGATCTGCGCTCGCCGCTGGCCTCGATGATTGGCGCCGCCGGTACGCTGATCAGCTACGAAGCCAGGCTGCCGCCGGAAGAACGTACCGAACTGCTGCAGTCGATTCTCGGCGAAGGCCAGCGGCTGGATCGCTACATCCAGAACCTGCTCGACATGACGCGGCTCGGGCACGGCACGCTCAAGCTCAGCCGCGACTGGACCGACAGCAGCGAAATCATCGCCGCCGCCATCACGCGCTTGCGCAAGCTGTTCCCCGATCTGCGCGTGGAAACCATGGCGCCGCACGAGCCGATCCTGCTGTACGTGCACCCGGCGCTGATCGAGCAGGCGCTGTTCAACATCCTGGAAAACGCAGCGCGCTTCTCGCCCGCCGATGAAGCCGTGCGCGTTACCGTGCAAAGTACCGAAGATCGCCTGTTGATCGACGTGAGCGATCGTGGCCCGGGTATTCCCGAAGCCGAGCGTGCGCAGATCTTCGACATGTTCTATTCCGTCTCCCGCGGCGATCGCGCCACGCAGGGCACCGGTCTGGGCCTCGCCATCTGCCGCGGCATGATCGGCGCGCATGGCGGCAGCGTCGAGGCCTTGCCGGGCGACGGCATTGGTACCACCATCCGCATCAGCCTGCCATTGCCGGCGCCGCCCGGCTCTGATCCGTGATGGATGGTCGCAGGGTGGCCTCAAGCGATGCCTTCCGAACCCCCAATACGATGAATGATTTGCCATGACCTCCGCTTTACCGCGCATTCTTGTCATCGATGACGAAGCGCAGATCCGGCGCTTTCTCGACATTGGTTTGCGCGCGGAAGGTTACGAAGTTTTCCTCGCGGCCAATGCGGCCGAAGGCCTCGCGCTGGCAGTGACGCAGTCGCCCGATCTGGTGATTCTCGATATCGGCCTGCCCGATCGCGAGGGCCACGATGTGCTGGCCGAGCTGCGCCAGTGGAGCCAGGTACCGGTGATGATGCTCACGGTGCGCGATGCGGAAACCGAAAAAGTGCGCGCGCTCGACGGCGGCGCCAACGACTATGTCACCAAGCCGTTCGGCATTCAGGAACTGATGGCGCGACTGCGCGTGCTGCTGCGCAGCCGGCCCGGCGAGCCGGCCATCCAGCAGCGCTACGACGATGGCCATCTGAGCATCGATCTGGCTCGACGCGAGGTGCATCTCGACGGCGCCCTGCTGTCGCTTACCCGCAAGGAGTACGCGGTGCTCGCGCTGCTGCTGCACCACGCCGGCCGCGTCGTTACGCAGCAGCAGATACTGCGCGAACTCTGGGGTGCCACCCACGTGCAGGACACCCACTACCTGCGCATCGTCCTCGGCAAGCTGCGCCAGAAACTCGGCGACGAGGCCACCGCGCCACGCTGGCTGAAAACCGAACCCGGCGTGGGCTACCGTTTTCTCGGAGAAGCCTGAGCATCTGCGCTGGAATCAACGCCCCGTCCGCGCTGGAGTTGCCGCGCGGATGGGGCGATGCAGGCATCCCATCTGACTCTTCAGCCAAAGACGGTTCGACCGCTGATGTGCCGAGGGTCAACGTCGAGCCGAGCGCGGCGGCGTCTCCCTAGCAACACGAATCGTTTTATTGCTGTACCTTCAGAGGGTGGGCTTGCGTGCCGCCCGCTTTTCTTGGATGTCCGCCACTGGGACCAAGCACTTCGCTACGCGTCTTTCGGACAGCTCATATGAGCACCAACCTGGATAACAATTACCGCCTGCTCGTCGAGGCCGTGGTCGATTACGCGATTTATACGCTCGATCCGGGCGGGCACGTGTCCAACTGGAACAGCGGCGCCGAACGGATCAAGGGTTATCGTCCCGAAGAAATCATCGGCTCGCACTACTCGCGCTTTTATTCCGAGGCTGACCAGAAGAGCGGAGAGCCGCAGAAAAATCTGCGTCAGGCGGCGGTGGCGGGTCGTTGTGAAAGCGAGGGTTGGCGCGTACGCAAAGACGGAACGCAATTTGCGGCGCACGTCATCATCGACAGGATTCTCGATGAAAACGGAGAGCTGATCGGTTTTGCGAAAGTCACGCGCGACGTGACCGAGCAACGCAAGGCCGCGGCCGACTTGCAAAAGGCGCGGGAAGACCTCTTCCAGTCTCAAAAGCTCGAGGCCATCGGGCAACTGACCGGTGGACTGGCGCACGACTTCAATAACCTGCTGATGGCCATCATCAGCTGCATGGAGCTGCTGACTCGTCGCGTGCCGGACGATCCTAAAATTCATCTGCTTATCGAGACGGCCAAACAAGGCGCATTCCGCGGCGCTGCGTTGACCCAGCGCATGCTGGCGTTTGCACGGCGCCAGGAGCTGAAGCCGACGGTCATCGACCTGATCACTCTTGTGCGCGGCATGGCCGAATTGCTTCAACGCTCCGTCGGTGCGCAAGTGCAAATTGCCATGACGTTTCCTCTGACGCTGGAATCGGTGCTGGTCGACTCAAACCAGCTCGAACTGGCATTGATGAATCTCGCGGTGAACGCTCGTGACGCCATGCCCGACGGTGGGCAATTGTCCATTTCGGCGCAGCAGCGCGAGGTCGGTCCGGCGCACGCTACCGGTCTTGCCGAGGGAAGGTATGTGGAACTGTCCGTTGCCGATGAAGGGCACGGCATGGACGAGGAAACCCGCCTGCGCGCCACCGAACCTTTCTTCACCACCAAAGGCGTGGGCAAGGGCACGGGCTTGGGCCTTTCCATGGTGCACGGTCTGGCGGAACAGTCCAATGGCCGCCTGATTGTTCACAGCACCGAGGGAAAAGGTTCGCGCATGGCGCTCTGGCTGCCGGCGGCACCAAACGCAGACGACGTGCAGGCGCTGCCCGTACACGTTGTCCCCGTTCCCGTCATCGCGGTAGCCGTGATAGCCCTGCGTATCCTTGCCGTCGACGACGACAACCTGGTGCTCACCACCATGAGCGCCCAACTGGAAGATCTGGGGCACCTGGTCATATCGGTATCTTCTGCCGAACAGGCGCTGCAGATCCTGCAGCAGGGCGAGCGATTCGACCTTCTCATTACCGACCATTCCATGCCGGGCATGACGGGTTCCCAACTCGCCGAAATGCTCCGTGAAAATCTGCCGGAGATGCCGGTCGTGGTAGCAACGGGATACGCTGAAATCGTCAATGACTACAAGCAGGACATTCCCCGCCTGCAAAAGCCGTTTACGCAGGAAACGCTGGCCATCGCCATTTTCAACGCCGTCGCCACGGCGCGTACCCGGCAGAAGATGTAAGCGGGTCACCCTTGCGTTGGGCCGAGTGGAGTCGATTCGAGGCGAAGAGCTGCGGATGGCTCAGCCGCCGTCGACGCCTCGTGTTTAGCAGACGAGATATACGGCCAAAAGACGACGTGAAACAGCCGTCTGATTTCGCCATGTCCTTTGACCCCTGGAAGCAACGTTGCCTGGTCGCAAGCTGGCTTTTGTCGGTACTTGTTCGGCTTCTCCCGCCCAGAAAGCTAGCCTTGTCGGATAAACAATCGGCGCGTTGTCTGGGATGCCCCCTTTGGGAATGATCTGGAGGCTTTTCGTCTTTTGCGTTCAGGCTCGTACCTATGAGCCGGCACCGCGAAAGTCAGCCGTGTCAGGTCTGGCGATGTGAAATTTTGCCGAATACGCTCAGGCCCATCGCGTCGGTCGCGTCACAAGGTGACCTAAAAATGCTGAATCTAAATTTCCTCTTGCTGCAAGCCCGAAGGGACGGATAAAGTGTGAACTGATTCACATCTCTAACCTGTATGGCACATTCGTTGCTGCGTACCGGTAGCGAGTCCATCAGGGGAAATTTTTGCGCTCCATGCATTTCATCTCCGGCCTGCCCAGGTCCGGATCGACCCTGCTTGCGGGTCTTTTGCGTCAGAATCCGGCGTTCCATGCCGGCATGAGCGGCCCCGTCGGTGGGCTGTTCAATACCTTGCAGGGTGAAATGAGCGGCCGCAACGAGTACTCGGTGTTCATCACCGATACCCAGCGTCGGCGCCTGCTGGAGGGACTGTTCAAGGATTACTACGGTGAGGAATTTACCGCCGAAGTGATCTTCGATACCAACCGCATCTGGTGCAGCAAGTTGCGCCTGCTCAACGAGCTGTTTCCGACTGCCAAGGTGATCGCCTGCGTGCGGCACATGCCGTGGATCATCGACAGCATCGAACAGCTGGTGCGCAAGAACGCGTTCCAGCCCTCATCCATCTTCAACTACCAGCCTGGCGGCACGGTGTACTCGCGCGCCGAAGGCCTCGCCAACGGCGAAGGCATGGTGGGCTTTGCCTATAACGCGCTGAAAGAGGCGTACTACAGCGAAGACACCGCCAACCTGATGCTGCTGCAGTACGAAACGCTGACCAGCGATCCCGCTAGGGCTATGAAAGCCGTTTACGAGTTCATCGGCGAGCCGGCGTTCGAGCACGACTTCAACAACGTCAGCTACGACGCCAACGAGTTCGACCTGCGTGCTGGCACGCCGGGTCTGCATACCGTGCGGAAAAAGATCGAAGCGCGCGAGCGAATCAGTGTACTGCCGCCGGATGTGTTCAGACGCTTCGAGAACGACGCTTTCTGGCGCGACTCCAGTCTCAATCTGCGCGGGGTGAAAGTGGTCTGAGCGTCGACATCAAGTGCTGGTTACGCGATACCCAAGTCTTAAAAGTCCAGGCTCGCTCAGAGAAATGAGTTTGGACGTACAAAACACTTTTTTGAACAACAAATCACTGGTTTCTTAGGGGAAATTACAGATGAACCGTATTTACCGATTGGTATGGAATCGCGCGTTGCGCATTTTCCAGGTGGCATCAGAACTTGCGCGCCAGCCGCATCAGGTAGGCAGTGTCGCTATTGGCCGCGTGCTTCGTCCAAGCGTTCTGGCGCAGGCATGTGCCGTCGTGCTGATCGGTTCGTCGGGGGTTTCGTCTTCGGCATTTGCTGCAAGCTGCACGATTTGTGGTGTGAATGGAACTAGCTCTAACAGCCAAATGGGCGGCATCGGCGGCGGCGGTGTGGGTAATGGCGGCAATGGTGGTTATGGCAGCGTGGGGTCAACGGCGGGTACCGGTGCTGCTTCAAGCGGTGGTGCCGGGGGATTTTCCAATTACCAGAACGGTGGTGCTTCTGGATCCGGTGGAGTCACGGCTAGTGGCGCTGGTGGCGTTGGTGGCGGTTATAGATTCAACGGTTTTACATATGGCGCTGGCGGCGGCGGCGCTGGCGGTGGCGGTTTGGCTAATGGTGGTCTTGGCGGCGGCGGCGGCGGCGGTCAAGGTGGAAGCTATTACGCAGGCGGCGGCGGCGGCGGCGGCGGTCTCGGTGTGCATTACGCTTCCGGCTCTCACATTACTGCAGGCAACATCGCTGGCGGCAACGGCGGCAGCGGCGGAAACGGCGTTATCCAGGGTGGCACGGGAACAGGCGGCGGCGGCGGCGGCGGCGCCGGCGTTTTGATCGACGGCGGCGCGACGCTTCAAAACACTTCGGCAGTGACTATTAGCGGCGGTATGGGTGGCACTGGCGGCGATGGGTCTGTTACCCATTTTGGCCAATACGGTGGTGGTGGTGGTGGTGGTGGTACGGCTGTGCTCGTGCAGGGTGCCGGCCAGTTTCTGAATTCCGGCGTGGTGATCGGCGGTGCCGGTGGCACCGGTGGCTCAGGTGTAAGTGGGAGACCGGGCGGTAATGGCGGTAACGGCGGCGCCGGCGTTTATGGCGCTTCTTTTACGCTGCAAAACCAGGCCGGCGGCAGCATTAGCGGTGGGCAGGGCGGAGCGGGCGGTTCGCCAAATGGCGCCGGCGGGGCAGGTGGTATCGGTGTTATCGCCCTCGGCAACGCCAACATTTCAAACGCTGGCACGATCAGCGGCGGCTTGGCTAATGGCGGCGCGGGTGCGCAAGCGGATGCCTTCTATTTCCAGGGCGCCAATAATTTACTCACGCTTGAAACGGGTTCGACCATCAATGGTGCGATCGAGCTCGGCACCGGAGGCACGCAGGCGACCATCGCCGCCAGCGCGCCTAGCGTGCTGGGAAGTGCCATTCTGCTGGACGACAGCGCGGCAGCCCTGACGCTCGGAGGCGCCGCTTCATTGAACGTCAGCGGCGTCATTTCCGGTGCAGGTAACGTCACGTCGCAAGGAACAGCGGTTCAGCTGTCGGCCGCAAATACCTATACCGGTGGCACCACGGTTACCGGCGGGACGCTTTCTATTTCCAGCGACGCCAATCTCGGCGATGCCAGCGGCGCTTTGACGTTGAACGGTGGCACGCTCGAAGCCACGGCCACTATGAACTCAAACCGGTCGGTTACGGTGGGCGCCTCGGGCGGCACGTTTCTTATCGATCCAAGTGCAACGCTGATTGAAGGCGGTGTGATCGGCGGCACCGGCGCGCTGACCAAAAATGGCAGCGGCGTGCTGATACTTGCAGGGACAGACACCTACAGCGGCGGCACCACCATCGATGTTGGCACACTGCAGGTGGGCGATGGCGGTACGACAGGTTCGATCATCGGCAACGTCGCCGATAGCGGTGCTTTGGTATTCAACCGCAGTGATTCGGTGATTTATGCCGGCGTGGTTAGCGGTAGCGGCGCGCTCTATCAGAATGGCGCAGGCGCGCTGGAGCTTACCGGTGCCAATACCAACACCGGCGGCAATGTCATTCAGTCCGGCACAATGCAGGTTGGCAATGGCGGCACTACCGGATCTATCACCGGCAACGTCGCCGATAGCGGTGCTTTAGTATTCAACCGCAGCGATGCGGTGACCTACGCCGGCGTGGTCAGCGGTAGCGGCGGCCTCTATCAGAATGGCGCCAGCGCGCTGGTGTTGACCGGTGCGAACACCAATACCGGCGGCAACGTTATCCAATCCGGCTCGATGCAGATCGGCAACGGCGGTACGAGCGGCTCGATCACTGGCAACGTCAGCGACGGAAGCGCACTTGCGTTTGACCGAAGTGACGCGGTGACCTTCGGTGGCGTAATCAGCGGTACTGGCGCACTTAATCAGATTGGTACCGGCAGCACCACGCTGACCGGAAGCAACACGCTTACCGGCCTCACCACCATTAGCGCGGGTACGCTCGCGTTGAGTGGCACGGGTAGCCTTGCCAGCTCCAGCGGGGTGACGGACAACGCGACGTTCGATATCACTAATACGAGCAATGGCGCGACGATAAAATCACTGGGCGGCAATGCCAATGGCAAGGTCACGCTGGGATCGAAGACGTTGACACTAAGCCAGTCGATCGGCAGCTTTGCTGGCGTCATCTCCGGGACCGGCGGCCTGACTTTTGTGGGCGGCAATGAAACGCTCACTGGCGTAAATACCTATACGGGCAACACGGCGCTCAACGGTGGCACGCTGTCGATCACCGGTGGTGGCAGTGTCAGCAATACCGCGAACGTCATCGACAACGGCACGTTACTGGTGGACGGTGCCAGCTCGAAGATCACGGCGGCGGGTGGCGGCACACCTTTCTACGTGGGCAGCGGGGGCATCGGCAATCTGACGGCGAGTAATGGCGCGTTGGTCAACAGCACGGGTGAACTCAACATTGGCCAGAATGCTACCGATAACGGCACAGTGACCGTTGCCACTGGTGCACATGTCACCACGACGGCGAGCATCAACGTCGGCAAAGTCGGCAGCGGTACGCTGACGGTTTCCGGTGGCGGCTCGGTCAGCAGCAGCTTCCTCTCGATTGCCGACCAGGCCGGTTCGACCGGCTCGGTGAACGTGGCAGGTACGGGTTCATCGGTGACGGTCAAGCCAGGCGGCCAACTCGTGGTGGGCAACCACGGCGGCAATGGCGCGCTGGCTATCGGCGATGGCGCGACGGTGACGGCCGACAGTGTGTCGATCGCGGCGGATGCCGGCTCGACCGGCGTGCTGACGATCGCAGGCAATACCGCAACAGCAGGCGCGCTAAATACGAGCAGTGTCACGTTTGGTTCGGGTACCGGTTCGCTGGTGTTCAACCACTCCGATCCTAGCTATATCTTTAACCCGACGATTAGCGGTAATGGTGTAGTCAAGGTGCTGGCCGGCACGACCATTTTCACCGCGGGCGACAGTTATACCGGCGGCACGACGATCAGCGGCGGTACGCTGCAGCTTGGCAATGGGGGCACCACGGGCTCGATCACCGGCAACGTGACCGACAATGGCGCGTTCGTGTTTGATCGCAGCAATGCGTTGACCTCTTCAGGCGTTATCGGCGGTAGCGGCTCGCTCAGCCAGATCGGCACAGGCACGACAACGCTTGCCGGCAACAACACGTACAGCGGTGGCACCACGGTTAACGCCGGCACGCTGGCCATTTCCACGGCGAATAACCTGGGCAGCGGCAGCGTGACGTTGAATGGCGGCGCGCTCGAGCTCACGGCATCTGGCATTGATTTAAACCGCGCCGTGACGCTCGGTAATCTTGGCGGTACGGTCTCGGTCGACTCCGGTCGGTCGGATACCGTCAGCGGCGCGGTCGTTGGCACCGGTGCGTTGACCAAGAGTGGCGCCGGCACGCTGACGCTGTCCGCGGCCAACAGCTACAGCGGCGTCACGGCGATCAACGCCGGCACGCTGCAAATTTCCAATGAAGACAACCTGGGCACGGGCGGAATGCTGGGCTTGAACGGCGGCACGCTGTCCGAGCAGGCAGGGGGCATTAATCTGACCCAGGCCGTAACCTTGGGCACGGCGGGTGGCACGTTTTCCATCGGCTCCGGATTCTCCGACAGTCTGAGCGGCGCGGTGTCCGGCAGCGGCGCGTTAATCAAAAGCGGTGCTGGCGCGCTGACGCTTGCGGGTGCCAACAGCTACACCGGCGGCACCACGATCAACGCCGGCACCTTGCAGGTCGGTAACGGCGGCACCGGTGGCGCGATTGCGGGCAGCGTGCTCGACAACGGTGCGCTGGTGTTTGATCTCTCCGGCGGCACCACGTTCACCGGTACGGTCAGCGGCGCCGGCTCGTTGTCGCAAAATGGCAGCGGCACTGTGGTACTCGACGGCGTCAACACGTACACCGGCGGCACCACCGTTGCAGCGGGAACACTGCGGGTAGGTGACAGCGCCAACCCTGGCGCCTCGATCGCGGGCGATGTCAACGTCGACGGCGGCGCGACGCTGGGCGGTCACGGTACCGTGGGCGGCAACGTGGACGTACTCAGCGGCGCGCATCTGTCGCCGGGTGGCAGCATCGGCACGCTGACAGTGAGCGGTAATCTGACGGTGGAGCAAGGTGGCATTCTCGATTACGAGTTTGGCGCACCGGGTGCGAACTTCAGCACGGCAGGCACCGGCGATCAGGTCAACGTCGGCGGCAATCTGACCCTCAGTGGAGCCACGCTCAACGTCAACGCCGATCCCGATTTTGGTCAGGGCCTGTATACGCTGTTCAACTACAGTGGCACGTTGACCGAAGCCAATGGCGGTATCACGATCGGCGCGGCACCGGCGGGCGACACGCTGGCGATCCAGACGCTTACCGGCAGCAAGCAGATCAACCTGATCAACACCGGCGGTGCCGTACTCAACGTATGGAACGCCAACGGTTTGGCCTCGTCCACGCAGATGGGTGGCGGCAGCGGCACCTGGTCGACAACGTCCTCCAACTGGACGGACGCCAACGGTGACGCGACGGCAGCGATGTCACCGCAGCCAGGCTTCGCCATGTTCGGCGGTGCGGCAGGTACGGTGACGGTGGACAACAGCGCCGGTGCGGTAACAGCAACGGGCCTGCAATTCGCGACGTCGGGTTACCTGATGACTGGCGGTAATTTGACGTTGGTCGCAGACAGCAGCGGTCATGCGCCGATCATCCGCGTAGGTAACGGCGGGTTGAGCGGCGCCGGCGACATCGCGGAAATCGACAACGTCCTGACCGGCAGCGCTGGCCTGAACAAAGCCGATTTCGGCACGCTGGTGCTGGCCGGTAGCAGCACGTACACCGGTGGCACAACGATCAGCACGGGCACGCTGCAGATCGGCAATGGAAGCACCACCGGTTCGGTGCTGGGCGATATTGTCGACAACGATGCGCTGGCCTTCGACCGATCCGACGCAGTGACCTTTGGCGGTGCCATCACCGGCACCGGCAGCCTCACGCAGGCGGGCACCGGCACGCTCACTTTAAGCAATGCTGCGAACAGCTACAGCGGCCTGACCACCATCCGTGCAGGCATGCTGGCGCTGACGGGCGATGCCAGCATTGCCGCATCCAGCGGTGTCGTTGATAACGGCACGTTCGATATCAGTACCACCAACAGCGGGGCCTCGATCGCGTCGTTGAGCGGCAGTGGGTCGGTAACGTTGGGTAACCAGTCACTGACGTTGTCCAACGCCAACGATACCTTCAGCGGCTCGATCAACAGCACCGGAGGTCTGACATTGACCGCCGGTGCTGAAACGCTGACCGGCAGCAGCACCTACACCGGTGGCACCACGATCGGGGCGGGCACATTGCAACTGGGCAATGGCGGCACAACCGGTTCGATCACCGGTGACGTCACCGACAACGGCACTTTGTCTTTCGATCATTCGGATGACGTGATCTTTGGTAACGTCATCAGCGGCACCGGTAGTCTGACGCAGGCAGGCGCGGGTCGTCTGATTCTGACGGGTGAAAATACGTACACCGGTGGTACCACGATCGGCGCGGGCACGCTGCAGATCGGCAACGGTGGTACGACGGGCTCGATCACCGGTGATGTCACCGACAATGGTGCATTGGTGTTCGATCATTCGGATGACGTCACCTTTGGTAACGTCATCGGCGGCACCGGTAGTCTCACGCAGGCGGGTGCGGGCAGTCTGATTCTGACGGGTGAGAATACTTACACCGGTGGCACCACGATTAGCGCTGGCACATTGCAACTGGGCAACGGCGGCACGACCGGTTCGATCACCGGTGACGTTACCGACAACGGTGCGTTGGTGTTCGATCATTCCGATGACATCACCTTTGGTAACGTCATCGGCGGCACCGGTAGTCTCACGCAGGTGGGTGCGGGCAGGCTGATTCTGGCGGGTGAGAATACTTACACCGGTGGCACCACGATTAGCGCAGGCACATTGCAACTGGGCAACGGCGGCACGACCGGTTCGATCACCGGTGATGTCACCGACAACGGTGCGTTGGTGTTCGATCATTCCGACGTGGTGACCTTTAACGGCGCGGTTGGAGGCACCGGTTCGTTGTCGCAGATCGGCAACGGCACGCTCGTACTGACCGGCGCCAACACGTATACCAGTGGCACTACGGTCAGCGCCGGCACCTTGCAGCTGGGCAACGGCGGCACGACCGGCTCGATCGCCGGCGACGTCACCAACAACGGCACGCTGGCGTTTGATCACTCCGACGACGTGAGCTTTGCCGGTGTCATTTCCGGCGCCGGCGGTGTGATGCAGTCCGGCACGGGTAGTCTGACGTTGACAGCGACCAACACTTACACCGGTGGTACGGCAATCAATGCCGGCACGCTGGTGCTGGGCAATGCATCGCAAATCGGCAGCGGCACGCTGGCGATGGCCGAAGGCACGACGCTGGACTTCGCCAGCAGCTTCACGCTGGCCAACGCGATCACCCTGTCGGGCGATCCAACGTTCAATGTGAGCACCGGCCTGAGCACCACGCTCAGCGGCGGCATCAGCGACGGCACGCAGGCGGGCGATCTGGTCAAGACCGGCGGCGGTACGCTGGTCCTAACCGGCGCAGACACCTATACCGGCCGCACCGAAGCGGCCGCCGGTACGCTGGATGTGGAAGGCAGCCTGACCAGCGCGGTCAGCGTCGATAACGGCGCGACCGTGGTCGGTACAGGTAGCACCGGTGGCCTGGTAGTGGCCGCCGGCGGCACGGTGTCGCCGGGCGGCGCGGCCGTCGGCACCTTGACGGTGAACGGCAACGTCAGCCTCGCCGCCGGTTCGGCGTATCAGCTCAATGCCACCGATACCGGCAGCAGCGATCTGATCCGCGCAACGGGTGCCGCTGCGTTGGGCGGTGGTTCGGTGATCTCGACGGAGGCGGGCAGCAACTGGAGCGCGGCCAAGAGGTACACGATCCTGAGCGCCGGGGGCGGCGTCAACGGCACGTTCGGATCGGTCAGCAGCAACTTCGCGTTCCTGACCCCGACGCTGAGTTACGACGCCAACGATGCGTACCTGACGCTGGTGCGCAACGCCGTGGCCTTCCCGACGGTCGGCGTGACGCCGAACGAGATCCACACGGGTGCGGCAATCGAAGCGCTCGGTGCCGGCAGCGCGGTGTACACCGCTGTGCTGCCACTGGCGGCCGGCCCGGCGCGCGCGGCCTTTGCCGAACTGGCTGGCGACAGCCTGGCCAGCACGCGTACGGCGATCATCGACGACAGCCACTACGTGCGCGATGCGATCAGTAACCACCTGCAGGGTGTGCAGGGGACTGGCGAAACGACGCAGGCCAGTGATCAGGGCAGCGTCTGGGCCAGCGTCTGGGGCCATGGCGGCAACCACGATAGCGACGGCAATGCGGCCCGCATGGGCAGCAACGGCAGCGGGCTGCTGGTGGGTACCGATCACGACCTGGGCCTGTGGCGTGTTGGTGCGGTGGCCGGCTCCGGCGAGTTGTCC
>Ga0302220_10000176_pt1 | contig 56948 bp, 54 predicted proteins | sample II_Palsa_E1_3_FD_194572 | JGI IMG/M metagenome (GOLD analysis project Ga0302220, IMG submission 194572) | Peat permafrost microbial communities from Stordalen Mire near Abisko, Sweden - II_Palsa_E1_3 | ecosystem: Environmental > Terrestrial > Soil > Palsa > Peat permafrost | place: Sweden...
GTATTGACCTCGTTGACGGTGTCGGTGACAAACCAGGGTAAATTCAGTTTGGTGTCGGGGTCGGTCACGCCGATTGTCAGCCGTGGGCGAGTGGAAGCGGCGGTGGTCGGCTTGGTCGAGCCAGATGATGCCGCAACCTGGGTATTCTGAGCGGTGAATGCGCCGCCCGCCGCCGTATCGGTCGACGCCGCAGCCGACGTGCCGTACGCATAGGTCAGAGCGGGGCTGCCGCACAGCGCGAGCAACAGCAACGGCAGAACAAGGCGGACAGGTTTCATGACGTTCTATTCCTTGAACATGGCACAGGCGGAGGACAGATTCCACAGCTTGAAATCATGTATGTATACGACCGCGACTCGGACTGCGGGTTCCGTTGCGCCCGACTTCAGTCCGGCTCGCGACCAACCGGGTGAGGTCGCGGTTTGACACCCGGCACCCGTGGTGGGCTGACCCGTGCCACCGAGGTTCCGCCCTCAATTATCTTAATTATGCTCCGCACGCAAAACCCGCGTCGTTCCGTATAATCAATTGACTTGGTTTAAAAAAGTAAAAGATGCGATAGAAGTAAAAAAGCCGGAAATAAGAAGTCGAAATGAGAAGCAAAGGTGAAAAGCGCGGTATCCGAACCTGACGTTTTGGAGCGACACACCAGCCATGAGAATCACCCTACCGATTCAATTACCCGGCCTGGTCGTGCGTATCAAGCAGATACGAGTTGAAAACAAGGTATTGATTGGCTTTCTCGCCGGTTTGCTGTTTATGGCCGGTTTTGCGATTTCATCCCTGCTCGATACCCGTGCTTATCTCGCCGGCAATGACCAACTGATCAAAATCGAACAGGCAATCAACACGGTCAAAAATATCGATACCGGCTTGGTTTTGATTGAAGACTATCAACGCGATTTCCTGATGACGCAGGATCCTGAATATTTACGCAAATACCAGGATGCATTGACCAATCTGGCGATCAACTTTTCGGTGCTGGATTCGATTTTGTCGGTCGACACCGCCTTGGCGGGTGAACTGCCGCTTCTGCATCGGTATGTTGAGCAGCAATTGTTGCTGTCGCAACGCCCGATCGACGTGCAGCGCACCGAAGGCTTTGCCGCAGCCTTGCGGGCGGTGGCCGACAGCGGCTCAATTAATTTCTATACCGAAATTCACGCCGGCATCGTGCGTATCCTGATCATCAAGGAACAGGATGAATTTGTGGTGCAGCACATGCTGGTGCAGCGTGCCAGTCACGCGCAAAAGAGCATGGCGGCACTGGCGATCTGCACCACGCTCTTGCTGGCGCTGATCTATCTATTGATTCGCAAGCAATTGACCGAGAAGAAGATGCTGACCCAGCGTCTCAAACAACAGGCCAATCTCGATCCCTTGACCCAGTTGCCGAGCCGGGAATTGCTGCGCGACTGGATCGAATATCGCATTTCGCAAGCGCGGCTCGAAGGCGGGATTGCGGCCGTCTTATATATCGATCTCGACGGCTTCAAGACGGTGAACGAGCGTTTCGGGCACCGTGTGGGCGACGCGGTGCTGGTTGAAGTGACACGCCGTTTCAGCGTGACCGCGCGGGACTCGGATTTTTTCGCGCGGGTCGGTGCCGATGAATTTGTGATTGTGGTGTCGTCGGTGAAAACGCTCGAAGCGGTGGGGACCCTGGCGGATCGCTTGATCGAGTCGCTCGACGAGCCGATCCTGCCGATTCTGTACGACCACGTGGTGAGCGCCAGCATCGGGATTGCCTTGTATCCGCAAGACGGCAAGAGTGCCGACGACTTGATCCGGGAGGCCGACCAGGCCATGTTAGCGGCCAAGGAGTCCGGCCGGCACCGCTATCGGTTTGCCCGCTCGCAGACCTTGCAGCATTCATCGCGCCACACCATTTTGTTGGGCGACCTGGCGCGCGCCTTGAGCAGCGGCGAGCTTTACCTGGTGTTCCAGCCGCAGGTGAATATCGTGAGCCAGCGGGTGATCGGGGTTGAGGCCTTGTTACGCTGGCGTCACCCGACCTTGGGCGAAATCGGTCCGAACGAGTTTGTTCCCTTGGCTGAAGCGTCGGGCCTGATCGTGCCGATCGGCACCTGGGTCATCCGCACCGCCTGCCAGCAGGCTGCGATGTGGAGTTCGCAAGGTTATCCCGACTTGGTGATGGCGATCAATATTGCCGCCAATCAGATGCGCGGCGCCGATCTGGTCGACGAAATCAAGACCGCCCTGGAGCGTTATCAGTTGCCGCCGCACACGCTGGAGCTGGAGCTGACCGAACGCATCCTGGCTCGGCAACACGCGGCCGAAGAGGTGCTGGCGCTGAAGAATCTGGGGGTGCGGATTTCCATCGACGATTTCGGCACCGGATATTCTTCGCTGAACTACCTGAAGTTTTTTGCCATCGATGTGATCAAAATCGACCAGTCTTTTGTGGCCGGCCTGCCCGACAACGCCTTCGACGTAGCGATTGCGAGCAGCATTATCTCGATTGCCGGTAATTTGAGTATGACCTTGATCGCGGAGGGCGTCGAAACCTCCGCCCAGCTTGAATTCCTGCGCGACAAGGGGTGCCAGTGCGTACAAGGTTATCTGTTCTCCAAGCCGATCGGCGCCGGTGCCGTGCTCGACTTTATCCGCGCCTGGCATGACGCGCCCAGCCCGGTCGAGGCCGGCTGAGCGGAGGAGGGCGCGCGGCCAAGCGGCTCGACAAGCCTGGCTGCTCCCGGTGCGACCCCGCGCCGCGCCGCACATCATCATGGCATCGACGCCCAAATAGAGCGCATATCGCGTCAGGCTGGTGCGCCGTAACCGCTTGCACAGCCGCGGCAAACCGCTCTCATGTATGCGCCAAACCAGGCCTGGCATGCTTCCGGCATAAGTGGCACGACTCTTGCGGTTTTGGAAACTTGTACACAAGAGGAAATACCAGATGCTGGGATGGTCAATTTTCGATTGGCAGCGAGCCTACCAGACGGGTCATACCCCCGGGAAATTATTGGGCGAACTGAGATCCGGGCTGGATCGATCCGATCCGGCCTGGATCTCCATCATTGCACCCGCCGAACTTGAGCTCCGCTTGGTCGGCTTGCAAGCCAGGCTGGATGCCGCCGGGGGCGACTTGTCGCGTTTGCCGCTCTACGGCATCCCGTTTGCCGTGAAGGACAATATCGATGTTCGCGGTTTGACCACCACCGCGGCGTGCCCGGCTTTTGCTTATCTACCGGCCGGCGACGCCACCGTGGTGCGGCGCTTGACCGATGCCGGGGCGATTGTGCTCGGCAAGACTAATCTCGATCAATTTGCCACCGGCCTGGTTGGGGTGCGCTCGCCCTACGGCGTGACCGGCAATGCTTTCGATCCCGCCTATATCTCGGGCGGCTCCAGTGCCGGCTCGGCGGCGCTGGTCGCGCGCGGCATCGTGCCGTTTGCCCTGGGCACCGATACTGCCGGCTCGGGCCGGGTTCCGGCCGGGCTCAACAATATCGTCGGCATCAAACCGACCCGGGGCGCTTTCAGCAATACCGGCGTGGTGCCGGCTTGCCGCACCCTGGACTGCGTTACCGTGTTTGCCACCAGCATTGACGACGCGCTGCGGGTCTACGATGTTGCGGCGGTGCTCGATCCGGAGGACGGCCTGTCGCGCGAAATACCGCAAGGCGCCGGCAATTGGCGCTTGCCCGCGTCACCGCGTTTCGGGATTCCGGCCCAGCCGGAGTTTTTCGGCGACGTACTTGCAGCACAAGCCTTCCAGGCGGCGGTCCAGACCCTGGAAGCCCTGGGTGCGAGCTGCGTACCGGTGGATTTTTCGGTGTTTGACGAGGTCTCCGCCTTGCTTTATGACGGGGCGTGGGTGGCGGAGCGTTATGCCGCGATTCGTGGTTTTGCCGCAGCGCACGAGGTCGAGATCGATCCGGTGGTGAGGGAGATCATCTTCAAGGCCAAGACCTTCTCCGCTGCCGATGCCTTTGACGGTTTGTATCGGCTGGCCGGCCTCAAGCGTCGCGCCGATGCGGTGTTGGCGCAATTTGACGCCTTGCTGGTGCCGACTGCGCCGACCCACTATCGTATCGCCGAGGTGCAGGCCGACCCGGTACGTCTAAACAGCAATCTCGGCATTTATACCAACTTCGTCAACCTGCTCGACTGGAGCGCGGTGGCGGTGCCGGCGTGCTTGCGTGAAGACGGTTTGCCCTTTGGCATCACCTTGATCGGTAATGCCTGGCAAGAGCGCGGCTTGGCGGCTTTTGCCGCGCACTGGCATCAAGTCACGGGTCTGACCCGGGGCGCCACCGGTTTGCCGTTGCGTCCCGCATCCGGCATCGCGCCGAGCCAGCCGGAAGCGGACCAGATACCGGCTCAGAGCGCCGGGGAGATGATACGTCTGGCGGTGGTCGGTGCCCATCTGCGCGGCATGCCGCTGAATCATGAACTGACCTCGCGCGGTGCGCGTTTTGTCGCGAGCGCGGCGACCGCCTCCAACTACCGGCTGTATGCTTTGGCTCATACCCAGCCGCCGAAGCCCGGTCTGGCGCGCGCCGGGAGCGGTGCCGCGATTCGCCTTGAACTGTGGGATATTCCCAGCGCCACCTTCGGGACTTTTGTGGCGGGTGTGCCAGCACCGCTGGGTATCGGTACGGTGATGCTCGCCGACGGCAGCGAGGTCAAAGGTTTTATTTGCGAACCCTGCGCTTTGCAGGGTGCACGCGATATCACCGAGTTTGGCGGGTGGGCCAGCTATCTGGGCCGGCCCAGCGACGCAACCGTGGTGTCCCATGTCTGATTCCGCACGGCTTATGTTCGATACTGTATTGATTGCCAATCGCGGTGAGATTGCCTGCCGTATCGCGCGTACGCTCAAGCGCATGAAGATCCGCTGTGTGGCGGTGTATTCCGACGCCGACCGCGACAGCCTGCATGTGCGCATGGCCGATGTCGCGCTCCCGCTGGGCGGTCATACGGCGGCGCAGAGTTATTTGCGCGCCGATTTGATCCTGGCCGCTGCCAAACAGAGTGGGGCCCAGGCAATTATTCCGGGTTACGGTTTTTTGTCCGAGAATGCCGAGTTTGCGGCGCAGTGCGAGGCTGAAGGTATTGTCTTTGTCGGCCCGACTCCGCAACAGATGGCGCAGTTCGGCTTGAAGCATGCGGCGCGTGAACTCGCGGCGCTTGCCGGGGTGCCGCTCACGCCGGGCTCCGGTCTGTTGGCCGACGCGGCGGCGGCGCATCAGGCGGCCGCGCGGATAGGCTATCCGGTAATGCTTAAAAGCACCGCGGGTGGCGGAGGTATCGGCTTGACTCGTTGCAACGACGCGGCCGAGTTGAGCGCCGCATTCGATTCGGTGCGGCGTTTGGGGCAGTCGTTTTTTGCGCATGCGGGAGTCTTTGTCGAGCGTTTTATCGACCAGGCACGGCATATCGAAGTGCAGATCTTTGGCGATGGTTTGGGCCAGGTTGTCGCGCTGGGCGAACGTGACTGCTCGTTGCAGCGGCGTAACCAGAAAGTGGTCGAGGAAACCCCCGCGCCGCATCTGCCCGAGACCGTCAGGCAACAGTTGTGGGCCGCCGCCGTTGGCTTGGGCCGTTCAGTTTTGTATCGTTGCGCCGGCACGGTCGAATTTATTTACGACCCCGTGCAGCAGGCTTTCTATTTTTTGGAGGTCAACACGCGGCTGCAAGTCGAACATGCCATTACCGAGAGCGTGACCGGCATCGACCTGGTCGAGTGGATGCTTCTCACCGCCAACGGGACCGCGCCGGATCTGTCGCAGGCCGTGATACCGCAAGGGGTGGCGCTCGAAGTGCGGATCTATGCCGAGAATGCCTTGCGCAATTTTTCGCCGAGCCCGGGCATCTTGACCGAAGTCAGTTTTCCGCCGGATGTCCGGGTCGACGGATGGATCGAAACCGGCACCGAGGTCTCGGCGCATTACGATCCTCTACTGGCAAAACTGATTGTGCACGGTACAGATCGCGCCGATGCGCTGGCCGCGATGACGCGAGCACTGGATGCAACGCGGCTCTGCGGGATCGTCACCAATCTTGATTATGTGCGGCAAGTGATCGCCAGCGATGGCTTTCGTGCCGCCCAGGTGTCCACCCGTTATCTGGATACCTTTGTTTATCGTCCCACGGTGGTTGAAGTACTGGACGGCGGCACCTATACCACCGTACAAGATTATCCGGGGCGGGTGGGTTACTGGGACATCGGTGTGCCGCCGTCGGGTCCGATGGACGACTGGGCTTTTCGCCTGGCCAACCGCATCGTCGGCAATCCGCCGCAGGCCGCAGGTCTCGAAGCCACCGTGCTGGGGCCGACACTGCGGTTTCATTGCGATGCTATCGTGGCACTCAGCGGTGCGCCCACCGATGCCGATCTCGACGGCGTGCCGCTGGCCGGTTGGACTCCCCTTGCTGTCAAAGCCGGGCAGGTTTTGCACATGGGTAAAGCCGGCAGCGGTTGCCGTACTTATCTGGCGATACGTTACGGGGTTGATGTTCCGCTCTACCTGGGCAGCCGCGCGACCTTTGTGCTGGGCCAATTCGGCGGCCACGCCGGGCGCACGCTGCGCGCAGGCGATATTTTGCCGCTTGCCGCGCCACCCTGCGCCACCGGACTTGCCGCGGCACACTTTCTTGAGCCTGCGCCGTTACCCGCGGCATTGGTGCCGCGTTACGGAAAAACCTGGGAAATCGGCGTCTTGTACGGGCCGCATGGCGCCACGGATTTTTTTACTGAGGAATCCATAGAGAATTTCTTTGCCAGTACCTGGGAAGTGCATTACAACTCGAACCGCCTGGGGATTCGCCTGAACGGCCCCAAGCCGCAATGGACCCGGGCCGATGGTGGCGAAGCCGGCTTGCATCCGTCGAATATCCATGATTGTGAGTATGCCATCGGCAGCATCAATTTCACGGGCGATATGCCGGTGATACTGACACGCGATGGTCCGAGCCTGGGCGGCTTTGTCTGTCCGGTAACCATCGCCCGTGCCGAATTGTGGAAAGTGGGACAGATGAAACCGGGGGACACCTTGCGCTTTCGCGAAATGTCTTTTGCGGCGGCGCTGGCGCTTGAGTCCAGTCAGGATGCGTTTATTTCGAGCTGGGATGCAACGCGGCTGAACGCAGCTGAATTTTCCACCGCACGCGGTTCGCCGATTTTGTATCAGGCGGCCGCCGGATTCGAACATCCCAAGACCGTCTTGCGCCAAGCCGGCGACAAATATATTTTGCTTGAGTATGGCGAGAATGTGGTGGACCTGAATCTGCGTTTTCGGATTCACGCCCTGATGCAGGCATTGCAGCGCGCGCCCATTGCCGGCGTGCTGGAATTGTCGCCGGGGGTGCGCTCGTTGCAGGTGCATTATGACAGCCGCGCGATTGATCAGTACCGCCTGGTTGCGGCGCTCACCGCCGCGGATGCCGGGCTGAAAGACATCGGCCGGATGAAGGTGCCCAGCCGGGTACTTTATTTGCCGATGGCTTATGAGGATTCCGCCACGCTCGATGCGGTGGCGCGTTATCGCCAGTCGGTGCGCGATACGGCGCCCTGGCTGCCAAGTAATACCGAGTTTATGCGGCGCATCAACGGGCTGGCATCGCCCGAAGCGGTGCGCGAGATCCTCTATCAGGCCAGTTACATGGTGCTCGGTTTGGGCGATGTGTATCTCGGTGCACCGTGCGCCGTGCCGGTCGATCCGCGGCATCGAATGCAGACGACCAAATATAATCCGGCGCGCACTTACACCGCAGAGGGTACGGTAGGTATCGGCGGCGTATATATGTGTATCTACGGCATGGATTCGCCGGGCGGCTATCAATTGGTCGGCCGGACTTTGCCGATCTGGAACAAGTTTCTCAAGAATCGCCTGTTTGTCGACGGCAAACCCTGGCTGCTGCGGTTCTTCGATCAAGTACGGTTTTATCCCGTCAGCGAAAGCGAGTTGGATCGCTTGCGCTGCGATTTTCGAGCCGGCCGCTGCGAGGTGCGGATCGAAGAGGAAATCTTCGATCTGGCCGAGTACAACGCTTTCCTGGCGCGCATCGAACCCGAACTGGCGATCTTCCGCGCGCAACAGAAACGCTCGGTCGCGGCCGAGGTTGATTATTGGGCCCATACCGATACGCCCTTTGCCACCACGCCGGAACCTGTCCGCGACACGCTGGAAATAGCTAAACTGCCGGGCTCTTTGGTCACGGCCGATATCAGCGGCAATGTCTGGAAGCTGATCGCCCGTCCCGGCACCCAGGTCAGCGCGGGAGATCCGCTGCTGATACTGGAAGCGATGAAAATGGAATTTCATATCGCCGCGCCGCACGATGGCGTGGTGACCGCACTGCACTGCGAGGCCGGCATGATGATCCATGCCGGAGACCCGCTGGCCTCAATTGAATAAGCCGCGGTCCGGGCAAGAAGCCGGGCCTTGCTGTAAAACCGTGGCACCTCATCTGGAACACCCTATGTCCGAAATTAAAACGCCGGCTGCTTCGGGGAAAAGCGGAAATAACCTGGCGGCGCAAATTTATACCCGGTTAAAGGCCGATATCTTCGATTTTCGGCTGCTGCCGGGCGACAAATTCAGTGAGGGCGAGATTGCGGCGCGCATGCAAGTGAGCCGGACTCCTGTGCGCCAGGCCTTGTTCTGGCTGCAGCGCGAAGGTTATGTCGACGTCCATTTCCGTAGCGGTTGGCAGGTGCATGCTTTCGATTTCAAGTACTTTGAAGATTTATATGAAGTCCGCGTGATGATGGAAACCACCGCCATTGCGCGGCTGGTGGAGCTGGATGCGACTTCCAGGCTGGATCCGTTGCGCGAGATCTGGTGTGTGCCGGCCGAACACTACCTGATCGACCCCGGCGCGGTGGCGTCGCTCGACGAGGCCTTCCATACCCAGATCGTCGCGGCGGTCGGCAACGACGAAATGGTGCGGATCCACCAGGATGTGACTGAGCGGATACGCATCATCCGGCGGCTCGACTTTACCAAGCCGCTGCGCATCGATGCGACCTATCGGGAACACGCGGAAATTCTCGATGCGATCTTCTCCAACCAGGCCGGACAGGCGCAGACAATGATTCGGGCTCATATTGCCGAAAGCCAGGCCGAGGTCAAGCGCATCACTTTTTATATGTTGCAGAAAGCCCGTGAACGTTATGGCAACCGCGAGGAAAGCTAAGGTCCGGTTGCGCCAATTCATGGATCGAGCAATTGGCTGAGCCGGACCCCGGCGGCTGCCGAAATCGTGCATGTCGCACCACGCTTGCGCGTATTGCGCACCGTGTCACACCACAATTCGACACGCGGCGGTACGCTCCGCGGTGCTTGGCCCATATTTCGGAGCGCTAATACATGGCCTGAAAATTGCTCTACTGTTGTGTCTTGTATCCAAGACCATATCCAACGTTCAATTCGATAAAGGACGAGCAATGAACAAGCGCGAGTTTCTGAGGGTCGCATCTGTAGCGGGGGTAGCAGGGGTAGCAGCAAAAATTCCTTCGGCTTTAGCTCAAAGCGACGATAAAGGTCCCATCAAGGTGGGCGTTCTGCATTCCCTTTCCGGCACCATGGCGATTTCGGAAACGTCGTTAAAAGATACGGCGTTGATGACGATCGCCGAAATCAACAAAAGCGGCGGCGTACTGGGCCGCCAATTGGAACCGGTGGTGGTCGACCCGGCTTCGAACTGGCCGTTGTTCGCCGAGAAGGCCCGGCAACTGATTTCCCAGGATAAATGCGCGGTGACCTTCGGTTGCTGGACTTCGGTGTCGCGCAAATCGGTGTTGCCGGTATTCGAAGAACTGAACGGTATGCTGTTTTATCCGGTGCAGTATGAAGGCGAGGAAATGTCGCGCAATGTGTTCTACACCGGAGCCGCGCCCAACCAGCAGGCAATTCCGGCGACCGAATACCTGATCAGCCCCGAGGGCGGCGGCGCGAAGCGCTTCTTCCTGCTCGGCACCGACTATGTTTATCCCCGCACCACCAACAAGATCCTGCGCTCGTTCCTGCATTCCAAAGGGGTACAGGACGCCGATATTCAGGAGGTCTATACACCTTTTGGGCATAGCGATTATCAAACCATCGTGGCCAATATCAAGACCTTTGCTCAAGGCGGCAAGACCTGCGTGATCTCCACCGTGAACGGCGACTCCAATGTGCCTTTCTACAAGGAACTCGGCAACCAGGGTTTGAAAGCGACGGATGTGCCGGTGGTGGCGTTTTCGGTCGGTGAAGAAGAGCTGCGCGGGATCGACACCAAACCGCTGGTGGGTAATTTGGCGGCCTGGAATTATTTTATGTCGCTGCGCAATCCGACCAACGACAAATTCAAGAAGCAGTGGGCTGCATGGGTCAAGGATAACAATCTGCCGGGCGGCGCCAAACGCGTTACCAATGACCCGATGGAAGCGACTTATGTCGGGATCCACATGTGGAAGCAAGCGGTCGAGAAGGCCAAATCGACCGATGTCGACAAGGTGCGAGTGGCGATGATCGGACAGAAGTTTGCCGCGCCGTCAGGCTTTGTGCTGGAAATGGACGGTAACCACCATCTGCACAAACCGGTGATGATCGGCGAAGTACGCGCCGACGGCCAGTTTAATGTGGTTTGGGCGACCAAGACCACCATCCGTGCTCAGCCGTGGAGTCCTTATATCTCCGGCAATGAAGGCAAACCTGACGTGGTCAGTCAAGTTACGCCATTGCGCGATCTGCTGCGCACGCGGGTTGCATAGAGCGTTTTTTTTTGGACGCGCAATCGGCCGCCCGGCCGGTTGCGCCGCTTCCTGAATGAAGGTCACGCTATGTCTCATTGCTTGCGATATCCGATGAAATTCTGGCGCATGCTGATCTTGCTTGCGTTTGCCTCAAGCTGGGCGATAGGCGCGCAAGCGCTGACCCCGGACGATTTAAAGCCGCTCGGTGCCGACGATTTCGACGCCAAAGCGCAATTGATCGCCAAGCTCGTTACTACCGGCGACGCAGCGTCGCTGACCGTGCTGAAGGCGCTCGCCGACGATGCGGTATCGATCACCGGTAACAATGAAATCCTGATCCAGGACGGCGACAATTATCGCGACGCGATCACCGGCCGCGCCGTTACCGCCACCGATGCGCAGCCGATTACGCTGAGCAATGTGCTGCGCAATCAAGTCAATAGCGGCTTGTCGGCGGTGCAACTCAGTTCGCCGGACCTCGCCACGCGCCAGGCGGCGGTCGAAACCCTGCTGCAAAATCCGGAAGAATCGCTCAAACCGCTGGTCGATCAAGCGCGTAGCCGCGAAACCGATGCGGCGTTGAAGAAACGCCTCGATACTTTATGGGCCATGACCGCGCTGCATAACCACGATCCGGCCCAACGCCTGCAAGCGGTGCTGCTGCTGAATGCCCGTCACAACCTGGAGGTCGGCGAATTGTTGCGGCCGCTGCTGCTGAAAAATTCCAGCGGCGCTTATGCCGAGCCCGATCCGGCCGTGCGCCATGCGGCACAAGCGGGACTCGATGAATTGGCATCGATCCAGCGCCGCGGTGAAATCGCCGGCACCATTTTTGCGGGGTTGAGCCTGGGCAGTGTATTGCTGCTGGCGGCGCTGGGCCTGGCCATTACCTATGGGCTGATCGGCGTGATCAATATGGCGCACGGCGAGTTCCTGATGATCGGCGCCTATGCTACCTATGTGGTGCAGAATTTTTTCCAGCAACATTGGCCCGCTGCCTTCGATTGGTATCCGCTGGCGGCGATTCCCGTCGCCTTTATTGCGGCGGCGCTGGTCGGGATTGCGCTGGAGCGTCTGATTCTCAAACATCTTTACGGCCGGCCGCTGGAAACCTTGCTCACCACCTTCGGCGTCAGCCTGCTGCTGATCCAGGCGACCCGCATGATCTTCGGCGCGCAGAACGTGCAAGTCAGCAATCCTTCATGGATGAGCGGCGGTCTGACGGTACTGCCCAATTTGATCCTGCCGTATAACCGGCTGACCATCCTGGCGTTTTCGGTGACCGTGATTGCGCTGTCGTGGACCGTACTGAACCGCACCCGCTTGGGCTTGTTTGTGCGGGCGGTGACGCAGAACCGCCAAATGGCAGCCTGCGTCGGGATCAAGACCGGGCGGGTCGATAGCTACGCTTTTGCCTTCGGCGCCGGCATCGCCGGGCTGGGCGGCTGTGCCCTGGCGCAAATCGGCAACGTCGGCCCGGATCTGGGGCAAGGCTACATTATCGATTCGTTTATGGTGGTGGTGCTGGGCGGCGTCGGACAACTGGCCGGCACCATTATCGGCGCCTTCGGCCTGGGGATTGCCAGCAAGGCGATCGAACCGTTCTCGGGCGCGGTGCTGGCCAAGATCGCGGTGCTGGTGTTTATTGTGTTGTTTATCCAGAAGCGCCCGCAAGGCATGTTTGCCCTGAAGGGCCGTAGCGCGGAGAGCTGAGATGAACATCGTGACTTCTACCGCGGATGGTGCGGCGCTGGACGCGGGCGTGGCCGAATTGACCACGCCGTCGACCACACTGGCACCGGCGGCGACTGCCGCAACAATTTTTTCGCTAGGCTTGCCGGCCCGTCCGGCTTTATTGAGCAAACCCGCCTGGGGCGCGCTGGTGGTGTTGATTCTACTGGTCGGCATCGGTGTGCCGTTGGCCTCGCTGGTCATCCCCGAATCCAGCGCGTTTCATTTGTCGGCTTATGCCGTGACCTTGGGCGGCAAGCTGATGTGTTATGCCATCGCCGCGCTGGCGCTGGATCTGGTGTGGGGTTATTGCGGTGTGCTGAGCTTGGGCCACGGTTTGTTCTTTGCGCTGGGCGGTTATGCCATGGGCATGTATCTGATGCGCGAGATTGGGCATCAAGGCAAATACGGCAGCGACTTACCGGATTTTATGGTGTTTCTCGATTGGCATAAATTGCCCTGGTACTGGCAGGGGACGCAGCATTTTGCCTATGCCATGTTGCTGGTGCTGCTGGTTCCCGCCGTGATCGCCTGGGTGTTCGGTTATTTCACTTTCCGTTCGCGGGTCAAGGGTGTGTATTTGTCCATCATGACGCAGGCTTTGACCTATGCCGCGACCTTGCTGTTCTTTCGCAATGAAACCGGTTTCGGCGGCAACAACGGGTTTACCGATTTCAAGCAAATCCTGGGTTTTCCGATCACGCATCCGGGCACCCGCATGGTGCTGTTCCTGATCACTTTTGCGGTGCTGGTGCTGGCCTTTATCGGTGCGCGCGCCATCGTCACCTCCAAGCTGGGGCGGGTGGTCACGGCGATTCGCGACGGCGAGTCGCGCCTGATGTTCCTCGGCTACAGCCCGCTTGCCTACAAGCTGTTTATCTGGACCTTGTCGGCCGTGTTGTGCGGCATCGCGGGTGCCTTGTATGTGCCGCAGGTGGGCATCATCAACCCCAGCGAAATGTCGCCCGGCAATTCGATCGAGATGGCCATCTGGGTCGCGGTGGGTGGGCGCGGCACGCTGATTGGCCCGATCATCGGCGCCTTCGCGGTGAATGGCGCGAAAAGTATTTTCACCGACTATTTCCCCGAATATTGGCTGTTCTGCCTCGGTGCGATCTTTGTGCTGGTACCGTTGTTGTTGCCGCGCGGCATTATCGGCCTGGTGATGAAACGTCACGGGAGCCGCTCATGAATTCCGACAAGGATACTTTGATCGACAGCGCGATGCCCGGCGATCTTGCTTTGCAAAGCCGCATCCTGGCCGGCGAGAGATTGATGGATGGCGATGACGGCCGCATTGCCGACGCCGGCAGCCATATGACCACCGGCCTGGGCCGGGTGGTCAAGCCGGGCGAGATCGATGTGTCGCATGGCCCCATTCTGTATCTGGAAGATGTGACCGTCAGCTTCGACGGGTTTCGTGCTCTCAATGAGCTGACCCTGTCGATCGATGTCGGCGAACTGCGTTGCGTGATCGGCCCCAACGGCGCGGGCAAGACCACCATGATGGATGTGATTACCGGCAAGACCCGCGCCTCCAGCGGCAAAGTCTTCCTCGGGCAGAGCATCGACCTGACGCGGCTGGACGAACCGCAGATTGCGCGCATCGGTATCGGCCGGAAATTTCAAAAGCCGACCGTATTCGAGAACCACCCGGTGTGGGAAAACCTCGAACTGGCGATGAAAACCGATAAATCGTGGTGGGCCTCGTTGCGCGCTCGCCTCGATCGTCCGGCCCAGGCCCGCATCGAAGAAACGCTGCACACCATCCGCCTGGAAGCCGATGCATTTCGTTTGGCGGGTCAGTTGTCGCATGGTCAGAAACAACGCCTGGAGATCGGCATGCTGCTGATGCAACGGCCGCAGTTGTTATTGCTCGACGAACCCGCCGCCGGCATTACCGACCAAGAAACGATGGAGCTGGCCGAGTTGCTGAATAGCTTGCGCGGCACCTGCTCGATGATGGTGGTCGAACATGATATGGACTTTGTCGCGGCCTTGGCCGGCGACACCGGACGGGTCACCGTGATGGCGGAAGGCCGGGTTCTGGCCGACGGCACCTTGACGCAGGTGCAAAGCGACGAAGCTGTGATCGAATCCTATTTGGGGCGTTAAGCCATGCTTGAAGTCACGTTGTTGAATCAATACTACGGCGGCAGCCATATTCTGCGCGACGTCACGCTCAGCGTGCCGGAGCAGAAACTCACCGTGTTGCTGGGCCGCAATGGCGTGGGCAAGACCACTTTGCTTAAATGCGTAATGGGCGTGGTGCCGGCCAAGTCAGGCAAGATCGCCTGGCGCGGCAAACCTTATCAAAACCTGTCGACCCCGGCCCGGGTTGCCGGCGGTTTGGCTTATGTGCCGCAGGGCCGCGATATTTTTCCGCGCTTGAGCGTCGAAGAAAATCTCATTGTGGGCGCGGCCAGCCGCCCTGCATCGGGAAAAATACCCGAGCGCATTTATGAATTGTTCCCCGTGCTGCGCGACATGAAACACCGCCGCGGCGGCGATTTGTCGGGCGGCCAGCAACAGCAACTGGCCATCGGCCGGGCCTTGATGAGCGAGCCGCAATTGCTGATTCTGGACGAACCGACGGAAGGTATCCAACCCTCCATCATCCGCGACATCGGCCGCACCTTGCGCCAGCTGGTCGACGAATTCGGCATGACGGTGCTGCTGGTCGAGCAGTATTACGAATTCGCCCGCGAACTGGCCGACCATTATTGGGTGATGAGCCGCGGTGAGGTGGTGGCCAATGGTTTGGGGGCGGAGATGGAGGCGAACGGGATTCGCGAGTTGATTGCGGTTTGAGGGCGCTCAGATCGTTTCGATAGCTGGCGCAATAGGCAAGTCAGGCCGCGTCTTGTCTGTGGTCGACCGATAAGCATGGCGCGAAAGCAAACGCATGGCGCACCAGTCGAGCGCGGTGCACAAGATCAGATAGATCAGTGCCACCAGCAGGAAGATCTGCACCGGATACACCATCAATCGGCTGTTCACTTGATTGGCCAGAAACGATAGCTCCGGCACACCGACGATATAGGCCAGGGAAGTGTCTTTGACCAGCGATACCCACTGATTCACAAACGACGGCGCCATGATGCGCACCGCTTGCGGCAGCACCACATAGCGCAGTGCCTGTCCTCGCGTCAGGCCCAATGAGAGCGCGGCTTGCGATTGCCCGGTGCCGACCGCGATCACTCCGGCATGCACCGCGTGCGACAGATAGGCGCCGCCGATCAGTGCCAGGGCGCAGACCACGGTGGCTAGCCCAGGTACGTTGATGTGCAGCAACATGGGCAGCAGGAAAAACGTCCAGAAGATCAGCATCAATACGGGAATCGCGCGAAAAAACCCGATAGTGGCGAGCAGGACCACATGCGCCCATCCTCGCGTCAGCGCCAGCGCGATACCGCCGATCAAACCCAGGAAGGCCGACAATATCGCCGAGCTTAGCGCCAGCACCACCGTCAGCGCGGCGCCTCCCAGCGGCCCATGAGGAAAGGGTCCAAGCAACAGGTAGGGCAGGTTGTCGAGTAACACGGAGAGTGGCATGGTCAGCTCCGATGGGACATGCGTGCCCCGCGATGCTGAAACACTGCCAGTGCCACTTCGATGAGCGCAATCGTGGCAATGTAGAGCACGGTCGCCGCGCCAAACGCCTGGAAGGTTTTGAAGGTTTCGGTATCGACCTGGCGCGAGGCATAGGATAGTTCGGCCAGGCCGATGGCCATCGTCAGCGACGAATTTTTTACGATGTTCATATACTGGCCGAACAAGGGCGGCAGCGCGATGCGCAACGCCTGCGGCAGGATCACATAACGCATGGCGGTGAACGGGCCGAGACCGAGCGCCGCGGCCGCATGATATTGTCCACCGGGTACGCCGCGCAGGCCTGCGCGAAATTCCTCGCCGATAAAGGCGGTCGAGTAGCACGTCAAACCGAACCAGCCGGCGACAAATTCAAACGACGGCCAGCCCAACGTTACGGGCCCGATCGACAACGTGTGCGCGGCATTGAGCCAGGTCATGGCGGTCTCGGGCAACAGCGTTGCGACGCCGAAATACCAGAACAGCAATTGCACCAATAAGGGCGAATTGCGAAACACCAGCACGTAGCTCGCAGCCAGCCACCGCAGCCAGGACCAACGCGCACGGCGCATCATCGCCAACACCAGGCCGAGCGCGGTCGCCGACAGCGCAACCGTGGCTGCGAGCCCCAGGGTGATACCGAAACCGTGCCACAACCACAGCAGGTATTTGGGTGCAAGCCAACCGTTCACCTGAACCATCCGACAAGAAAAGCAGAAAAAACCTCGGCCCGGGCGCGACTAGCGATGCCCGGGCCGTACTCATCTCACTTATCGTAGCCTATCCAAAAAGCCGCATCAGCTCTTTTGCGGATCGCCGATCTTGAACAAGCGCGGCAAGGGCGCTGCGCTCTTCGGACCAAACCACTGGTCGTAGATGCTAGCCGCGCTGCCGTCGGCCTCCAGGCCTTTCAACGTTTCGTTGACGGCGGCGAGCAAACGCGGTTCGCCTTTGGGTACCCCTACGCCTTCGTAATCGTTGGAAATGGTGAACGGCGGGATTTCATACTTGTCGCGGTCCGGTACTTTTGCCAGCAAGGCAACCAGCTTCGGTCCGTCCTGGGTAATCGCCTGCACATTACCTGTGCGCAAGGCGGCAAAAGCGAAAGGTGTGTCGTCATAGGCGACGATGGTCGCGTTGGGGAATTGCGCCCGAACTTGTTGTTCGTTGGTGGTGCCTTTATCCGCGCCGATGCGCAAACTATTCAATTGAGCGGGTTGGGTCAACACGCCTTTTTTGGCAATAAACTGCGTGCCGGAGGCAAAATAAGGCGTGCTGAAATCGACTTCCTTCTTGCGTTCATCGGTAATGGTGAAATTGGCAAATACCAGATCGACTTTGTTCGACGTCAAAAAAGCAATACGGTTGGCCGGGTTGGTCGCTTGTACTTCGAGTTTGACCCCGAGTTTGGCGGCGACTGCTTTGGCGTAGTCGAGATCGAGGCCGACGATCTGATTGGTCTTGGGATCGACAAAACCGAAGGGTGGATTGCTGTCAAAGGTTGCCACGCGCAGTACACCCGCGCTCTTGATCTGGTCGAGACGGTCGGCATGGGCGACGCCGGACATGCTGAGCAATAGGCCCAGGACTGCTGCTATCAGTGAGTTCTTTTTCATCTTTGGGCTCTTCCGCTGGTTCATGGCTTGGTGCTGCCTGCGTACCAGGCAGGTACGGTCAGGCAGCAACTGTAGCCGTGAGCCGGAGCGCGGTGAACCAAGCAATTGTCCGGTGCTAAGCGTGGAAAGTCATAAGACTAAATAGGCTTGGACGTATTTGCATTAAATGCGAGCTTATTAATGGTCGAAGTTATTTTGCCATGCGACTGGGCCGGCTTAGGGCCGGACGGGGTGTGCTGGTGCGGCGTCGTAAAAGCCTAGATTTCCCGGCGCGGTGCCGCGGTTGCCGGGTCTCCGCTATTGGGCGTGCCGCTGACTTCCATCAATAAAATGTGAGCTTCTTCCGGCGCCCGTGGCCGGTGTTCGACCCCTTTGGGCACTACATAAAGTTGCCCCGGGTCGAGTTGTACCGTGACGCCGTCGGGCAGGTCGATATAGATCCTGCCGTGGAGTACCAGGAAAAAATCATCGGTGTCGGGGTGCGAATGCCAAGAGTATTCGCCCTGCATTTTTGCCACCATCACGTCGTGGCCGTTAAATTGCGTCACGGTACGCGGCGCCCAATATTCGTTAAACTGCGTTAACTTGCTGGCAAGATCGATAGACTGGGTCGGCATCACTTATTCCTGGTGAAGGATAAAACCGCAGTTTGCGCCTTCGCCTCTACGCTGGTCTTGGACAATTGAAACGTGACCGCCGCTTCCGCCGCTTCCTCCGCTTCGTTAACTGCCGGCACTGACTGGGCCCAGTTCCGCCCAGGGACTGACGGCGGGGTCACGCTGATGCAGGCCCATTTCACCGAGCATGCCTTTGAGCGGCATAGCCACGACACCTATTCCATCGGCCTTACGCTGTCCGGGGTGCAGACGTTTAATTGCCGCGGCGCCTGGCATGCCAGCCAGCCCGGCGATGTGCTGTTGTTCAATCCGGATGAGCCGCACGACGGCAGCCGCGGCACCGACGAGGGATTCGGTTACGCCATTTTGTATGTCGAGCCGGAGATGGTGCGATCCTGCTTCGATTCGAGCGCCGGCACCGCCGCCTCCGAATATTTCCGCAGTCCGCTGGTGCACGACCCACAGGCCGCGCGCTGCTTGCATCAGGCGATCGCCGCCTTGGCCCAGCCGCAAGAATCGCTGCGCGCCGACGAGTTGATCGGCGCGGCTTTAACCGGTCTATTTCTGCGTTATGGCGAAACGCCGATGCAGCAGACCGGCTGTATCGATGCCGGGCTGGCCAGAATGCAGCGTGTCCGCGCCTATATCGATGCGCATTTCGCCGAGGACCTCACCGTCGCCGCGCTGGCGCAACAAGCCGGTTTGTCGCGGGTGCACCTGACGCGGGCTTTCAGCCGCTGCTTTGGGGTGCCGCCGCATATCTATTTAAATCGGGTGAGGCTGGCATTTGCCCGGCGTGCTATTCGCTCCGGACAAACGCTGGTCGAAGTTGCGCTGGCGGCCGGTTTCGCGGATCAGAGCCATTTCAACCGGCGCTTCAAGGGCAGCGTTGGGGTCTCGCCCGGGGTCTGGCTGGCGCAGATGGGCGGCGTCGCGTCCTAGGGTTGATAAGGTTGTGGCCCGGCTACGCCAGCTTGATCGGCTGGAATCCTGGAATCGGGCTGGGGAAAATCAAGCCAGCTTAAGCCAAATCAAGCCAGGCCTTTGCGCATCGGATAGCCTTTCATGCCGAATGCCTCAACCGGTATGCCATGCGCCACAAAGCCCTGGCGCTCATAAAAGGGCAGGCCGGTCGCGGTGCTTTCCAGGCGCAATTCTCTCAGGCCCCATTTTTTCGCGCGCTTTTCCAGTTCACGCAGCAGGGCTTTGCCGACACCGTCGAAGCGGCTCTCCGGCAGCACATAACATAATTCCACTTCGCCCAGATCGGACAGCATCGCCACCCCGATCAATTCTTGTGCACCGCTGGCAACCACCGAATAGTCGCGCGACGAGGCAAACCAGGCAGCCACGTTCTCGGGGGTTTTATTGATCAGCCAGCAAGACAGGGTAAACAAGTCATTGCGATGGTCGTCGATGCAGCATTCGGCAATCGAGCGGCGTAAAACGGCGCAGGCTTCCTCGGCATCGGTAACGGCGGCGGGGCGAATGGCAAAGCGCATACGACTTGACTCTTTTGGTGCGGCGGGCCGGCCGGGTGCCGGCTTGGCATTGGGGATTGGGCGACCGCCAGCATCTTCGGTGACGCCATAAGGTCATTTTTACCTGCTGCGTGCAATATCGGGAGGGTGCCGTCCGCGGAGCCAATCCGGTTTGCCAAAATAGATATTGCCACTCGTTTGGCCTTGCAGGCGTTGAAAGCCGGGCTTTGGCGCGGTTTGTCTCGTTCACGCTACACCCGAAACAGGAGTGTCGGGCGGGTCAGGAGCACTTCTTGCTGAAAGGGATAGCAGTGTTTTTTTCTGACCAGTCGATGTCCCCGGGTGTTTCGGGGGCGCCTGAACCAATGGAGCCAGTATGATGAAAGCCAAGTATTTACCTCTCCTCGCCCTGACCGTCATTTGCGCTGCGTGTGCCGCACCGATGAATACCAACATTACAGAAGTCGGGTCCAGCGCCAAAGCACCGGCCGATGTAGCCCAATGTATTGCCACCACCTGGGCCGACAAAGCTCAATTGCCGGTGACCTCGCAAACCGCGGTGGCCAATGACATCGGCGTCAACGTTTACCTGCCGGGCGCTCCGGCGGATCCGGCCGGCCCGGCCGCAATCGTGCGCCCGGCGCGCAGCGGCTCGGGATCATGGGTCGGCTTCCGCTCGGGCGGTTCGGCGCAAGCTGTGCCTGGCGATATCGCCGGCTGTTTGTAGCTTCGGCGGATTTGATGCTGCGGATTTGATGCTGTGGGTTTAATGCAGCGGGTTTAATGCAGTATTAATGCCGCGCGTTGATGCCCTATGGCACCGTTTGTGTCAGTACGAGCGCCCCGCCGGGGCGCTCGTCAATTGCCGCTGCAATTGGCCGGGCGTGACTCCCACTATTTTGCGAAACATCGCGATAAACGCGCTTTCCTGCTCATATCCCAGGCGATACGCCACGCGCCCGACGCTTTCGCCTTCGGCCAGCCAATGGCTTGCGCTGATCACTTTCAATTGCTGGCGCCAAGTACTGAAATTCATCCCGGTTTCGTGTTGAAAGAGACGATTTACGGTGCGCGCGCTGGCGCCGGCGTAGGCCGCCAGTTGCTCCAGGCCGGTGGCTTGCCCAGGGTCGGCCAGCAGGGTTTCGCTCAACTTCAATAAGCGCCGGTCTTGCGGCAATGGCAGCACAAACGGTCTGGCCGGGGCCGCGGCCAGTTCGTCCAGCAATACGGTAATCAGGCGTTGCTGCCGCTGATCCGGTTGACTCAGCGGCCAATCGGCCGCACTCACGATTAATTCCCGCAACAAAGGACTCACTGAGAGGATGCGCAGGTTTTGCGGCAAATCGGGAAAGGCCTCGGGGTCCAAGTATAGTCCGCGATAGGCGAACGGTTTGCTGGCTTGCGCCCGATGTTTCAAGCCCGAGGGTATCCATGCGGCAAGGGTGGGCGGCAGGATGCAGTGGCAGTTGTCCACTCGTATTTGCAACACGCCGCTCACGGCATACATTAATTGGGCGCGGCGATGGCTATGGTCGCGGGAATCATGCGGGGCGGGAGCGTCGATCGAAAAACCCGCCAACGGCACCGGCAAGGTGTCGGGGTCGGGCGCATCGGTGGAGAGAAAGCGCGGCATAGGTTTGTCCGTTATTCGCTATTTATTGGCATTCTATCGACAAACGAAACGGTTTTCCCGGCTTAACATTTTGCTCTTCTCTCTTCTTTGTGTAACCGGAATTGCCATGACAATTCTTACCAGCGTGCCCCCTGCGGCGAAAGCCCTTACCGCCAAGGCACCGTCTCTGGCGCTATTGATCGTTCTGATTGCGTTTCCGCAACTCAGCCAAACCATTTACGCCCCTGCGTTGCCGGACATTGCCCGTGTTTTTGCGGTGAGCGCGGCGAGCGTCCAGCTCACCATGAGTCTTTACTTTATCGGTTTTGCCTTGGGTGTGCTCTGTTGGGGACGTTTGGCCGACCGCTGGGGTCGGCGTCCAGCCATGTTGGTCGGGCTGGCCTGTTATTGCCTTGGGGCGGTGGGCGCCTTGCTGGCTCCCGGTTTCGCTGCCTTGCTCGCCGCTCGCGCGATGTTGGCTTTTGGCGCGAGCGCGGGTTCGGTGGTGGTGCAGACCATTTTTCGCGATGCCTTTCAAGGCGTACAACTGGCGGCGGCGTTTTCCACCGTCAGCGCGATGTTGTCGTTTTCGCCCGCGGTCGGCCCGCTGCTGGGCTCGCTGTTGGTCTGCTGGCATGGTTATCTGGCGGTGTTTACCGCTTTATGTCTGCTGGGCCTTGGTTTGTGGCTCGCCAGTGTGTGCCTGCTGGAAGAAACCCGTCCGGCGCAGATGTCGCCGGCACCGCCATGGCTGCAACTTGGCCGCCGGCTGCTGACGGATCGTGCGGTGATGAGCCATGCCGCGCTGGTAGCGGGCTTTAACTTGATGCTATTTGCTTATTACAGCCTGGCACCCTTCACTTTGGCGCGGCTTGGCATGCCGAGCTGGGTTTTCGGTGCCAGCGGCCTGGTGGTGGCGGTGGGCAGTGCATTGGGTGCTTGGCTCAATCGTCGCTGGTTGAAAAAATATAGCGTGGAGCAACTGATCCGGCGCAGCGTTTCGATCAGCGTGGTGGCGGCGATGCTGCAACTGGTCGCGCTGGTTTTTGGTTTGAACCAGGCGTGGTGGGCCGTGGCCGGTCTGTTAATCACCCAATTGGCGCTCGTCGCGGCTTACGGTAGTGCCATTCCCAATGTGTTGTCGACCGCGCTGGCTGCATATCGCGATGTGCAGGGAACGGCGGGCGCGATCTTTGGCTTGACGTATTACCTGCTGATCGGCGCCGGGTTATGGGTCGTCAGTGCGCTCTATCAACCCGCCCTGTGGTTTCAGCCGACCGTGATGTTGGCGGTGAGTGTGGCCATGTGGGCCGCGGTGCCGCGCCGGGGATAGTTTGACGCTATACACAAAGCGTAGCTTCGTGATTGATCGTGATTGACAGTGAATATACTTTGGCCGAATATACGCAAAGCGTATATTTCCGACAAAGGAGCATCATGGACACGCCTCAGCAAACCTTCCTCCGCGATGCCATGCGGCAGCTCAATATGACCCGCGACTCCTTTGCCAATCGGCTCGGTGTACGCCGCCGAGCCTTGGATTCCTGGCTGTTGCCCAGCGATTCGCAGGAATTCCGGGTGATGCCGGAAGTGGTCGAGCGGTTTGCCGGCGAGATTCTCGCCGCGCAGGAAAAAAATGCTACGCAGAGCGTACATGGCGGTGCTTTGCGTGACCATATGCTGTTTGAGGGGCGTCCGCAGTTATTGTCGGTGGATCAATTCAACCGCGATTCGGTCGAGGCGCTGTTCCGCGTCGCCGATCTGATGCAGCCGATTGCCCGCCGGCAGAAGATTTCGCGGGTGCTGGAAGGTGCGGTACTGGGTAATTTGTTCTTTGAGGCCAGCACCCGGACCCGGGTGAGTTTTGGCGCCGCCTTCTGCCGTTTGGGCGGATCGGTGTGCGACACCACCGGTTTCACTTTTTCGTCGATGGCCAAGGGCGAGTCGATTTACGATACCAGCCGCGTGATGAGCGGTTATGTCGACGCGCTGGTGGTGCGTCACCCGGATCAGGGCTCGGTGGCCGAATTCGCGCGTGCGACCAATATCCCGGTGATCAACGGCGGCGACGGGGCGGGGGAGCATCCGAGCCAGGCGCTGCTCGATCTGTACACCATCCAGCGGGAATTCTCGCGGCTGGGCAAACTGGTCGACGGCGCGCATGTGGCACTCGTCGGCGACCTGAAATATGGCCGTACGGTGCATTCGCTGATCAAGCTGCTGGCGCTGTATCGCAATATGAAGTTCACCTTGATTTCACCGCCCTCGCTGGAAATGCCGACGTATATTATCGAGCGTGTGGCCGCGGGCGGTCATGTGATCGAACAATCGCATGCGCTGGACGAAGCGTTGAAAAGCGTCGACGTGATTTACGCCACGCGAATTCAGAAAGAGCGTTTTGCCGACGAGTCGTTCGAAGGGTATACGCCGGACTTCCAGGTCAACCAGAACCTGCTCGACACGCTGTGCAGTCCGGATGTGATCGTGATGCACCCGCTGCCGCGCGACAGCCGCCCGGGCGCCAACGATCTCAGCACCGACTTGAACCATGATTCGCGCCTGGCGATCTTCCGCCAGACCGATAACGGGATTCCGGTGCGCATGGCGATTTTCGCGGTGCTGCTTGGGGTCGACCAGCAAGTGCAACATTCGATGCGCGACGCGGCCTGGCGTTCGCCCTCGCATATCGGACCGGATGACGCGCTGTTTCATGGGATTGATTGATAGAATGAGCCTTGCCCAGTTCTTGTCGAATGACCTATCCTGATTGGACGACTGCCCGTTGACGGCACTTCGCTTTACCCTGGCTCATGACTATAGCTAGGGGGCAAGATGCCGACAATAAGCACGTTTTTCGGGATCTTGATCAGTATGTATTGGCGCGATCATGATCCCGCACATTTCCATGCACGGTATGGCGAATTCGAGGCGGTTATCCGGATTGACACGTTTCAACTTATGACCGGGTCCTTGCCGCAACGTGTGCTTGCTCTGGTGCTCGAATGGGCGTCGGCGCATCGCGAAGAACTTAATCAGGATTGGCAGTTGTGCCGCGCTCGCGCAGCGCCGAATCCTATCGCTCCATTGGAGTAATCAAGATGATTGCTTGGCATATAACAAGCCTGCAAGTTTTGCCTGGGTTTCGCCTCGAAGTTGAGTTCGCGGATGGCAATCGCGGCATTGTAGACATGTCCAAGGATGATTTCGACGGAGTGTTCGAACCACTCGCCGACGAAGCGTATTTTGCTCTTGCTATCCTGCAAGATGGTGTTGTTGTCTGGCCTAACGGCGTGGATATCGCGCCGGACGCGATGTATGCGGAGGTTACCGGCAAGCTCGTCGGGGCGGCTGCGTGAAAAAAATCAACCAAACTGCTTGAGCTTAAGCGCTAAGCGATTATAAGGATTGCCGTGCTGCTCGACTTCACCACCCTCGATGCCCGCCAGGCTTATTACTGGATGGGTTCGACCATCACCCCGCGTCCTGTTGCCTGGGTTTCGTCGTGCTCGGCCGACGGTGTGGCCAACCTGGCGCCGTTCAGTTTTTTCCAGATGGTTACGGCGTCGCCGCCGACGCTGATGATTTCGCCGCTGCTGCAAGCCGATAAAAGCTTGAAAGACACCGCCCGCAATATTCAGGAAACCGGCGAATTTGTGGTGAATCTGGTGCCGTTTGCGCTGGTCGAGATGATGAACCAGACTTCCATGTCGCTGGAGCCGTCCTTAAGCGAGATCGAGCAATTTAATGTGCCGACGTTGCCCTCGGAGCGCGTCAAGCCGCGGCGTGTGGCGGGGGTGCCGGTCAGCTTCGAGTGCCGGCTGGCGAAATTCATGCCGTACCCGGAACATCAGCCTTCTTGCGTGATGATCTTGGGCGAGGTGCTGGCGGCTCACATTGACGAGCGTATTGTCGCTGAAGACGGCACGGTCGATCCGGCCAGGCTCGATACCGTTTCACGCATGGGCGCCGACTGGTATGGCCGGACCCAATCCGAGGCGAATTTCAAGCTGACCCGACCGACCGGCTGGGATCGGCGCCGCAAAACCCGAGACTAAGCCGGCAAAAACGGCACCAGCAGCGCATCAATCGCGTCCAGCGCCGGCGGCGGGTTGCTGCGCTCTCGCGCCAACCTGACCGCGCGGCGTGTCATCAGCGCATATAGCGTTGCATGGTCGCCGCCCAGTTGTTTGAGCTGCTCCAGTTGTTTGCCGACGACCGCCGCGTCGCCGCGCGAAACCGGGCCGGCCAAGGCGCCGCTCAAGCCGCGTTCGCGAGCGGCTTTGAGGGTGCCTTCCAGCATCGGCCACACGGCGTTTAATACCTCGGCTTCGCCGACCCCGAAACCAGCCCAGACATCGACGGTTTCTCGCAAACTGCACAAGATAAAGCTGGCCGCATAGTTGGCCGACGCGTGATACAACATGCGCGCACCGGGTGGAATTTCCAGCGGGGTACAGCCGAGCGCATGGACCAGCGCGCTCAAGCCTTGCTTGAGCGTATCGGGCGCTTCCAGAGTGACTGACGCACCGCGCAGGCGTTCGACATCGGCCGCGGCGCCGCTAAATAAAAACAAGGGATGAAAGCCGCCGATGAGTGCCCCCTGGCGGCGCGCCGAGTCGAGCAAGCTGACTTCCGACGCGCCGCTGCAATGCACCACCGCTTTTTTGGCGGAAAACCGCAAGGCGCCGGCGGTGGCCTCGATCGCATCGTCCGGCACCGTGATAAATATCAGGTCGGCGGCGTCGACCACCTGTTGCGGGTCGGGGTAGACCTCGCAGTGCGGGGCCAGGGCGGCTAATTGCGCGGCTGATGCCGGGGAACGGCTGGCCACTCCCGCTACGCGGTAACCTGCCTTGGACCAGGCCGCCGCGAGGCACCGCGCTACCCGTCCCGCGCCGATAAACCCCAGGCTGGGCATCAAGACAGAGTCCGCCGCATGCAATAGGGCCGAGGAGGGCTGAACCGGGTGACTGGGGGCGGATGTAAGGCGGGATGCAGACATAAAGCCTCGATTTTGCGCTTGATCAAGGCAATACTTTAACCTGGCGTTTGCAGGGCCGGGGTTATCGCCCATACTGTATGGGCTCCAATCATTAGCGAGACATCATGCCGCTGTTTTATCTACGTCGCTTGACGGGCAAAGAGCGCGATGTCAACGCCAACCGGCAGCTTGCGCGCTATTTGGCCTTTGTCGCCGGTGCCACCAATGCCGGCGGTTATCTGGCTGTCAATCAATACACCTCGCATATGTCGGGCATTGTCTCGGCCGGCGCCGACCAACTGGCACTGGGCAATATGGCGCTGGTGCTCGCGGCCCTGGGTTCCTTGCTGTCGTTTACCGCGGGCGCGATTTGTTCGGCGATCATGATCAACTGGGCGCGCCGCGCCGGTTTGCAGAGTCAATATGCCTGCCCGCTGGTGGTCGAAGCCGGTTTGCTGATTTGTTTCGGCCTGATCGGCGGTAATCTGGATCGGCAGATGGGTTTATTTGTGTCCGCCACGGTGATGCTGTTGTGTTTCATCATGGGCTTGCAAAACGCCATGATTACCAAACTCTCCAAAGCCGAAATTCGCACCACGCATGTCACCGGCATGGTCACCGACATCGGCATCGAACTGGGTAAGCTGCTGTATTGGAATTCGCCTCGCTATCGTCAAACCGAAGTGCCGGTGACAGCCGATTTGGCAAAAATGAAATTGCTGGCGTCGCTGCTGGGCGCATTCTTTTCGGGCGGGGTGGCGGGAGCATTGGGCTTCAAGCATCTGGGCTTTATTTCGACCTTGCCGCTGGCCGCGCTGTTATTGGTGCTGGCCGCGGTGCCGATTGCCGATGATCTGGCCGAATGGTTGCGGCCGAACTAGTGAGCGAAATTCTTGTCGAAGTGTAGGGTAGCTGCGTATGCGCGCGGCTGGACGTGTCTGAGGTCCGATCCGCGCAGAACAAATCGCGATACCTGGGCGATGTGCCGGCCAGCCAATTGTAATCAAACATTTCTGCGGCAGCAGGGGCGTCGAGTGCGCCTGCTGTCTCTTGCCGGCCTGATCATTCCGGCCCCTTTATCTAGCGGAGGCCGGCATGGGCTGGATGTCCGGCGGACCGTGACTGGCCGGGCGGCCCACCGGTGGCAGCAGCAAGTGTTATGCCGCACACTGGCCGTACCGGTCTTTTCAGCGCGTATGCCGCGGGTCTGCTTACTTGCAATTTGCAACAAATGCGCCACACCGGGCGTCGCGAAAGCCGTTACATTGAATCCAAGACAACCCGATCGGGTGACTGGGTCCGACGCCATCGTCGGACGAGTTTGCAGGAGTAGGATATGAAAAAAATTGTTGCTTTAATCGCTGTTGCCCTGCTCGCCGCAGGGGCTTCGAGCTTGGCTCAGGCGCATGTCTCAGTCGGTATCGGGATCGGCCTTCCGGGCGTATATGTCGCCCCTCCCGTAGTGTATGCCCCCGCCCCGGTATACGCCCCGGCGCCAGTTTATCAACAGGGCTACTACGCCCCGGCGCCGGTTTATCAGCAAGGTTATTACGCCGCGCCCCCCGTGGTCTACGCACCGCCGGTGGCCGCCTATTACGGTCGGCCTTATTATGGCGGCGGCTACGGTTACGGCTATCGCCGCTATTAAGCTGAGATGGTCGATCCGCTTCGAGGATCTGCATCAAGCACGAGGCGCACCGCGAAGGTGCGCTTTTTTTATTCCAACCGTGGCTCCCCATGCGACACCTTGGCCGGATGTTGAATCAGGTCGCGATAACCGCCGATCACCACGCTACAAGCGAAATAAGTGAACAACACCGCCGACGCCAGATGGCAGGTGCGCAGCATCATGCCTTGGCCGAGGCGTTTGCTGCCGTGACTCGCGAGCCAGCATAGGCCGAAGGTCCAGCTTACGCCGCCGAGGAAAAATCCCCCGAGAAAGACCGGTGCCGCCAGCACATTGGCCCCGCTGGCCGCGCCCGATTTGGCGATCAGGGCACCGCCCGCGGCGGCGAACCATAACAAGGCGGTGGGCGAGGAGATCGCCAGCAGGAAACCGCGGGCGAAGGTTTGTGTGTCGCCGGCGGCGCGCGGCGTGCTGCCGGAGTCCGGCACGGCTGCCGGCTGCAGCGGCCGCAGGCCCTCGCGCGCGGTGCGGTAGGCAAAGGTCAGCAAGACCGCCGACCCGCCGATCCAGACCACCCATTTGACCGCTTCAAACTGCAGTAGCGCCGCCATCCCCAGCAGCGCCAGCACGGCATAGAATAAATCGCCGAAGCAGGACCCCAATCCCAACAACATGCCGTGCCGAAAACCCCGCGACAGCACCAAGGTCAGGATGGCCATATTGACGATGCCGATATCCAGGCATAACGACAGCGATAGCAAAAAACCATCCGATAAAGGCAGCAACGGTAAGCCATACATCAAGCTAAAACTCCTGTTTGGCCGCAAACAGGCCGGTATAAACGCTGTCCATTCGTTGTTTCACGGCCGCGTCCATGCTGATGGTCCGGCCCCACTCGCGTTGCGTTTCGCCCGGCCATTTGTTGGTCGCGTCCAAGCCCATTTTGGAGCCGAGGCTGGCGATGGGCGAGGCGAAGTCGAGATAGTCGATCGGAGTGTTGTCGACCAGCAAGGTGTCGCGGCTCGGATCGATACGGGTGGTAATGGCCCAGATCACTTCTTTCCAGTCGCGGATGTTGACGTCGTCGTCGACCACCACAATAAACTTGGTATACATAAACTGACGCAGGAAACTCCACACCCCGAACATCACACGCTTGGCGTGGCCCGGATAAGCCTTTTTGATCTGCACGATGGCCATGCGGTAGCTGCAGCCTTCGGGCGGCAGATAAAAATCGGTGATTTCCGGAAACTGTTTTTGCAGCAACGGCACAAACACCTCGTTGAGTGCGACGCCGAGTATCGCCGGTTCGTCGGGCGGTTTGCCGGTGTAGGTCGAGTGATAGATCGGGTCGCGCCGCATGGTGATGCGCTCGACGGTAAATACCGGAAACCATTCTTGTTCGTTGTAATAGCCGGTGTGGTCGCCGTACGGACCTTCCAACGCATGTTCGTAGGTGGCGGCCACGCCGCGCGTCGGCCGGGCCGGGGTGCCGCTTGGCGTGGCGCCGGCCGCGTGACCTGCGGCTTCCGGATAAATAAACCCTTCTAATATGATCTCGGCGCGCGCCGGGACTTGCAATCCTTCCAGTCCCGGAGTCAGGCATTTCGCCAGCTCGGTCTTGCCGCCGCGCAACAAGCCGGCAAACTGATATTCGGACAGGGTGTCCGGCACCGGCGTGACGGCACCTAATATAGTGGCCGGATCGCAGCCCAAAGCCACCGCAACCGGGTAGGGCTGGCCGGGGTGGGCCAAGGTGAATTCGCGGAAATCGAGGGCGCCGCCTCGATGCGCCAGCCAGCGCATAATGACCTTATTGCGGCCCAGCAGTTGCTGACGGTAGATGCCGAGATTCTGGCGCGGCTTATTGGGCCCGCGCGTAATCGTCAAACCCCAGGTAATCAAAGGGGCTGCATCGCCGGGCCAGCAGGTTTGAATCGGCAGCCGCGTCAGGTCGACATCGTTGCCTTCCCATACAATCTCCTGGCATACCGGGGACGATACCGTTTTAGGCGACATGTCCCACACCGCTTTGGCCAGCGTCAGCAGTTTGCCGGCGTCCTTGAGTCCTTTGGGCGGTTCAGGTTCTTTCAGGGCCGACAATAGCCGGCCGATGTCGCGCAGCGATTCGAGCGCCGCGTGGTGATCGCGGCTTGCATCCGCTCCCGTGCCACCCTCCACACCCATGCCCAAGGCCACGCGCCGGGTCGTGCCGAACAGATTGCCCAGTACCGGCATGGTGTGCCCGGTGGGTTGCTCGAACAGCAGGGCGGGGCCGCCGGCGCGCAGTACGCGGTCGCATAATTCGGTCATTTCCAGTACCGGCGAAACCGGGGTGCTGACGCGGCGCAACTCGCCGAGTTGCTCAAGTTGGCTGGTGAAATCGCGTAAGTCTTTATATTTCATAGGAATTCGGCAAGTGCGCGAGCGGCTCAAGCTGCGTTTGACGCAGGGTGAACCATGGCGCAGCACGGGTGTCAAAACAAGCCGGCAAGTCAGGAAAAGCGCCTGACAAGCAGGATGGGACAAGCTCAGTCGGCCTCTATTTTACCCGGCTTGTAACAAAGGGTTAGTTAGGGTCTGAGATTGACAATTCATCTAAACGCTGATTTTGCGTGCTTCTGCGGCCGGTAAACGGTGTTCATAATTACTTTTGGTAATGACTTTTGCGTTTCATAGTGTTGACCAGTACTAAAACCCTGCTAAAATCCGCGAACATTATGCCAAGGGACGGACCATCGCGTTCGGGTCCCTTGATTAAATCGGTGTGCTGCGCGGAGTAGTGCGTTGTTGCTTACGTTGCGCTTCTACTGCGCTTCCGGGGCAATAGACACCGATGTTGTTCCTGCCGAAGACCCGCCCGCAGGCCCAGTCTTTGGCTAGTTATAGCGATCCAGCGGTAAACCGCGGGTCCGTAGCAAAAAGGTCAACGTAACTCCCGGCGTCATGTACTCATTCATGTACGCCGGTTCATTTGGCGGCCTTCTTATCGTATGGCTTGGGTTATGACTTATGCCGCGCGCAGATGTGATGCGTGCAACGCCCAGTCCTACGAGGCCCCGCCCGACGGCAACTGCCGTCCATTCCGGTGTGCGCATGCTGAAGTTGGCGTGCGGCGCACCTGATGGGTTGTTTGTCCGATGTGCCTGGTGTTGTCAGTGCCAGGTAGTCAAGTTAGCGCGGCACCGGCTTACGGCAAAGAACCTGTCATATAGGATGGAGAATCTTAGTATGAATGCTTGGCTACCCTGGCGACCTGAGGCGCGGATTTCGATTTCGCCCGCAGTGCGTCGAGTTCTGCAACATGGTACGCGTGTCAGCAGTCGTTTTTTCAGTTCGATCGGCTTGACTGCAGTTTTGATTGCCCTGGTTTTGTGGGTGCAGCCTGGTTTGCGCGCTGCGCTCGCCGCGCGCCTGATGCCGGTGCTGTCCGCCGCGTCCGCCGCCACCGGTCCCGATGTCAGCCGCTGGTTGTCGTTCGGCGTGATGCGTCCGTTCGGCGCTCCGGCCGTACGTTCCGGATCCGCCTCGGATAACCCTCTGCAGCAAGCCGCCGATAACAACGGCGATGCAGATGCGCAATCGGCCGGCAACGCAATTCCCCTGGTGCCCTGGTCGAAACTCGGCCCGGCCGAAAACATCGTCATGGATGCGCAAGATACCAACGTGATGATGTCGGTGCAGCAACAGAATCGTGTGGCCAATTTTCTCTCGCGCCGTTATCACGTCGCCGAAACGCCGGTTGATGCACTGGTGCATGCGGCCTTCGATACCGGCCACGAAGTCGGCCTCGACCCGCTGTTGCTGCTGGCTGTGATGGCGATCGAGTCGGGTTTTAATCCGTACGCCGAAAGCGGCGTGGGCGCGCAAGGCCTGATGCAGGTGATGTCGAAAGTACATTCGGACAAGTTCAGTTACTTCGGCGGCACCAGTGCGGCGCTTGAGCCCTTGCCCAATATCCGCGTCGGCGCGCTGGTCTTGAAAGACTGTATCGCACGCGGCGGTTCGGTCGCGGCTGGTCTGCGCCTGTACGTCGGCTCTACCTCGGTGGATGACGGCGGTTACGGCGCCAAGGTGATGGCTGAGCGCACCCGTTTGCGCGACGTCGCACGCGGCATGAAGGTTTCCATCACCAACCAGCAAACGGCGATGGTGATGCCCTTGAAGACTGCGCCGTTGCAAACCGGCGCCGCCGCTACCTCGGCCGAAGCCCCTGAAGCTCCGGCTGCGGCCAAACCGGCTACCGTTGCGGCGAATAGCGACGTTTGATTGCTGGACGCTTGACGCGCTCTGACCCGCTTGCACCGCGTTGCATGCGGTGAGTGCCGCCGAAGTGCCCCGAAGTGTGCCCCCTGAGTCATCGACTTGCGGGGCATTTTTTATTGTCCGGCATTTCCCTCGGCTTCGCTGGTGTGGGGCGGAGGGGGTGTTGAGTGGGCCTGGTATCGTTTGATGTATAATGTGGTATCACTTGATACAACGCGAGTCATCGATATGAGTATCGTTTCGCCGGAACAAATCGCATTCGTCATGGCGCTGACGTCGCGACCTACATCGTTTGCCGAGCTGGATGATCAGGTTCGCAGCGGGCTGCCGAAATCTGCCTTGCGCGCGAGTGTCGAACACGTTACGCGAACCGTTGAAGAGCGCCGTATCTTGTTGTTTCGCATCGTTCCGGAAGCCACCTTTAAACGTCGCCGTGATCGGCTTAGTCCTGACGAATCGGAAAAGACCGAGCGCTTGGCGCGGATCTTTGCCACTGCCTTGTATGTGTGGGATTCGGAAACCGATGCGCGGGAGTTCCTCAATACCTCGCACCCGCTGATGGAGGGACGCACCCCGCTGGATGTTTCCATGACCGAACTTGGCGCGCGGCGTGTCGAGGAATTGCTGTGGAAACTGTTTTACGGAATTCCTGCCTGATGCGAATTTACCGTATTGCAGACGGCCGGCATCCGCTGTGGGATGGTACCGGCGCCATGCTGGTGGGCGGGCGCTTCAATAGTTCAGGCCGGCCGGTGATTTATGGCGCCACAAGCTATGCGGGCGCGATGCTCGAAGTGCTGGTCCACGCGCGTATCGGCAAAGTCCCGCATACGCATCTCGTGGTCGAGGCCGAGGTGCCTGAGGGCACTGCGGTGGAGCGTGCCGCGGCGCCAAGCTTGCCCGCCGACTGGGACGCTCCGGATAGTATCAGCGCGCGTACCTATGGTGATGCTTGGCTGGCCGAACGACGGACTGCGATATTGCTGGTGCCGTCCGTGGTTGCGCGTGAAGAGTGGAATGTCTTGGTCAATCCGGCGCACCCCCTGGCCGCGAGCATCGTGGTGGGCGTGCCGCGCCCTGCCGTGTGGGACGAAAGGCTATTTTCCCGTCGCTGATTACGGTTATCGTTTTCTGTCGTTGCGTTCAGCGAATACTCAACGAAAATACTCAACGAATGCTAAACGAATACTCAGCGGATATTAAACAGCCTGGCCAGCCGTTCCACCGCTTGTTCCAGCCGCGGCAGGGCGGTGGCGTAAGACAGCCGGATATATTTGCGCGGCTCGTGCGAGCCGAAATCCCGGCCCGGCACCAGCACCACATCGGCGTCGTGCAGCATGGCCCGGGTCAGCGCCGCGCTGTCGCCGCGCGCCGCATGGTTGATCTGATCGCAATCGGCATAAACATAGAAAGCGCCGTCGGGCATGACCGGGACTTTGAAACCCAGTTCGGCCAGAGCCGGCACGATAAAGTCGCGGCGTTGGCGGAATTCGGCGCGGCGCGCTTCATAAATGGCCAATGTCTCGGGCTTGAAGCAGGCCAGCGCCGCGTGCTGTGCCACCGCCGAGGCGCAGATAAACAGGTTTTGCGTCAATTTCTCAAACGCCGGCACCAGATCCGGCGGCACCACCAGCCAGCCGAGCCGCCAGCCGGTCATGCTGAAATACTTGGAAAAGCTGTTCACCGTGATCACGTCGTCGCCCAGCGACAGGGCGCTGACGGGGCGCTCTGGCCCATAACTCAAGCCCTGATAGATCTCGTCGACCACCACAAAACCGTCACGCGCGCGTACTACCTCCACCAGCCTGGCGAGTTCGTCAGGGGCGATCGAAGTACCGGTCGGGTTTGACGGCGACGCCAGCAGCACACCGCGGGTGCGCGGCCCCCAATGCCGTGCCACCGAGTCGGCGGTTAATTGAAAACGTTCGTCCGGGCCGCTGGCGATCATCACGGGTTTGCCGTCCAGGGCCGTCACAAAATGACGATTGCAGGGGTAGCATGGGTCCGGCATCAGCACTTCGTCGTCGCGGTCGACCAGTGCGGTGCAGGCCAGCAGCAGGGCCGCTGAGGCGCCCGCCGTGACAATCACGCGCGCCGGGTCGATGCTGAGGCCGTAGTGGTCTTGGTAATGACCCGCAATCGCCTCACGCAGAGCGCCGAGGCCCAGCGCTGGGGTGTATTGGGTGACGCCGCGCCGCAAGGCGTCTGCGGCGGCGGCGATCACCGCCTCGGGAGCGGTGAAATCGGGTTCGCCGATACTCATATGAATAATGTCGCGCCCCTCGCGCTCCAATGCCGCCGCTTCCTTGACCATTTCCATCACATAGAACGGTTCGATCGAATTGACGCGTGCGGCGAGCCGGTGCGCCCGCAAGCTGGCTGAGGCTGGGGAGAGTGATTTCATGTGAGGGTGTGCGATCAGCAAATCAATTAAAAAAGCGGCCGGATTGCGGCCGCTGGGCACCGGGGCGCGGCGCTTCAGTGGCGCGGTTGGGCGGCTTCGGTCGGGCGGATCTTGGCGGCGACTTTGTCGAGTACGCCGTTGACGTACTTGTAACCGTCGACACCGCCGAAGGTTTTGGCCAATTCGACGGCTTCGTTGATCACCACACGATAAGGGATTTCGAGATGGTGCGTTAGTTCGAAGGTGGCAACCAGCAACACGGCGCGCTCGACCGGCGACAATTCGACGACGGGCCGGTCCAGGCACGGTTCGATCTCGGCCGTCAGCGTCTCGGCTTCACGAATCACCCCATGCAGCAAAGCGTCGAAATGGGCTTTGTCGGCCTTGTCGAAGCCTTGCACGGTGCGGATCTGGGCATCGATTTCGCCGGCGGGAGCCGCCGACAACAACCACTGATACAGGCCTTGTGTCGCGAGTTCGCGGGAACGGCGGCGGGCACTTTTCATCGGTCGAGGTCCTCGTCTTCTTCGTCGTCGTCCTGGGTCAATTGTTCCAGCGCGACCGACAGATTGGCCATCTCGACGGCAACGCGTGCCGCGTCCCGGCCTTTTTCGCTCATCCGTGCCACCGCCTGCTCATCGGTTTCGGTGGTCAATACGGCATTGGCGATGGGTACGCCGAAATCGAGCGCGACGCGGCTGATGCCGGCGCCGCTTTCGTTCGACACCAGCTCGAAATGGTAGGTTTCGCCGCGAATCACCGCGCCGAGCGCGATCAAGGCATCGAATTGGCCGCTTTCGGCCAATTTTTGCAAGGCCAGCGGGATTTCCAGCGCGCCCGGCACGGTTACCAGCAGCACGTCTTCGCCGGCAATGCCGAGGCGTTCGAGTTCTTCCACGCAAGCGTCGACCAGACCGTTGCAGACGGGTTCGTTAAAGCGCGATTGAACGACGCCGATACGCAGACCGCCACCGTCCATATTGGGTTGATATTGTCCGATTTCCATAAGGGTTCCGTGGTGAGGTTTGCGGTTAAGCCGCTGAAGCGTCAGGTGACGCTGGTATATCGCCGCCGATGCAGGGAGGTATGTCGCCCGAACCAGGCATCGGGATAAAGCCGGTGACCTCCAGGCCATAACCCGACATGCTGCCCAATTTGCGCGGGTTGGATAACACCCGCATTTTGCCCACGCCGACGTCGCGCAGGATTTGCGCGCCGATGCCGTAAGTCTTGAAATCGATCGGGCGGCGTTTCATGGCGGCCGTTTTTTCTTCGTTGTCGAAGGCTTCGAACACTTCCAGCAGGTGTTCGCGCGAATCGCCGCAATTCAGCAAGACGATCACGCCATGGTCGCGCGCGGCGATCTCGCGCAGCGCCGCGTCCATGGTCCACGAGTGCGTCGAGCAATCGACTTCAAGCAAATCGAGTACCGACAGCGGCTCATGCACCCGCACCGGGGTTTCGATATCGGGCTTGGGCGTGCCGCGGACCAGTGCGATATGCGGCGAGCCGGTCGGCGTGTCGCGGTACATCATGGCGCGGAAAGGGCCGTGCGCGGTATGCATGACGCGTTCCGCGACCCGCTCGACAATCGACTCGGTCAGGCTGCGGTAATGAATCAGGTCGGCGATGGTGCCGATTTTGAGGCCATGTTCTTCGGCGAACACCATCAAGTCCGGCAGGCGCGCCATGGTGCCGTCGTCCTTGATAATCTCGCAGATCACCGCGGCAGGCGTCAGGCCCGCCATCGCGGTCAGGTCGCAGCCGGCTTCCGTATGGCCGGCCCGGACCATCACCCCGCCCGGTTGCGCCATGATGGGAAACACATGGCCGGGCTGGACGATATCTTCGGCGCGCGCATCGCGCGCCACCGCCGTTTGCACGGTGCGGGCGCGGTCGGCAGCCGAAATCCCGGTGGTCACGCCCTCAGCCGCTTCGATGCTGACGGTAAAGGCGGTGCCGTACTGGGTGCCGTTGCGTTGCGTCATCAACGGCAGGTTCAGGCGGCGGCAACGTTCTTGCGTCAGCGTCAGGCAGATCAGGCCGCGGCCGAAACGCGCCATGAAATTGATCGCCTCAGGCGTGACGAAGTCGGCCGCAAGGACCAGATCACCTTCGTTTTCGCGATCTTCTTCGTCGACGAGGATGACCATACGGCCCGCTTTAAGCTCGGCGAGGATGTCTTGCGTGGAAGCGAGCTTCATGATGAATTGTGTGGGATCTGTAGCAAAGCGCGTATTTTACGCCATCGCGGGCGCGGCAGGCGGATCGCGATGTTTTGGGGGATTTCGGGCCGGGTTCGAGTCACATAAGACCAGGCTTTCGGCGGAACTCTCTATCTCTTTATAGTCACTTAAGTCCGGGTTTATTACGCGGAGGGTGGCGAAGATGCAAAATTTCGATGGAGATGCCTTATTGGCTGAGCTGGGCGTGGCCATGGGCATGGATCAACTGGTTTTCGACAGCAGCGGCACTTGCGTGCTCAAGCTCGACGAAATCGTGGTCAGCCTGCAGCGGCAACCTGCCGCTATCTGCCTGTCTGCTTTTGTGGCCAATTTACCGGGCGCGAGCAAAAGCAGTTTTCTGGAGCAATTGCTGGCGGCCAACCTGTTCTGGAATACGACCCAAGGTTGCACGCTGGCGTTGGAGCCCGATACCCGTTCCCTATTGCTGCATCACCGCTTTGACGCATGCACCGGTTTGCCTGAAGCTCAGGCACGCCTGAGCACGCTGGTCGACGCGGCCGAATCGTTACGCAAACTGGTGTGGGCGTCGGTGCCCGCCGTCGGCAATTTGTCGCCCGACCGCGGGTTTAGGAGAGATCTATGAAAATTCACAACGTAGCGGGATTTGGTGCGCTTGATGCAATTTCACGTGCGAAACAAGTACCGCAGTCGGTCATGTCCGGTCTGGGCAAGCTAGGCGACCGGGTGGTGGCAAAATTGGATACCGCAAGTGATGCCGTAAGCGGGCAGATGAAAAAACTGCTGGCCAAGTTGTCGATCATGGGTAGCGGTCCCAAAACACCTGTAGGTGAATGGAGGAGGCCAGTTCCGTCAAACGCGGAACTTCGTGCCGCCGTGGATGCTCATCTCAAAGGGATGGGCTATCAATCGCCGAAGGGTTTTGCCCATGTGATTGAGCCTCCAGTAAACGGGCATTTTGACGCAACAAAGGCGACTGGCGGCGATGCTGCCGGCCAACCGCGTTCACGTGTGGGGCCGCTTGTTCCGCCGAGGCCGGCATCTCTGCGGGGCTTCACTAGCTCGACGCCTGAACCTGGGCCGGCTACCAAGCCTGTGGGGCCGCCTGTTCCGCCGAGGCCGGCATCTCTACGGGGCTTAATTAACTCGACGTCTGAACCTGGGCCGGTTGCTGGGCATAACACGTCGTCCGTTGCCAAGCCCAAAGTTGCGCGGCGCGCCACTAAACCCACGCCTGATACTCGCCCGGTTACCGAAAAAATTGCCGCATTTAATAAGAAAGTAACAGACCTGAATCAGCAGACCGCCGATGCAATTAACGTCATATCAAGACAGCGAATGGTCTTGGTTGGGACGCAAGCGTCACTTGAGCGGCAGGCAAAGAGCACGGGTAACCCGGGCTTGCAACGTAAGTTACTCGCGGTAAATGCCCATCTGAATGTTTTGGATAACCAGCAGGCGGCTCTGCGGCGTGAAATAGATGCGCTTAATCATTCCAAAATTATGCTGCATGCCGATAGCGCGATCGCTATGGCACAGGGAGTGCTTGATAAAACCAGCGGTGACCGGAAAAAAATGTCGGCAGTTCTACCGAACGGCAAACCTCGTCCTGCACCTCGAAAGTCGTGAGATTGACCTTTGCCTGGTCCCCGGTCATCAGGCCGATCCTGAGGTCCGGGTTCCTGGCATTTTCTTGGACACGATCAGGGCACGCTAAATAAACCGCTTGCCTAAGCGGCACCGTGTTTGCCATGTTGATTCACCGGTCATGCCCTGAACGGTGGAGCAACATTTTTTCGGCTTATCTTTCACGACCTAGCGGTATGGATAAACGAGCATGTCGAGCAGAGTCGTGTCGGTTCAGATGATCGAAAGCCGACTTGCCGTTGGGTGTTGCAGCGGGTACTTCACCACGAAGCACCCGCTGCCAGCGTTCCGCTACCGTGACAAAGCGTTCAACCCAATGCATCAATTGCGGCTCGTCGATTTTATCCATCCATTCGCGCGACCATAGTTCAAGCTCCGTATCGCGCGAATCGCCGCAATTCAGCAAGACGATCACGCCATGGTCGCGCGCGGCGATCTCGCGCAGCGCCGCGTCCATGGTCCACGAGTGCGTCGAGCAATCGACTTCAAGCAAATCGAGTACCGACAGCGGCTCATGCACCCGCACCGGGGTTTCGATATCGGGCTTGGGCGTGCCGCGGACCAGTGCGATATGCGGCGAGCCGGTCGGCGTGTCGCGGTACATCATGGCGCGGAAAGGGCCGTGCGCGGTATGCATGACGCGTTCCGCGACCCGCTCGACAATCGACTCGGTCAGGCTGCGGTAATGAATCAGGTCGGCGATGGTGCCGATTTTGAGGCCATGTTCTTCGGCGAACACCATCAAGTCCGGCAGGCGCGCCATGGTGCCGTCGTCCTTGATAATCTCGCAGATCACCGCGGCAGGCGTCAGGCCCGCCATCGCGGTCAGGTCGCAGCCGGCTTCCGTATGGCCGGCCCGGACCATCACCCCGCCCGGTTGCGCCATGATGGGAAACACATGGCCGGGCTGGACGATATCTTCGGCGCGCGCATCGCGCGCCACCGCCGTTTGCACGGTGCGGGCGCGGTCGGCAGCCGAAATCCCGGTGGTCACGCCCTCAGCCGCTTCGATGCTGACGGTAAAGGCGGTGCCGTACTGGGTGCCGTTGCGTTGCGTCATCAACGGCAGGTTCAGGCGGCGGCAACGTTCTTGCGTCAGCGTCAGGCAGATCAGGCCGCGGCCGAAACGCGCCATGAAATTGATCGCCTCAGGCGTGACGAAGTCGGCCGCAAGGACCAGATCACCTTCGTTTTCGCGATCTTCTTCGTCGACGAGGATGACCATACGGCCCGCTTTAAGCTCGGCGAGGATGTCTTGCGTGGAAGCGAGCTTCATGATGAATTGTCTGGGATCTGTAGCAAAGCGCGTATTTTACGCCATCGCGGGCGCGGCAGGCGGATCGCGATGTTTTGGGGCGCTTACCCGCCGCCGTAGCGGAACTCTTTATCTTTTATTGTTACCCATTAACACGTTCTTGCCGCCGATCTGCAGCGAGTCATGTCGACGTCATCAAAGTAGTAACGTTTGACGTTATTAACGCAGGGCGATATTATCCAGTGATCATTTCGTTTACGTGCCGCGATACGCGAGCGTTATTGCATGGGCGCAGGGCGGCCCGTTTTGCCAACGTCGAGAAGGTTGCCATGCGGAAGTTACAACAGCTTCAGGCTGCGGCAACCCTGGACTTTCTGCGTGTGCCGCCGGGAAACCGTTTGCAGCTCTTGAGCGGCGACAGGGCAGGTCAATACAGCATGCGCATTAACGACCAATGGCGCATCTGTTTTTGCTTCGATGGCGGCAACGCCAGCAAGGTCGAAATCGTCGACTATCACTGAGGAGCGGCACATGGCTCGGCACATTCCCCTCGCCACACCCGGCGAGATCCTTTCCGAAGATTGGCTCAAGCCCTTGGGTGTGACCCAATACGCACTGGCCAAGGCGATTGGCGTACCGGCGCGCCGCATCAATGAGATCGTGCATGGCAAGCGTGGGATTACGGCTGATACGGCAGTGCGTTTCGCTGCATTCTTCGGCACGGACGCGCAAAGCTGGATGAATCTGCAAACCCATTTCGATACCGAACGGGCGCGCGAACAGTTGGGTGATGTGCTGCTCCAGATCCGGCAGCATGTGGCGCATGCGTAAGGCGGGGAAGATTCAGGAGCCGGCCTGAACTAAACCGCCGCTTGATGTGCCGCCGTCCTCACCGCCCGGCCGCCGATCGCGGCCACAATCACCGTAGCCAGTACCAGCGTAGTCAAGGCCAGCCGCAGTCCGACCCAGCCCGCGCCGAATCCGATCAGCGGCGGCCCCAGCAGAAAGCCAAGATAACCCATGGTGGCGGCCATCGAGACGCCCGCGGCCGGAGGTGAAGTTGACCGGCCCGCGGCACTGAAGATAACCGGCACGATATTGGCCAAGCCGATACCGACCAGGGCGAAGCCGACGCAGGCAGTCACTTCATTGGGCCAGCTCAGCACCAGCGCCAGTCCGCCGGCGGCAATCAAGCCGCCGGCCGAGATGACGGCTGCCGGACCCCAGCGTTGCACAGAACTATCGCCTGCCACGCGGCAAGCGGCCATGGCGAACGCGAAGGAGGAATAACCGAGTGCGGCGGCGCCGGCATGCGTACTAAGCTGCGCGCGCAGGAACACCGCACTCCAATCCGCCACCGCGCCTTCGACCAGCATGCAGAGAAACGCGAGCAGCGCGAGTTTCATGATGGCGGCACTGGGTATTCTCAAGCCGCCGGCGGTCTCTTTGATCCGTGTTCCAAGATTGCGCAGGGCCAATGCCGCGCTGATAAAAATCAGGGCGCCGATTGCCAGGTCGGGCAGCAGCAGCCCTCCCAGAACGCCAAAACCTTCAGCCTGAATCGCCGCGCCGGAGGCCGCGCCCAGCAGGCCGCCCAGGCTCCACGCCGCATGAAATGACGACATGATCGGCGCTTGCCAGATACCTTCGATGGTGCTTGCATGACCATTCATCGAGACATCCAGCGCCCCGTTGGCCAGGCCCAAGGCGAGCAGTGCGAGGCATAGGCAGGCCAGGTTCGGCATCAAGGCCGGTAGCGGTAAAGCCATCACAAAGATGATGGCCAGCCATGCGGTGATGCGGCCGCTGCCGAAGCGTGAGGCCAAGCGGCCCGCCAGCGGCATGGCGATGATGGCGCCTAAAGCGAAGGCGAACAAGGCGAGTCCCAGTGCCGTGTCGGTTAACCGCAAACTTTCCTTGATGCGCGGAACTTCAACCGCCCATGCGCCGATCCCGATGCCGTTGGCGAGAAACACCGCGGTGGTGGCACTACGCTGCGCAATCGGTTTCATCAGCGAGCCACCAGTACGTTGCCGCAGACCTGGGAGAAAGCATCCAGCCGCTCGGGTGAAACGTCCGATTCCAGAATCAGGTGTTCGATGGTCGCGGTCGCCGCGATAGAAAACGGCGCGCCCGTCATCAATTTTTCTGAAGTCATGGCGAGTGCGACCTGGCTGCTTGACTGGATCATGGCACGTTTGATCTCGGCTTCCTCCGCGTCGAAAGCGGCCACGCCCTCGGTCAGATCCAGCGCGCATGCCCCAAGAAAACATAGATCGGCTTTGATCTGCTGAATTTGCAGCAATGCCGTGGCGCCGACTGTCCCGGCCCCGAGCTGACTAAGCCGCCCACCGAGCAGTATCACCTCGAATCCGGCGCGGCCCAGGATGCGCGAACACGCATCGGGAGAATTGGTCACGACGGTGAGATTGGCGTTCTCCGGCAACGCCGCGGCGATAGCGATATTGGTCGAGCCGGCGTCGAGCAGGATGATGTGGCCGGCCCGGACGATGGATGCCGCTGCGCGCGCCAGGCGCGCTTTGCGCTCACCGGCCTCGCCCATGCGTATGGCCGCGCCGGTCGCGGCGGGGGAGGTCAGCAATGCGCCGCCGTAGACGCGCTTGCAATGACCGGCGTCGGCCAGATTGCGCAGATGACGGCGCACCGTATGTTCCGAGGTGCCGAGTTCCAGCGCCAGTTCGGCGGCCAACACCCGCCCATGCATACGCAAGCGTTCGAGGATAAGGGTCTCGCGTTGCTCCGGGAGCAGACTGTCCAGCGCTTCAAGCCGTGTTCTTTGCATGCCGTTCTCAGCTAGGGTGTTCTGAATAATTCATAACTGAGCACAATATATCATAATCGAGCAAAACAAAACGCCATGCCTCCGATGCCCTGCCACGCTATGAATAGCCGCAATCGATATAACGCAGCACGAGCGTGCTGGTTAAACTCGGACCTCATAGGTTCTTCGATGCTGAGGCACTGATTTGGGCACCCTCTTTATGCAGTTAATGGCCTTGCCGATGTACAACGTCACGCCCGCGCTCGCGGCCGATTGGCGTGCCTTGCTGGAACATGTTCGCACCAGCCTGCGCCGCGACGGCCTGGCCGGGGAGCTTGCCATCGTCGACCCGCCTGACCCCCTGCTTGCGTTCTGGCAGCGGCCTGATCTACTCCTCTCGCAAACCTGCGGTTACCCGCTGGTTCGGCACTTGCGTGATCGCGTGCAACTGGTGGCGACGCCGGTGTTTGAGGTGGCCGGATGTGACGGTCCGCTCTATCGCAGCGAAATCGTGGTGGCTGCCGCGAGTGGACTTGACCGGCTCGAAGCATGTCGCGGCAAGGTCGCGGCAGTGAGCCAATGGGATTCGCATAGCGGCATGAATGCGTTGCGGCACGCGGTGGCGCCGTTGGCCGCGGATGGCGTGTTCTTCGAGGCGGTGGTGACGACCGGCTCGCACCTCGGTTCGTTGCAGGCTGTGGCGGATGGACGGGCCGACGTGGCATCGATCGACTGTGTCAGCTTGGCTTTTGTGCGAGACCTGCGGCCGGATCTGGTTGCCGCGGTACGCGTGATCGGGCACACGCAATTGGCGCCGGGTTTGCCGCTGATCGCGTCGAGCCAGGTGCCGCAAGAGGTGTTGCAGGCGATACGCGTCAGTCTCGATCATCTCTTGATCTGCGATGCGGGGCTTGCGGCGCGGCTGAAACTGAGGCGCTTCGACACATTGGGGTGGGCCGAGTACGAACGGATCTCCCGGATGGAACACGAGGCGCAAAAAATGATTTATCCGCGTCTGGCTTGAGCGGTCTACATCAATGGTGGCGGTCAGGCTCAAGGAACCATGTCAGAATATTTCGATGCGCAACACGAACGCGCGGTCATCCGCTTGGAGCAAGGCCATACCGCGCGCACGGAATGGCCCACCTGGCTTCTGCTCGCGCTGATCTACGGCGGCTGGTTCGGGACTTTGATGCTGTTCGGTGCAGGGCATCTGCGCTTACCGGCGACCACCCTGGCCTTGGTCATCTTGAACGCCTGGTATATGTCGTTGCAGCATGAGTTGCTGCACGGCCATCCCACGCGTTCGGCGCGCCTCAACCAGATCCTGGGCTGCGCTCCGTTTGCCATCTGGTCGCCTTATGCGCTGTACCGCGACAAGCACTTGGCGCATCACCGGGATGAGGATTTGACGGTGCCCGGCGTGGACCCGGAAAGCAATTATGTGCAGGCCCACCGTTGGCAGCAAATGTCACAGTGCCATCGCGCGCTCTGGCACGTGCGCAAGACTTTTATCGGACGGCTGCTGGTGGGGCCGCCGATGATGGTGTTTGCGCTCCTGGCGGACGCGGTTCGCGAGTGGCTGCAGGGCGATTTCCGTTATCTTCGGATGTGGCTTATGCATGGCGCGCTGGTCATCGCGATGCTGGTCTGGCTCGACACCCGCATCGGTATTCCTTATTGGTATTACCTGCTGGCGATTTCGTGGCCGACGCAATCGCTGGCGATGGCGCGTTCATTCCGCGAGCATCGCGCGGCACCCGCCGCCAAAGCGCGGATTGCGATCAATGAGGCGGGAACGCTGATGCGCCTGCTTTACCTGAATAACAACTACCACCTGATTCATCACGATTTGCCGCGCGTGCCCTGGTACCACTTGCCTCGGGTGTATCAGATGCGGCGCGACGCGTATCGCGAAAAATGCGGCAACTTTGTGATTCACGGAGGATATTGGGAATTGTTGAGGTTATACGCCCTGCGTCAGACCGACACGCCGCTTTATCCCTCTGCGGCGAACCTGCTGCTGCAGCAAGAGGATCAAGCGACGGATCAAGCGAGCGATTTAGCCAGGCGAGTGTGGTGAGCGCGAGGCGGTGACGCCGGTTTTATCCGGCAAGGATGGGTACTCAGGCAGACGCCGCCATGCTGCGCCTGACCGTGCCCAGCCGCACAAACACCAATGCAGACAGTAAGGTGACCAGCCCGACGCAGATAAAGGTCAGGCGAAACGCCAGCAAAGGATTGGACCATCGCGCCGAGAAGGTCTGTACCAGAGCGCCGCCGAGGGTGACGCCGATGCCGATTGCCAACATCTGCACCATCGAAAACAGACTATTGCCGCTGCTTGAATATTCGCGTCCCAGGTCTTTCAGCGTCACCCCGTTCATCGCCGTAAATTGCAAAGAATTGGCCGCGCCGAAAATCGCCAACTGCACGATTTGCAGGGCCAAAGGCCAAGCTTGAGAAAGCGTGGCAAAGCCGGCAATCGACAGGCCGACCACCGCGGTGTTGAACACCAGAAAGTTGGTGTAGCCAAAACGTTGCACCAGCGGCGTGATGGCGCGTTTGGTGGCGACCCCGGCGAGGGCCACGGGCAGCATCATCATCCCCGATTGCAGCGGTGAATAACCCAACTGCAGTTGCAGCAACAAGGGCAGCAGGAATGGTACCGCGCTGGCTCCGGTGCGCGCCACCAGATTGCCGAACAAGCCTAAACTAAAGCCGGCTTGTTTGAAGATCGACAGCGGAAACAGCGCATGACGCCGCCGCCGCGCGAGCAGCACGTAGAGCAACGCGGCCAGGATGCTGAGGAGCAGCAAGCCGGCGTTCCATAACAGCTCGGCGCCGTTGCCGTTTTTGCGCACGGGTGCGTCGAGCGCCAGTGAAAACGCCACCATGCAAATCGACAGCAGGATAAAGCCCGGCATGTCGAAGGGAGCCGCCGCCGCATTGGGCTCGCGCGGCAGGAAATACCACACCGCGGCGCAGCCGGCGACGCCTATCGGCACATTCAGCAGAAAGATCCAATGCCACGATGCAACTTGCACCAGCCAGCCGCCCAGCACCGGGCCGAGCAGGGGACCCGCCTGGCCCGCAATCGAAACAAAGGCCAGGGCGGCCAGATAACCTTCGCTGGGGAAAGTGCGTAATACCGCGAGCCGCCCGACCGGCAATAACATTGAGCCGCCGATGCCTTGCACCACCCGCGCCGCGACCAGTTGCCATACGCTGTGCGAACTGGCGCACAGTACCGAGCCTGTGGCGAACACCAGGATCGCCGCAAAATAGATGCGCCGCGTGCCGAAGCGGTCGGCCAGCCAGCCCGAGGCCGGCGTCAGCATCGCCATGGTCAAGGAATAAGCGACCACCACCGACTTCATGTCGAACGCGTGCACACCGAGGCTGGCGGCCATTGCCGGTAGCGCGGTATTGACGATGGTGGTGTCGACCGTCTGCATAAAAAAGCCGGTCGCCACAATCCAGAGCAGGGCGGTGAGTGAGGCGTTGGAAGTCATCGACCTATTTTAAAGCACAAGCTCTACCTGCTTGCGCCAAGCATCAATCGGCGCAAGCATGGCGTCACTTTCGCGCGGTTTCCCTGCGCCGTTTTCCTATTTTCCAGCCGCAAATTGTGTTGCGGCGACAAGAAAAACGTTACTTATTTCAAGCGGCCTTAGAGCGCGATATCGATGGTCGAGCCTTTCTTCGAGGAGGTGGACGAAGACGAGTTTGAGGTCGACGACGAATTTGCCGGCGCGGGCTGCTGTTGCGCCTGCTGCAGCGCTTGTTGCTGCTGGGCCTGCAATTCCTTCTTCATCAAATCCCGCACCTCTGCCTCGACTTTCTCGCGCTGCGCGGGCGTCATCGCTTGCAATTGCTGCGGCGTAATGCCCAATTGCGCGAGAATCGAGTTTTCCATGGCTTGCGCCGGGCTGGCTTTCGCGTAGCTGTTCAATTCGCTCAGCAACGACTGGAACGACGGGCCGCTGCTGTTGCTGCCGCCGCCGATATTGGATGAGTTGCCGGGGGACAAATTACTGGACGACGCCGAAGTAGCGTTGGGGATCTGCATGGCGGACGGCTCCTGTGAAGGGCGTGCTGACTATGGGCAAAAATCAGGGTAATAAAAAGATCGTGGTTATACCCATGCAGTATGTTCCTGGCCGGCCCTTGTCTATCGTTTAAAAAAGAAGGGATTTGCCCCTCAATTTTGGCGATTGGCGGGTTGGATGAATTTCCGCTCTCCGGCGCAGAAAACCCGGCCGACCCGACCAAGCAAGCCGGTCAACTATGCGGACGCCGGCAAAGCGTAAGCGCCGATGATTGCCGCCCGTCCCTGCGGGTGGTTTCCCAGCGTTCGAGTGACATGGGCCGAGATTTCGGCCGCGCGCTCCGGATTGCGGGCCGCCCAGCGCTCAAGCTGGCCTCCCTCCTGCGCGCGCGCGATAATGCCGTCGATCCGCTGTTGATACGCATGGGCGAGGGCGGCGCCATCCGGGTAGCCGGTGTATTTCTTCGAAAACAAACGGCGAATCGCGTAATCCGGATGGTTGAGCCCTTGTTCGAACATCTGTTCCGTGAACCGCGCACCCCGGTCGGGCGGCAGTTGAGTGAGATGCCAGGCGATTTCGAGCGCCTCGTCGGGTGCCGTGTGCGGCCTGCCGTCGGATGGATCGTGCTCGCGTTCGGCGACGATGACGGGCGCAAGCAAGCCCCCGAGCACCGATGAACGTGGCAATTGGCCGAGACCGCCGAAGGTGCGCGACACAGTCTCGAAATGCAGGTCCTGCTCCAGGAAAAAATTGCTTTGCCCATAACCGCTCGGCATCAACTTGTTCGGTATGCGCGCAGCGGGTTCGTCTACCCGCGCCGGCTGCATCGCCGATTTTCCGCTTTCATGCTTGAACTTGCCGCCGTAGCCGATCGGTCCGCTATTGCCGAAGTCGACGGTGTGCACGCGAACCGTTCCATTGTTGACTGTGTAGCCGGTATTCGCGCGATCATGGTTTTCGAAGTCCCAGTTGCCGATGATCTCGTTCATGTAGAATTTTCGCAGCAATAGCCGACTGAATACGGGCGGCAATAACGGAAGCATCTTGTCCTGTGCCTGCAACGCTTTGAGGTAGCAGTCGCGAAGCGGTTGCAGCAGCGTATGCTCCGACTCGTCCAGTTGGTCGAAGCCGCCTTTCGGATAACGCTGCAGTAGAGCTTTGATTTCCGGCTGCGCGATCAACGCCTGCACTTGCTCCATCTGCCTGGTATGGTTGTCCAGGTGCTGCGTGTACGCGGCGCGCAAATCCGGCTCCACGTGATGGATGCCGGACTCCACCAGAAACGCCCCGACGTCCTTGAAGCCCGGCAATTCCGGCGATGCGATCCAGACCGCGCCCGCACCCTTGCCCAGTTGGTTGTGCGGGTCGCAGACGAAAGCCGCCGCAGGCTCATCGGGAAAACCGATCGATTCGAGGAAGCGTGGCACGAACACGTCGCAGAAAGTGACCTGCGGGCGGTCTTTGTTGAATTTGAGCCGGTACCTGTTGCCTTCGTTATCGGCCCTATAGTGGGCGGCCTGGGTCGAAGCACCTTCGCTCGTGCCGGGTGCCTGGACGGCGGTGAGCTCGGCGGCGGTGAAGAATAGTTTATCGAGCTTGATCTCGGTGTCGGCGGAGCTGCGAGGCCCGATGGCGGCAGACGTTGCAGCCAACGCCAGATCTAGTGCGCTGATACCGATCTGCTCGCGTTCGGGCCTGGCCGGCACCGGTATGCGGAGGCGCTTCATGGCCGGCGCGTCGTCGGTTGGGGGCGACGCAGCCCGCTTCGGCGCGGGTTCCGGGAAACGCTGTTCGCCGGACAAACTGGATCGCGCAGGAGACTGCGCAGCCGGCGCGGACTCCGTTCCGAGATCGGTCGGCGGGATGTCGGACGGCAGGCTCAAATGTGTGGTGTCGATGGAGGCCATGTTGGATGCTCGATGGATGGTATGTGAGCTATACCCGAGAGGCCATGCGCTTTAGGCGAAGCGGGATTGGGATTGCCTGTGCCGCGCGGGCATGCGAATCCCGTCACGCCGAGCGTCGCGGGCACCACGCGCCCGAGGCGTGGCAGTCGTCCTGCGAGGCGACGCTGTCTTTGAGGCGATCCTGCGCGGGCGAAACGCCGGAATCGAAGGATTCACCTCGTGCGCTCGGCGATTTCTCGTTGTCGATGCAGTAAGGGAGAAGGTTAGCAAACCACTGCGGCGGTGCCGATGCCAGGTGCGAAGATCGCGTCGGCTAAGCGAAGCGCTTGCAAGTCATCGTGAAAGGGTCGCGGACGACACGCATGATCATGACGCTGAACGCTGGTCGTACCCCTTCTTAGATCCAAAGAAACAAAGTACACACCGCGGTCAGCGTTCCAGTCGCCAAGGTAAATATTCTCCAACGTAACGGCGTCGACAGGAAGCGTCGCATAGTCTGGCCGACCAGCGCCCAAGGGCCGTTCGCCAGAAAGCAGAGCGGTGGAATGAGCAACAGGGCGGTGCCCAACAACCACGGGTTATTTTTTGCCGGCACCCATACCAGTGAAGCGAGCGCCACGGTTGCCGTGATCGCTTTGGGATTGGCAAATTGAAACAGCAGGGCGGCCAAGAAACGCATAGGACGCTCTTTATTCTGCGTGCTCGAACTCCGTGTGGCGCCAGCCATCTTCCAGCCAATCCGAACCAGCCAGAAGGAACCGGCGATTTTTAATAGCAGCAGGCTCTGCGGCCAACTGTCGATAACAGGTTTGAGCGCGAGTATGCCAATCGTACTCAGCAGCATCGTTCCGGTGAGTATGCCAAATACATGCGGCAAGGTTTTGACCACGCCGAATCGCGCGCCGGAATAAGCGAGCATCATGTTGTTTGGACCCGGCGTCGCCCACATGGTGAAGGCTACCGCAACAAAGGGTATAAGCGTTTCAAAGTCTTTGAGCATGGTCAGATGAAGTCCGTGGTTCTGTGCCAGAGGAGAGTCAGGCGGAGAGCTGTAACGCATGGAGCGCCGGTATCAGGATTTTCCGCATGTAAGCACCGCTACAGCAGTCGAACTACAGCGGTCGAACTACAGCGGTCGAACCGGCGTGCCGCGTCCGGTCCATCCCCGGCAGATCGATGAAAAAACCGGCTCACTAGCGCTCTTGCTTGAATCAGATTTGCAGCTTATCTGCCCGAATAGCTTCCAAACAGTGATGATTTCTTGCAGAATGGTGTTAGAAAAACTCACAGCTAAAATTCATGCGCCGACTGCCCCCGCTCAATACCCTCCGCGTCTTCGATGCGGCCGCTCGCCGGTCTGGTTTCTCGGCCGCGGCCCAAGAGCTGTGCGTAACACACAGCGCGGTCAGTCATCAGATACGTCAGTTGGAAGATTGGCTGGGGAAATCACTATTCGTGCGTCACGCGGCGGGCGTGCGGTTGACCCGCGCGGGGCAGAGTCTGCAGCAAGCGACCGAGCATGTTTTGACCTTGCTGGAAAGCCGTTGCGCAGAAATTGCCGGCAGCACGCGGAACACCGAAATTGTCCTGGGAGCGTCGGGCAGCTTCCTGGCCAACTGGCTAATTCCTCGCCTCGACCGGTTCGAGGCTGCCCATCCCGACCTCCGTATCCGCTTGCAGACGAGCGCCGCGATCGCCGAATTGCAGACGCAGGGTGTCGATGCCCTGATCGTCAGCGGTCGAAGCTGGCCTCGCCAGATTGAGGCCGTCGACCTGTTTGAAGAGAGGATCGGCCCTGTCTGCGCGCCGGATTGGCCGCACAGCATCGGAGCGCCGGGCGAACTGCTCGGCCAACCGTTATTGCATACCAGCTCGCATCCGCAAGCTTGGTCCGAATGGGCCGTAGCACAGGGGCTCGATCCAGCCGATTTCGGCGGCGGCCGGCAATTTGATCACCTGCCCCTGATGCTGGAAGCCGCAGCGGCAGGACTCGGCGTTGCCATTGCCCCGGAATTGCTGGTTGAACGGGAAATCTCCCGCCGGCGCTTGGTCGCTCCACTGGGCTTTGTGCCCTGCGGAGCGGTTTTTGCTTTTTGCACCATGAACAATCGGCAGGACGAAGAGCTGACCCGGCTGCGCGATTGGCTCAAAAGCGAGGGAGATGGTGCAGTACTCGCCGACGCCGGGGTCCAGCTCGGGCAAGAATAGTATTGCCCTATTTTTTGTGTGGACAGTTTAGTTTCTACGACTGACCGAACCGGGGCGTGTGATGTCTTTGCCGTCTATGCCGGGCGTATCTGTTCAAGATCGTGGATCAACCCCGGCCCTTTGGGCCGCCAGGCCAGTCGTTCCTGCGTCAGCGCGCTGGATGCGGACATATCGTGGCCGGCGAACGCACTGAGCCAACCGAAGTGCGCGGGGGCATCCGCGGCGGCAATGCTCTTTACCGGCAGGTTCAGACCACGGCCGATGACTTCGGCAATGGTGCGCAGCGGTATGCCCTCTTCGGCGACAGCATGGTATCGGCTGCCCGCCACACATTTTTCCAATGCCAGAAGGTAGAGACGAGCTGCGTCACTGAGGTGAACCGCAGCCCAGCGGTTAAGCCCATCGTCGACATAGGCGGAAACGCCTTTCTCTCGAGCCACTTCAATCAGGCGGGTGACGAGCCCCTGCTTGATGGGATTGTGGACTTGCGGCAGGCGCACCACCGATACGTTGACGCCACGCTGTGCCAGAGCGACAGTGGTCAACTCCGAAGCGTTGCGGGGGTTCGGGTGGTCAGGATTGAAGTTGTCTTCGGTCGCGGGCTTGCCGCGCGCGGAGGCGCCCAGCATGGCAACGGAGGTGACGACGAAAGGGCGGTCCGATCCGTGCAGCGCGGAACCCATTGCTTCGACAGCTTGCCGGTCTGCTTCGCAGTTCGCCATGAACTTCGAAAAATCATGATTGAAGGCTGTGTGGATGACACCATCTACCCCATCTGTGCCGCGGCGCAGGCTATCGAGATCTTCGATATCGCCGCGATGCGCTTCGGCTCCAACGCCGGCAAGCCATTGGGCGCCCGCATCCGAGCGTGTCAGTCCCAGCACCTGATGGCCGGCGTCGATGAGGTCGTGAACCATGGCGCTACCAAGAAAGCCGGTTGCGCCGGTAACAAAAATACGCATGATGAATTCGCCTTTATGGGGGTCAAGGACTGCAGTCGCAGTCCAGCAATACCTAATGTAGGTTTTGCCCGCGATACGATCAATGTCATATAGTCCGTATTTTTGGTCTGTCCGTCCGGAAATCTTATAAATGCGCTCTCAGAGTTGTTTCTGCTGAAATCTCGGATTTCTGCTCAAGCAGATCACGCTTGGCCTTCCGCTAGACCCGCAACGCCGCGCGCAACCGCTCCGGCGCTAGCGGCAGATCCCTGAAACGCTGTCCGGTCGCGTTGGCGATCGCATTCGCGAGTGCCGCCGACATCGGCCCTTGCGAGGCTTCGCCTACACCGAGAAACGGCATTCCGGGCCGGTCGATCAGATCGACATCAAGCACTTTCGGCACGGAGGAAAAGCGCAGGATCGGATAGCTGCTCCAGTCGAAACTGGTGATGTTGTGCTGGTCGAAGGTGGTGGCTTCGAACAGTGTCCAGCTCGCCGATTGCACGATGCCGCCCTCGACCTGATTGCGCACGCCATCGGGATTCACGATCTGCCCGCAATCGAGCGCGCTCGCTACGCGTTCTATCGTCACGTAACCGGTCTCGCGTTCGAGCGAAACTTCGACGGCCAGTGCGCAGTACGCCATCAGGTTCTTGTACATCGCGAAGGCGAAGCCGACACCGCGCGACGGGGTACCGGTGTGTGCGCGATGCGGCCAGCCGAAACGCAGCGCCGCGCGTTCGATCACGGCACGTGCGCGCGGATCGTCCAGATGCTTCAGGCGGAAGGCGACCGGGTCGGCGTGCGCGGCGAGCGCGAGTTCGTCGATGAAACTCTCGATCGAAAAGATGTTGTGATACGCGCCGAGCGAGCGCATCGCCGACACGCGGATCGGCATGTCGGGCAAAAAATGATGCTGCACATACAGGTTCGGCAAGCGGTACAAAGGAATGCTGTTGCGGTCGCCGCCGCCTTCAGGCATCGGAATCGGCTTCGGCGGCGCGGGCGTGAATGGCTGCGACAGAAACCATGTCGGCATCAAGCGCCCGGCGTTCTCGATGCGGTTGTTATGCGTGTTGCTCCAGATCTCGAACTTCCAGTCGACGATTTGCCCGTTGGCATCCAGCGACGCCGCGACGTCGGTTGTCATCGCCGGTCCGAACGGTTCCCACGTGTGTTCCTGCTCACGCATCCATTGCACCCGGACTGGTTTTCCCGGCACCGCGCGCGCAATCAGCGCGGCGTCGGCGGCGACATCGTCGGCACCGTTGTGTCCGTAGCAACCGGAGCCTTCGACATGGATGCAACGCACGCGCTCAGGCGGCATCGACAGCATCTCGGCCAGCCCTTTGCGCAACGGGAAGACCCCTTGCGTGTGAGTCCAGACCGTCATCTGTCCATCATTGAGCCAAGCGACGGCACACGATGGTCCGATCGATCCATGCGTCAGATACGGCTTGGTGAAGCGCGCGTGCAGTGTTTGCACCGGGGGGGCTGCGGCACCTATCGTGTGCGCCACGGAGATTTCCTGCGCCGGCAGTTTCATCAGCGTCTGGTGAATCGTCGCCTGCGCCGGCAGCGGCGGCCCGCTTTGCCATTGCGCCAGATCCGACAGCGCACGCATGGCGCTGATCGCACGCCATTCGTCGTCGGCCACGACCGCCAGATAACTGCCGTCCCGCACCACCGCAATAACGCCAGGCATCGCCCGTACCGGCGCCACATCCACCGACTTCAACGTCGCGCCATACGACGGCGGCCGTACCACGCGCGCGTGCACCATGCCAGGTAGCTGCATATCCTGCACGTAGCTTGGAGCGCCGCTCACCTTGCCTGGAATGTCGACACGATGAACCGACTGGCCGACGATCTTGAAGGTGCCGGGATCTTTGGTCGGCACGCCTGCCTGTGCGTTGCGATGCAGATCGACACCGCTGACCGCTTCGCCGAAGGCAAGATGACGGCCGTCGGCGGCAACGATTTCGCCGTTGCGGGTGGTCAACGATGCAACACCGACATTCAGTCGCGCCGCGGCGGCATCGAGCAGGAGTGCCCGTACCTGAGCGGTGGCATTGGCGATCGCGGTGCCGCTGTCGGCTATCGAATGGCTGCCCGCGGTATAACCTTCATCTGGCGTCGCGCCCGTGTCCGCGGTGACGAGCGTGATGCGTTCGGGCGGTACGCCGAGCTGTTCGGCGGCGATCTGCATCAGCGCGGTGCGAATGCCGGTGCCGAGCTCCGCCTTGCCGGTAAACACGGTGATGCGGCTCGTCTCGTCGATCTTGACCCAGGCGTCGAGCAGCGGCGATGTTTTCAGGCTGCCCGGCAGGTTCGGCGCGGACGCGGTGAAGGTGCCGGCTTCGGTGGTCTGAGCGAATGCGCGCGCCGCGGGCAGCAGCGTGAAGCCGACTGTCACGCTGCCCGCCGCCAGGAAGCGGCGGCGGCTGGCACTGTCGGGCGTGGCGGGCTTTTTGCCGTTCATGTGGCTTGCCCCGCCTCACGGATCGCGGCGAGGATGCGCATATGCGTGCCGCAGCGGCACAGGTTCGGCTCCATGTGTGCCCGGATCTGTTCGTCGGTGGGCGACGGAACGCGTTCGAGCAGCGACTGCGCTCGCATCACCATGCCGGCGATGCAGTAGCCGCATTGCGCCGCCTGCCGGTCGATGAACGCCTGTTGCAGCCGGCCGGGATGCTCCGTGCCGCCAAGCCCTTCGATGGTGCGGACGGCGCGTGTGCCGACGGCCGAGACGGGTAGCAGACACGAGAACACCGGCTGGTCGCCGACGATCACCGTGCACGCGCCGCATTGGCCGAGACCGCAGCCATATTTGGCGCCGTGCAGGCCGAGCTGGTTGCGCAAGGCGTAGAGCAACGGCGTCGACGGATCGATATCGAGCGAGTGCGGCACGCCATTCACGAGGAGTGTCATCATGGTTCGCGGGTCTCCTTACGCAGTTTCTCGACCTCGGCTTGATCGAGAGTCCATGCGGGTTGGCTGCTGAAGCGGGCACGCAGGAAGGCGGCGAGATCGGCCATCTGCGCGTCGCTGAGCGTGCCGGCGAACGCCGGCATGTACGCGCCAGGCGTGCCGGGTTCGATGGGAATGCCGTCGAGCATCAGTTGCAGTACGTTGCGTGGGTCTTGCGCGCTCACCGCCGTGCTGAGCGCAAGCGATGGCCGGCCGCCGAGCGTCGTCATCGGCGCATGCGCCGCGTGACACGACGCGCATGCGGCGCTAAACAACGTCGCGCCATTCTGTATCCGCGCGCTATCGGCCGGTGTGGTTCTCGCTTGAGCTTGCTGCGGTGCCGTGTCGGCGGATCTTGGCGCGGCCGGTGTCTGCAGCGTAAGCAGATAGGTGGCCATGGCGTCGATATCGGCAGCGGAGGCATCCGCCAGCGACTGCGTTACCGGATGCATCGGCCCGGCCGCCGCGCCATGTCGATCCGCCAAGCCGGTATGCAGGTACGCTGCCAGTTGCTCGTGGGTCCACGGTTCGGGCGCGCGCAGCAAAGTGGTCAGCGCCGGTGCTTGCCAGCCTTCGATCACGTTGCCGGCAAATGCATCATCGCGCTTTTCGGCCCCGAGCAGATTCATCGGCGTGTGACACGCCGCACAATGAGCCGGCCCGTCGATCAGATACTTGCCGCGCACCCACTGCGCTTGATGCGATGCGGGCCCGGTGGGTGTCGGTGTCGGTGTTGGCGTGGCAGCTTCGCCATCCGGTTCGACGTCGGGGTGCAAGTAGAGCAGGTTCCATACCGCGATCAAGGGACGGAAATTGAGCGGAAAAATCAGATGGTTGGCGGGCGCCACGGCCTGCACCGCGTCGCGCGACATCAGATAGGCATAGATCGCGGCAATGTCGGCGTCCGTCATATGCGTGAAGTGCGGGTACGGAAAGGCCGGGTAGAGCAGATGGCCGTCGCGTGAGACGCCGCGCCGCATCGAACGGATAAAGTCGTCGAGCGACCAGGCGCCGATGCCGGTCTCGCGGTCGGGCGTGATGTTGTTCGAGTAGATCGTACCGAACGGTGTATCGAGCGCACGGCCACCCGCGAAAGGCTCGCCTTGCTTGGCTGTATGGCACACCACGCAGTCGCCGATCGCGCTCAGTTCAGCGCCATGTTCAAGCATGGCTGTTTTATCGGCCGGAGCTGACGGTACGGGCGCTTCTGCTGCCATGGCGGTGGCCGCGAAGAGCGGAGGCGAGAGCCGGCAGAGCGCCGCCGCGACGAACGCCAACGCGCACAGCCATGCCGTCAAGCCGATCGACCTGTTCTTCATCGCGCCTCTGCCGCTGCGTTCAACCTGTCATCAGGTATACCACAGACGACGCGATCATGTTCTGCGCCGGGCTTGGCGGGCGCAGATGGCGCCAATGTGACGCGAAGCTGACGCCTGCCTGGCGGTGCAGCGCTTAAAAAATCCTTCAAGTTCTAGCCAAAGCCGCCGTTAGTACATGGGCAGAATTAAACTGAAGGGGCGGGAAGCGAACCGCTGTTTCAGTTCGTCTATCGCTGAACGACGACTCAATTTTCAGCTACTGATTTGGATTTTCGATAGGCAGACATCTTATGTCCAATCTTCCCGCCATTTCCTCCGGACTTTCATATCAGCCAACGACTTCACCCAGCGGCAGTTATCTGAGTACCAGCCAATCATCAATTAATGAAACTGACTCGGAGAGCGCGCAAGCATCGGTGTCGCTCAGCGCAAATCTCAACGGTGTCAGCGCCGCAACCGGCACCGGTCAGTTGACCTTGGCTTTTGCTCGCGCTTTGCAAGGGGCAACCGAAGTCGACCCCGATACCGGGCATTTGGAAATTATTGCCGGCGCGAATGCCGCTCTTGTATCGACCATCAACTCCTTGCTTGAGCAAAGCGGACTCACTGCGGCTCAGGCATCAACGGCCACGGCCAACCTGGGTAACGAGCTTACGCAGGGCGGTCCGATCACATTGACCGCGAATTTTTCTCAAAACGACCAGGTCAGCGGCAGCGTCAGTTCGGATTACGGCCCGAATGCTTCCAGCGTCACGTCGGCCGTGGAAGCGACGACCCGCTCAAGCTCAATTGCGATAGGCATCAATCTCGATACCGGCGAATTGAGCGTTTCGCTCGCGGCGCAGAACCAGGCCACTTACGTATCGAACGGCAGTACCACGGGCACGGGCACGTTGGCCTCGCCTATTGGGCAATTTTTGCAATTGCCGAGTACGACCTTTCCTGCCTCGAGTACCGCGTCGTCGGATTTTGGCGCAACCTTGAGCAACCAGTCTCTCGCGGATTTGGCGTCGGAGACGCTGGGTG
>Ga0302220_10000180_pt1 | contig 56389 bp, 50 predicted proteins | sample II_Palsa_E1_3_FD_194572 | JGI IMG/M metagenome (GOLD analysis project Ga0302220, IMG submission 194572) | Peat permafrost microbial communities from Stordalen Mire near Abisko, Sweden - II_Palsa_E1_3 | ecosystem: Environmental > Terrestrial > Soil > Palsa > Peat permafrost | place: Sweden...
TCGGCCGCCGCGGCGATGTGCACGCCGCACAGCAGCTGGTTGACCAGCTTCATCCGCTGGCCGTCGCCGGGAGAGGCGCCGACGACCGGAGCGTTCCGGGCCAGCGCGTCAAGGACCGGCTGGATGTGGCGGACCGCGTCCGCCGGGCCGGACACCATGATCAGCAGGTCACCGGCCGCGGCGCGGGCCACGCCGCCCGACACCGGGGCGTCGACCACGGTGACGCCGGGCCCGGCCAGCCGCCCGGCCGCGGCCGCCACCGCCTCGGGCCCAACCGTGGCCGTGATCATCACGATCGTGCCGGGAGCCAGCGCCGGGGCGTCCGGCCCGTCCGGCCCGTCCGGGCCAGCTGGGCCCATCAGGGTGGACAGGACCTGCTCCAGCTGCTCCGGGGTGGCCACCATTACCGCGACCAGATCGGCGTCCCGCGCCGCGGCGGCGACGGTGTCCGCGGCCCGGAGCCCGCCGGCGGCCAGGCTGGCGGCGCGGCCGGGCACGACGTCGTAGCCGGCGACGTCATGGCCCGCCCGGGCCAGGCACGACGCCATCGGCGCGCCCATCGCGCCCAGCCCCAGCCAGCCGATTCGCATCAGGACATTCTCCTCGCCAGCTCAAAGGCTGCGCTGTTCAGGGCCCCGTGTGTGGGGGCTCGCGGCTGCCGGGCCCGTCAGTGGTCGGCAGGGGCCAGCTCCACGGTGACCGACGGCTCGGCCGCTTCGGCCAGGCTCAGCTCGCTGAGCACCCCAGCGGCGCGCAGGTCAGCCTCGGCGCCCCGCAGCAGCGCGATTCGCTGTGGGGTGTCGGTGACGCTCAGCCGGGCGACTTCGGTGCGCAGCGACCGCTTCTGTGCGGATTTCGCCTTGCGGATCTCGGCCAGCACCTGGGCCGCGACCGGCAGCATCTCCGGTTCGGCGCCGGGCCCGGGCCGCAGCGGCGCGGCCTCGGGCCACGGAGCGCGGTGCACCGAGCCGGTACGCCACCAGGACCATGCTTCCTCGGCCACGAACGGGAGGAACGGCGCGAACAGCCGCAGCATGGTGTCCAGGGCGATACGCAGCGCCGCCTGCGCGGACCGGGCCGGCTGGCCCTGGCCGTACGCCCGGGACTTGACCAGCTCGAGGTAGTCGTCGCAGAAGTTCCAGAAGAACTTCTCCGTCTGCTCGAGCGCGAGCTGGTACTCGTACCGGTCCAGCGCCGCGGTGGCCTGCTCGGTGACCGTGGCCAGCTGGGCGAGCATGGCGCGGTCCAGGGCCTCGGTGACGTCCGGCCGCGAGCGGATCGGATCGGACGGCGACGCCTCGCTGCTGAGGCCCAGCACGAAGCGGGAGGCGTTGAGCACCTTGTTGGCCAGTCGGCGGCCCACCTTCATCTGGGCCTTGTCGACCGCTGTGTCCGTGCCGGGGGCGCTGCTGCACGACCAGTAGCGCAGCCCGTCCGCGCCGAACTCGGCCACGAGCCCCTCCGGGGTGATGACGTTCCCCTTGGACTTCGACATCTTCTTGCGGTCCGGGTCGAGGATCCAGCCGTTGAGGCTGGCGTGCGCCCACGGCAGCTGGCCGAGTTCCAGGTGGGAGCGCAGAACCGTGGAGAACAGCCACGTCCGGATGATCTCCGGGCCCTGGGGCCGCAGGTCCATCGGGAAGGTCCGGGCGAACAGGCCCGGGTCCTCCTCCCAGCCGCACGCGATCTGCGGCGTGAGCGAGGAGGTGGCCCAGGTGTCCATCACGTCGGGGTCGCCCACGAAACCGTTCGGCCGGCCGCGCTGCCCCTCGCCGTATCCGGGTGGCGCGTCACTCTGCGGATCGGTGGGCAGGGCGTCCTCGGTGCAGAAGATCGGCTTGTCCCAGATCGGCTCGCCGGCGCTGTCGGTCGGGTACCAGACGGGGAACGGGACGCCGAAGTAGCGCTGGCGGCTGATCAGCCAGTCCGAGCTGAGTCCCGCCACCCAGTGCTCGTAGCGGACCCGCATGTACGCCGGGTGCCACTGAAGCTCCCGGCCGCGGGCCAGCATCGCCTGCCTCAGCTCCGGGTCATGGGCGCCGTTACGGATGTACCACTGCCGGCTGGTAACGATCTCCAGCGGCCGGTCACCCTTCTCGTAGAACTTGACCATGTGCTCGGTCGGCCGCGGCTCGCCGAGCTGCTCACCGGAGTCGCGGAGCAGTTCCACGATGCGGGCCCGCGCCTGCCGCGCGGTCCGGCCGCCGAGTTCGGGCCACAGCGCCGCGCCCGGGCCAGTGAGCCAGCCGGGGGTCTCCTCCTGCAGCCTGCCGTCCCGCCGCAGCACCGACCGGACCGGCAGATTGAGCTCGCGCCACCAGATGATGTCGGTGGTGTCGCCGAACGTGCAGATCATCGCGATGCCGGTGCCTTTGTCCGGCTCTGCCAGCCGGTGCGCCAGGACGGGCACCTGGACGCCGAATAGCGGGGTGGCCACCGCCGTGCCGAACAGCGGGCGGTAGCGCTCGTCGTCCGGGTGGGCCACCAGGGCGACGCAGGCCGGCAGCAGCTCGGGACGGGTCGTGTCGACCTCCACCCGCCCGCCGTCCGGGCGGGCGAAGGCGAGCCGGTGGTAGGCGGCCGGCTGCTCGCGCTCTTCCAGCTCGGCCTGGGCCACCGCGGTCCGGAAGTCGATGTCCCACAGCGTGGGAGCCTCGCTGGCGTACGCCTCGCCGCGGCTGACGTTCCGGAGAAAAGCCCGCTGGGCCACGCGCCGGCAGTGGTCGTCAATCGTGGCGTAGGTCAGCCGCCAGTCGACCGAGAGCCCGACGCTGCGCAGCGTGTTTTCGAAGCCGCGCTCGTCCCCGGCGGTCAGCTCGTGGCACAGCTCGACGAAATTCCGCCGGGAAATCGGCCGCATTTCTTTTTTGCCGCCGCCTTTTTTGCCGCCGTCAGCCTCGGGGCGGAAATCCGGGTCATAGGGCATCGCCGGCTCGCACCGGACGCCATAGTGGTTCTGCACCCGGCGCTCGGTGGGCAGCCCATTGTCATCCCAGCCCATCGGGTAGAAAACGGAGTAACCCCGCATTCGCCGGAAGCGGGCGATGGCGTCCGCCTGGACGTAGCCAAATACCGTGCCGAGGTGCAGAGAGCCGCTGACCGTGGGCGGCGGCGTGTCGATCGCGTATACCGACTCGCGATTACTGGCCCGGTCAAAATGGTAGGTGCCCGCTTCTTCCCAGCGGGCACCCCACTTTGACTCAAGATTGTCGAGCGACGGCTTCTCCGGCGGCATTGGCACGGATTGATCCTATCGATCAGCCGGCCTGCTGCGCGCCGTTCAGGATCGCCACGACCTGGCCCAGGGTCTCCTCGTCACCGACATTGCCGGCGAACACCACGTACGGGCGGCCGATCGCTGCGGGGGCGGCGTCGAGCGGGCGGAACACCGAGATCAGGCCGGGAAAAAGCTGCCCGGCGACCTCCGCCCGCCGGATGCCCAGCCCGGACACGGCCACGTCGTGCGAGGTGATCCCGCCCTTGGCCACGACCCAGGCCGGCCCGGCCGCCACTGCCTGGCGGACGATCGTGGACAGGGCCGCGGACACCACGCGGGCGATGGCCAGGCTGTCGGCCGCCTCCCGGCCGGGAACGACCGTACGGCTGGTGCAGAGCAGCACGTCGGATGCCCCGAGCGCCGAGGTCACCTGCCGCACCGCCGGAGCGATCACGTCATCCCCGCGGACCAGGGCCGGAACGTCCAGTTCCACCCCGGTCACCCCGCCCCGCGCGGTCAGCGCGGCCACCTGCCGGCTCGTCTGCCCGACGTGCGAGCCGACCACGACCAGCCCGTGCCCCGGCGGGCGCCCCGCGGGCCAGAGCTGGCCGCCACGCAGCGGCGCCTTGGGGCCCAGGCCCAGGAGCGCCCGCACGAACGACGGCCCGGTCCGGAACAGGAACGAGCTCCCCGCCCGCTCGGCCTGCAGCACGCCGTACGCTACGGTCTCCAGATCTGAGTATTCGGTCGCTTCGACGATCACCCAGGTGCCGTTCCGTACTCCGGCCAGCAGCTCGCGGACCCGGTCCGGGCCGCCCCGCCGGATGTCGGTGAGGCCGATGCTGCGCACGTCCCCGGGCCGCGTCCGGCCGGCGCTCTTCTCCGCGACGAAATCCCGCAGGTCCGAGGACTGGTAACCGAACGCGGCGTCCCGCGCGAACTCGGTCTGGCCGACCGGCACCAGCGCGCCCCCGGGGCCTCCGGCCCGAGCCCAGTGAATGCCGCCCGCAGTCACCCGCCCGGCCTCCAGGAAGGCGGGCGCCAGCAGCACGCCGTCGACGTCGCGGCCGGAGACCTCGCGGTGGACGGAGCGCAGCGCGGCGACCTCGGCCATCACGTGGCCCCGCAGGGTGGAGTCACTCCGGCTGATCAGCTGGATCTGCGCCCCGCGCCGTCCGGCCGCGGCCACCAGCCCCCGGGCGGCCCGCTCGTTCACCTCGGCCGCGGCGGGCTCGGCGAGGCTGCGGCTGTTGGTCAGCACGAAGCAGGTGCCGGCCGGGCCGGCGAACGCGGCCCCGTAGGCCTCTTCGTCCAGTACGGTCACGACCTGGACGTCGTGCACCGCCTGCGATCCGGTCGGGTCGTCGTCGAGCACGCCCAGCAGCAGCCCGTCGTCCGCCCGCATGGCCCGGATCGACTCCCGGAGCTGTTCGTCATCCGGGCGCGGGGCCGGGAGCCCGGCGAACACCTCGGCGGCGGCCGGCAGAGGTTCGCGCACAACCTGGCCTTTCCCTCGGCGCCGGCGGCCGGAGAATTCAGCTGGGCCAGCCGTCGTAGGATCACCCTATTCGACGCCCCCCGCCGGCCCGGGATGGAGACGCCATGGTGAACGTGCTCGTGACCGGCGGGGCCGGTTTCCTCGGCTCCCGCCTGGCCCGGGACCTGCTGGCCACCGGCTCGCTGGAGGTGACCGGCAGCGGGGCACAGCCGCTGGACCGGCTGGCCATCGCCGACCAGGCGGCTGTCCCGGCAGACCTGGCCGCCGACCCCCGGGTGACCGCGGTCCAGGGCGATCTGGGCGGCCTGCTGAGCCCGCGGACCGGCCCGCCCGGCGGCCCCGGCGTGCTGGCCGGGATCGACGTGATCTTCCACCTGGCCGCGGCGGTCAGCGGGGAATGCGAAGCCGACTTCGATCTCGGCATCCGGGCCAACCTGCGCGCCACCGAGGCGCTGCTCGCGGCCTGCCGCGCGCTGGGGACCAGCCCCCTGGTGGTGTTCGCCAGCTCGCTGGCGGCCTTCGGCGACTCCCGCGATCATCGGCTGCCCGCGGTCGTGGGCGACCAGACGCTGCCCAACCCGCAGACCAGCTACGGCGTGCAGAAGGTCATCTGCGAGCAGCTCGTCGCCGATTACACCCGTAAGGGCTTCCTGCGCGGGCGGTCACTGCGCCTCATGACCGTTTGCGTGCGCCCCGGCCGGCCGAACGCCGCCGCCTCCGGGTTCCTGTCCAGCATCATCCGGGAACCGCTGGCCGGTGAGCGCGCGGTCTGCCCGGTCGGCCCGCAGACCGCGGCGGCGCTCGCGTCACCGGCGAAAACCGTCCAGGGGCTGCGCCGGGCCGCCGCCGCGGACGACGAGTCCTGGGGCGGCCGCAGCGCGGTCACCCTGCCCGCGCTCACCGTGACGGTCGAAGCGATGGTCGCCGCGCTGGCCCAGGTGGCCGGCCCGAAGGCGCCCGCGCTGATCGACTGGATCCCGGACCCGGCGATCGACCGGATGATGAGCGGCTGGGCCGCCGGGGTGCAGTCCGACCGCGCGGAACGGCTGGGCCTGGTCCCGGACCCGGACTTCGCGTCCATCATCGAGATGCACCTCGCCGAGACCCAGCGCTGATCATCCGAATTAACTAAAAAAATGATCTGGGTGGGCACCTCAGGCTGGAGCTATGACCACTGGGAGCCAGAGCTTTACCCGCCCGGGCTGCCGGCCCGTGACCGGCTGGCCCGCTACGCGGGAACGTTCCGCACCGCCGAGCTGAACAGCAGCTTCTATCGCTGGCCGCGGCCGTCGGCGTTCGCCGGCTGGCGGCGCCGGCTGCCGGAGGGGTTCCGGCTGTCGGTGAAGGCGCCCCGGGGCCTGACGCACGCCCGGAAGCTGTGCCGCCCGGAAGAGTGGATGCCGCGGCTGGGGGCGGGCTGGCATGAGCTGGGGGACAAGCGGGCGGTACTGCTGGTCCAGCTGCCGCCGTCCCAGCCACGCGACGACGCCCGGCTGTCGTACTTCCTGGGGCTCGTCCCGGACTGGATCCGGCTCGCGGTGGAGTTCCGGCATCCGAGCTGGCACAGCGAGGACGTCTTCGCGCAGCTCGCGGCGCACCGTGCGGCGTACTGCGTAATGAGTGGCGCGGACTTGCCGTGCGTGCTGCGCGTCACCACGGACTTCGCCTACGTGCGGATGCACGGCCCGGACCACCATCACCTGTACGCGGGCTCGTACAGCGACGCCGACCTGCGCTGGTGGGCCGGCCGGATCCGGGAGTGGGGCGCGGCGGGCCAGGATGTGTTCGTTTACTTCAACAACGACGGCGACGCCAACGCCGTCCGCAACGCCCGGACGCTCCGCGCCTTCCTGGGCCAGTAGCCGCCCGTGGCCGCTATCCGGGAGCGCTCGGTGGTGCAGGCGCAGCGGGCGCTGCCGCAGGGCCTGGAGCCGCAGGGGCCGGGGGCGTCTGGCGGGGCTGCGGTGTCGCCCGCTCGATAGCCGCCCAGCCGGTCTCCCTTTCCTGCTCGGCCTGTTCGGCCCGGTAGCCGCCGCGCACGCCGAACAGCCGCTTGGCCACGACCAGGTAGGCGACGATGGCGAGGTTGAGGACGAGCGTGACGATCTTCAGCGCCGAGATGCTCTTGGTCAGCTCGTAGACCTCGTAGGGCACGAATATGACCGTCGCGAGAAAGGTCAGGTATTCGGCCCATCGTTTCCCGAGCCAGAGCCCGACCGCCTCCGTGCCTTCCAGGGCGGCATATGCCGCGACCCCGGCGCCGATCAGGTAGAGGTTGCTCGTCCGTACGGCAAATAGCCGCTGCAGGTCGTGCAGCACCCCGTGGTTGCTGTCGTTGACCGGCCCGCCGAGGCCGCCCTGCATATCCTTGAGGATCTGGGTGAAATCGCTGTTCAGCGTCACTTTGTTGTCCGCGAACAAGATGATCCCCGCGGCGAGGGCCGACAGGACCAGGAAGTGAATGACCCGCTCGGCGGCGATGAGCCGCAGGACATACCGGTCCCGCAGCGGCTTGCCGCGCAGCGGCAGGGCGACATCCGCTCGTTCCGGCGGGTACTTCGCCGTGGGCTGGCTGGGCGGGGTCAGTGCGACCCAGGAGTCGCAGCGCAGGCACCGGTACCAGCGCAGCCCGTCCGCCTCGCGGGCGAACAGGTCGTCCTGCTCGTGCAGCGCGGCGGCGTCGGTGCCAAGCAGTTCGTGCCCGTGCAGCCCGCAGCCGATCAGCTCGTACCGCAGCTTCGGGCGGTAGCGCCGGGGCCGTTCCGCACCAGGCGGAGTCACCAGCTTGGCGCCGGGCGGGTCCGCGGGCCCGGCTGGGATCGGGGGGCCCGCCGTCGGCCCGGGCGCGGTCCCGGACCAGGTCGCGGGCCGGGAGTCACCAGTGGTCATGGCCGTGAGCTACCCGGCTGGCCGTTTGTTCTAACCGGACCAGCCGCGGCGCTCCCCAGGATCACCCCGGCGGATTGCTGACGGCTCAGTGGATCGGCGGGGGGGTGCCTTGGGCGCTCGCGGCCAGGGCCATATCCCACTGGCAGACCTCACACGCGTGCCGGAACGCCGAGCGCGCGAACTCCAGCCCCGCGGCCCGGGGATCCGGGGCGGCGCGCACGTCGTCCCAGTCCAGCACGAACTCACCCAGCGAGCTCTCCCAGCGCGCGCCGTCGGGGGGCAGTACCGCCCGGTCGAAGCCGTCGGTCGCCGGATAGGCGTAGGCGTAGAACGCCGCCTTGGCGTACCGCGCGTCCCCGGGCCACCAGCCGACGGCCACCTCCTGGGAGTCCATCGCGTTGCGCATGATGAAGTCGTCCGACGGTGGCTTGGCCGGCACCCCGGAGAACAGGCTGACGGCCAGGTCGAACGATCCCCACCAGGCGTTGACCGGGGTTGACCGGCCGCGGTACGGCGCCCGGAAGGCGGCCAGGATCAGCGCGGCCTGGGTCGCCGCGGCGAAGTACTCGCCGACCTGGAGGGTGTCGTAGTGCGCGTGCTCGTCGTCCTCGTCCAGCGGAACCGTCCAGGCGACCTCCTGCGGCTTCGGGTCGATCTCCACGTCGCCGCCGCCCAGCCGGCGCACAGTGGCCAGAACCTCCCGGGTGACCTCGCCCACCGGGCGGTTGGGGGTCAGCGGGATGCGTTCGGCCGGCCCGGTGCTGGCCTCGACGACCGCCTCATGGGTGCGCAGGTCCAGCGCGACCACCAGCGACCCGGCTCCGTCGGGCGCGGGCAGCGGCGCGGTTTCCCAGCCGCGCGCGGTCAGCCGCAGCGCCGTGTGCTGCAGCTGTGGCTCCGGTGGCGCGAGCTTCACGGCGAGCTTGCCGAGAAGCTGGGTGTGCGCGTGCAGCGTGTCGCACGTCGGCTGCCACTCCGGGTACGGCCGCAACGGCCCTGGCAGATAGGACATGTGCCGCAGGCTAACACCCGCTCCCGCCGCGCAGGTGGGCCGGTGATCCCGCCGTGCCTGGCTCTCGCAACTTAACGGGACCATGGCTGGAGCCGTGCGAACCGTCAGGGCTTACGGGCCGCCTCGGTCACGGCGGCGGTGATCGCCGCAGGCTCGGGCGGGACGTTCTCGCCCGCGACCAGCACCGTGGGCGTCCCGGTCACCCCGGCGGCCACGGCCCGCTCGGTCACGTACGAGGGCCAGTCCAGATACGGCTTGTCCGCCAGGCAGCCGGTGAACGCTGGGCTGGTCAGCCCGACCTCACGGCCGATCGCGGCCAGCTGTTCGTCGCTGAGGCCCGGGCCGCCCTCGGGAGGCTGCTGCTCGAACAGCGTGTGCGCGAACTCGGTGAAGCGGCCTTGGTCGGCGGCGCAGCCCGAGGCCGCCGCGGCGCGGGTCGAGTACCTGGTCGTCGAGGCCTCGTCGAGAAAGTTCATCGGATGGTGGGCGATGCTGGCCTGGCCGCTGGACACCAGGGCGCCCAGGGTCTCCGCGGCGGACAGCTCGAATTGCTTGCAGAACGGGCACAGGAAATCGATGTAGGCGTCGACCCGTACGAGGCCCGCACCGACGACGATGCCGTCGCCTTCAGGGGTCGCGCCGGCCGGTACGCGACTGGGGATGGTCGGCTGGGTCATGGCCCCTCCGTAGGTCGGTGGTCGCGGTCGTACAGGTTGTCAGCGTCCCACAGCGGTGGCTCTTTGATCACCGGCGGCCGATGATTCGGCAGGCGATACTGTCTGCGGCTGAACCACCTGGTCCGGCGGGCGTATGGTAACGAAGTGAGCGGCACTGACTCCACCGTCGAGCAGATCCTGACCAGCTACGACACCATCACCGTGGTGGGCGCGAGCACCGTGGCGGCCAAGGCGGCCCATTCGGTGCCGGCCCACATGCAGCGGCACGGCTGGCGCATCATCCCGGTCAACCCGCACGCGGACAGGATTCTCAGCGAGCCGGTCTACCGGACGCTGGCTGAGGTCCCGGAGCAGGTCGGGCTGGTGGACCTGTTCCGGCCGTCATGGCAGGCGCCGGACTTCGCCCGCCAGGCCGTCGCGGCGGGGGCCACCGCGTTGTGGCTGCAGCTGGGCATCGCCTCCGCCGAGGCCCGCGCCATTGCCGACGACGCCGGGCTGCTCTACGTCGAGGACCGCTGCCTGATCATCGAGCAGCGCCGCCTCGGGCTGAACGCCCCCCGCTAGCCCGGGCCGCCCGCCCTCCCGCGGCGCCGGCACCGCTTCCGTGCGACCGGGCCTTAACCTCCTAAAATGTCTACAGTGGCCGGGCGGCAACGCCGGGTCGGCACCGCCACACGATAGGGGTCTGGATGAGCCTGCTCGGGGACCGAAAGCTGCGTCTTGCGGACCGTTACGAGCTGGAGGAAGGCGGCCTCTACCTATCCGGGCTGCAGGCGCTGGTCCGGATCCCGATCGATCAGCATCAGCTCGACCAGCGGAACGGCCTGGCCACGGCCACCCTCATCTCCGGTTACGAGGGGTCCCCGCTCGCGGGGTATGACCTGGAGATCGGGCGCCAGCGGCAGCTCCTGGAGCGCAGCGCGGTGGTGTTCCGGCCCGCCGTCAACGAGGAGCTGGGCGCCGACGCCGTCCAGGGCTCCCAGCTCGCGTCGGCGTCGGCGGACAAGACCTGCGACGGGGTCATCGGGATCTGGTACGGCAAGGCCCCCGGGCTGGACCGGGCGACCGACGCACTGCGGCACGGCAACCTCGGCGGCGCGCACCCCACCGGGGGTGTGCTGGTCCTGGTGGGCGACGATTCCATCGCGAAATCCTCGACCGTGCCGAGCAGCTCCGAGATGGCCATGGCCGAGATCGGCATGCCGGTGCTGGCCCCGGCCGATCCGCAGGACGTCCTGGACCTGGGCTTGCACGGCATCGCGCTGTCGCGGTTCTGCGGGCTGTGGACCGGGGTCAAGCTGGCCACCAACGTCGTGGACGGGGCCGCGTCGGTCCAGGTGGGGCTGGACCGCCTGGACCTGGCTGAGCCGGATCGCTCGATCGGCGGCGCCGATTACGTGCACGAGGTGTCCGCCCAGTTCCTCCAGCCGAACCTGGGCCGCCTAGAGGCCAGCCTGATGGGCGAGCGGCTGGAACTGGCCCGCCGTTACGCCCGCGCCAACCACCTCAACCGGATCGAGGGTGACGCCCGGGCCCGGGTCGGGATCATCGCCGCCGGCACCACGTACCTCGACGTCCACCAGGCCCTGCGCATGATCGGCATCGGGCCCGGGGAGCTGGCCAGCTCCGGCGTGCGGATCCTCAAGCTCGGCATGGTGTCCCCGCTCGAGCCCCGCATCGTCGAGGACTTCGCCCGCGGCCTGGATGAGATCGTGGTCGTGGAGGAAAAGCGCGCCTTCATCGAGCTGGCCCTGAAGGATCAGCTGTACGGGCAGCCCGGCGCGCCGCTGATCAGCGGCCGGCGGACGCCCAGCGGCACGCCCATGTTCCGGCCCACGGCCGATCTGCCGCCCGATCTCATTGCGCGGCAGCTCGCCCGCCGCCTCGTCGCCCACCTCGGCCAGCCCGCCGTCCAGGCGTGGCTGACCGTTCAGCAGGACCCGCCGCGGCGGCCGGAACTGCTGCCCATCGCGGCCCGGACCCCTTACTTCTGCTCGGGGTGCCCGCACAACCGGTCGACCCAGGTGCCTGCGGGCTCGCTGGTCGGCGCGGGGATCGGCTGCTCGACGCTGGCCGTCCTCATGCCCGAAGAGCGGTTCGGCCAGATCATCGGCTTCACGCACATGGGCGGCGAAGGGGCGACCTGGGTCGGCATGGAGCCGTTCGTGACCCAGTCGCATCTGATCCAGAACATTGGCGACGGGACGTTCCACCATTCCGGCAGCCTCGCCGTCCGGCAGGCGATCGCCTCCGGCACCCGGATCACGTTCAAGCTGCTCTACAACGGCGCGGTGGCGATGACCGGCGGCCAGCAGGCGGTCGGGAAGATGCCGGTGCCGGACGTCGCGGCCGCGCTGCTGGCCGAGGGGGTCCGGAAGGTCGTGATCACGACCGAGGACCCCCGGCGGTACCGGCGGGTGCGGCTGCCCCCGGGCGTGCAGGTCCGTCACCGGGACCGGCTGGCCACGACCCAGGAAGAGCTGGCCGGCGTGGACGGCGTCACGGTCCTCATCCACGACCAGGAATGTGCGACCGAGCTGCGGCGCAAGCGCAAGCGCGGGCTGGCCGCCGAGCCGGCGGAGCGGATCCTCATCAACGAGCGGGTCTGTGAGGGCTGCGGCGACTGCGGGGCCAAGTCGAACTGCCTGTCCGTGCAGCCGGTCGACACCGAGTTCGGCCGCAAGACGCGGATCCACCAGGCGTCCTGCAACAAGGACTACTCCTGCCTGGACGGCGACTGCCCGTCCTTCATCACGGTCAAGCCCGGCCGCTCGTCCGGGAAGACCAGCCCGTCCCGCCGGAAGGCCGGCCAGGCCCGTGGCGCCGGCCCGCTCCCGGAACCGGTCCTCCGGGTCCCGGCCGATGACTTCAGCATGCGGATCACCGGCGTGGGCGGCACCGGCGTGGTCACCGTGGCCCAGATCATCTCCACCGCGGCCAGCATGGCGGGCCTGCAGGTCCGCAGCCTCGACCAGCTGGGCCTGGCCCAGAAGGGCGGGGCGGTCATCTCCGACATCAAGCTGTCGTCCGCGCCGTTCACCGGCGCGAACAAGGTCACACCGGGCGGCTGTGACCTCTACCTCGGCTGTGATCTCCTTGTCGCCGCCGACGCCGTGCACCTGGCCGTCACCGCGCCGGACCGGACCATCGCCGTGACCTGCACCTCGCGGGTCCCGACGGGCGCCATGGTCCGGGACACCGCGGTCGCGTTCCCCGACGTAGCCGCGACCGTGGCCCGCATCCATGAGCTGACCCGGGCCGAGCACGCGGTCACCGTCGACGCGCGCGCCGAGACGACGGCCCTGCTCGGGGACGACCAGTTCACGAACGTGTTCCTGGTCGGCGCGGCGGTGCAGGCCGGTGCCCTGCCCATCCCGGCCCGGTACATCGAGGAGGCGCTCGAGCTCAACGGCGTGGCCGTGGAGCGGAACATCGAGGCCTTCCGGGCCGGCCGCCGCTACGTCGCTGGCGGATCCGCCCCGGCTGCCGCTCCGTCGGGCGGCAGCACCGGGATCTCGCCGGCGGCCGCGCAGATCGTCTCCGGTCTGGGCGCCGATCCCGCGCTGCGCGCGGTCACCGGCCGGCGGGCCGACGAGCTCATCGCCTATCAGGATCACGCGTACGCGGCGGAGTTCGCGGCCCGGGTGCGGGTGGTGGCGGACGCCGAACGCGCCGGGCTGGGCGCCCCCGGCCCGCTCACCGACGCGTACGCGCGGAACCTGTTCAAGCTGATGGCCTACAAGGACGAGTACGAAGTGGCCCGGCTGTCGCTGGATCCAGCGCTGGACGAGCAAGTCGTGGCGCAGTTCGGGGAGCAGGCCCGGTACTCCTACCGGCTGCACCCGCCGGTCCTGCGGGCCCTGGGCATGAAGAAGAAGATCACCCTGGGCCCGTGGTTCCGGCCGGCGTTCGGGCTGCTGTACGCCGGGCGGCGGCTGCGCGGGACCGGGCTCGACGTGTTCGGCCGCACGGAGGTACGCCGCACCGAGCGGGCCCTGCCGGGGGAGTATCACGAGGCCGTCACCCGCGGGCTGCCGCGCCTGTCCCCGGCCACCTTGCCGGCTCTCGTCGCCCTGGCCGAGCTGCCCGATATGGTGCGCGGCTACGAGCACGTCAAGCTGGGCAACGTCAGCCGCTACCGGGACGCTCTGCGCAGCGCACTCGCCGACATCGAGCTGAGCGCCCCCGCCGACCCACCGAGCTGACCGCCGGGTCGGCTCAGCGGCGCTACCTGGATCATGGCGGCGGAGGCGGCCCGCTCAGCCCTTGCCGGGATTGAAGATGGCGAGCGGGTCCAGCGCCTGCCGGACCGCCGACTGCAGGGCGAGCGATCCCGGGTCGAGTTCGCGGTGCATGCCGTCGCGTTTCAGGAGCCCGACGCCGTGCTCACCGGTGACGGTGCCGCCGGCCGCGATCGCCGCGTCGAGGAACTCCTCGAACGCAGCCTGCGCGGCCGCCCGGGCGGCTGCGTCGCCGGCGGGCGTGATGATCAGCGGGTGCAGGTTCCCGTCGCCGGCGTGCGCGATCGTGGCGATCTGCACGCCGTGCCGGGCCCCGATCGCGCTGACCTGCTCCAGCATGGCGGGCACCGCGGACCGGGGCACGCAGACATCCTCGGTGAGGACCGGGCCGAGCCGTTCCAGCGCGGGGTAGGCGAGCCGCCGGGCCTCGAACAGCGCCTCGGCCTCGGTGGCGTCGCTCGACTGCTCGGCCCACAGCGCGCCCGCGTCCGTCATGATCGCGGCGATCGCCCCGGCCTCGGCCTGCCCCGACTCTCCCGGCGTGTCCACCCGGGCCAGCAGCATCGCGGTCGCGTCCGCGTCGATACCCAGGTGCTTCCAATCCTCGACCGCCTCCAGGCAGGCCCGGTCGAGAAGCTCGAGCACGGCCGGGGTCAGCCCGCGCCGGGTGATCTGGGCGACGGCCTGCCCCGCGCGGACCAGGTCGCCGAACGCGGCGACGACCGTACGCGGGGGCCCGGCCGGCGCTGGCCGCAGCCGCAGCGTCACCTCGGTCACCACCCCCAGCGTGCCCTCGGAGCCGACGAACAGGCTGACCAGGTCGAGCCCGGCGACACCCTTGGTGGTGCGCCGGCCGAGCCGGACCGCCTCGCCATAGCCCACCGGGCCGCCGGCGACCACGCGCAGCCCCAGCACGTAGTCGCGGGTGACACCGTACTTCAGGCAGCACAGGCCGCCCGCGTTGGTGGCGACGTTGCCGCCGATGGTGGACCAGGGGGCGCTGGCCGGGTCCGGCGGGTACCACAGGCCGTGCTCGGCCACGGCGGCCTTCACGTCGTCGTTGACCGCGCCCGGCTGCACGACGGCCAGCAGGTTGTCCGGGTCGATTTCCAGGACCCGGTTCATCGGCGACACGTCGAGCACCACGCAGCCGCTGACCGCATTGGCCCCGCCGGACAGCCCGGTCCCCGCGCCGCGCGGTACGACCGGGGTGCCCAGCTCCGCGCAGGCCCGCACGACGTGCTGTACCTCGGCCTCCGACCGGGCCCGCACCGCGGCGGCGGCCTTCCCGACGGGCGCCCACTCGGCTTCATCGTGCGACAGGGCGGCCAGTACGTCGGGGTCCACGACGATCCGGTCCCCGGGCAGTCCCCAGCTCAGCGCTTCGACCAGGGCAGCGGGCTTGGCCACCCGGCGCCCGGTCACGACAGCGCCTCGCCGATCAGCTCAGCCGAGGCCTGCGCCCCGGCGGGGCTCACGGCGAGGGTGCCGCCGCTGACCTCGGCCCCGATCACATCGCTTGCCGCTGGGCCCGGATCTGTCTTTTCCCTGGCCACGTTGCCTGCCTCCATACCACGACCCTAACGGGGGGTCATCGCGTGGGCAGGCTGAACGGGCGCAGGTACGGGGCTGGCCGGTAGCGCTGGAAGGCTGGCGCGGTGGGGATGACGGAGCTTCCGGCCGGGTAGATGTTGTCGGACGGGCCGAGCGCGGCGGCCTGGGCGTTGAGGCGGGCCGGGCTGAGGGCCGCGAGGTCCCACCGGCCGGTGTTGAGCCGGTTCAGCAGTGTCTGGGCGGCCGTGATGGTCTCGGCGGGAGTGAACGCGCAGTGCCCGGCGCGGTGCACGAAGATCTGCTGCAGCATTGCGCTGTCCCCCGCCTGCTCGGCCACCTGCTGGTAGGCCTGCTCGTTTTGCGGTACCACCAGGCCGTCGCCCGTGGTGTGCATGGTGAGGACCGGCACCGGCAGCTGGCCATCGAACGCGATGTTCTGGGCCAGGTAGCGGACCGCCGATGGGCGGGCGCTGATCCGTATGGCGTGGTTCAGCTTCTGCAGGTCCGCGGTCAGGCTGAGCCCGGCCGCGTGGTACAGCGCCGCCACCTCGGTCCGGTCGGCGGAGCGGGACAGCTGGGTGAAGTAGTTCACGCCCGTGTTCCAGGACGGGTTCCCGCCCGCCCGGGCCTCCAGCTCGGCGCGGAGCGCGAACGCGAACGGGAAGTCGACCTGCGTGTCCCACAGGTACTGGTTGGCTTCCTGGGCGGTGACGTCGCTGCGGGCGGGTTCGGCGGACAGCGGGGTGAACCAGCCCGGCGTGTCATCCAGCGCGGCGGCCAGGGCCAGCCGGGCCCGGCCCTGAGGGGTCTGCTGGGCCGCGGTCGCCGCGGCCTCGGCGTTGGCCAGGTTGGCGGTGGGATCGGTGATGTTGACGACCTGGACCGACGGGTCGAGCAGTTGCTGGAAACCGAAGGATGAGTCCAGCGCGGTGTTCCAGGTGGCGACGCCACCGGACAGCACGCCGCACATGGGCAGCGCGGCGGTGGACCGGTCCGGGTAACGCTGGATCAGGCCTGCGGTGATGATGCCGCCCAGCGAGTGCCCCCAGGCGATGGTCCGCGACGGCGTGGCGTAGGTCTGATCGTAGACGTCGAGTGTGTTGATCTGGTCGGGCAGTGCCTGCTGAATGGCCCAGCCGGTCGTGGCGTAGGACGAGCCGGCCAGTGCGTAACCGTGGCTGAGCAACCAGCCGCCGGTGACCGGATCGCCGACGTCCTCGGCCGGGTTCGCCGATCCGGGCGCTACGTAGCCGTGGCTGTAGAGGAAGAGCGTCCCGTTCCACTGGCCGGCCGGGCACTGTATGAGGTAGGTCGCGCCGTCCGGCAGCGAGCCACCCGCGGTGGTTACCGCGCCGGACGCGCCGCACGACGAACTGGCCGTCGCCGATGCGGCCGACGTGAGCCCCGCCGCCAGCAGGACCCCGGAAAGAACGACAGAAGCAAGCCGGATCGGCCTCATCAGACCGCGCTCCAGTGCGTAGAACCATCATTTTCCCGCTGTAAACGGACGATAGACCTGATGTGGACAGAATGCGACAGTCTGTTTTGCGTCCGGCTGCCGACGGCCTGGCTTGGTACGATCACCTGCGTTTAACTCGCTAGGGTAACCGCAGTTTCATCGGCCATGCGGTGAAGGAGAAGACAATGGCGTCCCAGCTGAATCCGTACCTCAACTTCAACGGCACCACGCGCCAGGCGCTGGAGTTCTACCACAGCGTCTTCGGCGGCGACCTGGCCCTCACCACGTTTGGCGAGTTCGGGGCCTCAGACAGTCCGGACGCCGACCGCATCATGCACGGCACGCTCACGACGGACGCGGGTTACACGATCATGGCCGCCGATGTCACCAGCGGGATGGAATACCGCCCGATGGGCGGTTTTTCGCTTAGCCTGAGCGGTGACGACGGTGACGCCCTGCGCGGCTACTGGGAAAAGCTTTCGGCCGGCGGGACCACCACGATGCCGCTGCAAAAGCAGGCCTGGGGCGACGAGTTCGGCATGTGCGTGGACCAATTCGGCGCGCCCTGGATGGTCAATATCGCCCTGCCGCAGGCGTAGCGACGGCTGAGGCGGATCGCCGACCGGGGCCGCAGTGCCGCCAGACGGTGCCGCCAGTAAGCTGACCACGCTTTACGGTCAACTCTGAGAGGCGTCAATGAGTATCAATAAGCCCGAGGTCGATTTCCCCGGCGGCGAGCCGCCGGCCGATCTGCAGATCACCGACATCTGGGAAGGTGGCGGCGAGATCGCCAAGGCCGGGGATACGGTCAAGGTGCACTACGTCGGCGTGGCCTACTCCACCGGGGAGGAGTTCGACGCCAGCTGGAACCGCGGCGACCCACTGGAGTTCCAGCTCGGTGCGGGCCGGGTCATCGCCGGCTGGGATCAGGGCGTTCAGGGCATGCGGGTCGGCGGCCGCCGTCAGCTGATCATCCCGCCGGACCTGGCTTACGGGACCCGGGGTGCGGGCAACGTGATCGCGCCCGGCGAGACGCTCATCTTCGTCTGTGACCTGGTTTCCGCCTGAGGGACGCTAGCCCGCAGGCTTCTCCCAGATCGAGACGTGCTGGCGGCTCTCGCCGGTGAACGGTTCCCGCGTCCACCCGTCCCAGCGATCACGCAGCCGGAGGCCGGCGAGCTGGGCCATGAGGTCAGCTCGGCCGGCCACACGTACCGGAACGGAATCGAGCGGTACTGCCCGGAGCCGCCGGTGACGCTGACGTAGTTCGACCTCATCGCCTGCGTCTCGGCGCTCTGCGCGAGCTCGGCGGACAGGTCCAGGCTGGTCCACTTGTTTGCCTCGTCGTCGCCGTGATGGCCCGCCTCGACTGTGTTCGGAATGTACCAGAGGAATTCCAGACTCACGTCAGGAGCTCAGCGCTCAACCTCACCTTGCCTCGCACTACGCCCTCGCCTCGCATCCGGCAGCGCGTTTCCGGGTTCTGGATTTATTGGGGCTCGTCCGCAGGACCTTCGGCACTTCAAGCATCCGGCGTCGTGAGTTGAGTCGGTATCAGTCACCTCCTCAACAACGATGATGGGAGACGGACATGCGATATGTCCCACCAGGCCAGCAAGGCAGTGTCGTGCCGGTCGAGGCACGCTATGAGAACTTTATCGGCGGCAAGTGGATAGCGCCGACCGACGGCAAGTACCGAGTCGACTTGAGCCCAGCCACCGCAGGCAGCATTACCGAGGTCCCGCACTCAACGCCAGCGGATATCGAGCTGGCGCTGGACGCCGCTCACGCGGCCAAGGATGCGTGGGGCGAAATGCCGGCGGCCGGGCGGGCGGAGGTCCTGAACGCTATCGCGGATGCGGTCGAGAAGAACAAGGAGATGCTCGCGGTCGCCGAGAGCTGGGAGAACGGCAAGCCGGTCCGCGAGACCCTGGCCGCTGACGTCCCGCTGGTCGTCGATCATTTCCGCTATTTCGCCGCGGCCGCGCGCGCGGAGGAGGGCCGGTCGACCGAGATCGACAAGGACCTGGTCGCCTACCACTTCCGTGAGCCGCTCGGCGTGGTCGGCCAGATCATCCCGTTCAACTTCCCGCTGCTGATGGCCGCGTGGAAGCTCGCGCCCGCGCTGGCGGCCGGGAACTGCTCGGTGATAAAGCCGGCCTCGCCGACGCCCTGGTCGATCCTGAAGCTGATGGAGACGATCGAGGACGTGCTGCCGCCGGGCGTGATCAACGTGGTCAACGGGCCCGGCGGCCAGATCGGCAAGGCCCTGGCGACCAACCCGCGGATCGCCAAGATAAGCTTCACCGGCGAGACGGTCACCGGTCGGCTGATCATGCAGTATGCCGCCCAGAACCTGATCCCCTCCACCGTGGAGCTCGGCGGCAAGTCACCGAACATCTTCTTCGGCGACGTGATGGCCCGCGATGATGAGTTCCTCGACAAGGCCGTCGAGGGCCTCTTGCTGTATGCGTTCAACAAGGGCGAGGTGTGCACCTGCCCGTCGCGTGCGCTGATCCAGGAAGATATTTACGACGAGTTCATGGCCCGCTGCCTGGACCGGATCGCCGCGATCAAGCAGGGCAACCCGCTGGACACCGAGACCCAGCTCGGCCCGCAGGTGTCGGCGGACCAGCTGGAGAAGATCGCCTCGTACGTCCAGATCGGCCGCGACGAGGGCGCGGAGGTGCTCACCGGCGGCGAGCGCGCGGCGGTCGGCGGCGAGTTCGCTGACGGCTACTACTTCCAGCCGACCATCCTGCGGGGCGACAACAAGATGCGGGTGTTCCAGGAGGAGATCTTCGGCCCGGTCCTGGCGGCCACCACGTTCCGCGACGACGCTGAGGCCCTGGCGATCGCCAACGACACCCTGTACGGCCTCGGCGCGGGCGTGTGGACCCGCGATGGCACCCGCGCTTACCAGATGGGGCGCGCGATCAAGGCCGGCCGGGTCTGGACGAACTGCTACCACCAGTACCCAGCCGGTGCGGCGTTCGGCGGATACAAGATCTCCGGCATCGGCCGGGAGAACCACCGGATGATGCTGGATCACTACAGCCAGACGAAGAACCTGCTCGTCAGCTACAGCGCCAAGCCGCTCGGCCTGTTCTGAGATCACGATGTCCCAGACAGTACCTGACCGTGTCACGGCCACCCCGGCGGCACGCGAGGCGATCGCTCGCCTGCGCGCCGCCGAGGGCAGGCCGGTGATGTTCGCCCAGTCCGGCGGGTGCTGCGCGGGCAGCACCCCGATGTGCTACCCCGGCGGAGAGCTCATCGTAGGGGACGCTGACGTGCTGCTCGGCGAGATCGACGGCTGCCTGTTCTACATCGACCGGCGGCTAGACGAGGCATGGCACCAGGACCAGTTCATCCTGGACGTCGCAGCTGGCGAGCCCGAGGGCTTCTCCCTTCCAGCCGGCGACAACCTGCACTTCGTCACCCGTACACCCGCCTGCGCACTGCCCGCGGCGCGGGCCGCGGGCAGTTAGCCGCAATCGAGCGCGTCAGCCGGGCGAGGCACGGCCGCGACATCCGGCTGCCGCCCCGCCCAAGAGTGCGGCGGCCCGCACTGCGCACCGAGGGTCACGTGACCCTCGGTGCGCTGCGCAGTACCGGACTGTCCAGGCGCGACATTGATCGCGTTAGGTGGGGGCCGGGAAGACGATCGCTGCTGGCGTGTCGTTATTTAACTTCAGGTGGCATCAGAACCGGGAAGTTCTTGTCCGGCCCGGGATGAGCCTGGCGGGTGCCCGCCGACTGGCCAGGCGGTGTCCGGCATGGCGGCGACGTGAGCCCGGCCTACGGCTTCCGCGCGAACGTGGAGCTGGAGGTGTGGGAGGCCTATCAGAAGGTGAAGGCACCCCACGGGCTGGCGGCCGTGGCCGGTCGAGGTACGTGCCGTCCGGCCTGGTGGAGGTCGTGCGCCGCTACCTGCAGCATGGCGAGGCGGCCGAGGCGGTGCTGGAGGCGAAACTCACCGCCCTCATCGAGGCTGAGCAAGCACTCCAGGCCGCCCGCGACACGCTGCCGCCCCTGCCTGGCCGCGCGGAGCTGGAGAAACTCGCCGCTGACCCACCCGCCCTCTGGAACGCCCCAGCCACCAGCCCCGGCCCGGCTGGAGAAAGCGGTGGAACCGGTGTTCCACCCGGACTCCTGCGGGTACCGGCCCGGCCGGTCGGCGCTGGACGCGGTGGCGGCATGCCGGAAACGCCTCACCACCCAGCATCCCGGGCTCTTCGCCCACTGGGCGTGGGTGCCCTATTCCTGGTGGACAGGATGACAGGAGCCGTGTGACGGGAGACTGTCAAGCACGGATCTGTGGGAGCCCGGGGCTGAGACGCCCCGGGCTACCCGACCTCAGCTGACCCTTTTGAATAAGCCTCCCGGAACTCAGAATTCGAATACCAATCGCGCCGGAATCTGTCCGGAGAGCACCTCGTCGATGCAGGCGTTGACGTCTTCGATCCGGCGGACGTCGCCGACGACCCGGGTGCGGCCCGCGGCGTGCAGTTCGAATACCTCCGCGAGGTCAAGCCGCGTGCCGACGATGGAGCCGATGACCGAAATGCCTTTGAGCACCGTCTCGAATATCGGGAGCTCGAGCACGTTGTCCTTCGGCAGCGCGACAAGCACCAGGCGGCCGCCGGGCTTGAGAGAGTCGAAGGCCTGGCGCATCGCCACGGGTGCCACCGCCACTGAGATGGCCGCGTCGGCTCCGCCCAGCGCCTGAATCGCCGCGACCGGGTCGGTGGTCCGGGCGTTGACCGTGTGGTCGGCGCCAAGCTTGGTGGCCAGGTCAAGCTTGGCTTCTTCCAGATCGACCGCGACGACAGTGGCCCCCGCGATCTTCGCGTACTGCAGCGCCAAGTGACCCAGGCCCCCGATGCCGAACACCGCGACGAGATCGGAGGACCTGGCACCAGAAACCTTGACTGCCTTGTACGTCGTGACTCCTGCGCAGCTCAGGGGCGCCGCCTCGAACGAGGAAATTCCTTCGGGCACGGGCACCACGAAAGCGCTGTGGGCGACCGCGTACTCCGCGTAGGCACCGTCGGTCGTGTAGCCGCTCATCTGCTGGCTTTCGCACAATGTCTCATGGCCGGAGACGCAGAACTCGCAGCTCCCGCACGCCCATCCGAGCCACGCGATCGCCACCCGCTGCCCGACGCGGCTCTGGGCTACCTCGGCGCCAACCTCCTCGATGATTCCGACGCCTTCATGGCCTGGGATAAAGGGCAGCGTCGGCTTGACCGGCCAGTCACCACGCGCGGCATGAATGTCCGTGTGGCATAGGCCGCACGCCTCGATCCGTACCAGCACCTGTCCTAAGCCAGGTGCCGGCCTCGGCACGTCGCGAATCTGCAGTGGTTCGGTGAACGACGTAACGACAGCAGCTTTCATCGTGGTAACTCCCAACCTCGGCGTGGCCGCACTGCCATGCGCCCTGCCGACAAACCTCAAGGACCTTCGGCCCAGGCGTTAGAGCAGTTCGGCCTCGCAGGCCCGGGCTTTTGTCCCCAGGCACGACCGGTCATGGGCACCCGCGGTAGGGCCCACCTGAACGGCCGGGGACCTCCGAACCGCGCATACCCGCCTGAACGCCGAATCCGCTAAGCGGATCTGTGTGGTTATCGCATCCTGGGCGGAGCATGACGACATGCGTACCGGCTTGAGGCTCTCGCCTGCCTTGGCCGAAAACTCTCGGCTGTTAGCTGTCCGGGACAAGCTCGGCCACGTCCTGGTGAAGCTTCGCCGTCGCCTGGTCGAACGTAGCGAGGCGGGATCCGTGAGCCCGCGCGAGCTGTGCCAGATAAGCATCGGTCACCTGGCGGTGACCAATGATTCCCTGGGTAGGAACATCGGTGTACGGGATATCGTCTGGCCAGAATTCATGCCGCGGATCGGCAGTGGTGCCGGTGAGGATTTCTTGTGCCGCGCTGGCCGGCTGGCCTTCGCGGATGAGCAGCCGCGTCAGGCTGCCTTGAGTGATCGGGCAGGTCGCGAAATTTCCGCTCATGCCGACGAACCAGTTCTCGGCGGCAACATGGTGAACATGATCCTCAACGAGCAGGGCGATCAGCACATTCGCGTCGAGGAGCACGGTCACTGGTCGTCGTCCTCCAGTTGCCGCACATCCTCGCTGGTGATTGTCCTGCCAAGGTGCGCGACGAGGAGGCCGGTGCGGGTGCTTCTGCCTATCTCGCCTGTGCTGCCCGAGCCGAGTCCCCGGCGGATCAGCCCGGCAACAGCCTGACTCAGCGACTGATGGGTATCCCGGGCGATCGCGACCGCCTGAGCGTGAAGATCCTCTGGGAGGTCGATCGTAGTCCTCATGCTAGAAGTGTAACTCTCATCATCTCATCATCTCATCATGATGCACTGATGAGGGCTCCCGGCCGCCGCGAATTCACCGCGGACCGCGAGCCGCTGGACTGGAATGCCTCCTGTCCGCAGTCCTCGTCGACCGGCCGGCTCCCACCGGGCAGGTAAGCGGGTGGACGCCGACTGAGAACATGGACGGATGCGTCCGACCCGGCTGATCACCCCAGAGGATGCCCCGGTCCTGGCCGAGCTGCTCCGGGCCAACCGCGACTTCCTCGCCCCCTGGGAGCCTGTCCGCAGTGAAAACTACTTCACCGTAGCCGGGCAGCGCGCGGTCGCCGTCCGTGCACTGGCAAGGTACGAGCAGGGCCTCACCGTGCCGCGGGTCATCCTCGACGAAGCCGGCCAGGTAGCCGGCCGGGTCAACCTCAACGACATCGTCCGGGGCGCGTTCCAGTCCGCCAGCGTCGGCTACTGGCTGAGCGCCGCCGCCAACGGGCGCGGCCTGGCTACGGCGGCGGTGCGGGACATGATCCGGGTGGCGTTCGGGGAACTTGGGCTGCACCGGGTTGAGGCGGGCACCCTGCTGGACAATTTCCGGTCACAGCGGGTTCTGGAACGCTGTGGATTCGCTCGCTTCGGTATGGCTCCGTCGTATCTGAACATCGCCGGAAAATGGCAGGATCACGCGCTGTATCAGCTACTGATTGACGATTTCGGCTAATCGGGCACTAGTCACACGCTTCCCAGCGCTCACTCGCCGCTAGGTGTGCCAGGTTGTGACCTTGATCACTCGATTTCTTAGACGCTCCGTAACAATGGGGGCCGCGATTCGGTAACGTGGGCCGAGCCTTAGAAGTGCTCACTCAGAGTGATGAGTAACGTTCAGTAACCGGAAACTCTCTGCCACGAAATGCAGGTCAATGAGGGATTCTGGGGCCGATTCGGGGGCAACCAGGGACCCTGGTCCGAGGGCGCTCCCGGCGCCTCTGAGGCACGGATTAACGCCCTGCGACCCACGGTGGGCCACGCAGGCAACCAGTACGACCTTCTTTACCCACTTTTGGCGTATTTGTATCCCGGCCGATATGTTCGGTCGCTGTCAGGCGCTCGGAAGGACTGCCCGCACCAGCGGGCCCCGCACAAAGACCTTGTGTGGCCTTCCCAGGGAGCGCGCCCTACGCGGGAAGGAACCCTTTGGCTCGCCCAGGAAAACCGCTACGTGAACGACGTCCGCATCGGCTGCCCGCCGGCGCCGCACCCAAGGTCTTCGGCGTGACCGCGGCGCTTTGCTTGTCAGCCACGGCCATTGCGGGCACCGCAGCCAGTGCCGCGACCGTACACCCGTCCGAGACCGCGCATGCGGCCACCCAACAGGCGGCGCAGCGGCCGACGGAACTGCTGTCCGCCCTCATGCGGGCCAAGGCGAAGACGCCGGAGTCCGGCCTGCTAGCTTCCTACACCGTCCGCTCGGGTGATTCACTGAGCGGGATCGCGCAGCACTTCTACCACAGCTCGTCCGCCTGGCCGGTAATCTTCTGGACCAACCACGGCCAGATCCGCTGGGCGAACGAGATCTCGACCGGGCAGGTGCTGCGCATCCCGGTCAAGCCCGCCACGATCCCGGCTGCCCCGGGACAGCTCGGGCCGGCCGCGGCTCCGGTGGCCGCGCCCGCGTACGTCGCGGCGGTGCAGTCCGCCCCGGTCGAGTCTGCCCCCGTGCAGTCCGCCCCGGCCGAGTCTGCCCCCGTGCAGTCCGCCCCGGCACAGGCCGCTCCGGCACAGGCCGCTCCCGTGACGACCTACTCGGGCGGTAGCGGGCTGCAGCAGTGCATCATCTCCGCTGAGTCGGGCGGTAACAGCCAGGTGATGAACAGCAGCGGCCACTACGGCCTGTACCAGTTCAGCGCGTCGACCTGGCAGGAGTACGGCGGTTCCGCCGGCTCCTTCGGCAACGCCAGCGTCGCTGAGCAGAACCAGGTGTTCAACACCGCCATCGCGGCCGGTGGTGCGTCCAACTGGACGCCCTACGACGGCTGCTGACCGGCACCAGCGCGTGACCGCGATCGGCTGAGCGCCGAGCCCCCGCGCTCAGCTGGCCGCGCCGCCGGGCATCATCCCAGCCAACACGGACGGGCCAGCGGTCCTGCATCGCTGGCCCGTCCGTACGCCTGGGGCCTCGTACGCCTGGGGCCCCCGCACGCCTGGGGCCCCCGCACGCCTGGGGCCCCGCACGCCTGAGGGCCCGATCCGGCCGCGTAATGTATCAGCCGGCCCTCCTCCCGCCTCCTCTGTATGCCGGCGTAACGCGGGTCAGGAGCGGAAGATGGCTGATGCACAGGTAGAACGGGTCGACGCGGTGGTGGTCGGGTCGGGATTCGGCGGCTCGGTCGTCGCCTGCCGGCTGGCCGAGGCGGGGCGGCCGGTGTGCGTGCTCGAACGGGGTAAGAGGTACCCACCGGGCTCGTTCCCGCGGCGCCCCCGCGAGATGGCCCGCAACTACTGGGATCCCGGCGCGGGCCTGCAGGGCCTGTTCGACGTCTGGTCCTTCCGGCACGTGGAGTCGGTGGTGGCCAGTGGCCTGGGCGGCGGATCGCTGATCTACGCGAACGTGATGCTCCGCAAGGACGAGCACTGGTTTGTGCGCGACCAGGGGCCCGAGGGCGGATACGAATCCTGGCCGGTGACCCGGGCCCAGCTCGACGAGCACTACGACCGGGTCGAGCAGGTGCTCAGCCCCGCCCCGTATCCCAAGTCGCTGGTGGAGGCCACCCCGAAGACCCGGGCGATGCGGCGGGCCGCGGAACGCCTCGGCATCGAGTGGTCCCTGCCCCCGCTGGCTATCAGCTTCGCCGCCCCTGGTCAGCGCCCGGGCAGCCCGGTTCCCGGGTCCGCTCCCAACCTGCACGACGACGCGCCCCGGCTGACCTGCAGCCTGTGCGGCGAATGCGACATCGGCTGCAACTCCGGCAGCAAGAACACCCTCGACTACAACTTCCTGACCACCGCGGCCCGGGCCGGCGCCGAGCTGCGTGACCGCTGCGAGGTGCGGGAGATCCGGCCCGCCGATGGCGGCTTCGAGGTCCGGTACATCAGGCACGAGCCGGACAACGAAGGTGCGCCCATCAACCTGGCGGCGCTACCGGTGCACCGGCTGCGCTGCCGCGTCCTGGTCCTGTCCGCCGGCACGTTCGGCACCAGCTACCTGCTGCTGCGCAATCAGCGTCATTTCCCGGCCCTCAGCCCGGCCCTCGGCAGCCGGTTCAGCAGCAACGGCGACCTGCTCGGGCTCACCTACGACAGCCCCGAGGACCTCCAGCCGTCCCTCGGCCCGGTCATCACCAGCACGATGCGGATGCCGGACGCGGTGGACGGCGGTGAGGGCCGGGGCTTCTACCTCCAGGACGGCGGCTACCCCGGGTTCGCCGACTGGCTGCTGGAGACCGCGACGCTGGCCGGGCCGGCCGGGCGGGCCGCCCGCTCCGCCGCGGTCCGGGCCCTGCAGAAACTGACCGGGCACCCGCACAGCGAGATCGGCGCGCAGGTCGCTGCGCTGATCGGCACGGGGCAGCTGTCCTCGGGAGTCCTGCCGATGCTCGGCATGGGCCGCGAGATCCCGAACGGCCGTCTCCGGCTGAGCCGCGGCTACCTCGAGGTGGACTGGCGAGATGCCATGTCCCGCGACTACTTCAAGCGGGTGGAGGCGACGATGGCGGCCGTCGCCGGCGAGCTCGGGGGCCAGTTCGCCGTCAATCCCGGCCGATACCTGCACCGTGTCATCGCCGCGCATCCACTCGGCGGGGCCCCCATGGCCACCGACTGCCGCGGCGGCGTGGTCGATGACCACGGCGAGGCCTTCGGCCATCCGGGTCTCTTCGTCGCCGACGGATCGGTGCTGCCCGGACCGGTCGGGCCGAACCCGTCCCTGACGATCGCGGCGCTCGCCGACCGGTTCTCCGGCCGGATCCTGGAACGGCTCACCTCAGGAGGCCACCGATGACCAGAAGCCAGGGCACCCCCCGTGCGCCGCGGCGCGCGCTCGTCTTCGCCGGCGGCGGCCTGAAGGTCGCCTACCAGGCCGGCGCCGTGCAGGTCTTGCTGGACGAGGCCGGGATCGAGTTTGACCTCGCCGACGGGGCCAGCGGGGGCGTGTTCAACCTCGCCATGTGGTGCCAGGGCATGACCGGCCGGCAGATCGCCGACAACTGGCGGAACTACCAGCCGCTCGGCGACTTCAGCCCCAACCTGGGTGCCTGGCTGCGCGGCCCGTGGGGCGCCTCGGTGCTCACCGCCCGCGGCCTGCGACGCCATACGCTGACCGGCTTCGGGCTGGACTGGCATGCGATCCGCAGCACGTCCCGGGAGGCGGTCTTCGAGCTATTTAACGTCAGCCGGCAGGAGCTCCAGCCGGTGCCAGCCGCACAGATAACCGAGGACCGGCTGCTGTCCGCGGTCGCGCTGCCGATGTGGTTCCCGCCCGCCCGGATCGACGGGGATACCTACATCGACGCGGTATTCGCCACCGACGGGAGCCTCGAAGAAATGATCCGCCGCGGCGCCGATGAGCTGTGGGTGATCTGGACCGTGAGCACCCGGGGCCGGTGGGCGCCCGGCTTCGTGGCCGAATACTTCCTGATGATCGAGGCGGCGGCCAACAGCGGGCTCCGGCGGGCGCTGCAGCAGATCGAGCAGAACAACGCGAACATCGCGGCCGGCCGCCCGGGAGCTTACGGCCGCCCCATCACCGTGCACCTGATCAGTGCCGAAGTTCCCCTCGGCTACCTGCTCAACTTCCGCCGGAGCAGCTTTGTGCGCGCCGTGGACCTGGGGGTCCGCGACACGCGGGCCTGGTGCGCCCGGCACGGCATCCGGACCCGGCCGGTCCCGCCCGGGCCCGATCCCGGTGGCACCGTTTCCGACGGTGCCGGGTCCGGCCGGGGCGCCGCCGCGGTCCGCTTCCACGAGGTGATGAAGGGCCAGCTCACGGTGGGGGAGACGGCGTGCGAAAGCACCGCCCGGATGGTCCTCGATCTCGACGTCGTGATCCGTGACCTGGACGCGTTCCTGGCCGATCCGGGGCACGCCGCCGAGGTCAGCGGCAGCGTCCGCTGCGCCGCGTTCGGCGGCCGGCTGCCGCTGCGCTCCGGCACGCTCCGCCTGCTGACCGACGCCGCGTGCACGGAGGGCACGGAGAAGAACATGACCTACGACCTGGCGGTCACGGACCGGCTCGGGCGCGCCCTGCGGGTACACGGGGTCAAGCGGCTCGTCCGCGGCGCCCGCCCGGAGATCTGGGCGGACAGCACCAGCCTGACCACCGAGGTGCGGGACGAGGCGGCGGGCCGGGTCGTGGCCGCCGGGATCCTGCGGATCAGCGTGAGCGGGTTCCTGCGCCAGCTGGCCACCTTCCGGGCGACCGCGGCGACGGCCCGCGGGCGGGCCGGGGCCCTGGCCCGGTTCGGCGGCTTTTTCGCGGACCAGCTGAGCCAGGTCTACGTGCGCCCGGTGCGCCCCATGCCGCCGCCGCCCTGGCTCGCCGTGCCCCGCCCGGCGGCCACGCCGGCCCTCGACAGCACGAACGACGAGAACGGGAACGGCACCAGCGGCCGGAGCCGCCGCGGCCCGGGCATCACGAGCCGGGCCGCGGCGCGGCGGTGACCCTTCCTGGCTCAGGCGCGTTGGCCAGTGCGCGGACGAGCTGGCCGCGGGACCGGATACCAAGTTTGCGGTACGCGCCGGACAGGTGGTACTCGACCGTCTTCGCGGACAGAAACAGCTGAACCGCGGCCTCGGCGTTGGTCGCACCGTCCGCCACCACCAGGGCGACCCGCAGCTCCTGCGGGGTGAGCTGCTGCTGGCCGGGATGACGTGGCCGGGCGGTCACCCCGGTGGCCCGCAACTCGCTGCGCGCCCGGGCCGCCCACGGCTCGGCGCCAAGCCGCTCGAACATGGCCAGGGCGACCTTCAATTCGGCTCGCGCGTCGCCGCGTCGGCGGCGCCGGCGCAGCAGCTCGCCGTGCTGGAGCCGGGTACGTGCCTGCTGAAACGGCTGATCCGCCCGGGCGTGCCAGCCGAACGCCTCCGCGAAGGCTTCCTCGGCGGCCTCGTCGTCACCGGCCAGCAGGGCGCGGCAGCGCGCCGCGACCGCGGATTCTGTCGGCCGGCCGGTCCGCTCGGCCTCGGCGGCCACCAGCTCGTAGACGGCCCGGGCGCGACTCCGGTCTCCGCTGCGGTCGAGCGCCTCGACGAGGTCGCCGGCCCAGTTCAGCAGGACCGGGTCGCCGAGCTCATGGTCGGCCGCGAAGCCGGCGACGAACTCCAGATGCCGGACCGCTGCCACGGCGTCGCCGGTGCCCAGTTCAAGCAGGGCCAGCGCGATCGCCGCGTGCGCCTCGATGATGGCCACCCCTGTCTGCCGGCCCAGGGCCACCGCCTGCGCGGCGTGCTCCCGGCAGCTTTCGGCCCGGCCCATGGCCGCTTCGATCGTCGCCAGCGCGGCCAGGCTGTTCGGCAGTTCGGTCCGCCAGCCGGTCTCTTCCGCCAGCGCCAGCGCGTCGTGGGCGTTCGCGTAGGCGACGGGCCACTTCCCGCCGCGCCACTGCGCGAGGGCGAGCCAGGACAGCTGGAACGGCAACAGGCCGACGGCGCTGGCCGCACGGGCCGCGCCGACCGCCCGCTCGAACCAGCGCAGGGACTCGACCGGTTCCTCCAGCAACGACCAGGCGAGCGCGGCCACCAGCAGGACCTGGTCGATGTCCAGCGGGTCCCAGGCCCGCAGGTGCTCCTCCGAGCGGGCCATCAGCGACCGTGCCTCAGCCACGGGGCCCGACACGGCCAGCGTGAGCGCCCGCACCAGCAGCGCCGGCATGGTGAGCGAGTCCGGCAGGCCGGCCAGCAGCTCGACCGCCCGCTGCCCTTCCGCCGCGGCCAGCCGCTGGTCGCCGAGCATGGCACTGGTCAGCGCGGCATGCGCCCGCATGGCCGCTGACCAGGCCGGATCCTGCGCCTCAACCTGGTTGGCTTCGGCGATCAGCAGATCCCGGCCCGCCACCGGCTGGCCGCCCCACATCAGGATGCGGCAGCGGAAGTGCTGGGCCTCGGTGCGCAGCCGCCAGTCACCGGTCTCGTCCAGCACCTGGTCGAGCAGCGGCAGCCCGGCCTGCACCCGGCCTGCCGGGAAGCTCATGTTCGCGGCCTTCATCAGCCGGCCGGCCCGGTCGTCCCCGGGCCAGCTCAGCCGGGCCGCGCGCTCCTGCATATCCATAGCGGTGGCGTAGCTGCGCCGCGCGGCGGCGGCGTCGGCCGCGGCGTCCAGGGCCGCGGCCACCTCTTCGTCGGGCCCCACAGCCGCGGCGGCCAGGTGCCATGCGTGCCGTTCCTGCGCCCGGGGGGTGGACAGCGCGCCGAACACCGAGGCCAGCACGCGATGGGCGGCCCGCCGCTGGGTGGCCGTGACCGATTGGTACAGCGCCGAGCGCACCAGCGGATGCTGAAAGCGCACCGCACCGCGCTCGCTGACCAGCAGCCCTGCGGTCTCGGCGGGCTCCAGGTCGGCGGGGGAAAGGCCGTCCTGCGCCAGCGCCCGGGACAGGACGTCCGAGACGGCGGCGTCGGCCGCCGCGACCAGCAGCATCGCCTGGCGGGTGGGTGGCGGCATCGCCGCGATCCGCCGCCCGAACGCCTGTTCCAACCGTTTCCCGATGCGCAGCGGCTCGACGGGGAGGCCACCGTCACCGAGCGCGGGCAGTTCCAGCAGGGCCAGCGGGTTGCCCGCCGCCTCCGCGACCCGCCCGGCCAGCACCTCAGGCGCCATGCCGGCCTGCTGCGCGGTGAGCAGTTCACGGGCGGCGTCCGGGGCGAGGCCGGGCACCATGTGCTCTGGGAGCGCCTCCAGCAGCCGGTTCACTTCCGCGGGCACGTCCACGGCCGGGCGGGCCGTGATCACCACGGCGATCGCTTCGGCCTGCAGCCGGCGGGCGGCGAACACGATCGCCTCCAGGGAGGGCACGTCGAGCCACTGCCCGTCGTCGACGGCGACGAGCAGGGGCTGCGCGTCGGCGGCCGCGGCCAGCAGGGTCAGGGTGGCCGCGGCCACCGCCAGCCGGTCCCCGCCGCTGCCGGCCACGGTTCCCAGCTGCAGGGCCCCGGCCAGGGCCTCCGCCTGAACCGGCGGAAGCTGGCCCAGCAGCCCGGTCAGCGATTCCAGCAGCCAGGACAGGCCGGCGAAGGGGATCTCGATCTCCGACTCGTGGCCCTGGATCTGCAGGACGCGGAAGCCGTCCACGGCGCCGGCGGCGAACGTGAGCAGGCTGGTCTTCCCGATGCCGGGCTCGCCGCGCAGCAAGATCACGCCGGCCGATTCTTCCCGGGCGCCCGCGATAAGGCGCCGGAGCAGCTCGCACTCCGCGGAGCGGCCGACCAGCATGCCCTCATCCTAGGGGCCGGGGGCCGGTAAACCTGGGGGTCGAACCCAGGGATTTGCCGGATCCGAAGGCCTCGCTCCGCCCCTAACGTCGCCAGCAGATCGACGGGGCAAACGAGGTGGCCAGCCATGACGATGGACGGGAAAACGGCAGAACAAACACTGACCAGCGCCGAGCTTGTGCGGGGCGCGCTCGCGGGCGACGGGGACGCCTGGGAGAAGCTGGTCCGCCGGTACGACGGCTCGTTGCGCCGGGCGGCGCGATCGTTCCGGGTGGACCCGGCCACCGCCGAGGACGCGGTGCAGACGACCTGGCTGCGCCTGGTGGAGCACCTGGACTCGCTGCGGGACCCGGACCGGGTGGGCTCGTGGCTGCTGACGACGCTGCGCCGGCAGATCAGCTCGGTGCTGTCCGCGCCCGGGCGGGGCCCCAGGCTGGTGGGGCTGGCCGACACGGACCCCGCCGCCCCGGACCGGTCGCCGGAAGAGCTCGTCACCGCCCAGGACCGGGACGACCGGACGAAGGCCGCGCTGAACCGGCTGCCGGCCCGTAACCGCGCGCTGCTGACCCTGCTGATGGCCGCCGAGCTGAGCTACGGCGAAGTGTCGGCCGAGCTGCGGATGCCGGTCGGCAGTATCGGCCCGATCCGGGCCCGCAGCCTCCGGCTGCTGCGCCGCGAGCTGGCCGCGGCCGGCATCGACGGCGACGCGCTGATCGCCTGACCGGCTGGGTCGCATACGCCGGGGGATTGTCGGGCTTCCCCCCTTACCGCCCGGCGGATGCCGGGCCTACTGTGACGCACATGCGCCGCATCACCTGCCGCGAGTTCGGGCCGCCGGATCAGCTGACGCTGGAGGAGGCACCCGACCCGCGTCCGGGCCCCGGTGAGGTCCTGGTCCAGGTGCGCGCCGCGGGAGTCAGCTTCGTGGATGGCCTCATCGCCGGCGGAAAGTACCAGCTGAAGCCTCCGCTCCCGTTTACTCCCGGCCTGGTCGCGGCGGGCGAGGTGCTCGTCATCGGCGATGGTGTGACCGGGCTGCGCGCCGGGGACCGGGTGGTCGGCAGCACGTTCGGCATGGGCGGCTACGCCAGCCACTGGGTGCTGCCCGCGGTCGCCGCTGTCCCGCTGCCGGACGCGGTGACGTACGAGGTGGCCGCGACGGCGGCGGAAAGCTACGCGACCGTGCTTTTCGCGCTGACCCGCCGGTCGACCCTGCAGCGGGGCGAGTGGGTGCTGGTGCTGGGGGCCGGCGGCGGGATCGGGCTCGCTGCCGTCGATGTGGCCAGCACGCTGGGTGGCAATGTCATCGCGGCCGCCTCGAGCCGGGCCAAGCGCGCCGCAGCGCTCAGCGCCGGGGCGCAGTCCGCGATCGACTACGGAAGCGAGGATCTGAAGGCCCGGGTCCGCGAGATCACCGGGGCCGGCGCCGACCTGGTGATCGACCCGGTCGGCGACCCATTCGCCGAGCCGGCCCTGCGCAGCTTGCGCGGCTTCGGCCGGTACCTGGTGGTCGGGTTCACCGGCGGCTCCATTCCCCGGCTGCCGCTCAACCGCGTCCTGCTGGACAATCGGTCGATTGTCGGGGTCGACTGGGGCGCCTGGTCACGGGCGGACCCAGCCGGGAACCACGCACTGATCAGCGACGTGCTGGCCCGGATTGCCGCGGGAGAACTGCACCCCGTCGCCCCGGAAAGCTACCCCCTCGAACGCGCCGCCCAGGCGCTGATCGCCCTGGCCCGCCGTCAGGTCGCCGGCAAACTGGCCCTGCTGCCCTGAACTGCGTCATCGGGCCGGGGCCGGATGCTCAGGGCTGCCGCAGCCGCGCATACAGCCGCTGCCGGTCGGACTCGGAAAACCCATGGTCGGTAAGCCAGGAGGTGACCCCGCCGTACCGGGCGTCCAGCTGCTCCAGGAACGCTGTCATCGTCTCCGGGCGCGGCTGGTGCGAGTCGGCCGGCCTGCGGTTGATGTCGCGGGCGTAGGTGGCGGACCGCCGCAGCCGGGCCAGCACCGCCTCGGTCCGCTCGGCGGTGGCGGCGTAGTCGGCGACCACGGCGTCCGTGCGGACGCCCGCCACGACCAGCGCCAGCGCCACCACCACGCCGGTCCGGTCCTTGCCCGCTGCGCAGTGCACCAGCGCCGCGCCCTCCGACTCGGCGATCGTGCGCAGCGCGGCCACCACCTCAGCGGGCCGGTCCTCCAGATAGCCCAGGTAGTGCCCGGCCCGGGGATTATCGGGGAAGCGGGAGTGGTCCCGGTCCGCACGGGTCAGCAGCACGTCGGCGACCGCGTCGGTGGCGGTGCCGCCCTCGGGCAGCACGGGGAGGTGCACGTGCCGGATACCGGGGACCGCGTCCAGCGGTGCCGGGCCTTCCGCGGTCAGTTCCGCGGTGCTGCGCAGGTCGACGACCGTGGTCAGGCCGACCTCCTGGACCAGGATGGCGACGTCAGCAGGCGACAGTTCCTGCAGGTTGTCGCTGCGTAGCAGGCGGCCGCGGACGGTCTTCCCGCCGTCGGTAGTGGGCAGGCCGCCCAGGTCACGGGCATTGACGGCACCTTCGAGCTCGATCCACGGCATGACACCATCCTGACAGCACGCGCCGGGGGCCCGGCAAACCGATAACGCCAAACGCCCGGTGAACACTCATTGCCGGCCGGATAAGCTCGGCGCCCTGCCGGGCGGTTAAGCTCGGCGCTGATGCCGACCGTCCTGATCGTTCACCACACGCCGTCGCCTGCGCTGCAGGAGATGTTCGAGGCTGCGGTCAGCGGAGTGCGGACCGACGAGATCGAGGGTGTCGAGGTGGTCATCAGGCCAGCCCTCACGGCGGCAGCCGCCGATGTGCTCCAGGCGGATGGCTACTTGCTCGGCACGCCGGCAAACATTGGCTACATGTCCGGGGCGCTCAAGCACTTCTTCGACGGCATCTACTACCCGTGTCTGGAGGCGACCAGGCGCCGTCCCTACGGCCTGTATGTGCACGGCGGCATGGACACCGGCGGCGCGGTGCGCGCGGTGGAGTCGATCACGACCGGCCTCAAGTGGCGGGCGGTCCGGCCGCCGGTCCGTGTCACCGGGCCTGTCGGCAAGCAGGACCTGGAGGCCTGCTGGGAGCTGGGCGCGCTGCTCGCGGCCGAGGTCGCCGGCTGAGGGCGCGCCCAGAGGCCAGCTCCGCCCGCGAGCCCTCCGAGATTATTCGAACAAAGTATTGAGGATAGCTCATTGCCGCTGGTAACCTTCGACCTAGGTAACGACCGGCGAAGGGACAGCGGATGGCGGGCACGGACGCGGTAGGCGCAGCTGCGATGGACGCAGATCTGGCTGGCATTCATCCGGTCGGCACTAGTCCGGTCGGCACTAGTCCAGTCGGCACTAGTCCAGTCGGCACCGTGCCCGCGCTGAGCGTGCGGCAGGAAAAGGTGCTCCAGTTCGTCCGCGACGCCGTGCGGCGGCACGGGTACCCGCCCTCCATCCGTGAGATCGGCGAGGCGGTAGGCCTGCGCAGCACGTCGAGCGTCTCCCATCAGCTTAAGGCGCTGCAGCAGAAGGGCTACCTGCAGCGGCATTCGGGCCGCCCGCGGACGACTGAGCTGCTAACCAGCCCGTCCACGGATCTTCCCGGCCCCGCGGCCGCCAGGGCGGATAGCGCCCCCCTGCCGCCGCCCGCCTTCGACATCGCCTCGCAGGAGGCGGCGTACGTGCCCTGGGTCGGCCACATCGCGGCCGGCGGCCCGATCATCGCCAGACAGCAGATCGAGGACACCTTTCCGCTGCCGAAGCAGCTGGTCGGCGAGGGCGAGCATTTCCTGCTCCAGGTCCGTGGCGACTCGATGATCAACGCCGCGATCACCGACGGGGACTGGGTGGTGATCCGCGCCCAGGAGAATGCGGAGAACGGCGAGATCGTCGCGGCCATGCTGGAGGGCCAGGGCGACGAGGGCGAGGCGACGGTCAAGACGTTCAAGAAGAGCGATGGCCATGTGTGGCTGATGCCGCATAACCCGCTGTATGACCCCATCCTCGGCGACCACGCGGCCATCCTCGGCAAGGTCGTGTCGGTGCTCCGGCGTATCTGAGGCGGCCCCGGATCTGAGCCGCACGGCGTGCTTGCCGGCTTGGGGCGGCTTCCCCGCGCCCCAAACCATCTCGGGTCAGCTACGGGTGATCTGAGCCCAGACGACCTTGCGGATGATTTTGCGATGGCTGTCGTCTTCTTCGGCTGGGAAGTAGTAGCCCCACCGGCGGCTGGCCGTCTCCACCAGCAGCAGGCCCCGGCCGCCTTCGACATCGAGCTCCGTCTCAGCGGGGACGGGAGTCCGCGGGCTGCTGTCGCCGACCTCTACGACCAGCTGCCGCCCGTCGGAGGCGAGCCAGAGCCAGACGGAGGGCACGCCCAGGTTCTCCTCGTCCGGGCCGGGCACGTCGCGGCTGAGCCCCGCGGATGCCTGGATGGCGTTGGTCACCAGCTCGGAGACCACCAGCTCGACCGCCTCGTCCAGATCGGACAGGCCCCACTCCCACATGACGTTCCGCGCATGCAGCCGCGCGCACGGCACGGCACCGCGCAGTGCGCCGAGCTCCAGGTATGTCCGCCGTCTCCATGTGCCCGTCGCCGGCCGCTGCTGCGGCGGGCGGTGGAACGGGAGGCTGGCGGCAGCCATCTCGCTCATCATCTCGCAGTTTGCCCGATCAAGCCGAAGAAGAGAAACTCGATCATGCCGTTCCGTATGATGCAGATAAGCATGATGCGCGATTAACGGAGGCGGCCAGGTGCTGGACCTCAGCCCTGCGGTGCGGCGCAAGCGGCTTGGTCTCGAGCTGCGTCGGCTCCGTGAGCAGGCGGGTCTTAACTGCGCGGACGTGGGATCACAGCTGGAGTGCTCGGGTACCCGGATAAGCCGGATCGAGACCGGGCGGATCAGCATCAGGCCGGGAGACGTCCGGGAAATGCTGGACATCTACAGGGTGACCGGCAGCGACGTCACCGCCCTCATTCAGCTGGCCCGGGAAGCCCGGCGCAAGCCGTGGTGGCACGCCTACGGCCGGATCGTGCCGAGCTGGCTGGAGACCTACATCGGGCTGGAAACCGAGGCGGCCCGGCTCCGCGACTTCCAGCCGCTCGTCGTGCCGGGCCTGCTGCAGACCGGGGATTACGCCCGCGCCACGCTGACGGCGGCCCCGGATGCCGGCCGCGGTGAGGCCATCGAACGCCAGGTGGCGCTGCGGCTGGAGCGGCAGGCCGTGCTGGCTCGCCCGGACCCGCCGGATCTGTGGGTAGTGCTCAGCGAGAACGCCCTGCGGGTCCAGGTCGGCGACGCCGGCGTTATGCGGGCCCAGCTCCGCCGGCTCACCGACCTGGCCAGGCGGCCGAACATCACCTTGCAGATCCTGCCATCCCGGCACGCGGCGCACGTGTACCCGATCAGCCCGTTCACCATCCTGGACGTCCCGGCGGCGGCCGATCCGACCGTCGTGTACGTCGAGCACCTCACCGGCGGGCTGTTCCTGGAAAGCGGGGACGAGGTATGGCGCTACGGGGCGGTGTTCGATGATCTGCGCAGCCAGGCCCTCGGCACCGCCGGGTCCGCGGACCTGATCGCCGGGCTGGCCGCCGCGGCGCCGTAGCAGCTGCGGAGGCCCCTACTCCTCGACGCGGCCGCCCAGGTAGCGGGCCAGGAAGCGCTCGGCCTCAGCGTAGAACTTCAGCCGGTTCTCGGGCCTGGCGAAGCCGTGGCCTTCGTCCTCGAACAGCATGTACTTGTAGTCGATGCCGGCTTCCTCGAGCGCCGCCACGATCTGCTCGGACTCGGCCTGCTTGACCCGGGGGTCATTGGCGCCCTGGGCGATGAGCAGCGGGATCCGGATGTCGCGGACCCGCGACAGCGGGGAGCGTGACCAGAGGAAGTCCGCCTCGGTCTCCGGGTTGCCCACCCGCTTGTAGAGCTGGGCGATCATCGGCGCCCAGTACGGCGGGATGGTTTCCAGCAGCGTCTTCAGGTTGGACGGCCCGACGATGTCCACCGCGCAGCGGAACACGTCCGGCGTGAACGCGGCTCCGACCAGCGCGGCGTACCCGCCGTAGGAGCCCCCGTAGATGGCGATCCTGTCCCGGTCGGCCCAGCTCCGGCCGGTGATGTAGCCGACCGCGTCGATCAGGTCGTCGTGCATCTTGGCGCCCCACTCACGGTCTCCCGCGGTGACGAACTCCTTGCCGTACCCGGTGGAGCCCCGGTAATTGACCTGGACACAGAGGTAGCCGCGGTTGGCGAGCCACTGCGCTTCGGGGTCGAAGCCCCACTCGTCGCGGGCCTGCGGGCCGCCGTGCACGTTGAGCACGGCCGGCAGGCCGGAGCGCTCCGCCCCGGGCGGGAACGTCGCGTACCCGTGGATGGGAAGGCCGTCCCGCGAGGTGAAGCTGAACGGCTCCATCGCCGCGAGCTCGTACTGGTTCAGTTCCGGCTGGACGTCGAACAGGAACCGCCCGCTGTGCGCGCTGGGGTCGTAGACGAAGTATGCGACCGAGCTTGTGTCGTTGTTGAATGCGACCGGCCACGGCGACTCGGGATACTCCCGCGCGCCGATCGACGGGTCACCCGCGTGCAGCGATCGGATGGCCTTCAGGTCCTCCTCGACCGAGCTGTCCAGGACCAGGTACTCGGTGCGCTCCTTCATGAACGTGACGATCTGGGGCTCCCGGGTGTCGGGGTGCAGCACCACGCCGTCCACGTCGGCCTCTGGGTCCTCGGCCAGCACCTCCATCGCGCCGCTGGCCACGTCGATCCGGACCAGCCGTGCCGCGTTTGCGTCCAGCGGGGTGATGCCCAGCAGCCAGCGGCCGTCAGCGCTGAACGAGACCACGTCCGAGGCGGTCACGTCGTCCGCGGGGATGGTCAGCAGCTGCCGCCAGTCGTCCAGCATCCGCTCGCGCACCATGAGCCGCATGTCGCCGCTGGGCTCCGGCGCGAAGCCGGCCCGGACGACCATCTCCTCGTCGGCCAGCCACCCGGCGAACCCGGGGTTCTTGACCTCCAGGGTCATTTCGCCGCTGAGGAGATCGAGCCGGTACACGTCGTGCAGTTGCGGATTGTCCCGGTTGAGCCCGATCAGGATCTCGGTCGGGAACTTCTTGTTGGTGGTGATGACGCGGGCCTGGACGCCGGGGAACGGCGTGAGGTCACGGCGCCGCGTGGTCTCCAGGTTCACGTCGTGCAACCGCCAGTTCTCATCCCCGCCGGTGTCCTGGATGTACAGCAGATGCCGGCCGTCGTGCGCCCAGGAACACCACCGGATGCCGCGGTCCCGGTCGTCGGTCACTACCCGGGCCGCGGCAAAGTCGATCGCGTTGTCGGAGGCGATCCGCAGCGGGGCGACCCAGACGTTCAGCACGCCGTCGTTGGGCGCGATCCAGGCCAGCCGCGTCCCGTCCGGCGACAGCCGCGGCAGGGTGCGTTCCGGGTTGCCGAACAGGACAGTGCGGGGGATGAGATCGGTCATAGTCCGTGCCTACCACAGGCGCGGCGCTGGCGGCTAACGGCCGTCACTCTCGACCCCTAGGAGGAGGCGCCGGCCCGGAACAGGAAGCCTAGCGCCACGAGCATCGCCGTCATCCCGGTCAGCCCGATGTAGAACAGGGCCTTGCGGGCGGGCCCGGCCGGTGCTGTGCGTGGGACGGCCCTACCGTGGTGGTCGTGCCTACGTCCGAGATGACCTTCCAGTTGCTCGACGGGACGCAGGCTGCCGCGCACGCGGACGAACTGCAGGCCCTGCACGCCGAGGTGTACGCCGACCCGCCGTACCGGCAGCAGGATGATGCCGCGCTGTTCGCGGGCCGGTTCCGGGTCCAGCGCCGCCAGCCGGACTTCGCGCTGGCCGAGGTGCGCCACGGCGATTATCTGGTCGGGTTCGCGTCCGGGATGCCGCTGCGGCCGTCCACCTCATGGTGGCGGGAGCTGACGGCGCCGCTGCCGGCGGAGGTCACGGCCGAGCACTCCGGCCGCACCTTCGCGGTGACGGACCTGCTGGTCCGTGCGTCCTGGCGGCGGCAGGGCATCGGCCGGGCCCTGCATGACCTGCTTCTGGCGGACCGGCCCGAGGAACGGGCCACGCTCACCGTGCTGCCCGCGGCGGCCCCCGCACAGACCGCCCTGGCCAGGTGGGGCTGGCGGAAGGCAGCCCGCGCCCGCGGGTCCGGCCCCGGCTCGTCCGTGTCCGACGTGCTGATCATCCCGCTGCCGGCCAGCGGCGCGCCTTGACCGGCCCGGGCGCCGATCAGGCAGTCATGGCGGCGAGAGACAGGTCCTCGTGGAAACCGGTCACTTCGTATTACGGTCATGGCGTGACTATCTGGGTGAGCGGCATGCGGACGACGACCCTGGCCGGGCGCCTGACTAGGATGGGGTTCGCCGATCCGGCCCGGGCCGAACAGCTCTTGACCTCGGACCTCGCCCTCGACATCAGCCCGGAGGAGCCGGCCGCCGGCCCGGGCTACGGCCGCCCGCGCAAGGACGAGGCCGTGCTGGAAGCCATCGCGGGCGCGGCCGACCCTGACCTCGCGCTGCAGCAACTGGCCCGGATCGCGGGCGCCGACCGGGGCGAAGACCCGGACGCGGCCGAGATCCGGGCCGCCCTGCGCACCGAGCCGGGATTCCGGAAACGCCTGATCGGTGTGCTGGGGATCAGCGCGGGCCTCGGCGACCACCTGGCGCGGCATCCGGAGGACTGTTGCCTGCTGCGCGGCGCCGACGCGATCCGGCGGCCCACTACCGACGAGCTGCGCGCCGCGCTGCTGTACGCGGTGGGCGCGAACCCGCTGCACGAGGACCCCGTCGCCGACCTGGCCTTCCTGGACGGCACGGATCCGGCGGCCGCGCTGTGCGTCGCCTACAAGCGGCACATCCTGCACCTGGCGGCGCGGGACATCACCGGCGTGGCCGCCACCGAGGAGGCCGCCTGTGAGCTCGCCGACATCGCTTCGGGTGTGCTGTGCGCCGCGCTCGCGGTCTCCCGCGCCGAGCTGCCCGCCGGCGCGGCGCCGTGCCGGATCGCGGTACTCGCCATGGGCAAGTGCGGTGGCTGCGAGCTGAACTACGCCAGCGACGTCGACGTGATCTTCGTCGCCGCCCCCGCCGGGCCCAGCGCCGGTCCCGGGACGGAGACCAACCCGGAAATGGGCCCCGGCCCGGCGACGGACGCCGCGCTGCACACGGCCACCAAGCTCGCGACCGGCCTGATCGTGGTGTGCTCACGGATCACCCCGGAAGGCATGATCTTCCCGATCGACCCGAACCTGCGGCCCGAAGGGCGCAACGGCCCGCTGGTCCGCACTCTGGCCAGCCATATCGCCTACTACGAGCGCTGGGCCAAGACGTGGGAGTTCCAGGCCCTGCTGAAGGCCCGCCCAGCGGCCGGTGACATGGACCTGGGGCGGGAGTACGTGGACGCCCTGTCCCCGATGGTCTGGCAGGCCGCCCAGCAGGACCATTTCGTCGAGGACGTCCAGGCCATGCGGCGCCGGGTCGAAAAGACGCTGCCCGCGGCCCGGGCCGCGCGGGAGATCAAGCTGGGCCCCGGCGGCCTGCGCGACATCGAATTCGCGGTGCAGCTCCTCCAGCTTGTGCACGGCCGCACGGACGAGTCGCTGCGCAGCCCGGCCACGCTGCCCGCCCTGGCGGCGCTGGCCGCCGGCGGCTACGTGGGCCGGGACGACGCCCGCGACCTGGCCGACGCCTACCGCTTCCTGCGGCAGGCGGAGCATCTGCTCCAGCTCTACCAGCTGCGCCGGACCCACCTGCTGCCCGACGACCCGGCGACGTTGCGCCGTCTCGGCCGGGCCATGCGGACCGCCGGCCAGCCGGAGGGATCCCGGGGCGACGTCAGTCGGCTGAGCGCCGACCCCGCCGCCGGGTTCAGCGAGATGTGGCGGCAGCACGCGCGCCAGGTGCGGCGGCTGCACGAGAAGCTGTTCTACCGGCCGCTGCTCAGCGCGGTGGCCCGGCTGCCCGGCGAGGAGGCCCGGCTGACCCCGGCCGCGGCGCGGGCCCGGCTGGAGGCCCTCGGCTACCTGGACCCGGCCGGGGCGCTGCGGCACATCGACGCGCTCACCGCCGGGGTTTCCCGGCGGGCGGCGATCCAGCGCACCCTTCTTCCGGTGCTGCTCGGGTGGTTCGCCGACGCGGCCGAGCCGGACGCTGGGCTGCTCGCCTTCCGCCAGGTGAGCGACGCGCTCGGGTCCACCCCGTGGTACCTGAAGCTGCTCCGGGACGAGACCAAGGCCGCGGAGCGGATGGCCCGGGTGCTGGCGTCCAGCCGGTACGCGGCCGGGCTGCTGCTCCGGGCCCCCGAGGCGGTGGCCATCCTCGGCGACGACGCCGAGCTGATGCCAAGGTCGGTGGCCACCCTGCGCGGCGAGGCCGAGGCCGCCGTGCGCCGGCACGAGGAACCGGAACGGGCCGTGGCGGCCGTCCGGTCGCTGCTGCGGCGTGAGCTGCTCCGGATCGCCGCGGCTGACCTGCTGGATATGCTCAAGCCCGCCGAGACCGCGGACGCGCTGACTGCGGTGGCCGCCGCCAGTATCGGCGCGGCGCTCGGCGCGGCCACCAAGAAGATCGAGACCGAGCTGCGCGGCCCGCTGCCCACCCGGTTCGCGGTCATCGCGCTGGGCCGGTTCGGCGGGCACGAGACCGGCTACGGCAGCGACGCCGACGTGATGTTCGTGCACGACCCGCTGCCGGGCGCGGACGAGGCCGAGGCGGGCCGCGCCGCGCACGCCGTCGCGCAGGAACTGCGCCGGATGCTGGCCCTGCGCGGGCCGGACCCGGCGCTGGTGGTGGACGCCAACCTGCGTCCCGAGGGACGGCAGGGCCCGCTGGTGCGCACCCTGGCCTCCTACCTGGCCTACTACCGGCGCTGGTCCCGGCCCTGGGAGGCGCAGGCGCTGCTGCGGGCCGAGCCGGTGGCCGGGGACCCGGGCCTGGGCAGGGAGTTCATGCAGATGATCAGCGAGTTGCGCTATCCGGACGGCGGCATTGGCGAGAGCGCGGTCCGGGAGATCCGGCGGATCAAGGCCCGCATGGAGGGCGAGCGCATGCCCCGCGGAGTGGAGCCGGCGCTGCAGGTCAAGCTGGGGCCCGGCGGCCTGTCCGACGTCGAGTGGACCGTGCAGCTGCTGCAGCTGCGGCACGCGTTCGCGGTGCCGGGGCTCCGGACCACCCGCACGCTGCCGGCCCTGGCCGCGGCCCGGGAAGCGGGCCTGATCAGCGGGGCTGACACCGCCGTGCTGGCCGAGGCCTGGCAGCTCGCGGCCCGGATCCGGGACGCCATCATGCTGGTCCGCGGCACTGCGTCGGACACCATCCCCGTCGCGGTCCTGGAGCAGGGGGCGGTGGCGCGGGTCCTCGGCTACGGGCCCGGGGAGGGCCAGGCCCTGGAGCAGGACTACCGCAGGGCGGCCCGGCATGCTCGTGGCGTCATGGACCGTCTCTTCTACGGCTGACCGGATCGCCGCGACTGTTTTTCCGGGCCCGGGCCGGCGGTGTCCGGTCCGGGGCGCTGGCTACGACGTCCTGGGTGAGCGGCACCACCACGGTGCCGGCCGCACACAAGGAGACACCCGTGAAGTACATGATTCTGGTTTACGGTTCGCAGCAGGACTACGACGCCTTGGCTGGCCGGGCGGTGCCCGGCCAGCCCACCTGGTCGGCCGAGGACTTCGCCGCCATGGGGGCGTTCATGGAGGAGTTCAGCAAGGAGCTCGCCGGGTCCGGGGAACTGGTCGAGACCCGCGGCCTTACCGCTCCGGTGCACGCCCGGCGCGCATCGCTGGAGCACGGTGTCCCGGTCGTCACCGACGGCCCGTACGCCGAGACCCAGGAAGTCCTGGCGGGCTACTGGATCGTCGAGTGCGAGAGCTTCGACCGTGCGTCCGAGATCGCGGCCCGGCTGGCGGCCTGCCCTGGCCCCTCGGGTTCCGGTGGATCGCCCGCGGACCGCACGCCGTTCGCGGACGTACGGCCGATCGCCGGCTCCCGGAACGAGCTGGAGCTCTGACCGTTCATGACCGGCCGTGACGCCGAAGACACCGAGGGCCTGCTGCGCGTGCTCGCGCCGCAGGTCCTTGGCTCGGTGGTACGGCGCTACGGGCATTTCGACACCGCCGAGGACGCGGTGCAGGAAGCCCTGCTGGCCGCCGCCCAGCAGTGGCCGGGCGGCGGCGTGCCCGCTAACCCGCGAGGCTGGCTGATCACGGTGGCCGCGCGGCGGCTGACTGACCTGCTGCGCGCCGAGCAGGCCCGGCAGCGGCGGGAGGAGACCGCTGCCCGGCGGATGCTGCCCGGCGAGTGGCTGGCGCCCAGTGCGGACCAGCCGGCCGCTGGCTCCGACGACACCCTCATCCTGCTGTTCCTGTGCTGTCATCCCGCCCTGTCGCCCGCCGCGCAAATCGCCCTGACCTTGCGGGCCGTCGGCGGCCTGACCAGCACCGAAATAGCCCGCGCGTTCCTGGTCACGGACGTCGCGATGACCCGCCGGATCACCCGGGCCAAGCAGGCCGTCGCCGCGAGCGGCGTCCCGTTTCGGCTGCCGCCGGGCCCGGAGCGCCCGCAGCGCCTCGGCGCGCTGATGCACGTGCTCTATCTGATCTTCAACGAGGGGTACGTCACCACGTCCGGCCCGGGCCTGCACCGCAGCGAGCTGTCCGGCGAGGCGATCCGGCTCGCCCGGCTGCTGCACCGGCTGCTGCCCGGCGACAGCGAGGTGGCCGGCCTGCTCGCGCTCATGCTGCTCACCGACGCCCGCCGCCCGGCGCGCACCGGGCCGGACGGCGCCCTGATCCCCCTGGCCGAGCAGGACCGGAGCCGGTGGAACCACGCCTGCATCGCCGAGGGCCAGGACCTGCTCACGGCGGCTCTGCGCCGCGGGGCCACGGGCCCCTACCAGCTCCAGGCCGCCATCGCGGCGCTGCACGACGAGGCACCCAGCGCCGAGGCGACCGACTGGCCGCAGATCGTCGCCCTGTACGAGATGCTGATGCGGGTCTCGGGCGGCCCCGTGGTGGCGCTCAACCACGCCGTCGCGGTGGCCATGGCCCACGGCCCGCACGCCGGGCTGGCCCGGCTCGCTGGGCTCGAGGCGGACGAGCGGCTCGCCGGGGACCACCGGCTTACTGCGGTCCGCGCCCACCTGCTGGAGCTGTCCGGCGATCAGGCCGCCGCCCGCGACGCCTACGAGACGGCCGCCCGCCAGGCCACCAACCTCGTCCAGCAGCGCTACCTGCACAGCCGCGCCGCCCGGCTCGCAAGCAGCGACGTCAATCCCTGAAACTGCCGGGGCGCTGTCCGGGCTCACAGGTATGCGTTGGCGCGCAGCAGCCGGAGAGCGTCGACGGTGAGGTAGCCGCGCCAGTCCCGTTCGGCGCTAGGGGACCAGGCCAGCCAGTTGAAGGTCCAGCCGCCATCGGCGAGCTGCGCGTGCGCGAGATGGTCCAGGTGCGCCTTGATGGTCGCCTCGCTGAACAGCGCGCGGCCCATCGAGTCAGGCTCCGGCGCGAAGTCCAGCGGGGTGTGCACCTCGCCCGGGGCGCCGGGCTCAAGCGTGACGATGCCGCTGTCGGTGATGAGCGGCGCGATCTGGCCGAAAACCGCCGTGGCCCGGTCCCGGTCGGGCACGTACTGCAGGAAGCGCAGCACGCCGAGCATCCCGTACCCGGTGGGCGTGGTGATCTGGCCGATCCGGTCCCACGTCACCTCGGTGGCGCGGTCCAGCCAGGGCTGCCGGACCTGGCGGGCGTGCAGCGTGCCCGCGATCAGGCCGGTCATGATCAGCGACGCCGGGCGGCCCTCCTCCGGAATCCACCACGGCGCGTGCGGCCAGCCGTCCAGGACCGGATCGGCGAACGCGGTACCGCCCTCGGCCGGGGCGGTGGCCTCCAGCCAGCCGCACGCGCCCGCGACCAGGTCCTCGTCCCAGACATTGGTCTGGTGCAGGATGCGCAGGGCCAGCTCCACCGCCGCCGACTGGCTCGCTGGGGCTCGGCCGTCCGGTTCGAGCGCCTGGCCGAAGCCGCCGTCAGGATTGCGGTACGCGGCGACGGCGTCGCGGACCGGCTGCGCGCCGCCGCCTTCGAACAGCCGCTCGTAGCTGCGGCGATCGACTACCCGGGCGTTCGCGGCCAGGAACTGGACGGCCTGGCCGATGTCTGGTGATTTCATGGCCCCATCACAGCGCAGCCCGGCACCGGCTGTCTTGAACGAAACGGCCATCCTCTTGGGCGTGCCTGCGGCTTGTCTGGCGTGCCCGCGGTTTCCCGGGCATGCTGGATGACGTGGAGCTGGCCGCGGGATACCGGGAGTGGGCGCCGCCTGCCGGGCTGCGTCACGTGCTGGCCTGCCTGTGGAGCCAGGTCGGGCCCGGCGACCGCAGCGCGCCCAGTCTGGTGCTGCCCGACGGTTGCTCGGACCTCATCTGGCAGCGCGGTCACGGCGCTTTCGTGGCCGGCCCGGACACCGGCCCGGCCCCGACCGTGCTGCCGCCCGGTACGGTGCTGGTCGCGGCGCGGTTCCGGCCTGGCGCCGGCGGCGTCGCGCTCGGGGTTCCGCTGAGTGAGCTGCTCGACCAGCGCATCGACGTCGCGGACCTGCGGCGCGACGTGGCCGGCCAGCTCCCGGCCGCGCTGAGCCCGGGCGGTGCCGTGGCCGCGGTCACCGGTGTCGCGGGCCGCCTGGCCGTCGCCCGGCCGCCGGACGGCGCGGTGCTGACCGCGTGCCGCCTGCTCAGCCATCCGGGCGCCCAGGCCGGTGAGGTAGCGGCCCAGGTCGGCCTGAGCGACCGCCAGCTGCGCCGCCGCTGCGAGGCGGCGGTTGGTTACGGCCCGAAGATGCTGCAGCGGGTGCTGCGGTTCCGCCGGTTCGTCTCGCTGGCTGACGCCGCGGGCGGAACGGCTGACCTGGCGCAGGCCGCCGTGGACAGCGGCTACGCCGATCAGCCGCACCTGACCCGGGAGACGGCCCGGCTCGCGGGCCTGTCCCCGGCGGCCCTGGTCCGGGAACGCCGCTCCGGCGGCTAGGCGCCGTCCGGCTCGGCGATCATGGCGGTGCCGATTCGCCGGAACCCCAGCCGGGCGTAGACGCGCGCCACATCGTCGTCGGAGGCGGCCAGGAACACGGTCTGCACCCCGCGCCGCAGCGCCTCACCGGCCAGGGCGGCGGTGACCGCCCCGCCGAGTCCCATCCGGCGGGCGCTGGGCAGCACTCCCACCCCGGTGATCTCGGCCACGCTGCCCAGCGGCTGGCAGCTCCCGGCCGCGAGCGGCCCCTGCGGGCCGAACGCCACGGCCAGCACCGACTGCCCAGACTGCAGCCGGTCCCGCAGCATGTCCAGGGCGCTCTCGTCGTGATCAGCAGCGATCTTGTCCCGGTCGATCGTCCCGGCCAGCCCCACCGCCGTCCCGGGATGCCCGAAGGCGACGGCCGGCACGGCCCAGATCCGGTCCAGGTCCGGGTCGCCGGGGCTGACGAGGCGCACGGTGATGTCCGGCTCGGTCGCCGGCGCCGGGGCCAGCGTGCGGAGCATCATGAGCGGGTGCGCGCGGGCGGCCAGGCCTCCGTCCGGTGCCGCGGCGGTCATCGTGGGTGCGGCCTCGTCGATCCACTCGAACGACTCCGGGATCAGCAGTTCCCGCTGCCGGGCCCGGACAGCGCGGATGTCGTCGGGCGTGACCCGCTCGGTGGTGCCCCGGCGCGGCCGGGCGTAGTAGGGAAACCCCGGGCCGGTCGGCACGAACATCACCAGTGGTCCATGCTCCTCCGCGCGTGCCCACCGCCGGGGCACCGCGTCGCAAAAGGCGTCGATGCGCTCGATGGTGCTGGAGTCGTCCACACCCATACTCAACCCCATGAAGGGAGCCTATGCACCTCGTTAGCCTGCCCGGGTCCCGGCTTGATACAGCCCTAGAAGGGCGCTGCCAAAATGCTACCCATTAGTAACATGTGGTTCCGCGGCCGGCCCGGTCCGTTACGACGGCGGCAGGTCGACGTCCGCGTCCGGGCGGAGCAGCGCGGCCACCCGGTCGGCGTATCCGGGCTCCCAGGTCGCATCAAGTTCGGCCAGAATGCGCTCTTCGTCCGGGCGGAGCCGGCGCCGCGCCGCCGCGGGCCGTCGCCGCCAAGAGCGCCGCCGCCAAGAGCGCCCCCGCCAAGAGCGCCCCCGCGAGGGGCGTCCCGGCGAGGGGAACTGCCGCGGGGGGACCGGGCCGGACAGCCGGACGCGACGATGCCGCCACTGCGCCAGCGAGGTGATCAGCACGGCCACGACCGCGACGGTGATTACTCCCGGGATCATCCACAGCCCCCCAGTGCCGGTCCAGTTAGGTTACGCACGGCTAAACCATGCCACGCCAGGAACCCCAGGTAAATGGTTTATGACGGAGAGTGCTGAACTGTTCGTGGCAATCTGGTCGGCGTCAGCCGGAACAGGGACGGAACGGAGGACCCGAGCCTGGTTCAGGCATGTCACTGGCCGCGGCGACGGCACGGTTGCTCGTCGCCGACGGATCTGACCGGCGATCCTCCCGATGCGAGCGAGCGGGCAAAGCCAATGAATTGACCGCCTACGGTGCATATGTCCAATAGGCCGCCATCGCAAACCATTTCCTCTCTCATCCCCATTTGATCGAGAGAGGTTCGGGCAAATCTCAATGGTGCGCGCAACATGAAATCATCCGGCGAAACCGCGACTGTAATACCTGTCAAACTAGGGCTAGTGACGACGGGTGAGCATATGCCCTCAATGCATCTCATGTGCCATAGTGCCAAAAATCATCGGGGTTGACAGGCAGGTAAACAACGAGCAGCATACGTATCCGCTGGGATTTCACCTGTTCGGAGTTCTGTTGGCTTTGCGTCCATAGTGCGGGCTAAGTCTCGGTGCTTGAAATTCCCAACAGACCGATCCACTAGTTAGAAAGGGAACAAATGGGTACACAGCTAAGGCAATGGGCCATCCGGCTCCTCGCCGCTGTCGCGCTGCCGATCATGCTGACGCTCGGCCTCGGCGTCGCAGCGAACGCGCAACCCGTGCTGGCTTCGCACGTGGCGAGCAGCACGGGGCACCCTAGTACCCACCAGGGCTGGGAGGTATACGGACCGTACGCTAGCCTCCGCGCATGCGTTCGTGCCCAGCGAGAGTTCGCCGGTCGCGACTCGCACTGCGAAATCCAGTCCCTATATCGCCACCACCGCGAGTACTACGTCTGGTACTTGTATGTGCTGCGGTCCGGGCGAATGTGATTCGCGACATCTGAAAAAGTAGATGTAGATCCAGCCGAACGTGAGTGGGGTCGGCGCGCCGTCACACCTTGTGCGCGCCGCCCCCACTCGCCTTCTTACTGCCAGCGCCGTCACCTGTTACCGAGGTATAGGCGATTGAAAGATGCCCCCTATCGAAGTCACGCGGATTGTGTGCACTGCGTCCTTGCAGCAGTCTGACAAGCTGAGGCCGTGCTCACCGCCCGAACGGAACAGGGGCGGAACAGGGCACTCGGCCCATGATTCCGCCCCTGCTCAGCGTCCGTAAACGGGTCACACGTCGTAGTACAGCTCGAACTCGTGCGGGTGGGGCCGCAGCCGCATCGGGTCAATCTCGTTGGTCCGCTTGTACTCGACCCAGGTCTCGATCAGGTCCTCGGTGAACACGCCACCCTCGGTGAGGTAGGAGTGGTCGGCTTCCAGGGTCTCGAGCACCGCCTCCAGCGACCCCGGCACCTGGGGAATGGCCAGCGCCTCGTCCGGCGGCAGCTCGTACAGGTCCTTGTCGACCGGCTCCGGCGGCTCGACCTTGTTCTTGATGCCGTCCAGGCCGGCCATCAGCATGGCCGGGAAGGCCAGGTACGGGTTGGCCGACGGGTCCGGCACGCGGAACTCGATCCGCTTGGCCTTGGGGTTGGTGCCGGTGATCGGGATCCGCACGCAGGCCGAACGGTTCCGCTGCGAGTACACCAGGTTGACCGGGGCCTCGAAGCCGGGGACCAGCCGGTGGAAGGAATTCAGCGTCGGGTTGGTGAACGCGAGCAGCGACGGCGCGTGCTTGAGCAGCCCACCGATGTAGTGCCGGCCCATGTCCGACAGCCCGGCGTAGCCGACCTCGTCGTAGAAGAGCGGTGACCCGTCCTTCCAGATGCTCTGGTGGCAGTGCATGCCCGAGCCGTTGTCCCCGAAGACCGGCTTGGGCATGAACGTCACGGTCTTGCCGTTCTCGTCCGCGACGCCCTTGATGATGTACTTGAAGAGCATCAGCCGGTCGGCCGTGTTCAGCAGGGAGCCGAAGCGCATGTTGATCTCGGCCTGGCCCGGACTGCCGACTTCGTGGTGCTGCATCTCGACCTGGATGCCCGCTTCGATCAAGGCGCGGGTCATCTCCGAGCGCAGGTCGGTGTAGTGGTCGGTCGGCGGGACAGGAAAGTAGCCGCCCTTGTACGGGGGCCGGTGCCCGAGGTTGTTGCCGCCGTCCTCGATGCCGGTGTTCCAGGCGCCCTCGATCGAGTCGATGTAGTAGTACCCGGCGTTCGGCGTCGTATCGAACCGCGCGGAGTCGAAGATGTAGAACTCTGCCTCCGGGCCGAAGAACGCGGTGTCCCCGATGCCCGTGCTCTTCAGGTATTCCTCGGCCTTACGGGCGATGTTCCGCGGGTCGCGGGTGTACGGCTCGCGGGTCAGCGGGTCGTGCACGAAGAACGTCAGGTTCAGGGTCTTATAGGTGCGGAACGGGTCCAGCACCGCGCTCGTCGGGTCAGGGAGGAGGAGCATGTCCGACTCGTGGATCTCCTGAAAGCCACGGATCGAGGAGCCATCGAACATCAGGCCATTGGTGAAAACGTCCTCGTCGAAGACTTCCACCGGTACGGTGAAGTGTTGCATCGTACCGGGCAGGTCGCAGAACCTTACATCGACAAACAAAACGTTCTCGTCTGCGACGAACCTGAGAACCTCGTCGGCATTTTGAAACATTTAACCCTCCCTAGCCGGGCACATATCCGTATTCATCGGCACGCTTTAGGCGGGCGCGCCTTGGACGCTAGACGTTGGCAATTTCCGCCCCGTGTCCCGTGTGTTTCGCACATGTTACGCATGTCGCGGAGGCCTTGCTCAGTGGATTGCACAGGCGGCTCGCCGGGGTCCGGCCCCGGCCCGTGCGGGCGGGGGATACCGTGGTGGTGTGGCCGATGAACAAGTCATCAGTCCCGGCCCGGCCGGGGCGTCTAAGGCAGCGGGCGAACCCGTGGTTTCGAGCTATCCGGGCGAGAAGTTCGGCCTGCCCGAGAGCGGCCCGCGTTCGGTATCCGGGATGGGGCGCCGGGTTGGCGCCCTGTTCATCGACTGGCTTCTGTGCGTCTTCATCGCGACGGCGCTGCTCCATTCGCAGTACTGGGCGCTGGCCCTCTTCGGCGCGGAGGTCTACATACTGACCGCGCTGACCGGGACCACGATCGGCAAGCGGACATTCGGTATCCGGGTCGCGCGGCTGGACGGCCGGCCGGTGGGCGCCGGCTGGGGCCTGGTCCGGACGGTGCTGCTGCTCTGCGTGGTGCCGCCGCTCATCAACGACCGTGACCGCCGCGGCCTGCACGACAAAGCGGCGAACACGATCGTGCTCCGGGCGTGACCTGGCGCCTGCGGGTGTGACCCGGGCGCCTGCGTAGCGGGCGGCCGGGCCCCCGGCGTCATCGGGTGCCCGCTCAGCATCGGGTGCCCGCTCAGCGGGCTCGCGGGCGCGGCATCTTGGGCTGTCGGCCGCCACGCGGCATCGGGCCCTTCGGGGCCTGGAGCGTCTGGGGGAGCGCCTTGAGCCGGAAGTTGAGGTCGGCGACCTCGGTGCCCTTGAGCTTGCGGGGCAGCTTCATGATCTTGCGCTGCAGCTGGCGCAGCGGGATCTGGCCCGGCCCATCCCCGACCTGGTAGTCCTGGATCGGCACGTCAAAGGCGACCCGGGCGACCCGCTTCTTCTCCGCGGCGAGCAGGCCGGGCAGCCGGTTCGGTGAGCCCTCGCCGACCAGCACGACGCCAGCCCGCCCGACGGCGCGGTGCACCACGTCCATGTTCCGGTTGGCGGCGATGGCCGGGGTGACCGTCCAGTTACCCCGCATACTCTGCAGGACCGCCGCGGCCGCGCCCGGCTGCCCCTCGATCGTCGAGTACTGCGCGGCCTGCGCGAACCGCCCGAAGAGCAGCACTGACGTCAGGATGCCGCCCAGCACGCCGAGCGGGATCAGGTATCCGGCATACCCGGTGAGCAGCCCGACGACGATGAGCACGACCAGCACCGCCACGCCGCTGCCGATCACGATCGGCAGCGCCCTCGGGTTGGCCTTGTGCACCAGGCGGGCCACCATTCGCACCTGCTGGATACGACCGGGCGTAGCCTCGTCGTCCGCGTTCTTCTGCTTCGCCATGCACGGCAGGATATGGGTTCCTGAGCGTTAGTGGAAAACCGCCTCAGCCCCAGCGCGCGCGGCCGCCGCCGAGGCGTTCGTCACCAGCCCGGCGAACCGGGCCTTTGGCCAGATGAGCGGCGGTCCTACCAGCAAGAACCGCAGCATGACCTACGTCGAGGCGTTCGCTACCGGCCCAGGAAGTCCGGGCTCACGGTGGCGGCTTTGCGCTCGGCGGCCTGGCGGTAGAGGCGGCCGGCCCGGTAGGACGAGCGGACCAGCGGCCCGGACATCACCCCGGCGAAGCCCATCTGCAGGGCCTCTTCGCGCAGCTGCACGAACTCCTCGGGCTTGACCCAGCGCTCGACCGGATGGTGCCGCGGCGTCGGCCGCAGGTACTGCGTGATCGTCAGCAGGTCACAGCCCGCCGCGCGCAGATCGGCCATGGCCGCGCTGATCTCCGGCCGCTGCTCGCCCAGGCCCAGGATCAGGTTCGACTTGGTCACCAGCCCCGCCGCGCGGGCCTGGGCCAGCACGTCCAGCGACCGCCCGTACCGGAAACCCGGCCGGATCGCGCGGAAGATCCGCGGCACGGTCTCGATATTGTGCGCCAGCACCTCAGGCCGCGCGCTGAACACCTCAGCCAGCCGGCCCGGTTCGGCATTGAAGTCGGGGATCAGCAGCTCCACCCCGCAGCCCGGCACGGCCGCGTGGATCTCCCGCGCCGTCTGCGCGTACAGCCACGCGCCGCCGTCGCCCAGATCGTCCCGGGCGACCCCGGTGACCGTCGCATACGCCAGCCCCATGGTGGCCACCGACCCGGCCACCCGGCGCGGCTCGTCGGTGTCCAGCGGCTGCGGCCGGCCCGTGCCGATCTGGCAGAAGTCGCAGCGCCGGGTGCACTGGTCGCCGCCGATCAGGAACGTCGCCTCGCGGTCTTCCCAGCACTCGAAGATGTTCGGGCAGCCGGCCTCCTCACACACCGTGTGCAGGCCCTCGCGGCGCACCAGGTTCTTCAGCTCCGTGTATTCGGGGCCGGTCCGCAGCCGGGTCTTGATCCACGGAGGCTTCTTCTCGATCGGGACCTGGCTGTTGCGGGCCTCAACCCGCAGCATCCGCCGCCCCTCAGGTGCGACTACCACCTCATCAGCCTACGTTCAGCCCGCTTATTGAAAGCGTGTCGCGGCTCGGGACAGGACGTGACCGACCTTGACCGGCGCGGCGTCATCTACGATCTGGCAGTCCCTGGCGCCCACTCCCCCACGATCTCCGGGCTGTCGTTCACCGCCGAACCTGGGCAGCTGCTGGCCATCGTGGGGCCGAGCGGAGCGGGCAAGTCCACGGTCGCGCGGCTCCTGCTGCGCTTCTACGACCCGGATCACGGCCGGATCCGGCTGGACGGGGTACCGGCTGGCGGACCACATCACTGCGGCCTCAGGTTCATAGCTGGCTCATAGGTTCGGCGCAGCGGAAACAAAATTTGCCGTGCGACATATGTGACGTGACGTTGACCGTGCTGCGGGTGAGGCCTGCCCTGGAACCGCCGGCTGCGCTGGCCGACGGTCCCGTGTGACCGCTTTCGCGCCGGGGCACCAGGCCCAGGCGAGCCCGGCACCGGGTGCGCCGTCGGCTCTGGCGCGCGCCCGTCCGGGGGCAGTGCTGGCTCTGATCGCGGCGGGGGCTCTCGCCGCGATCAGCTTGTGGTGGCAGGAAACGCTGCCGATCCACGGACTGGGTGACTGGCTGACGAACGCCGGGCGGATCACCGGGCTGGCCGCCGGTTACGGGGTGGTGGTCCTCGTGGCGCTGATGGCCCGGCTCCCCCCGCTGGAGCAGGGTATCGGCGCTGACCGGCTGGCTCGCTGGCACGCGATGGGCGGCCGCTACGTCGTCAGCCTGGTTGTCACGCACGCGCTGCTCATCACCTGGGGCTACGCGGTGACCGCGCACACCAACGTGGTCAGCCAGGCCAAGATACTGCTGGTGAGCTATCCGGACGTGCTCGCGGCGACGTTCGGCGGCCTGCTCCTCGTCGGGGTCGGGATCAGCTCCGCGCGCGCCGCCCGCCGGCGCCTCCGCTACGAGACGTGGTACTACCTGCACTTCTACACCTACCTGGCGGTCGCGCTGGCGTTCAGCCACCAGTTCGCGGATGGCGCCGAATTCATGACCAGCCTCGGCGCCCGGGTCGTCTGGGGCAGCATGTACGTGGGCGTGGGCGCCGCGATCGGCTGGTACCGGTTCGTTACGCCGGCCCGCCAGGCGGCCCGGCACCGGCTCCGCGTGCTGTCGGTCCAGCCGGAAGGACCGGGCGTCGTCAGCATCGTGATCACCGGCAGGCACCTTACGGAGCTGCGCGCCGAGGCGGGCAGTTCTTCCGGTGGCGGTTCCTCAGCCGCGGGCTCTGGTGGACGTCCCTGCCCTATTCGCTGTCCGCGCCGCCGTCGCCGGACCGGCTGCGCATCACCGCCAAGGCGCTCGGTGACCATAGCCACGCACTGGTAGCGCTGCGGCCCGGCACCCGCGTGCTGGCCGAAGGACCGTACGGCGCGCTCACCGCCGCAGTCCGGCGGCAGCGCAAGGTGCTGCTGATCGCCGGCGGCGTCGGCATTACGCCCCTACGGGCGCTGTTCCAGTCGATCCCCGCTCGCCCCGGCCACCTGGCCCTCATCTACCGGGTCAGCCGCGCCGGTGACGTGGTGTTCCGCCGGGAGCTGCAGCAGCTCGCCGAGGAGCGCGGCGCGACGCTGTGGATCATCGCCGGCCGCCGCGCCGAGCTCGGTGCGGATCCACTGGCCCCGGCGGGGCTCATCGCGAACGTTCCTGACCTCGCCCGGCACGACATCTATCTGTGCGGGCCGCCCGGCATGACAGCCGCCGTGACGCGAGCGCTGCGGGCTTCCGGCGTCCCGCGGCGGCAGATCCACCACGAATCATTCGAGTTCTGACCGCCCGGAAGGCATGGCATGCGCCGCATCATCCTCGCCATCGTCAGCACGGCCGCCGCCCTGGTCTTTCTGCTGACCTTCAAGACACACAGCACCAGACCTGTGGTCACGCCGCCCGCCGCGGTCGGCACGCCCGGCGGCTCCAGCGCGGGCGGCGGCTCGGGTCAGGGTGGCTCAGGCACCGCCAGCGGGGCCAGGACCAGCAGCGGGGCCACACCGGCCCCAAGCAGCACCGGCAGCAGCACCGGCGGCTCCAGCACCGCGTCGGCGAAGACCGTGACCGGTGACCCCGCCGACACCATGTACGGGCCCGTCCAGGTGCAGATCACGGTCAAGAACGGCAAGCTCGCCGGCGTTGACGCCATCGAATACCCGACCGAGACTCCGCACGATGAGCAGATCAACGCCTACGCCATCCCGCAGCTCACGCAGGAGGCACTCGCCGCGGGCAGCGCGAAGATCGACGCGGTCTCCGGCGCCAGCTATACCTCCCAGGGATACATCACCTCGCTGCAGAGCGCCCTGGACAAGGCGGGTATCTGACGGGCTGTCCCTGGTCCCGGCGGGCCAAGCGAGAGCCGGCTCTTAACGTCCCCGAGGGACATCCGCTCAGCGGTCGTCATGGCGGTGAGTATGGGCTACTTCTTCGGGCCGCTAACGCGGCGGCTCAGAGCGCGTCCTCGCCGTAGTCGTGATCGGGGTGGTTGACTTCGCCGGCGCGCCAGTAGCCCCGGGTCAGGATGCGATCCGCCGGCCAGCCCAGCGGGCCGAGCAGCTGGGAGCGGATGTCCCGCACCGCCACGGCCTCGCAGGCGGCCCACACCTGTCCCGCGCCCGGGGGTGGCGTCCACGCGGCGACTGCGGACGTGAGCGTGGCACCGGGGCGGTCACCGGGCTGGCGCGGCAGCCAGCGCACGCCGGAGGCCGCGCGGGCCGGCAGCGCGACCTCGTGGCCGGAATCCTCCAGCTCGACGAGTACGTACACGGGCACGTCCGGGTCAATCGCCTCCAGCACGGTGGCTATGGCGGGCAGGGCGCTCTCGTCGCCGGCCAGGAGCAGCCAGCGGCTGTCCGGGAGCAGCTCATAGGTGCGGCGGGGCTGGCTCACCGCCACCTGGTCGCCGGGCTGGGCCTGGGTGGCCCACTGGGCCGCCGGGCCGTGGCCATGCAGCACGAACTCCAGGTCAAGGCGGCCCGTGGCCGGGTCCCAGCGCCGGGGGGTGAACGTGCGGGTCGTGGGGCGGGGCCGCCCCGGCTCGATGACCATGAAGCCCTCAGCGTCGGCGGGCGGCAGCTCCGCGTGCCGCTGGCCCGGCTCGGGCAGGAACACCTTCAGGTGACTGGCCGGTCCCGGCCAGCGGAACCCGGCCAGGCCAGCGCCACCCACCGAGATCCGCAGCAGGTAGGGGCCGAGGGGCTCGACGGTTTCGACAATGGCGGGATACGGGCGGGGACGACGGCGCTGAGTGGCCGTGGCTCCGCCGCGGTTGTCCGTTTCAGGCATGCCAGAACACTATCATGAGCCAGTCTTGATATATCGGTAATATGTCAGGGGCTGACGCGGACCTGAAAGCGCGCCGATCGCGGAAGAGCATCCGACACCGCCGCCAGGCCCGTCATGCCGCAGGACAGGACCCGCCGGTCCCGCCAGCCGAAGACCTGCCCTGACACCCCAAATCCCGGCCGCGCCGGTCAAGTCAAGCAGCGAATACAGCTGAGAATGCTCCCC
>Ga0302220_10000184_pt1 | contig 55990 bp, 47 predicted proteins | sample II_Palsa_E1_3_FD_194572 | JGI IMG/M metagenome (GOLD analysis project Ga0302220, IMG submission 194572) | Peat permafrost microbial communities from Stordalen Mire near Abisko, Sweden - II_Palsa_E1_3 | ecosystem: Environmental > Terrestrial > Soil > Palsa > Peat permafrost | place: Sweden...
GCTTCAGGTAATCAAGCTGTCGGAGGCGAAAAAGGGCTTCGTGCTGTTGCCGCGCCGTTGGGTGGTCGAGCGCAGCTTCGGCTGGCTCAACCGCTTCCGTCGACTGGCCAGAGACTACGAGCGATTGCCCGAAACCCTGGCTGGTTTGCACTTCGTCGTATTCTCCGTGCTTATGCTTCTTCACTTTGCATTCCTTAACAAAAGTACCTAACACGCTCTAGTCCTTGCAATCTTAGCTTGATTCGATCACGGTTGTAATAGTTGATGTAGTCCTTGATGGCGATTTGCAGCTCGTCGACGTTTCGAAATCTGCTCAGGTAGAAGAATTCAAAACTTGAGCGTTCCAAAGAAGCTCTCCATCGTGGCGTTATCGAGGCAATTGCCTTTGCGCGACATGCTCTGCCTGACTTTCTGCTGTTTCAGCCGGCGGCTATAGACAGGCATCTGGTACTGCCAGCTTTGATCCGAATGCAGGATCGGCTTGTCACGTGGTCCCAGCTTCGCGAAGGCCTTGTTCAGCATCGTGTTGACCATGTCGAATAGCGGGCGTCGTGCCGTCTCGTAGACAATGATTTCGCCGTTGTAAAGGTCAAGGACCGGAGAAAGATACAGCTTCTGCCCGCCGACGTTGAACTCGGTCACATCCGTCACCCACTTCTTGTTATGACGTGACGCGTCAAATTTTCGCTTCAGCACGTTGGGAGCTATCTTGCCGACGTTCCCTTTGAACGACTTGTACTTCTTTGGTCGAATGCACGACTTGGGGGACAGCTCGCCCATAAGACGTTGTATCGTTTTGTGGTTGATTCTATCGACCTTACGCCGAACAGCTGCCGTGATTCGACGATACACGTAACGACCCTTGTGCTGCTCAAAGAGCGTACGGATGCGGTCTTTCAAGCTCGCATATTTGTCCTCCGCCTGCAGAACCTTCTGCTGGTAATAGAAAGTGCTGCGCGCCAAACCTGCCACCTTCAGGAGGTCTGCGAGCGGGTAACGCTGCCTTAGTTCAAGCACGATTTGCGCTTTTTCTGCCGCGCCGCTTTCGCATTTCCAAGAGAAACAGTCCGGGTGGTCGTGCGGAGCCATGTTTGCCCGTACGCCTGAGGTACTCCATCACCGTCCCGGCATCGTCAGCGACCCGACACAGATAACCACGCAAACGACCGTCGCCAACAAGTCTGCAAATTTCGCTAAGCACCAACCTGCGTCGCGTTCGACGTCGACCCGCAATATCGCGGGGCAATGGAGAGAAAACCGAACAACGAGGCAACCGGCATCCTGCCGGATCCTGCCACAGGGCCAGAGGCGCCCGGATCCCACCGGCGAGTTCGTCATCTCCGCGCTCCAACCAAGTCGATCTTCAAGTAGCGTGGGCGCAGCATTGGCGACAACATGCAACGCACAGCGCCCGAGCCCCGCTGTGCTAGCAGACCATGCCTGCGTTTTGGATGGCACATAGTGCAGCTCCTGAGAGAACGAAACGAGGCTCGTGGTGCAATTCATCGTCGCGGGGCCCGAAAGACGTTCTTCCGGGCCGCAATGCGAAACCACCAACTCGCTAGCACTGTTACCCCGACAACGGATACTGCAATCCCCGGTGTAGGGACCGTGCAAATCCTCCCCGGATACGCCGTGGTCGCCATTAAGAATGGATTTCTAAACTATTATCCGATCCGGGGCGACAAGTTGATCCATAAAATGGCCGACAGAGCGTACCGACTGACAAAGGTCGTTCGCCCGAGGAACGCGCCGTCGATCGGCACGCAACTTGCGGAGCTGATCCTCGTACTTGACTTGCCCAGCTCTGCCGCTATTCTTGATACTAGCAGATGTATACCGAGCGGCAGGCTCACGGCGCTTGATAGTCACACGACGGAAAAATGGGATGAATGCAGCTGCTAACGGGGTGACGTCGAGTTCATGGACTTCGCGCAGATTACCCGTCACCGCGTGCTAGAAATCTCTTGCTCTAGGCTTCGGTCCAACAGGTGGTCAATGCATATTGGAAAACCACCAAAGGGTCTCGTCCTCGCCGCAAAGCCCTTCGCCAATCTCTCAGGCCGGCCTCATCATTGTGCTTAACGCACACTTGCTTGGAAGCCTACGGACCACACCGTGTCTCAGGATGTTGGATTTACTAATTTCGGGCCTAGTCATGACGAATCAGAAAATAAGTTGGATATCCGCGGTCGAGGTTTGTCATGAGCCAGCATATCTTGCGATCGTCGCTGCCATCGAAATGGCAGTTCTCGCCGGATGCCTTCAACCCGGCGATACTTTGCCGTCCCAACGTCTGCTGGCCGATTTCATGGGCCTCCATGTAAATACCGTGAATCGCGCAATGCGCGAGGCTGCCCGCCGCGGATTGACGTGCGGAAAAACTCGCCGCGGAACCGTGATCCGCTAAACTCTTCGCCGGTCGGCCTCAACGAGTTGTACTGGAGACCAGCGCGATAACTCATTTCCGGCTCTTTTAAAAGCGCAGTGGCTAATGCGGCTCACGAGGCATGCGGATTGAGTGCTGAGAAGTCGAGCGTGCCTGCGATGAGGAAGAGCACGGTACGCATGGTTTTGAAGCTGGCGTATCCCCGTGCCTTACGCTTGGCGGCCTGAAACAGGCCGTTGATGGCCTCAATGAATCCGTTGGTCTGGCGCGTCTGGGCCCACGCGATGATGCCGTCGAAATGACGACGGATCATGCGCGCGACGTCCTTCATGGGCTCGACTTTGGAGCGCATAACGTTGCCGCACCACCGGCGCAACATCTTGGAGACGACGTGGATCTGTTTGCGATCGAGAATCTCGCGCAGTTGCTCGCGGTACATCCACGCACGGGCCGTGCGGTTGGTGGTGTACTGGCTGATCAGAGCCTCGAGATCGGTCAGTTGCTCAAGATCGAGCTTATCGGCATCCCTGAGCAGCGACCAGCGCATGCCCTTCAGCGACGGATCGGTTTTCTGCTGCGCGCGGCGCACGCCGTCAAGCGCTTTGGACGCATGCGCCACGACATGAAACTTGTCGAAGGTCACACGCGCATCGGGCAGGTGTTCGTCTACGCCCTTGATGAAGGCGGCCGACATGTCGATGCTCACCGATTCGATCTGCCCGGGCGCTGCGTTGTGTTCTTCCAGGTGCCGGGCAAAGCGTTCGACCACCCCGGCATCCTTGCCCGGTGTGACGAAGACCACGCGTCGCCTGTCCATGTCGGCCACCAGCGAAACATAGTCGTGGCCGCGTCGGCACGAGGTTTCATCAATGGCGACTGCGCTGAGCTGGGACAGGTCAGTCGCGGCCACGGCCAGGTCCACGTAACGGTCACAGATGGCCTTCACCCGATGCCACGACAGGTTCACCACGCGTGCCACCGCGGCAAATGTCATCTCCCGGCACAGCGCCAGCACGAGCGCTTCAAACAGCAGCGTGAAGCCGTCCAGCTTGCCCACCCAGTCGGGTTCGACCAGGCGCACCGAGCCGTCTGGCAGACGTACCCGTGGCACCCGGACCTCCAGATAGCACTCGTGCTGAAAGAAGTTGAGGTGGCGCAGCCGCTTGATCTGGGTGTCGTGAGCCGGATGCTCGCCCGCGACGCCGGGATAGGGAAAGCGTGTACCCGCGACAAAGTCCACGGCAATGGTCAGTTCACGCCGCGCAGCATCGAAATCGACGCCTTGCACGTACCACGGGGCCTTGATTCCCAAGGCGGCTTCAAAAAGTTGGGTCTGGCTCATCGGTTCAAGTTGTCTTGCAGGGCTGGTTGCCGCATTCCGCCGCAACCAGCCCTCTCTCAGCTTGCTTTTTCAACGCGCGTCAAGTATTCGCTTCGCCGGGCTGGCGCCCGTACTTGACCCGCCAATCCACCCATTGAGAATTTAAAAGAGGCTTTTTTCATCGGCCGGGACGCATACTCCGCCGGGGTTTCGTGTATAGCTGACTAAAAATTTCAGTTATGGATTTTTCTGACTAAGATTTGGTGTTGTTTCTTCGCCGGCGCGGGTTGCCATTTTTGGAATCCTTGTAAGTTTGAAGCAACATTGCAAGATTCTAGCAGCTAGGCCAACACCCTCTCGGCTAGCTGCGAGCAAATTTCTCGACGCGCTCGCGCCTCAAACAGGCGATGGCGCGGCGGACGATCTAGCTGCCAATCGGCCTCCCTGAGGATTTCCGCGAAGAGCTCGGCGTCTTCCGATCCGAGACGCCAGACGCCTGCGCTCTGCTCGCGGGAGGTAACGTTCGAGGGCGGCTCCAGCCTGGAAATAAACGATCAGGTCTGTCTCTTCAAAGCCGGTTTTTTGGGGACGTAGAGCGTCACATAACTATCCGAACCAGCTCGTTGATCAGATACGCGCTGACGTTACCGCCGTTGCGCGCGACGAAAGCTAGGTGGCTCGACAGAGACACTTCGCGAGGAGCGCTCGTCGGCGGGGGCAACAGCATGGCTTTGCTAAGCGGCGCCCTGGTGGAAGATCGGTTTGATTGTCGACTGGCAGATCGTGATGGCATGCAGAGCGGCGAGGGGATTTGATATGGCGGCGCCGATGGCGAGCGCATTGAGTCGATCGTGTCGAAGGCGCCGCGCCAGCCCGTTTCACGACGGCGCGCCCGATCGATCGCGGATTCGACGCGAACGATAGCACGCGAAGGGCTTCATTCCAGATCGCGAACGACGCGGTGCTGACCAGCACTGCCGGATTTCCATTAAGATCAGACTCGCGCATCAACCAGCCAACCGTGCAATCGGACATTAGGTCGAACAGTCGGTTGGATTCCAACGAACAAGCGCGCGGGGGCACCATTGACCAACCAGAAGTGGACGATAGACCTTTCAGTCGAGTGGCTTAAACGAGCCACTGTGTTTGGCGTTTTGGGGTTGTATTCGCACGTCGAAGTCACCGAGATTGTCGGGTATCGAGATGACGACCCCAAGACGCTAATCAACGTCTTTTCGATCGCCGTGCTTGAAACCAGACAGGGGGAGGCGTCGACCAAACCGACTTTTTTGCACGGCAAAGATCGCATCCGCCTGACGTCCCTAGATGGATGGACTTTCGGCGTCGCGCGATACCTGATCGATTGGGTTAGCTTCGCAGCGGCCTACGAGATGTTTGCCAGTCAATCAATTTGGAACCTCGGTGGTGTGCCTCTTCGGCTCGGAGAAATCGCGCCAGTCGCGCCACAATTTGTGCCACCCGATCAGAGCGAGCCAATACCGTTAAACCGGGCGTTGAAGAACAACTTCTGGAACGGCTCATACGTTGTCGAGCTTTTCGACAACACGAAGAGCAACCTCGGCGTTTTTCTCGATAGGCCGCACCGACAATCCCAACTGGCGGACCGCAAGATCCGTATTCTCCAACGGCGGAAGCCTGACCCGGATCGCAAAGTCCAGGCCTTCCTCGACGACATCCACGCGGCGGTTGGTTGCATCCAGCAGGACCTGGACATCAGGGTTGTCCTGGATGTAGCGCGCGATCATCGTGGAGATACCGGACTCCAGTAAGGCCACGGCGCAGGCGATGCGAACGGTGCCCTGCGGCTTGGAGCGCGTGCGGTCCACGATATCTTTGGCGGCCTTTGCTTCCGCCACCAGCGCAAGGCAATGCTGGTGGAACTGGCGCCCGGTTTCCGTCAAGGACAGGCTCCGGCTGGTGCGATTGAGCAGGCGCACACCCAGTTCTTCTTCCAAAGCGCGAATACGCCGGCTGAGTTTCGACGTCTGCAGGCCGAGGCTGCGCGCGGCCGCCGTGTAGCTCCCGTGCTCGACCACCCCTGCGAAGAGCCGAAGATCATTGAGGTCACTGATTGCGTTCATGGGCAGAGTTCAACTCCTCCTGATCGTTCTATTCACAGCAATGATGCGTTCTGATCTGGGATCTATGCGCGTGTTCGTTGCAAATATAGCATTTGCCTCAGCGCTTGTACCAGTGCCGAATCCGGCGAGTGGCACAGGCGGCGAACGTCGTCGCAGTTGCGGCGGTGGCGGGAAACGGAGGCGGACATGCTCACACACCGGCGTTGGGAATCATTGGACAGGGCGGATCTCGACTGGCTGCGCGCGAAACATCATTTCGTGGTCAGCGCCGACGGCAATCCCGCGCACGCTGCCCTGGGTCCCCTGATCGTCTGGAACGACGACGAGATCGCCGTGGGCGGCGGTTTCCCCATGCACGGGCACCGTGACATGGAGATCATCACCTATGTGCGCCAGGGCCTGCTAGGGCATCGAGACACCTTGGGATCCGAGGGCGCGATTCACGCAGGCGATATCCAGGTCATGAGCGCCGGCACGGGTATACGTCACGCCGAGTTCAACCGTGGCGAGGTGCCGCTCAAGCTTTATCAGATCTGGCTTCTACCTCGTGAAGCCGGTGCTCGACCCGCATGGGACACCAAGCCGTTTCCCAAAATCGACCGATCGGGGTGCTTCGTAGTCCTTGCCAGCGGGTTCGCTAGCGACGAAGGTGCGCTGCCTATTCGCGCCGATGCGCGTGTGCTTGGCGCGATGCTTAAGGCAGGCGAAAGCGTTCGCTTGGCGGCTTGCCGGCGATGCGACGTCCCAGTAGGGCGTCGAGCACACGCCGACACGCAGCGGACCGGCATCATCCATGACGAACTCGCGGTGCGCGAGGATCCCCACGAAAAGTGCCGCATCATCGACGCGGCGGGTCAGCACGCCGAGCGTGTCGAGGCTTGGCGAAAGCGGCTTGATGCCGGCCGTTGGCAGCGTACCGAAGGTCGGCTTGTAGCCGACGATTCCGCAGAACGAAGCGGGGCGCACGATCGAGGCGGCGGTCTGCGTGCCGAACGCGACGGGCACCATGGCCGCCGCCACCGCCGCGGCCGAGCCACTCGAAGACCCACCCGGCGTGTGCGGCTCGCTCAGACTGGGAGAACGTGGATTCACGGTCGGTCCCGGTTTGAACGTTGCAAACTCGGTTGTCACCGTCTTGCCCATCACGATCCCGCCCGCCGCGCGTACGGCAGCCACCGCTGCCGCATCGGTTACGGGACGATGCGTCGCGTAGATGGGCGAGCCATATCCGCTCGGCATGTCGGCGGTGTCCATCACGTCTTTGACACCGACGGGCACCCCGGCGAGCGGCCCAGATGCGCCACCCGCGGCATCGAGGCGGCGCGCCTGCCCGAGCGCCAGCTCCGCGTCGAAATATTGCCACGCGTGTAGTGCCGCTTCCTGCGCATCGATACGTTCGATATAAGCGCGCGTTACCGCTTCCGCGCTCAATGTTCGTTGCGCCACCTGCAGCGCGAGCGCGCGTACGCTCAATCCAAGAATGTCAGTCATGGCGTGATTCCAGAAGTCAGGCGAAGTACGCCGCGCGCACTTCATTGTTAGCGGTTGCCACGTGGCACGCAGGCTACGGCGCGGCGACCTCGGAAATGAGCCACTCTTTGAAAGCAACGACTGCCGGCGCATTTTCATTCTCTTTCTTATGGACGACGTAGTATGCGAGTTCGCATGCCTAGGCATCCCCGAACGGACGAACGAGCCGACCCTCAAGCAAGTCTCGCTCGACGAGCGAGGTTCGCCCAAGAGCGACACCGTTGCCAGCGACCGCCGTCTGAATAGCTGCGGCTGAATCGTTAATCTGTAGTCCACGGTCACAGTCTACGTTGTCCCGATAGCCTGCTTTTTTCAGCCATGACCGCCATGTCGGGAACGCCGCGACGGTGCGCATCGACGTGTCGTGAATCAACGAATGAAACTTCAGGTCAGCAGGTCCTTTGAGAGGATGCTTGCCGGTGATTAGCGTTGGACTGCAGACCGGGAAGAATTCATCGCGGAGCAGAAACGTTGCAACGAGATCCGGCCAGTGACCAGCGCCGTAGCGGATGCCGGCGTCAATTCTCTCCGCAGTGAAATCGACGAGTTTGCCACTCGTTTCGATTCGGAGGTCGTAGTAGGGATGCTTGCTTTGGAAGCGCTCGACGCGGGATAAGAACCACTTATCGGCGAATGCGGGCGGGACCGTCACAGTGAATGTGATGCGCGCTTTGCTCGCCTTCAGCCGCTCGACAGCCGTCGACAACAGGTCAAAGCCGACCTGTAATTCAGGCAGAATCGAACGCGCTGTGTCTGTAAGAGCGAGCCTCGACGGTCCAGACGGTGCGCGATGAAACAACTCGACATTGAGTGCGTCTTCCAGTCCTCGTATCAACTGACCTATTGCCGCAGGAGTCACGTGCAACTCCTCGGCCGCAGCCACATAGCTCGGATGTCGCGCCACGGCTTCGAATGCCCTAAGCGCGTTCAGGTGATTGGGTGCTCGCATTCACGGCGCCTTGTTTTCCTGGTACAGACAAGCCGAAGCAATCGCCGTGTTCCTCACCCCCGCACACACCGAAACCCCGCATAGACATGCTGATAATGCGGTTGAAACCAGTTGCGGAATTCCGGCCGCAACATGCATTGCGCGGTCCTTGCGGACCCGCCCTTCAGCACGTAATGCTGCCCATCGAAGAAGTTAGCGGAATACCCCAGATAGAACGGGAACGCCTCGAACCCGGGCAACGCGTGGAATAATGTGGACGTCCACTCCCAGCCATTGCCGAACTGGCCTTGCACGCCAAACGAACTGACGTTGTCGGGATGCGCATCAACGGCCTGCGGATCCCACCCACGAAAATCGAAGTTGCCCGACGCCGCATGTGGCGCGCCGTGGGCCGCGCGTTGCCACTGCGCTTCGGTCGGCAAGGCTTTACCGGCCCAGCGGGCATAGGCGCTCGCTTCGGCGTGGCTGACATAGACGGGCCAATCGAGCGGCAACGGGATTTCATCGAACATGGTCCGCAGCAGCCACTTGCCGTCGCCTTCGCGTTGCGACCAGCCGGCCGGATGCGTGATCTGCTCGTTTTCCTTCCAGACCCAGTCCTTGTCCTTCCACCATGCCCGCTGGCTGTAGCCGCCGGCCATCACGAATTCGAGGTACGCACCGTTCGTCACCATATAGCGGTCAATTTCGAAAGCGGGTACGTCGACACGCAATTCGCCGAACTCGTTGTCCCAGCCGAACCGGCCGCTTTCGCGCGTCATGCCGAGCAGCGTCGAGCCTGCCGGCACCGCGACCATCGGCGTGTGATTGAGCTCGCCGACGCGATCGGCAGGCGCGCTCTGGCGGTAGCTCGAACGCTGATCGTGGCCCTCGCCGCGATCAGCGATCTTCTGCGCGAGCGGCAACTGGTGCAGCATGTAAGCGAGAGTCTCGGCGTGCATCAGCCGATGCTCGATGGCGACGTTCAGCAATTGCTCAGCCGAGCCGGTCTGCGCGCCATTCCCTTGTGGTTGCCCTTCGACGTTCAATGCCGCGAGCTCACGGTCGATCTGCGCGCGTGCTTGCTGACCATAAGCCTGCACGGTTTCCAGCGACGGCCAATCGCTCGGCACGTCGGTCGGCAGTCCGCCGTCGACCGGATCGATGCCGAACGCGAACAGGGTGTCGAGCGACGCATCGAAGGCGGGCAGAGAGCACAGCCGCTCGTCGAACAGGTTGCGGTCGAACGCTTCGAGGTGCCCGATATAAAACACAATCCGGTGACGCTCGCGGATCGGCCGTTCGTACAGCGACTCGGGTTTGACTATGGAGAAGAGGGCGTCAGTAATGTGACGCGCGTCGATCAGGCGCTGGGCTAGCGGATGATGCGGGGCGGGGTCGCGATTCATATCGCCGGGTCTCCTGGATGGGGGACAGTTTTTGAAGACTGTACATGAGTCGCAGAAGACGTGCCAGGCAGCGGCACCGCCAAACGGATGCAGCAGCCGTGGCTGCGCCGTCTGATAAGCCCGTAGCAGCAGTCGACTACACCTGCCGCAGGCCTTCGATATCGACGATACGGATGAACTTGCCTTGCGTGTCGATCAGGCCGCGCTTTTGAAATCTTGACAGGGTGCGGCTGACCGTTTCGAGCGTCATGCCCAGATAGCTGCCCATGTCTTCACGCGTCATGCGCAGATTGAATTCCGCCGACGAATAGCCGCGTTTCGCGTTGCGCTCCGACACGTCGAGCAGGAACGCGGCGACCCGTTCGTCCGCGGACAGCGAGCCAAGCACCATCATCTGCGCCGCCTCGCGGACGATCTGCTCGCCCATCAACTTGTGCAGGCGCTCCTGCATGGAGCCGACTTCGCGGCACAGCTGCTTGAGTGCGACATACGGGACGATGCAGACGGTGCTGTCCTCGAGCGCGGTCGCGCTGCAGGCGTGCTTGTCGTCGCTGATGCCGTCGAGCCCGAGCGCCTCGCCCGCGAGGCGCAGGCCGGTCACCTGTTCGCGGCCGTCGCGGTGCGCCATGGTGGTCTTCAGGGAGCCGGAGCGCACGGCGTACAGGTTGTCGAAGGTGTCCCCGGAGCGGTAGAGCGACTCGCCGCGCTGCACCGGGCGTGCGCTGTAAATCAGCGCTTCGAGCTTCGGCAGTTCTTCGGCGGAGAGGCCCTGCGGCATGCACAGTTGCCGCATCGCGCAGCTCGAACAACGTGCGCTGCTGCGGGCAGCAGGGCGGGTAGGAACGCGGCGGGAGGAAGGGCGGGCTAGCGAGGTGGGCGTAAGCATGGTGTACGACCGTCTGTAAGGAAACAAACCCATTGTCCCACCATGGGTATGCGCTGTTTCGCGACAAAATGACGCGCGAATCGGCTTCTCCTGTTTGAGCGGGATCACACGGTCGCAAGATTGCATCGCGCCCCGGGAACGCCGGGCAGCACGTCACACGCACGAACTGGCCAAGTTCAGGGCCGCTTCAAATGCACGGCGGGGGGTATTGCTGCCGTCGTCCGCCTCGAGGATACGTTTGTACAGGTTGGATTCCGCGTCGGACGGGTTCGTGGCCGGCTGCGCCTGATGCGGTTCTCCGAGGGCGGCTTATTGCCGATTCCAGCTTAAATGACGGCCGAAGTATGTGCAGTTTTGTCAGGATGTAAATCAAACACTTGTCAAATTTCTGCGCATAGGGTCATATAGTCGGCGCGGCGCCCAGTGGGCTTTTGCGGGCGTCGTTCGGGCCATTTGGCTAATTTTTGAGCAAGCAGCACACGTTGTTTGCCTTACAATCGTGGTCTATTCTGACAAGCTAATCCTTTCATCGATGATGAACGAGCGCAAATCGACGGGCTTGCCCGACAAGATCTACGGCGACATCCTCAACCGCATACTCGAAGGCGAGTACAAGGAAGGTGAGCGCCTGCCTACCGAGCACGCGCTCGCCGAACGTTTCGAAACCTCGCGGCCCACCGTGCGTGAAGCGCTGGCCCGGCTGCGTGCCGACGGCATCATCGTCACGCGGCACGGCTCGGGCACCACGGTCGCACGCCGGCCCGATCCGGATGTGCGCCGCTTCGCGCCGCTCGAGACGCTCTCCGATATCCGCCGCTGCTACGAATTCCGCATCGTCACCGAAGCCGGGGCGGCCGAGCTGGCAGCGGAGAAGGCGGAGGCGGAAGACATCGCCGCGATCCAGCACGCGTGGGACGAGCTGGAGCGCATCGTCGAAACCCAGGGGATCGGCGCGAAGGACGACTTCTCGTTTCACCTCGCGGTCGCGCGGGCGTCGAAGAATCCGTTCTTCATTACCGTAATGTCCTTCATCGAAGAGCAGATCGTGTTCAGCATGAACCTGTCGCGCAACCTGTCGCTGGTGAAAACCGTCGAACGGCAGCGGCTGGTGCAGGCCGAGCACCTGGCCGTACTCGAAGCGGTCCGCCGCAAGGATGCTCCCGCGGCCGGACAGGCGATGCGGGTGCACCTCGAAAACGCGCTCGAGCGGATGTTCGGCTCCTGAGTTCTCCCCGTCTTGCCGGGCCGCGTCGAACGCGGCCCGTTTTCTTTTAATCGGTCCGGCCTCGTGTCTGGCTTTGGCAGGTCCTCTCTCACGCGTTAAGCCGCGTTGTCCCGAAGTGACTTCTCCCCGTCCCCTGCCTTTCCGTGATGCGCTGCTGGCGATGCTCGGCATCGCCCTTGTCAACATGCTGGTCGCGCTCGATCAGACCGTGGTCAGCACCGCGTTGCCATCGATCGTTTCCGAGTTGCGCGGTTTCGAGTACTACGCGTGGATCGCGAGCGCGTACCTGCTGGCGTCGGTAGTGACGGTGCCGGTGTTTGGCCGGCTCGGCGACTATTTCGGGCGCAAGCGTTTCGTCATCGCGGCGGTGATCGTTTTCACGGTCGCCTCGGTTCTGTGCGGCGTGGCGCCCAGCATGCCGTTTCTGGTGGTGGCGCGCGGCCTGCAAGGCGTCGGCGGCGGGATGATGGTGGGCACCGCGTTCGCCGCGATTCCCGATCTGTTCCCCGATCCCCGTGCCCGGGTGCGCTGGCAGGTGATCATGGCGGCGGCTTACGGGATCGGCACGGCGGCAGGGCCGTCGCTCGGCGGCTGGCTGAGCCAGCAGTTCGGCTGGCGGTCCACCTTCCTCGTCAACCTGCCGGTCGGTGTGCTCGCGCTGTATTTCATCTGGGCGCATCTGCCCAATTACCGGCGTGCGGTCAGCGGCCAGGTGCGCATCGACTGGAGTGGCGCGGTGCTGGTGGCGCTGGTGCTCGGCGGCTTGCAGACGTTTATCGAAGCGGTGCCGAAGTCGGGCCTCACCACAGGCAATGTGGTGCTGGCGGCACTCGTCGTGCTCGGCGCGGCGGCGCTGCTAATCTGCGAGCGCAGCGCCTCGCATCCGATCATCCCCCTCGATCTGTTCAGGGACCCCCAGCTCGTCACGCTGTTCACGCTGTCGTTGCTGTCCGGCTTTGTGATGTTTTCGCTGATTTTCTTCGCGCCGCTGCTGTTGCAGGGCGGCTTTGGCCTGACCCCGCAGCGGGCAGGTCTGCTCGCCACGCCGATCGCTGCCTGCATCGCGCTCGGCAGTGTCATCAACACGCGGATTGTGATTCACATGCCGAAGCCGACGCTGATCCTGTCGATCGGCTTCATGCTGTTAGTGATCGCCTCAGTCGGCATTGCGCTGGCGACGCCGGCCACGCCGCATCTTTACCTTGAACTGGCCATGGGCGCGGTCGGAATCGGGCTTGGCTTCATTCTCAACAACCTGAACGTCTTCGGCCAGGAGATATCGGGTCGCGAGCGCTTCGGCATTACGACCGCGCTCTTGCAGTCCACGCGGATGGTGGGCGGCATGCTGGGCACCAGTATCGTCGCCACGATCATCAACCGCCGCTACGAAGCGGGTGTCGCCGAGTCGTTGCAGGTGCTCGGCGAGCCGATCGCCTCCACGTGGCTGCCCAAACTGGCGGACCCGCGGATCCTGATCGATCCGAGCCTGCGCGATACCTTGCTGGCCGAGCTGGCGCACGCGGGGTTGGCTGGGCCTGCGCTCGTGGAAGCGGCGCGCCGGGTGCTGGTTCAGTCCATCCACATTGGGGTGGTCCTCACCGGCGTTGCGGCGCTGGTGGCGGCTTTCGTGGTGCGCCGGATCTCGCATATCACCTTTAAGCGCAGCAGCGGCAGCAATAGCGGTACTCCAGCAGCGCACTAATCGCTTTTCAGGGACTGCCGTACGGCGGTCCCGAATCTTTTTCGCCTCTGCCGAACGAATCGCACGCCATAAAAACGCGCAAAAATCGCTATGCGCGTTGGATGGGTTTTGCACCTACCTACCTGGGTAGGTGTGCCGTCACTCAGGGTCCCGCAAAATTCATACAAATAACAGCCAATCCACCTGAGAAACTCGCCATGGAATTACTCGAAAATCATTGGAAAGCACCTGTCACGATTCAAAACCGTACGGTCGACACCGCTGAAGAGACGCCATCCACGGTTGATCGCCATCTGATCATTGCTTTCCGCAAAATGAAAAAGGAAAGCCAGCGGCGTTTCTGGGCACGCTTTGGCGTGACGCAATCGCGTGGCAGCCGCTTCGAATCGGGCGCAGAAATTCCGCCGCCGGTTTCAATCCTGCTGGGGCTCTACTTCCTGAAGACGGTTTCTGACGGAGATTTAGGCCGTGCTGAACGGGTGATTTACAGCCGCGACGCTGCGGCCTTGCTTAACCCGGATCAATAAGACCGAGCTGCGCGGCAATCACGGCTGCCGCGCGCCTTGAGTTCACCCCGAATTTCGCTCTGATATTCTTCACGTGGAAGTTCACTGCGGCTTCCGAGCAACTGAGAATATGTGAAATCTCCCAGGTGGATTTGCCGCGCGCGGTCCAGTTCAGGCATTCACGCTCGCGCGGCGTCAATTGCGGCATGACGGTCTTGGCATGCGTGTGGACATGGCGGCTGCTGGTGTCGATCACCATATCGCGCAGCAGGGCGAGATTGGGCAGCACGCCGTCAATATGCGTCCAGAACGCGTCGTTCGTGTTGAAGTTATTGGCGAAACACAGCATCCCGGCTTCCTGATTCGGGCCGTGGATCGGCAATGACAGGCCGGAGCGCAGTCCTGTCGCGCAGGCAAGCTCGTAGAGCGCCCGCTGTTGCCGCGTGGCGAACAGCTCTGGCGACCAGATCAGGGGCGCCGAACGGGTCAGGCAGTGACTGACGACGGGGTCGATATGCACAAAACCCTGCTCTTCATAACTGCGTCGCCAAGTTTGCGAATACGTGCTTCGAACGTAAGCGTCTTCGAGACGCATACCCGGACGCGGCAGCATGGCGATTAGAACCCGATCAAACCCCCACGTGCCGCCGATCGCAGTGAGTGCGTTGAACCACGTTGCCTCATCTGGGGCGTTCAACAGTGGCGACATTTGCTCGATAAAATGTAGCGACACTTTCGTTCTCTCAATCGCAGCAGCCCGGCCGCGGGTTTCGTCGGCGCGAACTCGCGACCGGCATCGTGTTGGGCAGCAATTTATCACCGTTTATTACCCCACGGTTCAAAATGCAAGGTAAGTCCCTTCTAATCCGGGCGCCCGGATTCTCACCGCGCAGTCTATAGAAATAAAAAGATCTCCGATCGACAAAAATTTGCCTGAGCCGGCCGCCGGTTGTAAGACCTTGTGCCACGCGGCGCACAGCACCTCACAATTGTTAAATCAAACCTTGTTGAAAACGATTTTCTGACCGATTTAACAATTCGGATGACGAGGTATTTGTACCGACGCGCATGATAGTTTCAAAGATTGACTGCCGGCAATAAAAGCCTTGATGTTTTTACAATAAAAACGGGATGTTTTTCAGACCCAATGTACGAGGTAGTTCAAATCGTTCGATGAATCAATTGTGTGGTCCCAGTAGAAACAGGGCTTGACGAAATGGCGTATCACTTCACACGGTCAGATTGACCGTTAATATTTAATCCGGAATATTTTACCGGAAGCGTTTTATTTGTCGTACTTTGACGACGCAGTGTCCGTATCATCAGATAGGGCGTCTCGCCCCCGTGCGGTGTCTGATCGGCTCCAGTTGTCTCACATGCCCCTTCGGCAAAATGTTGTCATACGAGATTTAAAGGTCTATGCGGTCCGGAAAAATCTGCCGGATGCAGCGTGCAACGCCCAAGATGTAAGGAACTAGAAGGTTTCTTTTGCCTGACAAGACGCCGTCCGTGGAAGCCCTGATCCTGACGCATCACAAATGTTGTTTGACAACATTGCGGGCTGGATGCTACCTTGGCATCAATTCTTCGATACTGTCTTGAGGTGCCATGAAAACTTCTCCCATCCTCGATAGCGAGTTCGCCGCCACCGTTATGGCTGTGCCGCCGCTGGCCCGTCGCGCCGACTACTCGCTCGACGCCGCCGAAAACCGCAAGCTGATTCAGCACATCGAGGCGGGCGGCGTGCGCACCCTGCTGTACGGCGGTAATGCCAACCTGTATCACGTCGCCGTCAGCGAATATCGCGAGCTGCTCGATCTGCTCGCGGAGAGCGCCGGTCCGGATACACGGGTGATCCCGGCCATCGGCCCGGACTACGGCAAGATGCTCGATCAGGCGCGCATCCTCGCGCAGACGTCCTACCGCACGGCCATGGTGCTGCCGCTCGCCGGCTTTACCACGTCCGAGGGCGTGGAAGCCGGCCTGACCCGCATCGTCGACGCAGCGGGCATCCCGCTCACGCTCTACATCAAGAGCGAAAACTATGTGGACGTCGACACGCTGGCCCGTCTGGTGGCGCGCGGCACACTCATTGCCGTGAAATACGCTATCGTGCGCGACAACCCTGCCGATGACGACTATCTGCGCCGCCTGCTGCAAAGCGTGCCGGCTGCGAAGGTGGTGTCCGGCATGGGTGAGCGTCCGGCGCTGGTGCATGTGCGCGATTTCGGCCTCGCTGCCTGGACGACGGGCTCGGGCTGCATCGCCTCGCACGCGGTGACGGCGTTGTTGCATGCTGTCAAGGCTGGCCGCATGGAAGAGGCGCAGGGCATTTATGACGCTTTCATGCCGCTCGAAACCTTGCGAGACGACATTTCGCTGATCCGTGTGCTGCACGATGCAGTCACGTTCTCGAAGATCGCCGACATGGGTCCGATGCTGCCGCTGCTGAGCTCGAGCCCGCAGGAGGATCATGCGGGTATCGATCAGGCGACCCAGGCGCTGCTGGCGTTCGAACGCCAGTTTGCGCAAGCTTCTGCGGCGCGCTAAAGATCCAAACGGTGCAAAAGCTAAAAGGCTAAAAAGGAATACATGATGCAGATCACCGGAGACATGTTGCTCGGAGCTTCCGCAGTGCGCGGAACTCAGGGCACGCTACGCGCGTTTGACCCGGCGCGTAACACGGAAATCGAACCCGCATTCGGCGCGGGCGGCGCAGCGGATGTCGAGCGCGCCTGCGAACTCGCGGCACAGGCGTTCGACCCTTATCGCCACGCTCCGCTCGAGACGCGGGCCCGTTTTCTCGAAGCGATTGCCGAGAATATCCTCGCACTCGGCGATGCGCTGATCGAGCGCGCACACATTGAATCGGCCTTGCCGAAGGCGCGCCTCGAAGGCGAGCGCGGCCGCACGGTCGGCCAGCTCAAACTGTTCGCATCGCTGGTTCGCGAAGGCCGCTGGCTGACCGCCACGCTCGATTCCGCGCTGCCCGAACGCAAGCCTTTGCCGCGTTCGGATCTGCGTCTGCAGAAGATTCCGGTCGGGCCGGTGGCGGTGTTCGGCGCCAGCAATTTCCCGCTGGCGTTTTCCGTCGCGGGCGGCGATACGGCTTCCGCGTTGGCGGCGGGCTGCCCGGTGGTGGTCAAGGCGCATCCGGCGCATCTCGGCACGTCCGAACTGGTGGGCCGGGCGATCCAGAAGGCAGTCGCCGACAGCGGTCTGCCCGAAGGCGTGTTCTCGCTCGTGGTCGGCGCGGGTAACGAAATCGGCGAGGCACTGGTCAAGCATCCGGCTATCAAGTCGGTGGGCTTTACCGGCTCGCGCCGCGGTGGCCTCGCGCTGGTCGAGATCGCCTCGAAGCGTCGCGAACCGATTCCCGTGTTCGCCGAAATGAGCAGCGTCAATCCGTTCTTCGTGTTCCCAGGTGCATTGGCGAAGCGCGCTGAGGCGCTGGCGAGCGCTTTGATCGACTCGGTCACGCTCGGCGTTGGTCAGTTCTGTACGAATCCGGGTCTCGTGCTGGTGCTCGAGGGCCCGCATACGCGCGGCTTCATCGACGCGGCAGCGAAGGCACTCGCCAGCAAGGGCGAGCAGACGATGCTGACGGCAGGTATCGCCGCGGCCTACCAGGACGGCGTGACACGACGCGCCGCGAACAACGGCGTGCAGAGCGTGGCGCAGGGCGCATCCACGGACGCGACGTGTGCCGCGTTGCCGGTATTGTTCGAGACCAAGGCCGCGCAATTCCTTACCTCAGCGCAGCTTGAAGACGAAATCTTCGGGCCGAGCTCGCTGATCGTCACCTGTGCCGACATCGGCGAAATGCTCAAGGTGGCCGAGCATCTCGAAGGCCAACTGACCGCGACGCTGCAACTCGAAGCGGACGACTATGCGCTGGCCCGCCAACTGTTGCCGACACTCGAGCGCAAGGTGGGCCGGATTCTCGCGAACGGTTTCCCGACGGGCGTCGAAGTGTCGTACGCCATGGTGCACGGTGGCCCGTTCCCGGCCACTTCCGATGGCCGCGCCACGTCGGTGGGCGCAACCGCGGTCGAGCGTTTCCTGCGTCCGGTCTGCTATCAGGATCTGCCGGCCGAGTTGTTGCCCGAAGCGCTGCACGACGGTAACCCGCTCAACCTTTGGCGTTTGCGCGACGGCAAGCTGGTGCAGGGTTAAAACCGCGACCTGACCACGCGCAGGCAATCAGAGGACATGGCATGACCGAGCCGAACCGACGCTACCCCGACCCCGCTGTCCGGATCCTCGATCCACGTTTCAAGGACTTGCGGCTAGCGTCGGCTTCGGTCGAATGTCTGTATCAGGGCGCGCGTTGGTCGGAAGGTCCCGTGTGGTTCGGCGATGGGCGCTATCTGCTGTGGAGCGACATCCCGAACAACCGTATCCTGCGTTGGGATGAGCAAAGCGGCGTGGTGACGCCGTTTCGCCAGCCGTCGAACAATGCCAATGGCCACACGCGCGATCGCGAAGGGCGGCTCGTCAGTTGCGAACATCTGACGCGCCGCGTCACGCGCACCGAATACGACGGTTCGATCACCGTGCTGGCCGACCGTTATCGCGGCAAGCGCTTCAATTCCCCCAATGACGTGATCGTGAAGTCGGACGGCTCGATCTGGTTCAGCGACCCGACCTTCGGTATCGACGGCTTCTACGAGGGCGAGCAGCAGGCGTCGGAGTTGCCGGCCTGCGTGTATCGGGTGGACGGGCAGAGCGGCGAGGTGACGGTCGTGATCGACGACGTGCTCGGACCGAACGGCCTCGCCTTCTCGCCGGACGAATCGGTGCTGTACGTGGTCGAATCGCGCGGCGAGCCGCGCAAGATCCGCGCATTCGACGTCAACGGCAATGCGCTCTCGAACAACCGCGTGCTGATCGACGCGGGTCCCGGCACGCCCGATGGCTTTCGGGTCGATATCCACGGCAATCTCTGGTGCGGCTGGGGCATGGGCACCGACGAACTCGACGGCGTACGCGTCTTCACGCCACAAGGCGAGGCGATCGGCCACATCGCGTTGCCCGAGCGTTGTGCGAACGTCTGCTTCGGCGGCCGGCATCGCAACCGCCTGTTCATGGCGGCAAGCCATGGGCTGTACTCGCTGTATGTGAATACGCAGGGTGTAAAGGGCGGGTGAGGTGCGTGAGGGTGTGTAAAGAGCGGCGAGTAGCGAAGACGCGCGCCTGCGCCGACGCCCGCACTTCCGGTGGTGAACCCGAAACGCACCAACTTGCCTAACAAGTCACGCGAAAAATCCGTTCGACACGCCCGGCGCTTCTGCTCGAGGGTTTCCATCAAGGCTATGTTTAAAAAGGCTTTCGGCGCAATCTGAAGTAATTGGACGCTCGCGCCTTAACCGTGAATTGGCTTGACATCAACAGTACGGCTTCGCTATGTTGCATTGAGAGACGCACACCGCCTGCACCGCGATTCGACCGGCGGACTTCCATACCAAGAAGCGAGGAGACGTAATGACTTTTTCTGGCAGCTTGTCGGTCAGGTTAGCGGGCTTGTGGGTGGCGGTGGGGACGGCTTTCGGTGCGACCTTCGCGGCGCCGGCCTACGCGGATCCGGTCACACTCAATATCGTCGATGTGGCGGGCGATCTTCAGTTGACGCAAAAGGGCTTCGAGGCGTTCAAAGCCAAGTACCCGAATCTCGTGGCGAACATCACCTACACGAACGCGCCCGCGCCGCAGTTGCCGGGCAAGATCAAGGCCATGCAGGCGGCCGGCCGCTCCGATATCGATCTTGTACTGACCGGCACCGACGCGCTTGCGGCCGGTATCCAACAGAACCTATGGATCAAGCTCTTGCCGGATCAGGCAGCCACCTTCCCGGGCGTGCTCGACAAATACGCACCCGGTCCGGGCAAGATGCAGGGCCTGGCGCAAGGCTATGGGCTTGAAGTGGCCTACATGCCGGCCGGACCGCTGCTCGAATACAACCCGGCGAAGGTCAGCGATCCGCCGAAGACCCCCGATCAATTGCTGCAATGGTGCAAGGCGCATCCCAACAAGCTGATCTATGCGCGGCCGGCGAACTCCGGTCCGGGGCGCACTTTCCTGATGGGCCTGCCGTATGTACTGGGTGACAAGGACCCACGCGATCCAATCCACGGCTGGGACAAGACCTGGGCATTCCTCAAGCAACTGAACGACTGCGTGCCGTACTACCCTGGTGGGACGTCGGCGGTGATGAAGGAACTGGGCGAGGGCACCCGCGACATGACGGTCACCGTGACCGGCTGGGATATCAACCCGCGTGCACTTGGCATCGTGCCGGCCGAATTCCGCGTGCAGGGTTTCGACAACATGACGTGGGTCGACGACGCTCACTACATGGTGATCCCGAAGGGTGTGCCGAAAGAGAAACTCGACGTGCTCTACAAGCTGATGAATTTCATGCTGGAACCGGCGCAGCAGGCGCTGACCTATGACGACGGCTATTTCTATCCGGGACCGGCCATCAAGGGTGTCACCGTCGATCAGGCGCCGGCGCATAGTCAGGACGTGTTGAAGAAGTACGGCCGTCCGGAATATACGCAGATGCTGGCTGCGCATCCGCACGTGCTGCCGCTGGATGCCGCGGCGATGGTGGCTGCGTTCCAGAAGTGGGACCGGGATATCGGTGCGCAGAAAACCCAATAGCTGTGAGCGGGTGGCTGGCCGCCCGCCCACAACAGATCTGCATGGGACCAGAGTAAGCGCTTTAGCTGTCGGCCAGAGTTCGCGCTTTAGCGCGTTACTCTGGTCCCATGCAAAGCTCTTACTCTGGTCGACAGGAATCGCCATGAAGCCTCGTTTTGAGCAGTTGCGTCTCGACTCGGTGAGCCGCAGTTTCACGAATGCCGAAGGCCATCCGGTAGCCGCGCTGCAGGGCCTCGATCTGGACATCCAGCGCGGCGAGTTCATCGCGTTACTGGGGCCGTCGGGATGCGGCAAGTCCACGGCGCTCAATTGCATCGCAGGTCTGCAACCGCTCTCGGGCGGCGGCATCTGGCTCGACGACACGCGTATCGACGTCCTGCCGCCCGAAAAACGCGGCTTCGGCATGGTGTTCCAGAACTACGCGCTGTTTCCGCACATGTCCGTGCTCGACAACGTCGGCTTCGGCCTGAAGATGCGCGGCGTCGCGAAGAGCGAAGCGGTGCGCCGCGCGCGCGAGGCGTTGCAGCTCGTGCAACTGGTTGGGCATGAACGCAAGCTGCCAGGACAGTTGTCGGGCGGTCAGCAGCAGCGCGTCGCGATTGCGCGAGCGATCGTGATCGAGCCGCCGCTCGTGCTGATGGATGAGCCCTTGTCGAATCTGGATACGAAGCTGCGCATCGAAATGCGCGCGGAAATTCGCCGCATCCATAGCCAGCTCGAACGCGCGACGATCTACGTCACGCACGATCAGGACGAAGCGCTTTCGATGGCCGATCGCATCGTCGTGATGAAAGAGGGCGTTGTGCAGCAGGTGGCGACGCCGAAGGAAGTCTATGGGCGGCCGAGCAATCTGCACGTCGCACGCTTTATGGGCTATCGCAATGTGATCGAGTTCGCGCTCGAAGGGATGCAAGGCGAAGCGGTTGCGGTGAGCAATAACGGTGTGCGTCTCCTCGGAATGCCGATGCATGGGTTCAACAGCAAACACGTGAGTGTGGCGCTGCGTCCGGAAGATATGGAACGCAGTACGCCCGGTGTGGAGAACACGTTCGACGCAGATGTGCTGACTGTCGAATACGGCGGTCGCGATTCGCTGATTCGCGTGAAGTCGGCGTTCGGCGATTTGTGGGCCCGCGTCGCCGGCGACTTCGTAGAAGGCGAGCGCATCACGCTGCGCGTGCCGCCTGCGCGCACGCTGGTCTATGACGGCGAAGCGCCATGAACACTCCCGCACTCTCGCCACCGCTCGTCGCGCGCGACACCAAGGGCTGGCTGGTTGCGCCCGCGTTGCTCTTTATCGTCGCGCTGTTCATCTATCCATTCGCGTACGGGCTGGTGTTGTCGTTTCAGCCGATGAATGGCGGCGGCGTATGGGCGAACTACGTGGCGTTCTTCACCGATACGTCGATGTGGCCAACCATCCTCGTCACGTTGAAGCTCGCGGTGCCCGCGACGCTGATCAACGTAGGCGTGTCGGTTCCCGTGGCGTTCGCGCTGCGCCGCAGTTCGCCTTACCAGAAGCTCGTCACCACCTTGCTGGTGATTCCGGTCACGCTCGGCACGGTGCTCATTGCCGACGGCATGCTCACGTATTTCGGACCGAACGGCTGGTTTCCTCAGGCCTTGCAAGGGTTGCATCTGTACACCGACGAAGTACGGCTGACCCACAATTATTGGGGTGTCCTGATTTCGTTGATCGTGTCGGGTTTTCCGTTTGCGTTCCTGTTGACGCTGTCGTATGTCACCGGTATCGATCCAACCCTCGCCAGCGCTGCCGCCACGCTCGGCGCGAGCCCGTGGCAGCAGTTCAGACGCATCTATCTGCCGCTGCTGGTGCCTGGCCTGACGATGGCCGCGTGTCTGTCGTTCGTGCAGGCGTTCTCGGTGTTTCCCTCGGCGGTGCTGCTCGGTGCGCCCGCGGGGCCGACCCGGGTGATGTCGATTGCCGCTGCCGAAGCCGCATTCGAAAGCTATGACTACTCGCTCGCCTCGTGCATTGCGATGGTGATGGGCTTCGTGCAACTGCTGGTGGTGGCCGGCATGCTGGGTGCGCGCCGCTTCTTCTATAGCGGACCAGTGACGGGAGGGAAGGGCTGATGACAACCGATCATCACGCCACGCATCCGTGGCCACCCTCCGCGTCGCAAGAGGCGCCAAGCGGTGATGGCGAGGGCAATAGCACGGGCAGCAGCGGCCGCAACCAGGGCGCTCAACCGGGTAAAGCGGTCAAGCAGCACACTCCGCTTCCCGAGCGCGTCTGGAAAGTATTGGTGTGGGGCGCGACGGTGTTTTTCCTCATCAACGTCCTGCTGCTGATCGCGACGGTAGCGGTCAATTCGGTCGCAACACGCTGGTTCGGCACGCTGTTGCCGCAAGGCTTCACGCTGCACTGGTATGCGCAGGCATGGAGCGACTTCCAGTTGGCGAGCGTGCTGTGGGTCACGGTTGAAGTCGTCGGTGCGGTGGTGATCCTATCGGTGCTGCTTGGCGTGCCGGCCGCTTATGCGCTCGCTCGGGTGCAGTTTCCTGGCAAGCGTTTCGTGGTGCTGGTGTTTCTGCTGCCGCTGATGGTGCCGCCGGTCACCTACGGCATTCCGATGGCCACCGTGATGTACAAGATAGGACTCGCGGGCACGCTGCCCGGCGTGATCTTCGCGAACCTCGTGCCCGCGCTGCCATTCGTGATTCTGGTGATGACGCCGTTCATCGAACAGATCGATCCGAATCTCGAAGCCGCCGCACGCATCTTCGGCGCCAACACGTTTCGCTATTTCCGTTATGTGCTGCTGCCGCTGCTGGTGCCCGGCATGCTTGCCGCAGGTTTGCTGGTGCTGGTGCGTACGATCGGCATGTTCGAACTGACCTTCTTTACGGCCGGTCCGGGCACGCAAACGCTAGTCGTCGCGCTGTACTACGCGGTGTTTTCAACCGGCGTGCGCGCGCCGCAATCCATCGACGCAATGGCGATGATTTATATGGCGATCACGCTGGTATGGGTGTTGATCGCGCTGCAATTCGTGAGCCCGACGCAGATCGTCTCACGTGTGAAGGAACAGAAGCGTTGACCTGAAAGAGCGGGCGCGCGAGGCAGCGCGGCGGTTCGATCAACAACTGTCAGCGTGTTTGATTAACGAGTTTTGTAGCCAAGATATTTGCTGGAGAAACTGCTGTGACCAAGAGAAAGACCCCTGAAGAATTGCGTAGCCACCGCTGGTATGGCGTGAATGACCTGCGTTCGTTCGGCCACCGTTCGCGCACGGCGCAGATGGGCTATAGCCGCGAAGAGTACGCAGGCAAGCCGGTGATCGCGATCCTGAACACGTGGAGCGAGATGAACCCGTGCCACACGCATTTCAAGCAGCGTGTGGAAGAAGTCAAACGCGGCATCTGGCAGGCGGGCGGCTTTCCGATCGAGCTGCCGGTGCAGACGCTCTCCGAGCCGTTCCAGAAGCCCACCACGATGCTCTACCGCAACTTCCTTGCGATGGAAGCCGAGGAAACGCTGCGCTCGTACCCGGCTGACGGCGTGGTGCTGATGGGCGGCTGCGACAAGACCACGCCCGCGCTGCTGATGGGCGCGATCTCGATGGACCTGCCCACGATTTTCCTGCCGGCCGGCCCGATGCTGAGCGGTAACTGGAACGGCGCGACACTGGGCTCGGGTTCGGACACCTGGAAGTACTGGGCTGACCTGCGCGCGGGCAAGATCACCGAGCAGGACTGGCAGGGCGTGGAAGGCGGCATTGCGCGCTCGCCGGGCCACTGCATGACGATGGGCACGGCGTCCACCATGACGAGCGCCGCGGAAGCGCTGGGCTTCACGCTGCCGGGCTTCGCATCGATTCCTGCGCCCGATTCGCGCCATGCGCAGATGTCGGCGAAAACCGGCATGCGCATTGTCGAGATGGTGTGGGAAGACCTGAAGCCCTCGGACATCCTCACGGCCGGCTCGATCGACAACGCGGTGACCACCTGTCTCGCGCTCTCGGGTTCGACCAACGCGATCGTCCACATGATTGCGCTGGCACGCCGCGCAGGTATTGATCTGACCTTGAACCGCTACGACGACATCTCGCGTCATACGCCGGTGCTGGCGAACATCCGTCCGACCGGTTCGTACCTGATGGAAGATTTCTACTATGCGGGCGGCCTGCAGGCGATGCTGGCCGAACTGGGCGAGCTGATCGACCGCTCGCAGAAGACGGTGAATGGCCGCACGATCGGCGAGAACCTCGAAGGCGCGAAGATCTTCAACGACGACGTGATCCGCCGTCGCGCAGCCCCGCTGTTGCCGAACAACGGCCTCGCCGTCCTGCGCGGCAATATCGCGCCTGACGGTGCGGTGATCAAGCCGGGCGCAGCGGACCCGAAGCTGCACGTGCATACGGGCCGTGCGGTGGTGTTCAAGGACTACAACGACATGGCCGCGCGCATCGACGACGACGCGCTCGATATCGACGAGACCTGCGTGATCGTGCTGCAGCATGCGGGTCCGGTGGGCGCGCCGGGCATGCCGGAGTGGGGCCAGTTGCCGATTCCGAAGAAGCTGCTGCAAAAGGGCGTACGCGACATGCTGCGCATCTCGGACGCGCGCATGAGCGGCACGAGCTATGGCGCGTGCGTGTTGCACGTGGCGCCGGAGTCGTTCATTGGCGGTCCGTTCGCGCTGGTGCAGGACGGCGACATGATCGAACTCGACGTACCGCAGCGCAAGCTGAACGTGCTGGTGTCGGACGAGGAACTGGCGCGCCGCAAGGCGGCATGGGTCGAACCGGCGCCGCGTTTCACGCGTGGTTACGGCGCGATGCATCAGGTGCATGTGATGCAGGCCAACAACGGCTGCGACTTCGACTTCCTGCAGCGTGAAGGGGCGGGCGGCGCGGCGAGCTGCGGCGCTAGCGCGGTCGAGCCCGAGATTCACTGAACCAACTAACGATGCGGCTGCTCGAAACCACGCGCTTCGAACAGCCGCAATAGTGTCGAGGACGATTCGACCGAACAGATTGTAGTAGTCAGGCCGCGCGCAGGAGACCAGGCGGCGATACATGCGATAAGGACTACATATCGTGCCGACGGGCGTGTCGGTGGATATGCGACGACGAGAGCGATAACTGGGTGCCCGATGGCGGCCAGGCAATTTCGTGCGGCATAACGTGCCGCCATAACTCCAATGAAAACAAAGGACGATCAGATGAAAAAGCGTTACCACAAAGAAGCCAAGCTAGCCGTCGCCGGCATGGCGGCCATGCTCGCTACCGGCGGAGCCTTCGCGCAGAGCAGCGTGACCCTCTACGGGGTGATTGATACGGGCATCGGGTATCTGAGCAGCCAGGCGCCCTCGACGGGAGCAACCAAGGGCGGCCATTCGGTGTTCAAGATGATCGAAGGGGTCTGGGGCGGCGAGCGCTTCGGCCTCAAGGGTAGCGAAGATCTCGGCGGCGGCACGAAGGCGATCTTCCAGCTTGAACAAGGTTTCAACGCCGACACCGGCGCAGAGAGCAAGGCCGGTCTGATGTTTAGCCGCGCTTCGTGGGTAGGCATTAGCAACGACAGGTACGGTGCGTTCACGTTAGGGCGCCAGTACACGCCGTACTACAACATGCTCGCGCAGTACGGCCCGACCCCGTGGCTGACCGGCGCTTACGGCGCGCACCCGGGCGACCTCGACGCACTCGATACGGATTTCCGCGTCAACAACTCGCTCATGTACACGTCGCCGTCGTTTGGTGGCCTGAAGCTGAGCGGTATGTACGCACTCGGTGGCGTGCCGGGCAGCACCAACGCCGGCGCGACGTGGAGCGTGGGCGCGCAATATCTGTTCGGCGCGGCGGGTGTCGGCGTCGGCTTCGCGCGCTTTAACAATGCGACGGAAGGCGGCGGCGCGTGGAGCTCCAGCTCCACAGCTTATTCGGGCACCGGCGAGCAGGGCGAGTCGAGCATCACGAACGGCTATCAGAATGCGGCCGCGCAACAGCGCTTTGCCGTAACTGGCGGCTACCAGTTCAGCCCGCAATGGGATGTTTCGGCGTCGTATTCGAACGTCCAGTACATCGCCGGTCCGAATTCGGGTTTCTCGACGACTGCGATCTTCAACACCGGCGGCGCAGTGCTCCACTACCGCCCGGTCACGTCGTGGGACCTTGCTGCAGGCTATAGCTACACGCGCGCAACGCAAGCGAATGGTGTCGAGGATGCCGCGAGCTATCAGCAGATCAACCTGACTGAACTCTACAACGTGTCCAAGCGCACCCGTATCTACGTGCTGGAAGCGTTCCAGCGCGCCAACGGCCAGACGATCAACGGCGGCAAGGTTGTCACCGCAACGGCAGCGATCGGCGAGCAATCCGCTGCGTCGAGCCGCAGCCAGTTCGCAGCAACGATCGGTATCAATCACACGTTCTGATGCAGTAGCAGGTTGAGGGTGGCGGCGTCATTCGACGCCGCCACTATTCGACGGAATTACTGGGCCCTGCGCGGCCCACCTGGCCATCTCTTCGGCATTCCACGCCCCCACGATTGCGCGCCAAAAGTCCAGAGACGGTTCTGAATGCGGCACTGGCGCGGCCCAATGTGTAAGACATCATCGGGGATAAATTTCAATGTTATCAAGCAAATGTCGGACGCTTCTCAGCACCGCCATAGCCCGTGCTGGCTTGGCCGAAAAGGATGAAACCAGAGTTTTCGCGATGTCGCGACCTGTTCAGCGTACGGGTATGTCCTAGGCCGCAACCGGGTGAGATATTTATACAATCACATCTTGTCTTACAACATGGCGGCTTGTGCTAAGTTGTAAATCGGGAGGGGGTTGGCCGCACCGACTGTGCACATTCGAGGGTGAAGCAGGCATTGCGCGCTAGCCACCGGCTGCACCACAGAGATTCAGCATCAGGGATCCGGGGCAGGTTCGAATCGCCGCAAACAGTCGCTTGATGATTTAATTTTGAGGAGATCACACGATGAAAAAAAATTTCGCCCTGACCGGTGTGTCGATGATGGTAGCCGCCTCGGTTCTCGCGTTCAGCGCAGGTGCAGCGCAGGCGCACACCTTCCGTGTCGCCGACGTGCATAGCGACACCTTCCCGACCGTCATGGCACTGAAGTATATGGGCGACGAACTGTCCAAGGAGACCAACGGCGCGGATACCGTGAAGGTCTTCAGCAACAGCGCCCTCGGTTCGGAAAACGACACGATCGACCAGGTCCGGATCGGCGCAATCGACATGGTGCGCGCCAACGCCGCAGCATTCAACGACATCGTGCCCGAATCGATGATTCCGTCGCTGCCGTTCCTGTTCCGCGACGTCGATCAATTCCGCAAGGTCATGTACGGCCCGGAAGGCCAGAAGATTCTCAACGCCTTTGCGGCCAAGGGCATGATTGCGCTGACCTTCTACGAGAGCGGCGCGCGTTCGATTTACGCCAAGAAGGCGATCATTCGCCGGCCGATATGAAGGGCCTCAAGGTGCGCGTGCAACCGTCCGACCTGATGGTTGACGAAATCAAGGCCATGGGCGGCACGCCGACGCCGATGCCTTTCGCGGAAGTCTATACGGGGTTGAAGACGGGCCTCGTCGACGCGGCCGAGAACAACATGCCGTCGTACGTCGAAACCAAGCATTACGAAGTGGCGACGCAGTTCTCCGAAACCGAGCATTCGATGACGCCGGAAGTGCTGGTGTTCTCCAAGAAGGTGTGGGACACGCTGACGCCGCAGGAGCAGACGGCCATCCGCAAGGCTGCGGCCGACTCGGTGCCTTACTACGTCAAATTGTGGACCGCCAAGGAGGCCGAGGGCGTCCAGACCGTGACCAAAGCGGGCGTGACGATCACACCCGCTGCGCAGATCGATCGTGCGGCTTTCGTGAAGGCCATGCAGCCGGTCTGGGCGAAGTATGAAAAGACCCCTGAGATGAAGCAGATCGTCACCGAGATTCAGGCGATCCAGTAAGCCATTCCCATCGCTAGTCTGGCCGGAAATCCTTGTGGAGCAATCGCAGGGTTTTCCGGCGTTCGTCGTTTGGGTTGGGTTCGGTCGCGAGTCCAACCTGGTTGTACCGGCAGGTTCGTGTGGGGAGTCACGGCTTCGCTGTTCTGTACGAGGAAGAAATAGATGAACTTCGTGAAATGCTCGCTCCGGGTTCTGGCGCGTGTGGCGACAGTGGTGGCATCGATTTGCCTTGCTGTGCTGGTGGTGCTGGTGATGTATAGCGTGGTGATGCGCTATATCTTCAACGACGCCCCCGACTATGTCGAACCGGTCGGACTGCTGATGGTATTGGTCATCGCGTTCTTCGGCGCGGCGCTGAAAGTGCGCGATGGCGGGCATATCGGCCTCGATTCGCTGGTCAAAAAACTGCCGCCCAAAGGTCAGGTTGCGATGGCGGTGTTTCAGCAGCTTTGCGTGATCGCTTTTTCGGTCGCCGTCTGCTTCGGCGCGAGCAATATGGCGATGACCACGTTCGATGACCAGATCCCCATCCTGGGCTTGCCGGAAGCCGTCCGTTACGCGATTCCATTCCTGGCCAGCGCCTGCACCATTCTCTTTTCAATCGAGCATCTATTGGACCTCTTCGCGCAGAAGCGGGCGTGATCAATCATGGAACTTGCGATTCTAACTGTCAGTTTTCTTGTCTTCCTCGTACTCGGGGTGCCCGTTTCCTTTGCACTGGGACTGTCCTGCATCCTGACCTACCTGCATGAAGGTTTGCCGGCGGCAACGGCCATCCAGTCGATGGTATCGGGCATCAACGCCTTTTCGTTCCTCGCGGTGCCGTTCTTTATCCTGTCGGGCGAACTGATGTTGCACGGCGGTATCGCCGACCGCATTCTGCGCTTTGCCCAGGCCACGGTCGGTCATTTCCGCGGCGGCCTCGGCATGGCCAACGTCGTTGCGTGTACGTTGTTCGGTGGAGTGTCCGGATCGCCGACTGCCGATACCTCGGCGATGGGCGGCGTGGTCATTCCGCTGATGAAGCGCGAAGGGTATAGCGCGGCCTATGCGGTCAACGTGACGACCCATGCCTCGCTGGCCGGCGCGCTGATGCCGACGTCCACCAACATGATCATCTATGCGCTTGCAGCGCAGGGCATCACGGGGATCGTGGCGGGGCAGTCGGTGAGCGGCGTGTCGATCGGCGATCTGCTGTTCTCAGGACTGGTGCCGGTGCTGTGGGTGATGGGCTTCGTTCTGCTCGCCGCTTACTGGCAGGCAGTGCGCTACAAGTTCCCGCGCCGCGCTGACGGTTCGACTGAACTGCCGAAGTTCCCCGGCTGGTTCACGGTGGCAAGGACCTTCGTGGGCGCGTTGCCGGGCCTGATGGTGATCCTGATTATCCTGACCTGCGTGGCCAAGGGAATTGCGACGGCGACCGAAGCCGCGGCCATTGCCGTGGCGTACTCGCTGGTGCTGACCTTCGTCGTGTATCGCACGATGACGCTGAAGAAGCTCGGCATGGCGCTAGCGCGCGCTACCCGGACCACCGGTGTGGTGCTGCTGCTGATCGGCGTGTCGAACATGCTGCGTTTCCAGATGGCCTATCTGGAAATTCCGGACGCGATTCAACACCTGCTCGAACACGCGACGACTATCCCCTGGCTGATGCTGCTGTACATCAACATCCTCCAGGTTTTCCTCGGCACGTTCGTCGATATGGCGGCGCACATCCTGATCACGACGCCGCTGTTCTTGCCCATGGCGATGCACTACGGCGTCGGCCCGGTGCAGTTCGGCATCATGATTCTGCTGAATTGTTCGCTGGGGCTGGTGCACCCGCCGATCGGTTCGGTGCAATTCATCGGTTGCGCTATCGGTGAGGTTTCGATCGGGGAAACCACGAAGATTGCCTGGCCGTACTATCTGGCGATTTTCAGCGCGATCAATATCGTCACTTACGTACCGATGTTTTCGACCTGGTTGCCTAGCCTGATCAACGGCCATCCGGTTTATTGATCTGATTCAGAAGTTCGTAGTTGCATGAGGACACAGAACCCGCCTGGCCGGGTTCTGTCGCAGGGCGGCACAAGATCGCCAGAGACATCGCCAAGAAAGCGGCCAAAGACATCGCGGGGACAGCATGCTCAATAACATCAAGATACGCACGGGCTTGACGCTGATCGTTTGCATTTTCGTCGCGTTTCTCATGACGGTGATCGGGGTCGGCTACGGCGCGCTCAAACAGTCGATAGACGGCTTCCAGGACGCGCAGCGTAGTTCGGCTGCCCTAGCCTCGCTTAATGCAAGTTCCGAGAAGTTGCTGAAGGCGCGGCTCGCGCTAGGCAGCTTCGAGATCCTGTTTCATGTCGGCAAACCTACGGACGGTTTGCTCGCGAGCGCCGAACAGATGCTGCGTGAGTCGAATGCGGACTTCCAGGTTTATGCCAACGGGCCGTTCGCGAGCGATGAGGAGCGTCAGCTTGCGCAGACGGTTGGCGAGGCCCGCGCGGCGCTCGTCAATCAGGCGATCGAGCCGGAATACAAGGCACTCGTCGACGACGACTTCAACACCTTCCGGACGATTCAGGGCGATATCGCGGATCGCAGCTACCAGGTCTACGCCAAGGCGATCGACGCGCTCGAACGCTTGCAATCGGACACGCAACGCCGCGGCGCCGAGGCGATGACGCATCGTTTCAGGGTCTCTGTTCTACTGTTCGCGGGCATCGGTACCGCCGCGATCCTGATTTCGCTGTTCGCGCGGGCGATGCTGACCGCGGCGTTGGTCAAACCTGTTGACCGGGCCATTGTGCATTTTGGACGTATTGCAGCGGGTGATCTGACCGGCGCGATCGCCGACGGCTCGCGTAACGAAATGGGCCAATTGCTTGGCGCGTTGAAGCAGATGCGTGGTGAGCTTGCCGATACGGTGTCGAAGGTGCGCGGCAGCGCCAGCGTGATCGCGCACGGCGTCAAGGAAATCGCCGAGGGCAATCTCGATCTGTCCGGCCGCACCGAGCAGCAGGCTTCCTCGCTGGAGCGGACGGCCGCGACGATCGAAGAGCTATCGTCAACGGTCAAGCAGAACGCCGATCACGCCAAGGAAGCGAATCGGCTCGCGCATGGCGCACTGGAGACGGTCACGCGCGGCGGCGCTGTCGTCAAGCGTGTGATCGAGACGATGGACGACATCACCATGTCGTCCCGCAAGGTGACCGAGATCATCGGCATGATCGAAGGCATCGCCTTCCAGACCAACATTCTCTCGCTGAATGCGGCTGTCGAAGCGGCCCGTGCCGGGGAGCAGGGACGAGGGTTTGCGGTCGTGGCGTCGGAAGTGCGCAGCCTCGCGCAGCGCTCTGCAACGGCGGCCAAGGAGATCAAGGATTTGCTGAGTGCATCGGCCGCGCAGGTCGAGCAAGGCGCGACGCTGGTAGCGGAGGCGGGCGGTACGATGAATGAGGCGATGCGGGCGGTGGAGCGGGTGACAGGCATCATGGTCGAGCTTGAGGCGGCGGCGCATGAGCAGCGCTCGGGCATCGAGCAGGTCAATCAGGCCATCAGCCAGATCGACGACGTCACGCAGAATAATGTGGCGCTTGTCGAGGAAGCGGCTGCCGCCGCGAAGTCGCTGGAAGAGCAGGCGTCGGCGTTGCGGGATGCTGTTGCTGTGTTTCGGCTTGAGGAGGAGGCTCCGTCAACATCAATCGCGGAGCCTTATCACCCGCGCGTTAGCGCTTCTGATTCCTATGCTCTACCGGCGTGAAATCAAAGCTGGCGAAGCTGCCGCCTTGATACTTTTGGGCGATGGCATCGAGCGGATTGGTTTGGGCGAGAATCTCCGCGGCGTAGTCTTCGGCGTTCTGACTCGGCTGATAACCAAGCCGTGCGGCGCCGGAATTATCCCAGTAGCTACGCGTGTTGTTGGACACGCCCCACACTACCTGATAGCCGAGATCAGGCACGTTGACCGATAGATCGATCAACTGCAGCAGATCTTCGAAACCGAGCCATGTGCTGAGGTGGCGGAATTCGGTCGGCTTTTCGATGCAACTGCCGATGCGAATGCTCACGGTTTCAATGCCGTGCTTGTCCCAGTACAGCCGGCCAATCGCCTCACCCCAAACCTTGCTCAGACCGTAAAAACCATCCGGACGGAAATCGCAATCGAGGCTCAGCTTCTCTTCGACAGGATGCATGCCAATTGAATGGTTGGAACTCGCAAAGATGACGCGGCCGACGCCGTGGCGGCGCGCGCCTTCATACACTTCGACGAGTCCGCGCAGGTTGTTCTCGATGATTTCGGGCAACGGCCGCTCGACGCTGGTGCCCGCCATATGGATCAGCACGTCCACACCTTCCAGCAACCGGTCGACCACGGCCGGGTCGCGCAGATCACCGTGCATGACATCTTCGCCGTCGACGATCGGCTCCAGTGGGCGGGAGCCCGCTGCCGAACGCAAGTTGGCGCCGCGCTCGAGCAGGGCTTTGCGCAACACGCGGCCAAGCTGGCCTCCTGCGCCGCTCAATGCAATTTTTTTCACGGGTCTCATCCTTATCCAGAGGTTTTAGCAAAGCAGAGGCTGCCTTTGAGGCGCCCGGTGCTTCGGGGGAGGCGCTCGCCATCTGCCTGAACTTCGACGGTATGGCGCGCGCGAATGCGGCTTGCCGGCCACCCACCAAAGGTGTGGGCGCAGCTTCATCGATTGTGTCGGGCAATCATGTCGATTCGTCGGAAAGTTGTCAAGCAAATGAAGATTGGGCTAGGAGTTTCCCTGGCATGAGCCGGCTCGATTACGGACTACTCATACGTTTCAAATGTTGATCCACGCCCCAAATGTCTTGATGCGCAGCGCCCTGATGGGAAACCTTCGCTGTTCGCATCGACCGTCTGCGTGCTTGCACAGCACCCCTACGACTTGCGCCATGGATTGACATCTCTTGCGTTGTATAACAACAATGTTTAAGACCCTTGGCACGGGTGGCCTGCCTGAAGTTCGAGCAGCGGCCGCCCGTATAGCGGTCTCACGGCCGACCCCAGCCGGGTCAGGACAACGGTCAAAAACCGGTCAGAGAACCGAAAGATATCAGGAGGCAATCGTGGCAACGCGTAACAGAAACGTCAGCGAACGTACGAGGCAGGTCAGTGGTCATGACGGCGAACCGGGTTCACCTGGGCGCCGCGCATTTATGGTCTTTGCGGGCGCATCCGCCGGGGCAACACTCCTCGGCACGCTGCCGGGCTGTGGCGGCAGCGTGGACGCCGCCCCAGGAGCCCTCGATCCGATCTGGGGGACGGTTGGCCTCGCCACGCAGATCATTAACTCGTTGCAGGGCATCACGCAGTCCATGTTCCCGAGCGTGGACTTCACCGTGACCAGTTACGGGGCCCAGCAATGTTCGGTTGTGGCCGCAACCAATCCCTACACGGGCACAACTTCTCCAACGAGTCCAGGCGCCAACCTGACGAATGCCGCTGGCGCGTTCGATTCGCGGCCTGCGTTTCTCGCTGCCATCCAGGCATGCAACGCGGCGGGGGGCGGCCGCGTCGTGGTGCCGTCGGGCAACTGGTATTGCGCAGGGCCCATCGTGCTCCTGAGCAACGTCAATTTTCACTTGAGCAGCAACTGCACGATCTACTTCAGTCCTAATCCGGCGGACTATGCCAAGGACGGTCCGGTCAACTGCGGAGCGAACGGCAATCTGTTTTACAGCCGCTGGCAGGCAAACGATTGCCTGAATTTCGGTGCACCGGTATATGCCCGCAACCAGACCAAGATCGCGATCACCGGTGAAGACACCACCTCGATCCTGAACGGGCAGGCCATGACGCCGTTCGCCGGCAGCGGCAACACGGCGACCTGCTGGTGGACCTACAAGGGCTCGAAAGGCGAGTACGGCTGTGCGGGTTCGACGACGCCGTCGCAGGCCTACACGAATCCGAACAACGTCGACCTGAAGACCATCGCGCCCAATATCTCCGATGCGCTGTATGCGCTCTTGACGAGCCCGACGACCCCTTGGCAACAGGATCAGAACTACTTGCCGGCGTTGTCCGAAGCAGGGGTGCCGGTTGCCCAGCGGATCTTCGGTCTGGGGCATTATTTGCGCCCGTGCATGGTGGAATTCATCGGCTGCACTAACGTGTTGATGGAGGACTACCACACCCAAAACACACCGTTCTGGCAGCATCACCCCACCGATTGCACGAACCTCGTGATTCGCGGCGTGTTCGCCGACAGCATCGGGCCGAACAACGACGGCTTCGACCCCGACGCGTGCAGCAACGTACTGTGCGACACAGTCACGTTCAACACAGGGGACGACTGCATTGCAATCAAATCGGGCAAGGCGCTCGATACGGAATACGGTCCCTCGCAGAACATTGTCGTGCAGAACTGCACGATGAATAGCGGCCACGGCGGCATCACGCTCGGCAGCGAAATGAGCGGCGGTGTGCAGAACGTCTACGCGCGCAATCTGCAGATGCTGAACCTGAACTGGGCGACCAATCCGCTCAACATCGCGATTCGCATCAAGACGAATATGAACCGCGGCGGCTTCGTGAAGAACTTCTACGTCGATACGGTCACGCTGCCCAATGGCGTCACGCTCACCGGCGGGGGCTATGGCAGTTCGTTGCTCGCCGGCAGTCCGATCAACAGCACGGTGCTGCTGGGCGTGGCTACGTCGACGGCCGGTAATCCGTCCGCGTCGCAAGGCGGCCTGATCACCTTCGATTGCGACTATGATCCGGCCGGCGACGCGGTGCGGGAAAGTCCGCCGGTCGTGCAGAACGTGAATATTTCGAATGTGACGGTGAGCGACGTGACACTAGGCAGCGCGACGGGCTCGTGCTTTCAGGCCATTGTTGCGCAGGGGCCGGTTGGCTTCGACTACAACGGACCCGCACCGACGCCGGCGATTCCGCCGATCTCCGGAGTCACGATCTCGAACTGCAATCTCGGCACGCCGGTCAACAACGGCACAGCAACCGCCACCACGCCGGGGCCGATTTACACGTACAACGTCAACGGCATCACGCTGAAAAATGTCATCATTGGCCGCACGACTTACAACACGACCCTTGTCGACAGTCGCTAGTCAGATAGCGAGACGCACACAAGGTTGACGTCACGGGGACGGGACAGGCATGCGGCGCAGGGTGGGTGCGCCGTAGCGCCGGTTTCGTCCCCGACTCTATGAAGGAGCAGCAGATGGGTAGGGATGGAGCGATGCGTATCGGCGTCGAACGGGGCGCGCGCAACCAGTGCGCCAGGTTGGCAGGCCCGACGGAGGCGAAGCGATGAGCGCGGTATCGAGCATTCGCGCGGAGCGGGTGGAAGCGGCGGGTGCATTGCCTGCGACGGTTGGCGAAAGCCCGGTCTGGCACGCGGTGGAAGGCGCCTTTTATTGGGTCGATATTGTGGCGCGGAAGATCATCCGTCTGCATCTCGAGTCTGGCGTGCGGGCCGAATGGATCCTGCCGGAACGCGTGGCATGTCTCGCCCTCGGACGAGAAGGCGGCCTCCTGGCCGGCCTTGAAACGGGGTTGTTTTCCGTCACGCTGCCTGATAGAGGAGCGGGCGCCGGCACGGAGCCGCTTCAGGCGCAGGTACGCAAGCTGGCAGCGCCCGTGTTCCCGTTGCCGGACATGCGCTTTAACGACGGCCGTTGCGATCGCCAAGGGCGTTTCTGGGCAGGCACGATGGTGCAGGACAATCCCACGGCGCGACCAGCCGGTGAGTTGTTCCGCTTCGATACGGCGGGAACGCTGTCGGCGCCGATCATCGACGGACTGATCGTGCAGAACGGGCTCGCATGGTCGCCTGACGGCGCCACCATGTACCTCTCCGACTCGCATACGTCGCGACGCCTTATCTGGGCATTCGACTTCGACGGTCAAACCGGCGAGCCGCACAACCGGCGCCTCTTTGCCGATCTGCATCACTACGTGGGCCGCCCCGATGGCGCTGCAATGGACGCTGACGGCTGTTACTGGATCTGCGCCAACGACGCGGGCCGGGTGCTGCGTTTTACGCCGCAGGGCAAGCTGGACCGGCAAATCGAATTGCCGGCCATGAAGCCTTCGATGTGCGCATTCGGCGGCCGCGAGTTCGACACGCTGTTCATCACGACGATCCGCCCGGATGCGGGCGCGAATGAAAGCGATGGGCATGTGTTTGTGGTTCGGCCCGGGGTGACGGGGTGCGCAGAGACCGCATACGGTGGGGTGCTCTGAGAAAAGCGGACTCAGCGCCGGCTCGAACGCCGGGGCTTTTCCAGGCTTTCCAGCAACTCGTTGTGTTCTTTGCGCAGCAGTTCGACGAACTCGAGCGTCAGGCGATCGCGCGGCTGATGCGGTGGAAACAACAGATACGTGGGGAACATCACCGAGGGCTTAAACGGTCGGATTTCGATGTCGGGACCCGCAAAGTCATGCGCGACGACGGGGTGCGCTAACGTCACGCCCATCCCGCAACGCACCATCTCGCAGCAGATCGCCGAATATTGCGCTTCGATGGCGAGCACCCGCTCGACCCCCGCGCGTTCGAAGGCCTCGTCCATTAGCGCCCGTGTGCCGTCGCCATGACACAGGGAGATGAACGGCTCGCCCTGGAAGTCCTCGGGCTTCAGCACGCGCTTTTTCGCGAGCCGGTGAGCGGCCGGCATGACGCATACGGCGGCGACCTGCGACAGTAGTTCCACTTCACAGGTGGACGCTTCACTCCTGTAAACCGCCACGCCCAGATCGCAGAACTGCGAGGAGGTCCAGTGATTGACCGTCCCCGAGGTATTCACGTGAAGCGAAATGGTGACCTCCGGGCGCAACGCCTGGAAGCGTTTGATCGCGTGCGGCACCAGCGTCAAACCGGCTGAGGGCATTGCTGCAATGCGCAAGCGCCCGCTACCCAGGTTCTTGATCTGGGCCGCGGCGTTGGTGAGCCCCTGGAGGCCGACATAGGCGCGTTCGACCTCGCGAAAGAAGGCGTTGCCTTCGCTGGTGGGGATCAGTCTGACGCCGCTGCGCTGGAATAGCAGCAGTCCGGTTTCGCGTTCGAGTTGCGTGATCAGCCGGCTGATGTTCGGTTGCGAGGTGAACAACTCCTTGGCCGCCGCCGTCATCGATCCGGCCAGCATGACCGCTCGAAACGCCTCAATGTGCTTCAGATTCATCGAACGCAACCTATATCAGATCGGTATGGATTGTTATTTTATTCGTATTGGACGTTATGCACTTTGCTCGACAGAATTAATTCCACTACACCTATCCCCGCAAGTGCCGGCAGCGCAATTGACTGCTGTGCATGGGACCGGAGTAAGCGCTGAAGCGCTAACTCCGGCTCGACAGGAGAACCGCAGATGAGACACCCGCCGCGAAGCCTTCGTCCGTCGTCGTTCCGTTTCTCATGGCGTCCGTTGCTGGCCGTGCTCGCGGGTGCTGGCGCATTGTGCGGACCGCTGCTGGCGCAGGCCGAAGCGACGCTGTACGTGGCCAATGTCGGCGGTTCGAACGAGCAGATGTACCGGCAGACGATCATCCCGGCGTTCGAGAAGGCGCACAACGTCAAGATTGTCTACGTAGCGGGCAATTCGAGCGATACGCTGGCCAAGCTGCAGGCGCAGAAGGGCCATGAGCAGATCAACGTCGCGGTCATGGACGATGGTCCGATGTACCAGGCCATGCAGATGGGTTTGTGTTCGAAAGTCGCGGATGCCCCGATCATGAACGATCTGTATCCGCTCGCGCGGCTCGGTCCGGGTGCGGTCGGCGTCGGCATGGTTGCGACGGGGATCGGCTACAACGAAGAAGCGTTCAAGAAGATGGGCCTGCCGGCGCCCGATTCATGGAACGTGCTGACCGACACGCGCCTGAAGGGCAAGCTCGGTGTGCCACCCATCACCAACACGTATGGCCTGCACGCGCTCGTGATGCTCGCGCGAATGAACGGCGGCGGCGAAAAGAACATCGATCCGGGCTTCACCGCAATGACGAAGCAGCTCGCGCCGAACGTCCTGTCGTGGGCCCCGACGCCGGGCGAGATGGACGGCCTGATGCAGAACGGCGACGTGATCATCGCACCGTATGGCAGCGGCCGTGCAGTGGCGCTGCAGAACACGGGCTTCCCGTTGAAGTTCCTCTATCCGAAAGAAGGCGGCATCGCCCTGCAAGTCGCGGCGTGCCCCGTCGTAGAGAACGCGCAGCCCGAACTGTCGCAGCAGTTCATCCAGTATCTGTTGAGCCCGCAAGTGCAGGCCGTCCGGGCCCAGGCAATGGGGCTCGGCCCGGTCAACAAGACGGTCAAGCTGGCGCCCGATGTCGCGGCGCGCGTACCGTACGGACCGGACCAGGTCGCCAAGCTGATCGCCGTCGACTGGACGACAATCAATCAGCATCGCGCCGAGTGGACCGAACGCTGGAATCGCAGCGTAGAGCGCTGAATTCGACAAATCCATCAGGGACGCACATGACTTTCCTGACGCTCAAAGGCATTTCGAAGCGCTACGGCGACTTCGCCGCGATCGAGCAGATCGACCTTGACGTGGAGCGGGGAGAATTCCTGTCGCTGCTCGGGCCGTCCGGCTGCGGCAAGACCACGACCTTGCAGATGGTGGCGGGATTCGTCACGCCGAGCACCGGCACGATCATGCTCGACGGGCGCGACATCACGCATGAGCGCCCCGAAAAGCGCGGCATGGGCGTGGTGTTCCAGAGTTATGCGCTGTTCCCGCATATGACCGTCGACGGCAATGTCGGTTTCGGTCTTGAGATGCGCAACATGAAGCGGGCGGCGCGTGCTGAACGGGTGGCCGAAGCGCTCGAACTGGTGCGCTTGAGTGGTCTGGGAGGCCGTTATCCGAAGGAGCTGTCCGGCGGCCAGCGGCAACGGGTGGCGATTGCCCGTGCGTTAGCGATGCGTCCCGAGCTGCTGTTGCTCGACGAACCGATGTCCAATCTCGACGCCAAGCTGCGCGAGGAAATGCATATCGAGTTACGCGCTATCCAGAAGCGTCTCGGCATTACGACGATCCTCGTGACGCACGATCAGGTGGAAGCGATGACGATAAGCGATCGCATCGCGGTGATGCATCGCGGCACGATTGCGCAACTGAGCACGCCGTTCGAAGCGTACGAGCGGCCGGAGACGCCTTTCGCGTCGACCTTCCTTGGCAAGACCAATTTGCTGCCAGGCGCAGTGATTCGCCGTAATGGCCGCTGCGCCGAAGTGGACGTGGCGGGCACCACGCTCAAGGTACCGCACGAAGGACGGCCCGCGCAAGGCGACGTGAACGTCTATATTCGCCCGGAAAAAGTCCGTCTCGCAGGCGCCGATGCGCGCGCCACAGGCTGCATCACGACGCGGGTGTTCGTCGGCAACCAGTGGCTGTTGCAGGTCGACACCGGTCTCGGGCGCTTGAGCGTGGCCCAGCCTAACTTCGGTGCACCGCCGCCTGAGGAAGGCGAACACGTTGGCCTCGTATGGTCCGACGACGATCTACGCATGCTCGCAAAGGAAACCGGCGATGGCCACGCTTGATCACGATCGCGCCGGCGCTGTTGCTATTCGGCGCCTTGCTGCTGGTGCCACTGGTGCTGACCTTGGTGTTGTCGTTCCACGTCTTCAGCGACAGCCAGGGCACCCTCGCCACTTACACGTTGTCGAATTACCTGCGGGTCGTCACCGACCCCTACTACGGCGCAATCTTGGCGCGCACCGCCGGACTTGCCTTCGCCGTGACCGCGCTTTGTATTGTGCTCGGTGTGCCGGAGACGATTGTGCTCGCGCGCATGAAGCGGCCGTGGCAGTCGGTGTGCCTGCTGGTCGTGCTGGGTCCGCTGCTGATCTCGGTGGTCGTACGCACGCTGGGCTGGCAGATCCTGCTCGGCAACAATGGAGTCCTGAATAACGCGCTGCAGGCGCTGCATCTCACCTCCGAGCCGATCCGCCTGGTCTTTACGATGACGGGCGTGGTGATCGCGCTTACGCACGTGCTGGTGCCCTTCATGGTGATGTCGGTCTGGGCCACGCTGCAAAAGCTCGACCCGCAGGTCGAATGGGCCGGCCTGTCGCTAGGCGGATCGCCGCTGCGGGTGTTCCGGCGTGTCGTGCTGCCGCAGATTCTGCCAGGCGTGCTGTCGGGTTCGATCATTGTGTTCGCCCTGTCCGCTTCGGCGTTTGCCACACCTGCGTTGATCGGCGGCCGGCGTTTGAAAGTGGTCGCGACCGCCGCCTACGACGAGTTCCTCGGCACGCTCAACTGGCCGCTCGGCGCCACGATTGCCGTGCTGCTGCTGATCGCCAATGTGGCCATTGTGATGGGCTGCAGCCGGCTAGCCGAACGCCGTTTCAAACACATCTTCGACTGACGCGGAGGACGCCATGAAGCAGAACGGATTCTGGGGTCTGTTGTTCAACGCGCTGTTTCTCGCGCTCATCCTGGCGCCGCTCGTCGTGGTGATCGCGGCGGCGTTCACCGACAAAGGCTATATCTCGATGCCGTTCGACGGAGCCTCGCTGCGCTGGTTCAGAGCGATTCTGCAGAATGAGGACATCGTCGACGCATTCTGGCTGTCGATGCGGCTTGCACTGGTGGCGGCCACGCTCGGCGTGGCGCTCGCGGTGCCGGCGGCGCTGGCGATTGCCCGTTATCGTTTTCCTGGCCGCGGCGCACTGACCGGCTTTTTCCTCTCGCCGATGATGATCCCTGCTGTCGTGCTGGGTATCGCGTTCCTGCGTTTTCTGAGCCTGCTCGGACTCGGTGGCTCGTTCTGGGCGCTGTGCGCGACGCACGTGATCATCGTGGTGCCGTACGCGTTGCGGCTCGCGCTATCGTCGGCGATCGGACTCGATCGCGACGCGGAGCGGGCCGCGCTGTCGTGCGGAGCGAGCCGCTTGACCGCGTTTCGCCGCGTCGTCCTGCCGATGATACGCACTGGCGTGGTCGGCGGCTGGGTGTTGTCCTTCATTCAGAGCTTCGACGAGTTGACCATGACGATTTTTGTCGCGACGCCCGGCACGACCCCACTGCCCGTTGCGATGTACAACCAGATCGCGCAGACGATCGATCCGCTGGTGGCCTCCGTGTCGACCGTGTTGATCGTCGGCACGGTCGCCCTGATGCTGGTATTGGACCGCATGGTCGGTCTGGACCGCGTCCTGATCGGAGAAACACGATGAGAGGTAATACGGCCGAAAGCCCCGATGTACTGGTGGTAGGCGGCGGCCTGGTCGGTACGGCGGTGGCGTACGGGCTGGCGAGAGAAGGTGCGAAGGTCACCGTGCTCGACGAAGGCGACGGCGGCTTTCGTGCTTCGCGCGGCAACTTCGGACTGGTCTGGATACAAGGCAAAGGCTACGGCCTGTCGCCGTACGCACGCTGGTCGCGCAGTTCCGCGCAGCGTTGGCCCGGACTCGCGGCAGCATTGCTTGAAGACTCCGGCGTCGACGTGGCATTGCGGCAGCCTGGCGGCTTTCACCTGTGCTTCTCTGACGCGGAACTGGCTGAACGCGAAAAGCGCCTTTCCACTTTGCAGGCGGAGCTGGGGGGCGACTATCCGTATCAACTGCTCGACGCCAAGGAGTTGCGCGAGCGGTTGCCCGCAGCCGGCCCCGCGGTGATCGGCGCGAGCTATACGCCGATGGATGGCCACGTGAATCCGCTCAAGCTGCTGCGCGCGCTGCACCAGTCGATGCAGCAGCGCGGCGTGACGCTCGTCAGCAGCAGTCAGATCAGCCGGATTGCGCCCGAAGCGGGTGGCTTCGCGGCGCATGGACGCAACGCTGTGTGGCGCGCGCCGCGTATCGTCCTTGCCGCCGGTCTTGGCAATCGCGCGCTGGCGCCGCAGGTCGGCCTGCACGCCCCGGTGGCACCGAATCGCGGCCAGGTACTGGTCAGCGAGCGGGTCGCGCCGTTCCTGCATTACCCCACCATCAATGTGCGGCAGACTGACGAAGGCTCGGTGCAGTTCGGCGATTCGATGGAAGAGGTCGGCTATAACGATTTCACGACCACAGACGTGCTTTCGACGATCGCGCGCCGCGGCGTGCGAGCGTTCCCGTTGCTAAAGGATGTCCGGCTGGTCCGCATGTGGGCCGCATTGCGTGTGTACAGCCCGGATGGTTTTCCGATCTACGAGCAGTCGGCGCAGTATCCGGGGGCGTTTGTCGTCACCTGTCACAGCGGCGTGACCCTGGCTGCCGCGCACGCGCTTCGGATTGCGCCGTGGGTCGCCGGCGGCGCGATGCCCGATGAGCTGGCTGCGTTTCCTGGGGGCCGGTTTCTCGCTTCCGGACAGATACTTAGCCATGCTTGATAAACGTTAAATTCCGTTCTGATATGACTTCCAAACCGCTTTTCAGAGTCCTTGCGCCGCTCGCGCCCGCTGTGGCAGACGCCACCGTCCAGATCTGGTTCAACGATCAGCCGCTTGATGTGCCCGGCGGCCGCTCGGTGGCCGCCGCGTTGCTGGCTGCGGGCGTGCAGCGCTTTCGCGCCACGCCGGTCACGGGCGCACCGCGTGGGCCGTATTGCATGATGGGCGCCTGCTTCGAATGTCTCGTCGAAATCGATGGTGTGCCGAGCCGGAAAAGTTGTCTGGTGACGGTGCAAGACGGTATGCGGATCCATTCGCAAGAAGGCGCGCGCGACCTTCCGTTCGACGCGGATCAGGCGTCGCCGCACGCTACCCAGGAGAATGCCCATGGTCGCTGAACCGGTCGATGTTGCCGTGATAGGCGCCGGGCCCGCAGGACTCGCCTGTGCGACGCGGGCTGCGCAGGCAGGTCTGTCCGTTGTTCTGCTCGACGAGCAGGAGACGGTCGGAGGACAGATCTATCGTGCGATCGAGCGCAGCGATGCGCAGCGCCGCGAGATTTTAGGCCCGGACTACGTCGCCGGCGCCGCGCTTGCGGCCGAATTTGCGCGCAGCGGAGCGGCCTATGTACCCAACGCTTCGGTCTGGCAGGTCACGCGCGAGCGCTCGGTGCATTACCTGAAGGATGGCAAGGTGGGCAGCTTCGAAGCGAAGCGCGTGGTGCTCGCGACCGGCGCGCTCGAACGGCCGTTCCCGATACCTGGCTGGACGCTGCCAGGTGTGCTGACCGCCGGCGCCGCACAGATCCTGCTAAAAAGCGCCGGCGAGGTGCCCATGGAGCCGCCGGTGCTGGTCGGCTGCGGACCGTTGCTCTATTTGCTCGGCTGGCAATACGTTCGAGCGGGCGTGCCGATTCGCGCGCTGGTCGATACCACGCGCAATGACGACCGCTGGCGCGCCAAGCGGCACTTGCTGTCGGCGTTGCGGGCATGGCCCGATCTACGCAAGGGCTTGCAACTGATCCGCACGCTGCGCGAAGCAGGGGTGCCGATACACGAGGCTGCGGACGATCTGCGTATCGAAGGCGCGCCCGGTGAAGATGGGACCGAACGGGCCCATGCGCTGAGCTTTTCGGTGCGAGGCGTGCCGCAGCGGATCGAAGCCAACGTCATCCTGTTGCATCAGGGGGTGGTGCCGAATACGCAGTTCAGCTGGTCGCTACGCGCGGCGCATCGCTGGGACGACGCGCAATTGTGCTTCACGCCGCAGACCGATTCATGGGGTGAACTCGACGTTACCGGCATCTTTGTCGCGGGAGACGGTGGCGGAATCGCCGGGGCGAAGGCCGCACAAGCGCAGGGTGAAGTGACCGCGCTGGCGATTATCGCGCAGCTCGAAGCAATCGATCAGGCGACCCGTGATCGCGCCGCCGGGCCGTTATTGCGCCGGCTTGCGGATGCGCGGCGCATCCGTCCATTCCTCGACAGCCTCTACCGGCCGCGTGACGAGAACCGCGTGCCGCAGGACGACGTGGTGGTCTGCCGTTGCGAAGAGGTCTCCGCCGGGGAGGTGCGCCGCATCGTGGCGCTGGGCTGTGAGGGACCCAATCAGGCCAAGTCCTTTGGCCGCTGCGGGATGGGGCCGTGCCAGGGACGCATGTGCGGGCTGACCGTGACCGAACTGATCGCCGATGCGCGCAAGGTGCCGCCGGCTAGCGTCGGCTATTACCGCATCCGCCCGCCGATCAAGCCGCTCACGCTCGGAGAACTCGCCGGTGAATAGTGCCGTGGCCAACGAAGCAGACGTGCTCGTGATAGGCGGCGGGCTGCACGGATCGAGCAGCGCGTTCTTCCTTGCGAGCCGTGGCGCGCGCGTGACGGTGCTCGAAGCCGATTACGTGGGCCGCCATGCGTCGGGTGTGAACGCTGGCGGGGTGCGCACGCTCGGCCGGCCGTTGCCGGAAATCCCGCTGGCGCTGATGTCGCGCGAGATCTGGCACAACATCGTCGAGACCATCGGCGACGATGCAGGCTTCGTGGCCTCGGGCCAGATGAAGATCGCCGAGAGCGAGGCCGAACTCGACGAATGCCGTGCGCGCGTGGCGTTGCTCGAGGCGCACGGCTTTGCCCACGAGAAGATCATCGACCGCGCGAGCGTGCTCGAACTCGAGCCGGCGCTCGCACCGCATGTGACCGGCGCGATCTGGGTTGAGCAGGATGGCTACGCGCTGCCGTATCGGACAACCGCCGCGTTTCGCCGCGCTGCGCAGGCGCGGGAGGCCGTGTTTCATGAAGGCACGCCGGTTCAACGCATCGAGCAGCGCGGCGAGCGCTGGTACGCGCAGACGCCCAGCGGCACGTTTTCAGCCGGGCACCTGGTTGTGACGGCGGGGGCCTGGGCTGGCGAGCTGGCGCAGCAGGTCGGCGAGCCAGTGCCGGTCTACCCGGAGGGGCTGATGCTGATGGTCACCCATCGGGTCGCGCCGTTCTGCCGCTCCACGCTTGGCGCGACGGGACGGCCGTTGTCGTTCAAACAGTTCGATAACGGCACAGTCGTGATCGGCGGCAAGCTGATCGGGATCGCGGATTTGCCGGGGCGTCATGGCGAAGTGGACTTTGCTCGCCTCGTGAGAAGCGCCAATACCGTAGTCGACCTGTTTCCGCATCTGCGCCACCTCGGCATCAATCGTGCTTGGGCGGGCGTGGAGGCGCTTACGAGCGACTCGTTGCCGGTGATCTCGCCGAGCCGCCGGGCGTCGAACCTGACGTACTCGTTCGGATATTGCGCCAGCGGCTTTCAGCTTGGACCGGGCTGCGGCAAGCTGGTTTCGGAACTCGTGCTGGATGGCGTGGCGTCGTTACCGCTGGATGCGTTTGCTATCGATCGCTTTGGCGCTGTGGCGACCGCATGAATGGTTCGTAAGTGCATGAATCGTAGTGCGAAAGAATGACGGCGTCGCCCGGCGCCTTCAGATTCACCATGAAAAAGGAAACGGTATGGATGAAATCGTGAGACTCGAAAGCAATCAGCGCATGAGCCGGGTCGTGAAAGCGGCGGGGCTGGTGTTCGTCGGCGGACAGACCTCGAATGACCGCACGCTGGACGTGAAAGGACAAACCCAGCAGGTGCTCGCGAAGATCGACGCATTTCTCGCGCAGGCCGGCATCGACAAAACGCGGCTGCTATCCGCGCAAGTCTGGCTAGCCGATATTGCGCGCGACTTTGCCTCGATGAACGAAGTATGGGACGCATGGGTCGCGCCCGGTTGCGCGCCGGCACGTGCGGCGGTGGAATCGAAGTTGGCTGCGCCTGATCTGCTGGTGGAGATTGCGGTGATTGCACTCGCCTGAGAGGACGGTCGAATTGCGTTATATATTGTCGCCTCAGCGACAATAAAATCGATCAGTCCCATCATGATGCGCGAGCTCAAGACCTTCCTGGCGGTAGTGCGTTACGGCACGTTTGCGGGCGCCGGCTCGCACATCGGTTTGACGCAGTCAGCGGTGAGCGCGCAGATCCAGCGTCTGGAGGAGGATCTGGGATTTCCGCTGTTCGATCGAACCGGCCGCTCGGCGACGCTCAACGCGGCGGGCAAGCAGACTGTCGAAGTGGCGGAAGAACTGCTCTCGGTCTATGCCAGGCTCGCCGACCGGGGCGGCGCGGCGGAGCAGTCGGGCCTGCTGCGGGTGGGCGCGATCGCATCGGCGCAAGGGTCGTTTCTGGTCAGCGCGATTCAGCGGTTTCGCCAGAATTCTCCGGGCTGGCGCATTCGGGTCATTCCGGGCGTATCGCTCAATCTGCTGGCACAGGTGGATTCCGGTGAGGTGGATGTTGCGGTGATCATCAAGCCGCCATTCGCCCTGCCGTCCGAATTGAAGTGGCGTACGCTGACGTTAGAGCCATTTGTTTTGCTCGCGCCACGCGAAATGGCCGATCATCCGTGGCGCTCGCTGCTCAAATCGGAACCCTTCATCCGCTACGATCGCAACTCATTCGGCGGCAGGCTCGTGGAGCGCTTTCTGCGAAGAATTCGTATGACGGTTAATGACGTCGTCGAACTCGACGAATTGCAAGGCATCGTGGGGTTAGTGGCGCACGGCGTGGGCGTCGCGATCGTGCCACAGGCTGCAGGGCTCCACGTGCCGAAGACAGTAGCCGCCTTGCCGCTTGACGATGACACCTTCGTTCGCGAAGTCGGGCTCGTCGAACGGACTAGCCGAAACCAGCAAACCGCGGCAGCGGATTTTGCCGAGTGCCTTGACCTCGTGACCCGCACCCGGCGTTAAGGTCGTGCGGGGGTATGAGTTGTGCGCCGGGCATCAGGCATGGGATGATCCCGCCCAGCGTGCATTTATGGCGTGTAACTATCTTTTGCGATGCGGCGTGTTTGTGCTGGAAGCCCGCGAGGCTACAGTTGTCCGCTTTCCTGGTCGGGAGTGATCTCTATGAAGTGGTTCGTCAAGCGGGCCTTCGCAACGCTCGGTGCGTCTCTCGTGCTATCGGCGACCAGCCTCGTTTGTGGGCCCGCAACCCAGGCCGATGAAATCTCCGTCACACAGTGGGGCAGCAGCCTGTACGGCCTTCCATATGCGGTTGCCATGGACAAAGGCATGTTCAAGAAGGCCGGCGTCGATATCACCGGAATTCTCACCTCGGGCGGCGGCGGTACAACCGTGCGCAACATCCTGGCCAGCAAGACGCCGTATGGCGAAGTCGCGGTAGCGGCGGCGCTGGCCGCGCAACGCCAGGGGCTCGATCTGGTCATCGTCAACGTGGGCACGCGCAGCGTGGCGGAAGCCTCGATGGTCACGATGCCCAGTACCAATGTGCAAACAGTCGCGGATCTGCCAGGCAAGAAGGTGGCGATTACCTCGCCTAAAGGCGTTTCCGAAATGCTCTTGCTGATGGTGCTCAAGCAAAAGGGCGTCGACGCCAGCAAGGTGACGCGGGTCGCTTCGGGCGGCTATGTCAACGGCCTGACGATGCTTGAACAGGGCGCGGTCTCCGGCGCGGTGCTGATCGAACCGCTGTCGATTGTGCGCAAGGCCAGTTATCGCACCGTCTATCGGGCTGGCGATGTTCTGCAGCCGATGACCACCTCGGTCGGCATCACCACGCGCGAATTCGCCAAGTCGCATCCCGACGAACTGCGCGCCATCATTGCCGGCCGCCGCGCCGGCGTGGACGCGGTGTACGCGGACCCGGCCGGCGCCGCCGCACTGTTGCAGACGAGTTTCAAGCTCACGCCGGACGTCGCGCGCGAAGCCGTGAACAATATGGTCAAGTCGCGCATGTGGAGCGACGGCGAATTCAACCGCGCCGAACTGGACCGCATGACGGACGGCCTGAAGCTGATTGGCGAACTGAATGGCGATGTCGACTGGTCGAAGCTGGTGGACACCAGCTTTCTGCCAGCGGACCTGAAAGCCAAGAGCACGCTATGAAGACGCGCAATTCGCATCCCACACTGCAGGTCGTCGAGTCGTCCGCGCAGCATGCACCGGCGTCGTCCGAGGCGCATGTTGAAGTTGCAGGCGTCACCCGTTACTTCGCGAAGAACGATTCGAAGGAGTTGCTTCATGCGCTCGGTCCGATCGATCTCACGCTGACCCGCGGCGAGTTCTTCTCCGTGGTGGGGCCTTCGGGCTGCGGCAAATCCACTTTGCTCGATGCGCTCGCCGGGCTCTCCAAGCCGAGTTCCGGCACGGTCACGTTTGAAGGCCAACGGGTGAAGGATGTGCCCGATGGCGTGGGTGTCGTGTTCCAGGAGGATGCGTCGTTTCCCTGGCTGAATCTGCGCGACAACATTTCGTTCGGGCTGCGTATGGCGGGTGTCGATGGCGCCGAGATCCGGCGCCGGGTCGACTATGCGATGGGTTTTATGGGGCTGAAGGACTTCGCCAGTGCCTACCCGTCACAGTTGTCGGGCGGTATGCGGCAGCGCGTGTGCATCGCCAGAACGTTAGTGCTGCAGCCGCGCCTTATTTTGCTCGATGAGCCGTTCGGCGCGCTCGATCAGCAGACACGCCTGCTAATGGGCGATGAGTTGCTGCGACTGTGGCGCGAAACCTCGGCCACCGTGGTGCTGATCACGCATGCACTCGATGAGGCCGCGATGCTCTCTGATCGGGTCGGCGTGATGTCGGCGCGGCCGGGGCTGTTTATCGATTTCGTCGAAACGGGCTGGGAACATTCGCGCGACAGCCGCGTCGTGTCGACGCCGCGTTTTGGCGAGATCAATGCCCGTTTGTGGGAAAAGCTGCGCGTCGAATCGTTGAAGGTGATGGGCGCGCACTAGGGGCGCGGTGCGTTTGGGTGCGCCTGGTTGTTTGCATACGAGCCTGGGAGTTCGAAGTGAAGGCCGAAAGTCTGATCCGTGTTGCCGTCGTAGCTGGCTTTATCGTTGTGGTCGAGTTGCTGTGCCGTAGCAGCATCATTCCATCCAGCGTGCTGATTCCGCCGTCCGCGATGGTCACGCACGGTATCGACCTGCTGCGCGGCGGCAAATTCGATCACGATATCGTGACGAGCCTCGTCAATATCGTCGCCGCCTCGATCGTCTCGGTGTTGCTCGGTTTCGTGCTGGGGCTTGGCATTCACGCACTGCCATCGGTGCGCCGATCGATCGAGCCGCTGCTGTCGAGCTACTACGCGATTCCCACCTTCATCTTTTATCCGGTGTTCATCGTCATCCTCGGTATCGGCTCGCTGCCGATCATCGCGATTGCCGTGATGCTCTCGGTCGTGACGATGATCACGGCGACGCTGAACGGACTGGACCGGATTCCGCGTGCATTGCACAAAAGCGCCCAGGTGATGCGGCTCTCGCGCTGGCGCTCGGCCATCTATATCAAGCTGCCTGCCACGCTGCCGTATCTGTTTACCGGTGTGAAGCTCTCGGTGGCCTATGCGTTTATCGGCGTGATCGCCTCGGAGTTCATCCTGTCGGGCTCGGGAATCGGCTACGCAATCGGCTATGCGTACAACAATTTCCAGAACGACGACATGTATTCGCTGATGCTGTTCGTGCTCGTGCTGGTCACGCTGGTCAACGTCGTACTGAACCGCATCGATCAGCGGTTTCAGGCGCGCCGGCGGCGCTGAGCATGCGGATACGGGGAGATGTCGCCATGAAGAGATTCGTCGATTCGCTGCTGGTTGCGCTGGTCATTGTCGTGTGCTGGCAGTGCCTGCACTGGGCCGTCGGCAACAATTCGCTGAGTTCGCCGTGGAGCACCGTGCAGACGCTGGTCCAGATGCTCGGCACCGCGGCCTTCTGGGGCAATGTGGGCGAGACCGCGAGAGCGCTGGCTTACGCGCTCGTTATCGCGCTCTTTGGTGGCGTGGCGCTCGGCGTGGTGCTCGGCGTGAATCGCCTGTCCGGCGTGGTTGCTGAGCCGATTTTGCTGAACCTGTATTCGCTTCCCAAGGTCACGTTGTATCCGCTGGTGTTGCTGGTGTTCGGGTTGGGCTTGTCGGCGAAAGTGGCCTTTGGCGTCATGCACGGCCTGATCCCGATCCTGATGTTCACCATGAATGCGATTCGCGAGATGCGACCCGTCTACCTGCGCGCGTCGAAAACCATGCGCCTGTCGTTTGCCCGCACGATTGTCCACGTCGTGCTGCCGGCAATCTTTCCCGAAGTCGTGTCCGGTTTGCGGCTCGGCTTTTCCCTGACTTTGCTGGGCGTGTTGATTGGCGAGATGTTCGCCTCGCAACGCGGCCTCGGCTATCTATTGACGAGTGCGATGAACCTCGGGGATATCCGCACGATCATGGCGGTCGCCCTGTTTCTCACGGTGTTTGCCCTCTCGTGTAATGGCTTGTTGATGATGGCCGACCGGCGCCTGAAGCATCGCTGAGCGGTCCGTCATGTTTTTGTGAAGCATCGATTTCATTTCTTTCAGGAAAGGTAGGGACAACATGTACGACGTATTTCAGACGGATCGCCTGATCGACCTTTGGTTGACCGAGGACATCGGCTATTGCGACCTGACCGCGCAGTTGATGATCGAAGCGCACGAGACCGGCGCATTCTTTATGAACGCACGCGAGACGCTGATTGTGGCGGGAGTCGACGTTGCCGCGCGCATCTTCAAACGCTATGACCCGACGCTCGAAGTGTCTGTGCGCGTCAAGGACGGCGACAAGATCGAGCGCGGCACCGTGATGCTCGACGTGAGCGGCACGGCGCGCAGCGTACTGACGGCGGAGCGCACGGCGCTCAATATCGTGCAGCGCCTGTCGGGTATCGCGAACCTGACCGAGCAGTATGTGGCGGCCGTGGCCGGCACAAAAGCGCGCCTGATTGATACGCGCAAGACCACACCGGGTTTGCGGATGCTCGAAAAACATGCGGTCACCTGCGGCGGCGGTCTGAATCACCGACTCGGCCTCGATAACGGCGTGATGATCAAGGACAACCATATCGCCGTGTGCGGCGGCATCGCCAAGGCCGTGCGGCGCGCCCGCAAGCAGTTGCCGGTGCTGACCAAACTCGAGGTCGAATGCGAAAGCCTGGAGCAGGTCAAGGAAGCGCTCGCCGCGAGCGTCGACGTGATCATGCTCGACAACATGTCGGTCGAGGACATGACCCGCGCGGTTGATATCGTCGGCGGCCGCGTGTTGCTGGAAGCGTCCGGCGGCATCAGCCTCGCCACCATCGGCGCGATTGCGAAGACCGGTGTCGACTATATTTCCACCAGCAAGATCAATCAGGCGGCGGCGTGCGTCGACATTGGTCTGGACGAGGCGGAGTAAGCGTTTTTTTATTTCGAGTTGTGGAGCATTTTTTTTTCGCTCATTGTGCATTGTGCACAACCGATTCCGGCACAGCTCGTTGCGCGACTTTCTGGCACCTTGCAGGCTCCCTGATTGCGAGCCTGGTGGGGTACGTTCGTCCGCAAAACCTGCCGCACCGGGTTTTGAGCATGCCGACGTACTCACCGAACAGGATGATGTCAGTGGATTCTGCAATGGCCGCGCCTTCGAGTCAGCCCGAAGCAGGCGCACGCTTGATCGTAGCGGGGCTCAATCATGGATTCGAATCCGACGACGGCGTACAGACCGCGTTGTTTTCGAGTCTTAATTTCAGCGTAGGGCCGGCCGAGATCGTTTCGATCGTCGGCCGCAGCGGTGCAGGCAAAAGCACGCTGTTCAACCTCATCTCGGGTTTGCTGACCGCGCAGGCGGGCCGCATTGAAATCGGCGCCCGTCCGGACGGCACCAGGGGTCGCATCGCCTATATGCTGCAGAAAGATTTATTGATGCCATGGCGTTCAGTACTGCAAAACGCGCTGCTTGGCATCGAACTCTACAGAAAGGTGACGCGCGCCGACATCGATCGCGCCCGCGACATGCTGGCGCGCTATGGCCTCACCTCGGTGCTCGATGCGTATCCGCAGGCGTTATCCGGCGGCATGCGGCAACGGGTGGCGTTGACCCGTACCTTGCTTGTCGATCCCACCCTTGTGTTGCTCGACGAACCCTTCTCGGCGCTCGACTATGAGACACGGCTCGCGCTTGAGGACGACGTCATGTCACTGCGTCAAAGCACCGGTACGAGTGTCGTGCTGGTCACGCACGACATCGAGGAAGCGATCGCCATGAGCGATCGTGTGATTCTGCTCGGTGGGCGACCGGCGCGCATCGAAGACTCGGTTGACGTCAAGCTTTCGACCCAAGGTCCCCGCACGGCCGTATCGGCCCGCGAGGCGCCGGAGTTCCGCACTTTGCATAAGCGGATCTGGGGCGGACTGCGCAGTAATACCATTCATCATGCGGGAGCGTCGACATGAGTGACGCAGTAATCTCGGCAGGCGCAGCGCGCCGGCGGCCGCGCGCCAAACGTTTGAAGGGCCGGGCGGCCACCGGTACTGTCGTCACGCTGATCATGGTGGCGTTGGTGGTGTTCTGGCAGGTCGCCGCCGGGCATGCCTGGATCAACGGCCAGTTGTTCGGCTCGCCGCTCGGCATCTACAAGGCTGCGGACATCGGGCTGACGCAGGGTACGCTGATTCCGGACACGCTCACCACGCTTATCGAAACAGTCCTCGGGCTTGTGATTGGCAGCGGGCTGGGCATCGCGCTCGGTCTACTGTTGTGGTTTGTGCCGCGCATCGCCGGTGTCACGGAAGGGTTCGCAGTAATCCTAAACAGTATTCCAAAGATCGCGCTCGGTCCGCTGATCGTTATCTGGTTCGGTTCTGACATGACGTCGAAGGTCTGGCTGGCCGGCATCTCCACCTTCGCGGTGGCCATGATTTCGTCCTGTGCGGCCGCGCGTGAGGTCGACGTTGACCTGTTGAACCTGTTTCGTTCGTTCAATGCGAAGCCGGGCATGATCTTTCGCAAGCTGATCGTGCCGGGGGCGCTGCCGTGGATTTTCTCCACGCTGCGCGTGAACATCGGCTTCGCGTTGATCGGCGCTGTCGTCGGTGAATACATCGCATCCCAATCTGGCCTCGGTCACGCGGTATTTGTGGCGGGCTCGCTGTTCGACCTCAATACGGTCTGGCTCGGCATCATCATTCTGACGTTGATGGCGACGCTGCTCTCCTGGATCGTTCAACTCGCGGAAACTCGGATCATTTCATGGAAAACGAAACGATGAAGCAGTCTCTCACGTCGCTGCAATACAGATCGTCGCGCAACGGGCTCATCGCAAACCGCTTCAAGCAGGTCTTCGCTGCGAGCGCACTGCTCATCGCGGCAGCGGCCGCGACCCAGCCGGCAGTCGCCGCGCCAGAGAAGGTCGTCGTTTATCAGGCGTTCCAGTCCATCCAGTATCTGCCGCTCTATGTCGCGATGGACAAAGGGTTCTTTGCCCAGAATGGTCTCGACGTGCAGAAAGTGACGGCAGGCAGCGGCGCGCAGGGTGTCGCCGCCGTAATCGGCGGGCATGCCGATTTCTCCCTGCAGGATCCGATGACAGCCGCGCTGGCCAACCTGAAGGGCGCGACGCTTGTCAACGTGGCCAATGTCGTGGCCGGGGTGCCGGTATGGATCATCGCGCCACCGGGTTCCACGCTCAAGACTCAGGCTGATCTGGCGGGTAAAGTGGTTTCGGCGGCGTTGCCACCTACGACCAGCACCTATCTGTTGCAGCGCCTGATCAAGCAGGAGAAGATTGCTGACGTAAATCTGAATACGGTGCAGATCGGCACCGAGCTCGCGCCCGTCACGGCAGGACGCGCCTCTGCTGCCGCGCTTTACGAGCCGCAAGCGGATCAGGGCATCGCTTCGGGCTACAAGATTCTCTATGCGTTTCCCAAAGCTTATCCCGGTGGCTACGCCTTTTCGACGATGGATACGCTAGCCTCCACGATCAAGACGAAGCCGGCGATGGTGGCGGCCTTCGTGAAGTCCATCGCCCAGGCAGAAGCGCTGATCCAGCAATCTCCAGAAGCGGCAAAAGCCGTGGCCCTCGCCCAGTTTCCGACGCTCGACAAGAAAATCGTGGAGAGCGCGGTCGACCGTCTGATCAGCCAGAAAATCTATGCTGCAACTCCTGATATCTCCGAGCAGGCGTTCCGCAATGCGCTGGACCTGCAGGAGTACATCGGCAATATCAAGCCCGGCAGCGTGTCGTACGGCAGCGCGGTAGACGATTCCTTTGCCAAGGCCGCTGCAAAATGAGCGTAAAGGCCGCTGTTACGGTTCCTTCTGGGCGCTCGCAAAGAAAAGGCCTGCCGTTGAGCTTTCAGGTACCTGGCAGACGTGGCGACGATTTGCAGACCCTGCAAACCGCCGCATGGGTCGAAACGGTACTGGGGTAAGCATTGGCCAGATTCTATCGGACAGCTCAACAATACGTGCTGAGCACACTGCGGGCGGAGATCCTGCAAGGTCTTTATCCGGCCAATACACACCTGCGCCAGGAAGAGGTGGCGAAGCGGCTTCATGTCAGCACGACACCGGTGCGCGAGGCGTTCCGTGATTTGCGGGCAGAAGGGCTCGTCTCCATCGACCCGAATAAGGGTGTTTTGACGCGAGGACTGACGGCGGCGGACGCGACGGGCATCTATGAACTGCGCATGATGCTCGAGCCCATGCTTGCCCAACGCGCCTGCCTCGACATCGCCGCCGCCGATCTCGACGCTGCGAAAAGCAGTCACGAAGCCATGGTTGCAACCCGTTCTCCGGAGGAGTGGTCGCTGCTGAACGAGTCGTTCCACGAAAGCCTTGTGAAGAGTCAGGCGGACACGCGGTTGTTCGATATCGCGGAGTCGCTTTCGCGTGCGGCCCGTCCGTACGTGAGTCTTTCGATGCATGTGAACGAGGACATCATGACGTCGAACAACAGTGAGCATGCGGCACTTCTCGCAGCATACGAGGCGGGCGACGCCGGAGCCGTGTATACCCAGACCCGAAGTCATCTGGAGAATACGCGGGATGCGGTGGTCGAGTATGTGGATCAATGGCTGGCCGCCGAGAGCCAGCTTCAGATCAAATCGGGCTGACACTGTAAACCGTGCGCCGCTGTGGACTGGGTCTCGGAGAGTCGATAGTCGGCCGATAAGAAAGCGAATATGGATTCCCTTGCCTTGAATACCTTGTCGGCGGTGGACGCCCGGCGTCTGATTGGAAGCCGTCAGGTTTCGCCGGTTGAGCTGCTGGATGCGTGCATCGCGCAGATACATGCGCTCAACCCAGCGGTCAATGCCCTCGCGGCAACGCGCTTCCAGCACGCTCGCAGCGAAGCACGCGTCGCGGAACAGGCCGTCATGCGCGGCGAAAAGTTGGGCCTGTTGCACGGTTTACCGCTTGGCGTGAAGGATCTGGAAGAGACCGCGGGCTTACTGACGACATACGGTTCGCCGATCTTTCGCGGCAACGTGCCGTTGCACGATAACGCGATGGTGGCGCGTTTGCGTGCGGCGGGGGCGATTCTGACCGCGAAGACCAATACGCCTGAAATGGGCGCAGGTGCCAATACACGCAATGCCGTATGGGGCGCCACCGGCAATCCGTTCGATCCGGCGTTGAACGCGGGCGGCTCGTCGGGCGGTTCCGCCGTTGCATTGGCAACCAACATGCTGCCTCTGTGCACGGGTACCGATACGGGCGGCTCGCTGCGC
>Ga0302220_10000185_pt1 | contig 55980 bp, 46 predicted proteins | sample II_Palsa_E1_3_FD_194572 | JGI IMG/M metagenome (GOLD analysis project Ga0302220, IMG submission 194572) | Peat permafrost microbial communities from Stordalen Mire near Abisko, Sweden - II_Palsa_E1_3 | ecosystem: Environmental > Terrestrial > Soil > Palsa > Peat permafrost | place: Sweden...
GATCGATCCGAATAAATTTGTTTCCTTGAGTAAGGCGTCAATGCTTTCGTTGCGCGGGCAGTGCCGCTCATTCGATGCCGGCGCCGATGGTTACGTGCGCGGCGAAGGCGCCGGGGTGGTCGTACTGAAGCCTTTATCGCAAGCGTTGGCGGACGACGATCCAATCTATGGCGTAATCTATGCCACGGACGTGAATCATGACGGGCGCACACCGAGCTTGCCCTTTCCCGGCCAGGCGGCGCAGGAAGCACTGCTACGCCAAGTTTATGCCAAGGCGGAGGTTGATCCGTCGCAAGTGTATTACGTCGAGGCACACGGCACCGGAACGCTGGCCGGCGATCCGGTCGAATGTCGCGCGTTGGGTGCGATGTTTGCTCCGGGGCGATCGGCCCAGCAGGCGCTACATATCGGCTCCCTCAAAAGTAATATCGGCCATCTGGAAAGTGCCGCCGGTATAGCGGGCCTGATCAAGGCCGGTTTGATTCTCAAGCATCGCACGCTGCCGCCGAATTTGCATTTCGACACGCCTAACCCGCATATCCCATTCGATGAACTGCGTCTCGCTGTACAGCAGACGCTGGAAATACTGCCGGATTCGGTCGATCCGCTGATTATCGGCGTCAATAGCTTCGGCTTTGGGGGCACGAATGCTCACATCGTCATGAAGGAATAACGCGCCGAGCGTTCTGATACTGCCGCTAGCGGCGATGCCGACAACGCCGATGCACCATACCTTTTGCCGCTGTCGGCACGTCACCCGCAAGCCCTGCACGCGCTTGCCCAGTCGTATCTATTCATGCTGCACGATGATAACCCGCCCTCCTCGCTGCGGGATCTGTGTTTTAGCGCGAGCCTGCGGCGCGAACATCATCCGCATCGTCTTGCCGTCGCGGCACGCTCGCGCCCCGAACTGGCCGAAAAACTGCAAGCATTCCTGGACGACCCGTTGCACCCAGGCATCGCCGGCGGCGCGCCCGGTCGAGCGCAAAGTCCCGGTATCGTCTTCGTATTCTCCGGCAATGGCCCCCAATGGTGGGGCATGGGCCGGCAATTGTTGGCGCAAAACCCGGTGTTCCGCGCCGTCATCGAACGCTGCGACCAAGCACTGCGCGGGCTCGCCGACTGGTCCTTGTGCGAGGAATTGGCGCGCGACGAAGCCAGCTCGGGCATGGATCGCACCGATGTTGCGCAACCGGCTTTGTTCGCGATCCAAATCGCGCTGGCAGCGGTCTGGGCCTCGTGGGGCATTACCCCGCGGGCGGTGGTCGGCCACAGTGTCGGCGAAATTGCGGCCGCCTATGTGGCCGGTATGTTGCGTTTCGACGACGCCATCCAGGTCGTATTCCACCGCAGTGGCTTGCAACAGCAGACCGCCGGGCACGGCAAAATGGTGGCGGTGGGCCTGTCCGCCGATGCGATGCAACCCTTGCTGCTTCCTTATGGGCCGCGTGTGAGCATCGGCTCGATCAACTCGCCGCAGTCGATCACCTTATCGGGCGAGGTAGACGCACTCGAAGAGATCACCGCGCAATTGCTGGAACGTGGCATTTTTTGCCGCTTCCTTAAGCTCGATTATGCGTTCCATCACAGGACGATGGATGTACTACAGGACGATTTGCTGCACGCATTGCAGGACATCCAGCCGCAAGCAGGAAACATTCCGTATATTTCCACTGTGACCGGCGCCCTCATGGACGGTAGCGGTTGCGATGCCGGATATTGGTGGCGGAACGTGCGCGAACCGGTACAGTTCGACGCCGCGATCAGGCACTGCATCGACAGCGGGCAAGCGACATTTTTAGAAGTTGGCCCGCATCCGGTGCTGTCCAGCTATTTGACAGAATGCCTCGGTGAACAGCCGGGACACATTATTCCTTCCATGCGCCGCAATGAAGACGAGAGCCTGCGGATGCTGGACTCGCTTGGCGCGATTTATATGAGTGGCGCCGACGTTTCCTGGGCGCAGGTCGCGCCCCAAGGAAAGCGCGTAGCGCTACCGCTCTATCCATGGCAGCGCGAGCGCTATTGGGTCGAAACACCATCGAACCAGCGCCTCTGGACGCATCCCTTGCTAGGCGAGCGGCTCTCGCTGGCTGAGCCTGTTTGGGAAAGTCATTTCGACCGCCACGATCTGTCCTATTTGCGGGATCACCAGGTGGATGGCGCGGCGTTGTTTCCGGGGGCCGGCTATATTGAATTGATGTTGGCGCTAGCCACTGAGGTCTTCGGCCCTGGCGCACATCAACTCTCGCAGATCGATATTCTGCACCCCTTATTTTTGAACGACGATTCCGTTCTTGTACAAACAACTTTTTCGTCCGACGAGAATCGCGTCAAGGTGTCCAGCCGCACGCCAGACGGCTGGTCCGTGCATGCCGGCGGGACCGTCGCGAAACGGCCGAGCAGGCCGCCTGTCCGGGTCGATCTCGACGCAATCCGTGCCCGCTGCCCGCGTGAAATAACGGGTCAGGCCTTCTATGCCGATTGCCGGCGGCGGGGCTATCAATATGGTCCGGCCTTTCAACTGGCGGAGCACATCTTCATCGGTGAAAATGAAGCCATTGCGCGAATTCTGCCGCCGCCGCAGGCCACGGAATACCGACTGCATCCCGCTTTGCTCGATGTCTGCGTGCACATCATTTTTTCCCTTGTGTCGGCCGATTATCTTCCGATCAGCATAAGCCGTATTCACGGTGCGGCTATGGCGCTGCCGAGTGCACCCATTTATAGTCATGTACGCATCGTTGAACAAGGGGTGCGCTTTCTCACTGCCGATTGTCGCCTGCTGGACCAGAACGGCCAGGTGCTGCTGGAAATAAGCGGGCTGCGAACACAAGCGGTCAGCATCGGCGCGCACCGGGCGGCGCGTGAACTGTCCGAGCATTGCTACGAAGAAGCCTGGTTTCCAGTGGCGCTGCAAACACCACGCCGGCGAGCAATTCCGACGCCCAGCGATCTCGCTGCTCTGGTGCGCCCGGCTGTCGCGCAGATCGATCGGCAATTCTCGACCGATCGCTTATACCAACATGCCCTGCCTCTGATCCATAAACTCAGCCTGGCTTATATCTTGAATGCCTTGTCCAGCCTTGGTTGGACGCCGCAGGCCGGTGAATCGATCACGGCATCCGCCTTGATCGAGCGCCTGGGCATTCTCCCCAAATATCGGCGTTTGTTGCAGGCATGGTGCTTGATACTCGCGGATGAAGGCATTCTGTCGCCGGGCCGGGATGATCTCTGGTCGGTACGGCACACGCCGCCCCTGCCCGATATCCGCTTGCTGGAAGAGATGTTGCTCACCGAGCACCCGGACCATCAGCTCACAGCACGACCGCTGCTGCGTTGCGGGCCGCGCTTGGCGCAGATGCTCAGCGGTCAGGAAGACGCCCGCACCGTGTTGCTCGGCGATAGTGAGAGCGGTTTGCCGGAGCATCTTTACGCCAACGGTTCTTTGTTCCAACGTGAGCACGCGATTTTGCAGACCGCAATCGAACAACTCGTTGCGCATCTTCCGGAAGGGCAAGCGCTGCGTATCCTGGAAGTCGGCCCCGGGGCCGGGGCCTCCTACCTGTTGCCATTTCTACCGGCGGATCGCACGCAATATTGCTTCACGGACAGCTCCGAGGTGTTTCTCGAACGTGCGCGGCAAAAGTACCGCGCTTATCCTTTCGTCGAATACCAGCTTCTGGACTTGGAACGCGACCCGCTAACTCAAGATTTAGCGGCCCAGTCCTTCGACGTGGTGGTTGCCACGAATGTGCTGCATGCCGCCACCAACCTGCGTCGGTCACTCGGTTCGATCCACCAACTCCTGGCGCCGCAAGGGATCGTGTGCCTGACCGAAACAATGCAGCCGCTTCTGAGCTTGATGTATCTGACGCTCGGTTTGTTGGACGAATTCTGGGATTTCGAGGATCTCGAGCTGCGTCCGGCTGTTCCTCTGCTTACCCTGCCCGCTTGGCGCGACATACTGGAGATGGGCGGGTTCACCGACATCACCGGGATTTCGCCGGCGTCCCAAACGCACGATCCGGGACTGGCAATTTTGCTGGCTCAACGGCCCTTTGTTGCACAGTCCGAACAGCGGGTCATGGCCACAGGTAAGCCCATGATTCTCTTTGCCGATCGTCATGGCTTGGCGGAACAGTTGGCTGCCACACTGGTCGCTTCGACAGTTATTTGGGTTCGCCAAGGCGAGGCATACCGACAAGACTCACCGTACCGTTTCGTGCTACGCCCGCGCAGTCGCGAGGATTTCCAACGCCTGTTCGAGACCCTGCAACGGCAGGATATCGAAGCCGGAGAGTTGGTTTACCTATGGGGAGTGGATCATCGTCCGAACGAGCCTGAACCGCTGCAACTCAAACAGGTGGTCGATGACGGCTGCGTCAGCCTGATTTATTTGGTACAGGAATTGACGACCGGCCGAGAAATTCTGCCACGATTGAACATTGTGACCACCGGCGCCGCTCATTCGCCCGACAGCACCACCACAGCACAACAAGAGCTTGCAGCGCTGGTACAAGCGCCGCTGCGTGGGCTCGGTCGAGCGTTGGTGAATGAACACCCCAAATTGCGACCGAAAATCATTACCCTCACCGCGCCAGCGCAAGCGTTCGGCGGCTTTGAGGCTATCGAAGCCCAGGCGCTTGCCGAAGAACTTCAGTCGGCCTCGATCGACGACAGCGAGGTATGGCTGAGCGGCGCCGCACGTTGGGTGAACCGAATCGTGCGGGCGCCAATGCAGCAGAGCGTTCGTTCGGATCGGCTTGTCACCGATGCAACGGCGTCGTTTCGACTCGGCGCGACACTACCGGGCAGCCAGCAGCCCGTGCAACTATGCGCGACACCCCGCGGTACACCGGAGGTTGGAGAAATTCAAATCGCGGTCTCGGCCGCGGCGCTCGATCCCGAAGACGTCGGTTTGGATCGCGCCTTTGGTAAAGAATGCAGCGGCGTAATCGCGGCATTGGGGTCCAGTGTTGCCGGTTTTCGGATCGGCGACGAGGTTATCGCCTTTGGCGAGAACTGCATCAGTCCTTTCCTGATCACCGATGCACGTTGGGTTGTGCGCAAACCAAGCGGCTTGAATACGGATGCCGCGGCATCGATCATGCGGGCATTCGTCACCGCCGCCTATGCGTTACGGGACTGTGCGCAGTTGCGGCAAGGTGAACGCGTGCTGATCCATGGTGCGGCCGGCAGCGTCGGTCTGGCTGCGGTTCAAATCATCCGCCAGTTGGGCGGCGACGTATTCGCCAGCGCGACCGCCCCGGAGCAACGCGCTTATTTGCGGGCATCGGGGATTGCCCAAGTGTTCGACGCCCACTCGCTCACCTTGGTTGACGACATCTTGCTGGCCACTGACGGCAGCGGTGTCGACATCGTGTTGGATGCGTTCATCGGCGAAGACACCGTACAGCAAGCGCAACTGTTTGAGGTGCTAGGCCCGCAAGGCCGGTTTCTCGAGATTGTCAGCAGCTTGAAAGCCACTTCGATTTTCAGTCCGTCGCGCCGTGATTTCTCGTACTTCACCATCGATTTTAGTCATCTCATCGAGAAACACCGGGACCAGACCAACCGCCGGATGAACGAGATAGTCGATTACTTCGAACGTGGCGTCTATCGTCCATTGCCCTACGAAACCGTCCTGCTGTCTCAGATCAACGAGGCATATAGCGCACTGCGGCAAACCGGAACCGTCGGGGCGTCTCTCGTCAGCCTGCAACGACACCATGCGCCGGTTATCCAAACGCCACCACAAGAACCGATCACCTTCGACGCCGATGGGTCCTACCTCATCACCGGCGGTGTCGGTGGCTTCGGCTTGGAAACTGCGCACTGGTTGGTGAAACAAGGTGCGCGTTGCGTGATTCTCGTCAGTCGCAGCGGCAAGCCGACTGACGAGGCCCGGCGAACGATCGAGGCCATGCAGGCAGCGGGCGCCTCGGTGCATATAGAAGCGGTCGATGTTTCCAAAGCCGATGCGGTAACGCAGATGTTTGAACGGCTGAAATCGACCTGCCCGCCGCTGCGTGGCATCGTACATGCCGCCATGGTGTTGGATGATAGCTTGATTCAAAACCTCGACGAAGCGACGTGGTCCGCGGTGCTGGCGCCCAAGATGCTGGGAGCCTGGAACCTGCATCAGGCGAGCACGACCTTGGCGCTCGACTTTTTTGTGCTCTATTCGTCGATCGCGTCGCTACTCGGCGGCGATGGAACGGCTAACTATGTCGCCGGGAATAGATTCCTCGATGCCTTGACAACTTATCGCCGCAATCAAGGGCTGCCGGCATTGACCCTCGGATGGGGCCCATTGCAGCGGGTCGGACTGCTAGCCCGCAACGCCGGGCTCTCCGATTATCTTCGTTCCGTCGGTTTCGTCGGGATGGATCATGAGCCCATGCTGGACTTAATGGGGCAATGCATACAACTGCAAACCCGCCATAAAGTCATTGTGATCGCCGATTGGAATGTCTGGAATGCGACGCAAGCGCCCGACTCGCCCGCCCGCTCTCGATGGGCAGCCTTGCTGCGCGAACAATCTATGCAAACAAGTTCGCAGGATGCCGGCGCAGCTTCGATGACGCTCTCCGATTTGACTCCAATGGCGCGTATGGAAGCTGTCGAGCAACGTTTGCGGCAGGAATTAGGGCACTTGCTGCGCTTGGCGCCGCAGGAGATCAGTTCCGACCGAACGCTGCTCAGCTTGGGCGTTGATTCGCTGATGGCGGTGCAGTTGCGCACCCGCCTAAAACAAACGCTGAAAATGGATGTTTCGGTGATGCAACTATTACGGCCACAGCCGTTGACTGATCTGATCATCGGCATCGTCAAAAAACTTGAAGAAGAACATGCTGCTCTCTCCTGACGGTTGGCTTTACTTCCCCAAGCCGAACAAACAAGCGCGCGTGCGACTGTTTTGTTTTCCGGGTATGGGAGGCGATGCTTCACTGTTTTTTGCCTGGCCGCATGGATTGCCGGAATGGATCGAGGTGGTTGCGGTGCAATTGCCGGGTCGAACGCCCGATCTGACTTTATCGCCGGACGCCGGCCCCCAAGCGGTGATCGCCGAGCTGACGGCGGCAATTCGCCCCTACTTGGATCGCCCTAGCGTGTTTTTTGGCCATTCACGCGGAGCGACGGGCGCTTTCGAAGTCACCCGTGAATTACAGCGCCGGAATTATCCGCAGCCGATGCAGTTGTTGCTTGCTTGCCATCCCCCCTTGCATGTGCCGCGCCACGCTGGATCCATCTACGATGTCAACACAGCGCGGGAAGCATTAGAACAATTCATGGACGTGGTCGATAAAGCCTTCCTCGAAAAACGCGATGCGGCGCTGGAGAAACGGCTCATTGCATGGGTTAAGCAAGACATCCATCTTTGGCGGCGCTATCGGTATCAAGCTGAGGCTCCGTTTGCCTGCCCGCTAACGGTCTATGGCGCGGCGGAGGATCAGTTCGTGGAGAGTGAAAACTTGTCGCAATGGGAAGCGCTCACCACGGGGCGCTTCCATCTGCAAATGTTCCCCGGTGATCATTTCTTTTTTTATAGGAATTCACAACCATTGCTGCAAGAAATCGCTAGACACATCGAGAACAGTTAATGTTGGTCCGTATTTTGCCAAGTCATCAAGCGATTGCGGGGTTTGATCAAAATTGCCAGCATTCCGAAACAAGGAGAAGCGCCATGAACTTTCACAACAAGACTATTGCCGTTACGGATTGCAGTTCCGGTCTCGGCGCTGAAACGGCGCTGCGCTCATGAACTCGAACGACTCCGCGATATTCCTCGTCTTCAATCAGCACCCCATCTCCTATGCAAAGTTCGCGTCTCGGGTACGGCAGCGCGCCCGTCAGTTGCGGCCGTGGCAAGGAAGCACGATTGGAGTGTGGGCCGACAACGATCCCGACTTCGTCGTCAATCTGTTTGCCATCTGGCAGCTGGGTGCGACCCCCTTGCTGATCTCCAGGCGTCTGCCTTGGGCGACGGTCGCTAGCTTGCTGGAGAGCGCGAACGCGAGTGTCTTGCTCACCGCGGACCTCGGTGAGTGCGGCGCCGGTGGCCCGCCCGTGTTCTCTTCGGTTAGCGAGCACGACGAGAAAGCGGCCTCCGTTCGAACGGAGGATCTCGACGCTCCTGAAATCGGCTCCGCCGCCCAGGAGATGGCTCTAATTCTTCATACCTCGGGCACGACCCATGTGCCCAAGTTGATACGGATCACCCGCGCCAACCTGTTGGCGTCGCTCGACCTGCAGCAGCAGTACTGGCGTGGCGGCTGGCAGGCCGGCGAGGCGAGCCTGGGAACGCTGCCGCTGTCCCATCTCTTCGGGCTGTATGCGGAGCTGCTCCAGTGCTACCGCAGCCGCGGCCGGTATATCTTCTGCGCCGCCAATCCCCATCAAGTCATCGAGGCTCTGCAACGCTACGAGGGGGAGATTACACGCCTGTTCACGGTTCCCTGGATGCTGCAGCAGTTGTTTGACATGCCGGGCGGCACACAAGCATTGCAGCAAATCCGCTATGTTCTCGCGGGAGGAGCCGCACTGGCCGACGATCTCGGCGAACAATTGGCGGCATCCGGCATCCGCGTGATCCAGGGCTACGGCATGACGGAGCTCGGCACAGGTTTCATGGGTGAGGTAGGCGGCGGCGATTGGCGAGACATGAGCCCGCTCATCCCGGCGCAATTTTGGCACTTGGAGGATGGCACGGGGCAGTTGGTGATTCACGCCGATTGCCCCACGCTGTCGACGGCGCCGCCCCGGCAGGCGTTCCCCACCGCAGACCTGTTCCATCGCAGCGCGGGCGGCTACCGCTATGTAGGCCGCGTCGACGACATCCTGGTCCATACCACCGGCGAGAAGAGCAATGCACTGGTCATCGAGCACATGCTGCTGACGCGGCTGAGCACGTTGATCGAGCACGCAGCGGTCGTCGGCGCGGGCCGACTGCGGCTCGCCTGCATCCTTCTATGGCGGCACTCGCCGAGCGCGGCGGATCACCAGGCGCTGTTGTTGGGTATCGCCGAGATCAATGCGGAGCTGGCCAGCCATTCGCAACTGCACTCGGATCTGCTGCTGCTGCTCTCCCCGGCGCAGGCCCATCGACTTCCGCTAACCGGCAAGAAGACCGTGGCCAGAGCCAAGGCCGCGTCGGAATTCCAGGCAGAGCTGGCGCAGCTCTACGCCGGCGCCATGCAGGCGCAAGCCGGGGAGACTATCGAGTCTTTTTTCGAGCGACCGCAGGATCTGGACCCACTCGTGTCGCTGTTCGACCAGGGGCTGGATTCGCTCGGCGCAGCCAGGTTGGGCATGCATATTGCGGAGCTCTACCCCGATCGCGCCCTCGCCTTCAACCTGGTCTATCAATACCCAACCTTGCATGGACTGAAGAACTATCTGCAAGGTAGCGCGATCGCCTCGCGCGAGCCACCCGTGTTCCCGCCGCATCGCACGTCGCAAACAGCCCACGCGCGTCAAGACTATCCGCCGCCTCGGCGGGTTTTGCTGACGGGTGCAACGGGATTCATCGGGCGGTACCTGGTCGAAGAGCTGTTACTTTGCAAACAGGTCGAGCACGTGCACTGCCTGATCCGACGCAACCCGGGCGGCTTATCATCCGACGCGCGCGTGACGTACCATACGGGATACGACTTCGGCGACCCGCGCCTCGGCTTGCACTCAGAAGTGCACGGCGCGTTGCTCGATGAAGTCGACACCGTCATTCACGCCGCCTGGCCCGTCGACTTCAACGCCAGCTATGAGCAGTTGGCCGAGTCCACCCTTGCGTCGGTGCGCCACTTGATCGAATTCGCGCGGCGTGGCGACAAGAGTCTGCACTTCCTGTCTAGCGTCTCCACAATCATGATGCACCCGACCAAGCCGCACGTGGACGAGGAGTGGCCCTTGCCGACTGCCGCTGCCTGCCTACCGCTTGGCTACGCTCAGACCAAATGGGAGGCGGAGCATCTGCTGATACGCTCGGGGGTACGGCACAAGATCTACCGCTTGGCGGAAATTTCGGCGCACTCGGTGACGGGCCGCTGGAATACCCACGATCACGTCCCGATCTTATTGGAGGTATCGCGGGCTCTGGGATGCGCGCCGGTGTTTCCGCAACCGATCGACTGGGTTCCCGTCGACGTCGCGTGCCGTGCACTGGTGGAGCTGATGACCGTGCCGGACGTCGACGTACACCACATCGCCAACCCCCACACCCGCCGCCCGGAAAGCCTGAGCTGCGCGATGCCCTGCGCGCCCATGTCGCAGTGGCTGGAATTAGCGCATCCGCATCTGAGCACCCATCCCCGTTTTGCCGCCTTGTGGGCCTTCCTGCATGAACTCGTCGCTTGGTCGGGCCGGCTGACGACATTAAGCGCCGATGCGACCTGCGCCTATTCCCCCGCGCTGGCGGAGTGCGCGCCGATCGGCGACGACTATCTGAAACGCTTGTTGTTGCAGCAGAGTCACTGATCGGCTGTGGGGCGTCTTCGCCACTCGCGAGGGTCTGGATATGCCCCTGATTTGAGCCCCCGCACGGCGAGGACGGCGGGTACCTCGAAGACCGCGTTGTCCAGCCCTCCACGCAGGTCTGGGCTGTTCTCGCCGATGAGTGAAAATTCCAAGCCGCAGTCCAGCTCGCGACAGCCGCCGATCAAAATGACACGGCTCAAGCCGCCGGACGATTACGGCTACTTCGATGGCCGCGACGCGCGCCGGGATGGAGGACTACGCAGTGGTGACAGCCTATCTCCTCGATCAGGCGGCCAAGAAACAGAAGGCTCTGGACGCGGCTGCAGAAGTGTTGGATCAGTCCAGGGACTTGCGAAACCGCAGCACGCTGACGCCGAGCATCAAGACCGCCAGCAGCGCCATCGCCGCCAGTTCAGGCCAGAGCACGGACACGCCCACGCCCTTGAGGAACACCCCGCGCAGCACCACCAGGAAATAGCGTAGAGGATTGATCAAGGTTAGCCATTGCAAGAAGACCGGCATCGCGTTAATCGGAAAGGCAAAACCGGACAAAGTAATCAGCGGGTTGATCAAGAAAAAATTCAGCGCGAATGCCTGCTGCTGAGTGCGCGAGAAAGTCGACAGCAGCAGGCCAATGCCCAATGCGTCGAACAGGAACAGCGTGGTGCCAAGCAACATCACGCCTAGATTGCCGACAAAGGGAATATGGAACCACCACACGCCCAGCGAGGTGATCAGCGCGACATCGCCCAATCCGATCAGAAAGAACGGCAGGGTCTTGCCCAGAATAAACTCGATAGGACGGATTGGGCTCACCATGATTTGTTCCAGCGTGCCGATTTCGCGTTCGCGCACCACGGCAAAGGCGGTCAGACTCACCACCTGCATCAGGGCCAGCGTTCCCACGACGCCGGGAATAAAAAACCAGCGGTCCTCAATGCTCGCGTTAAACCAGGGACGCTCACTCAAGGACACGGTAATCGAGGGCTTCACGACACCGGCATTCATGGGCCAGGCCAGGCTCATTTGATCGAGCTGGAACTGCGCCACGATCTGGTTGACATAGCCCAAGGCAATCAACGCGGTATTGGAGTTGGTGCCGTCGACGATCACTTGCAGCGGCGCGGTCTGGCCGTTACTTAGAAATTGCGCGAAGCCCGCGTGGATCACCACGGCCAGCGTGGCGCGGTCGGTATCGATGTCGTGCGTGATCTGCCCTGGCGTACTCGCGCTGTCCACCAGATCAAAGCGGCCGGTCGAAACAAAATGCGACACCAGGTCGCGGCTGGCCTGGCTGCGGTCAAGGTCGAGCACCGCCATGGTGACGTGGTTGACCGTAAAGGTTGCCGCATAGCCGAAAATTATCACTTGCACTATCAAGGGCACCACCAGGCGAAACATGGCCCAGCGGTCTCGCTTGAGTTCGAGAAACTCTTTCATCAACATCACTTGCAGGCGCTCGAACATAGTCGTTAATCCAGATATTTTCGGAAAGCGCGCGCGCTGAGCCAGATGATGATCGTCGCATAGGCCACCAGCGCCAAAATCGGCACGGCCAGATCGATGATTGAACTGCCCTTGAGGAATAACGCCCGCAAGATGCTGACGTAATAGCGCGCATAGACCAACAGGCTCGCCGCCTGGATCGCCGTGGGCATCTGGTCGATGGCGAAGGTATAGCCTGAGAGCATGGTGGTCGGCAACATGGTCAGCAATAGCGCCACCTGGCTCGCGCCAAGCTGGCTGCGAATATGCACCGACACCAGGTAACCAATGCCGAGCACCACCAGCGTAAACAAGGCCGTGGTCAAAATCAGCGTCACCACGCTGCCGCGAAACGGCACGCCGAACCAGAATGCCGTGACCAGCAGGCAGAACGCGGCGTCAGCCAAGCCGATGACAAAATACGGCACAAGTTTGCCCAACATCACTTCGAGCGCCGTCACCGGCGTCGAGATCAGTTGTTCCATGGTGCCCCGCTCCCATTCGCGCGCGACCGTCAGCGAGGTCAGTTGTGCGCCAACCAAAGCAAGAATCACGGCCACCACGGCGGGTACGATAAAGTTGCGACTGTCCAGCCCTTCGTTGAACCAGACCCGTGGCTCAAGATCGACCACGCCCACGGTCTGGGGATTCAAGCCCTGCCTTTGATTCCAATGCATTTCGAAGTCGGCCGCAGTCTGGGCGATAACGCCCTGGGCATAGCCGATGGCGATATTAGTGGTATTGGTGTCGGTCGCATCGAACACGGTTTGCACCGAGGCCTGCCCGGTGTTTGCCAGCACACGCGAGAAATCGACCGGAATCACCACCGCGCCAAAGCAGCCGCCTGTGTCGATCGCAGCGCGCACCGCGCGGTCGTCGTCAACGTTGCGCGTCACCGAAAACCACTTCGACGCGCTAAAGCGCTGCACCAATTCACGGCTGACCTGACTGTGTTCCTGGTCCTCGACACACAACGGAATGCGTTTGATATCGAGGCTAACCCCATAGCCGAGAATGGCCATCTGCAACAGCGGCATCAGCAAGGCAATCGCGAGATTGCGCGGATCGCGCAAGATCTGCAGGGTTTCCTTATAGGCCATGGCAAACAGGCGGCGCGGGCTCATCAGTGTGGCTCCACATGCTTGCTGTGCGACACCAGCCGCACGAACACATCTTCGAGGCTGGCGCGAATGCCAACTGCCGGCTGCGCTTCGATCCCTGCTTGCGCGAGCCGCGCCTGCAACGGGCCGGGCGAGGCTCCGGCGCGCACCAACACATGCAGCTTATCGCCGAAAATCGCCACATCGATGACTTCAGGCGCTTGGCGCAAGGTTTCCAGCGCAGCGCCCAGCGGCGCGCACGCCAGTTCGAACAGGGCGCCGCCCAATTCATGATCGCGCAACTGGCTCGGGCTGCCCAGCGCCACCAGACGGCCCGCGTCGATTAGGGCGATACGGTTGCAATACTCGGCCTCGTCCATGTAATGCGTGGTGACCAGCACCGTCACGCCGTCCGCGGCAAGCTGATGGATTAAGTCCCAGAAGCGCCGCCGAGCCTCGGGCTCAACCCCGGAAGTCGGCTCGTCGAGGAACAACACGCTGGGCCGGTGCAGAATCGCGCAGCCCAGCGCGAGCCGCTGGCGCCAGCCGCCGGCCAGGGTACGCACCAGTACATCCTCGCGCCCTTCGAGCCCGGCCATGCTGAGCGCTGAGCCGATGCGCTGGGCCTGTTCGCGGCGCGGCACGCGATAGATGCCGGCAAAAAAGCGCAAGTTCTCGCGGCAGGTCAAATCGTTATACAAAGAAAATTTCTGCGACATATAACCGATATGCTCACGCACGGCTTCGGCCTGCGTGCCGACATCGAAACCCGCTACCCTGGCCCGGCCCGCACTCGGCGTCAACAAGCCGCACAGCATGCGGATCGCGGTCGATTTTCCGGCGCCATTGGGGCCGATAAACCCGACAATCTCACCACGACCGATCGACAAGTCGAGCCGGTCGACCGCGGTGAAGGCGCCGAAGCGCTTGCTCAGGCCAACGGCCTGCACCACCGCGGAGTCGGCGGCGTTCATGACTGGCTGCCGACCAGAGCCACAAACACATCTTCGATGCCCGGCTCGACGGGCGCGATGGTCTTGACCTCGCCGCCCGCTGCAGCGAGCAAGGCGCGCAGTTCCGGCACGCGGCGCGCGGCGTCGTCGACGCGCACATGCACCCGGTCGCCCATCAGCAAGGCGCCCAACACGCCGGGCGCCTGGGCTAACAGGCGATGCACTTCACGCGGGTCGCCGCCGATGATGGCCAGCAAAGCGCCAACCATCGCGCGCTTGAGTTGCGCCGGCGTATCGCATTGCCGGATCAGGCCTTCATGCAGCAACGCCAGACGCGAGCAACGCTCGGCCTCGTCCATATAGGCAGTGGACAGCACGATGGTCACGCCCTGCTCGCGCAATTTATACAAGATGCCCCAGAAGTCACGGCGCGATACCGGGTCCACGCCGGTGGTCGGTTCGTCCAACAGCAGCACCTTGGGTGTGTGGATCAAGGCGCACACCAGGCCGAGTTTCTGTTTCATCCCGCCCGAAAGCTGGCCGGCCAAGCGGCGTCGAAATGGCATCATGCCGGCGGCTTCGAGCAGCTCCTGGCTGCGCATTTGCCTGAGGCGACGCGGCACTTCGAAGAGCTCGCCATAGAAGAAAATATTCTCGTCGACGGTCAGGTCTTCGTACAGACCGAAACGTTGCGGCATATAACTGAGCGCGCCTTTGGCAAGCTCCGGCGTAGCCACCACATCGATGCCCTCAAGGTCGATGGCGCCGGCATCTGGACGCAGCACGCCGGCCAACATACGCATGATGGTGGTTTTACCGGCGCCGTCCGGGCCAACCAGACCGAAGATTTCCCCGCGCTGAATCTCGAAGCTGATGCCGCGCACCGCCTGCACCGTTGCAAAACGACGGATCAAGCCACGGGCGCTGATCGCGCTGGTCGGGCTAGAGCTAGAGTTAGGCGGCGTCATTTTCCGGGCGCCAGTTTGGCGATCGAAGCATCCGCCGGCATACCCGGCAACAATTCGTGAGTAGGGTTGTCGATATCGATGCGAATACGGTAGACCAGCGTCACTCGTTCGGCATGCGTCTCGACCGTCTTGGGCGTGAATTCCGCTTGCGGCGAGATAAAGCTGATGCGGCCGCGATAGGCTTTGTCGGGATAAGTGTCGTTGCGAACCTCGACCGCTTCGCCAAGCCGCACGCGACCGATATCGGGTTCGTTCACATAGGCGCGCAGCCAGACATGATCGAGTTCGTCGAGCGTGAAGATGGCCACACCGGGGCCCGCGAGCTGCCCGAGTTCGGCCTCGCGCACCGAGATCACGCCATCGAAAGGCGCCGTCAGCACGGTATACGACAACATCACTTGATCCAGCTTGAGCTTGGCGGTGGCGGCGGTCAGATTGGCGCGGGCCAAGGTAATATTATTGCGCGCCACCACCGCCAGCGACTGGTCGTGCGCCAGTGCCGCAGTCGATTGCTGTTGCGCGGTGTAGGCCAAATCGCGCGCTTGTTGCGAGCCGGCCTTGTTCTCCGCCAAGGTTTCGGCTCGAGCAAAATCGACCTTTTTCTCGGCCAGATCGAAACGGTCGCTGGCGACGCTGTGTTCGGTCGCATCCAGCGTACTCTCGTTGGCCTGTATCTGCGCCAGATCGACCTGCAAATTGCTGCGATCGATTTCAGTTTGTTGGCGGTATAGTCCGTCGTCGAGGCGCGCCAGTACGGTGCCGGCCGTGACCCGTGCGCCCTCGTCAAACGGCAGATAGACGATGGGAGCTTGTACCTGCGTCACACTCAAGACACTTTGATGCGCCTCGATATTACCCGATACCTCAATACGGCTGGGGTCGGCGGCGGCGCTTAACCACGACGCCCGATTCCAGAAGGCATAAACGGCCAGCACCGCCGCCAGCAATGCCAGCACCAACAGCCGTTTGGCATGAGGCGCCGAGGCAAGCTTATGCTTGGTGTCGCTCAGGATTTTTTTCAGAGTCTGGATCACAGCCCGGCAACCTTATACTAAAAGGCACTCATAGTGGGATTCCGGCGCCGGATACGACAGCGCGCCGGCAATTTATTGCGCCATCTGATCACGATGCAGCCGGTGCTCGTGACGAAGTTGCTTGTCGTGCCAGTAAAAATTAGCATCGATGCCGCCGTGCGCCGGAACATTGACCCACCTGACTTCGAAGCTGTGATGTGTGCTGGCGCTAATACGATAACGCCCTGCCGGCAAGTGCACATACAGTAGCGGCCCTTCGGTTCGGGTGGCCAGCGCAGTTGCATCGGATACCGAAGCAATCCGCACATCCACATCGGATAGGTACTCGCCATCTGTCCCAGCAAACAACAGGCGCAGATTGTATTGCGGCGCCAGCGCACGAATCGCTTGCACCTCGTCCGAGCCTATCCCGCCGCTCAAATAGGCCACTCCGCTCGGGGAGACGATCGGCACAGGCGCGGCGTCCTGCGCCACGGCCATCGATCCGCTCATCACACACCACAACAGAAGAGCTGACGCGAAACGAAGGACCACGATTTTGACCATGAGACACTCCTGGCGGCTGGGCCGCATCGACGAAACTAGATGGAAGTATCGTCGCACCGCCGGCAATTTATCGCTTGACGCATATCAACAAAATCGCTCTAAGGTCCCGTGAGGCCCGCATTCCAAGGTAAATGAACGATTGGGAACCCGGCGGACAATGACGGGGCGCGATCGGCATCAGCCTTGATATAGGTCAAATCGCACACCGCTACAGCCGGTAAATTCAGATATATCGCTGCCTGGGTCTTTCTGCGTGGATTTGCTCGACGACGGATCAATACCTTACCGCCGTCGACGGTCCATTCTCCTGGCTAGGCGGATAACCCGGCGATCGACATGCCCTTGGGCTATTCGAGCGCTTCCTGGAGAGAAAAATGGCTGCCGAACAACATAACCCTACTTTTGATGTGTATCGCAACAATCTGGCTTTTATGCTGCATCTGTCGCATGTGATGCAGGCCAATCAACAACGCATGCAGCAGTGCAAAGGGCAAGCAGCGGAACGCGCCGCCGAGGCGACCGCTAAAATCGCAGAAGCGGTGGCAAGCGCCAAGGATTGGACCGCGTTGTCGACGCTATCCACTACGCTGGTGCGCCAGCAAACCGAGTTGGCAGCTGCATTCTGGCAAGACTTCTTCGGGGTGTTGGGTCATAACCGCGAAGCCTTGCAAACCGGCTTGCGTGAGGCCGTCGAAGACCTGCAAGCCGTCAGCCCCGTGACGTTTCCGAGTATGGGCGCATCGTTTCCGCAGAGCACGGTGTTCGAAGATATGCTCAAGCCCTTCGAACCGTTTACCCAGGCCGTGGCAGCAGCGTACAACATGCCGGCACAGTCCGCCGCCGCAAAGCGCGGGGCGAACCACGCAGCTTAAACCTGCCGTGCGCGCTGGGCTCGACCGCGGAGCGTTCGCGGCGTGACCTGCGCGCTACTTAATACGAAGCGCCAGTCGGGCGCGCAAGACAATGCCATAGCGCCACATGGGCTTTTACGCCAAAGGCGGGACGTAAAGTGCGGCATCCCGGTGATGTTTTTTTCGATGGCATACTCGCGCTCGATCACAAGATCTTGCACGCGTACCTGGAGCAGGCGCGCCTGTCGTTTGCGCGACCTGCCCTTCGACTGCATCAAGATCGATCGGAAGTTTGTCGGTCTGGCCGACCAGGAAGCCATGAATGCCTTGTATTTTATTTATCAACTGACTCGGCTCGGCCATTCTCTGGGTAAGTCGGTCGTGTTGGAAGGTGTCGAGAGCGAGGATCTGCTGCGCGCAGCAACATGTACCGCCAGGCGCGCCAAAGCGTGGTCCAGCAATTGCTCCAGCTGCACCTGAAGGTAGCGGCAGCCTAAGTGGCCTGCCTGCGCCGCCGCGTGCCAATCCGGCACACGCCACGCAAGACCCACGCCCTATCCCACGCAGATAAGCGTTGACGCTTTGCAGCACATAAAGGTTGATCGCCGCGCCCTCTCCTAGCCTCTGAAAATATCGAAAGGCTCGATCATCAGCACTTTACGCACGCCGACATAGCTTGAAATCCCAGCGATCAGCACCACCATGCCGAAGGCCAATTCGAGATTCCAATAAGTAATGATGGCCGCATAACCGGGCAGATTGTAGTGCGCAACCGAGACCACCAGGGTCACCAGGCCTATGCCGAGGCCGTACCCCGTCAGCGCCGTAAAAGTCGCCATAAATAAAATCATATACACCAGCTCGCGCCCTTTCGCGCCGATCGCTTTAAGTGCGCCGAATTTGTCGAGATTCTCAATGATAAACGTATAGAACGTCTGCCCCGAGATCGACAGGCCGACGATAAAGCTGATGATGGTCATCAGCAGGATATTGGTGCCGATACCGGTCTGGTAAGTATAGAAGTCGGCAATATGCCGATTGAACTCGTCCTTGGTCAAGGCCACGTAACCGAGCTTGGCGACTTGCTGCTTGATGCCGGCGATCGCCGCCTGGTTCTTGACCTGTACCAACACGTAAGAGATCGTAAAGCGCGTGCCGGGAATCGTCTGGACCGCACGATTGTAGGTGGTGTAGAGGGTCGGCACGCCATTCAGGCCGTTGGCCGAGACCCGGGCGATGCCGACGATCACGCCACGATAGTCATTGAGTTCAAAGGTCGTGCCGATCTTGGGATTCTCCAGTTTCGAGAATTCGGAATCGTCGACCACCACGAAAGCATCATCGGTATAAATGTCCTCGATATTGCCCTGTTCCATGGCAGGCCGGCCAAACAAACTCGTGTCATCAAGCCCGACCACGTTGACGCCCTGGTAGGTGCCGTCGCCAAGCTTGACCTGTGCGCCGCCGATAAACAGCGGCACGGCATAGCTGACGCCGTCCATGCTGCGCACGGCATCGAGCAGATAGTCGGGCAGCGGGATCGGGCTGGTGGGCGTATTCACGGCCGGGTCCATGATCCACATGGTGGCGCCGATATTGGTGACGGTTGAATAAGCGCGGTTCAGGATACCGGCAAACATCGCCGTCATCTGCACCATCAGGAACACGGCAAAGGTAATCCCGATCAACAGCGCCGAAAACTTGGCCTTGTCGTTCACCAGCAATTTGAAGCCGATGCGCAGGATGCCGGTATATTTCATGGCGTCTGCCCCGCAATCGGGGCGGCAGCATTCCACCAGCCGCCGCCGAGGGCGGCAAACAAGGCAACGGTATCCTGTTGACGTTGCGCTACCGCCTGCAAATAGGCCAAAGTAGTTTGATGATATTGCACATCGGCCGTCAACACGTCGACGTAGGACACCATACCGACGCGGTAATTGACCTGAACCAACGCAAGCGCCGCACCGGCATCGCGCTGCGCTTCAAGCTCGGCGTCAAGCGCCTGAGCGTCGTGCTCCAGGGCCTTTAGGCTGTCGGCCACTTGGGCGAAGGCGCTCAATACCGTCTGCCGATATTCGGCCTGCGACTGCCGGTATGCATCGACGGCCGCTTTGCGGCCGAACCATAGGCTGCCGCCCTGGAACAACGGCACGGTCACTGAAGGACCGATGCTCCAGAATTTGACGCTGTCCGCCGAAAGCTGGCCAAAGCTGGTTCCCGCGCCGCCGTAGCTGCCGCTCAGGCTGATGCTCGGAAACATTGCGGCGGTCGCCACGCCGATGTTGGCGCTGGCCGCATGCATTTGCGCTTCGGCCGACAAAATATCGGGGCGTTGCCGCACCAGCTCGGAGGGCAGGCTAACCGGCAGGTCAAGCGGCAGCGACAGTTGCGCGAGGTCGATCTGGGGTAAGCGGGCCTGCGCCGGCGGCAGCCCTTCCAGGGTCGCGAGCAAATGCTCGGTTTGACTTAACTTTTGTTCCAACGGCGCGAGCGCGGCGCGATTCACGGCAATCAAGCTGCGTATGCTCAAGACGCCGGCGTAGCTGACCGTGCCGGTATTGAACTGAACCTCGGCGGCTGCCAGTTGCTGGATTTCCAACTCGATCAATTCCCGAGTCGCACGAATCTCGGCCGCATAGGCCGCTCGCGCAATGCTGGCATTGACCACATTGGCCGACAGGGCCAAGTAAGCGGCCCGGCTCAGGTTGCGCTGATATTCGGCCTGCGCTTGCAGGCCTTCCACCGCGCGGCGCTTGCCGCCGAACACATCGAGTGCGTAGCTGACCGTGCCGCTTAACGCCACCACGTTAAATACCGTGCCTGACGTTTGCAATCCATTGGCCAAAGGTAGGCTACGTTCGCGTGTAGCGTCGAGCCCCGCATCGACTTGCGGAAAGAACACGCCGTAGCCTGCGCGCAAGCTGTCCTGGCTTTGCTGCAGACTGGCCTGCGCTACGTCCAGCGTAGGATTGTCGGCAAGCGCTTGTTGCACCAGCGCATTCAGCGCATCTGACTTGAACAAGCGCCACCAGTCCGCCGTCAAGTCCGAGCCCGACGTAAAGTGTTGCGCCTGGCCGTCGGCCACTACGGTGGCTACCGGCAGCGGCGCGTGAGTATAGCTATTCACCGTGGGCAACGCCGGCCGTACAAAATCGGGGCCCACCGCGCAAGCGTTGAGCAGTGCGGCCGCGGCGAGAGTCACACTGAGTTTGCAAACCGCCCCGATGGACGCTCCAGGCCGCGTGGCAGAACTCGCCGCGGATTTCAAACATTTATGCGCGAGTACGGACATTATTTCCGTCCTATGAAAACGTCGACCTGTTGCCCGGGATAGACCATGGTCAAATCCTGCTTGCGAAAACGAAAGATCACGGGCAACACCCGCAGATCCACTTTTTCCGCGCGTTGATTAGACAGCTCAATCTTCGGCGATACCAACGGCTGAACTCGCACGAATTCGAGCGGCACCTTGATATCCGTGCCGCGAATCGACATTTGCGCGCGGATACTGGCGGGAGCAGGCAGGCGGGAAACCAGGATCTCGTCGATATAGCAACGCACCGCAAGGTAATCCTGCGGTGTGCCCATCACAATCAAGGGATCGGCACCCTGGGTGTAGCTGTTATAAGCGCCTAGAGACGAGACATAGCTGCCGGTGGCGGCATTCACGGCCATCACCACGCCGTTGACCGGCGCTTTGATCGAATACTTGGCCAGCAATGTGTTGGCGGCTTGGTACGCCTGTTTAAGCGCCTCATATTGCTTTTCCTGGTTAGCGATGTCGTAACTCCATGCTCCCGCCCGAGTCAGATCATATTGCTTGCGTGCCACGCCCAGCGAGGCCGACGCCTGGTTGACCGCATCGCGCGCCGTATCGACCACGTCCTTGCTGATCGAGCGCGAATCAAGCGTGTAAGCCGCTAATCGCTTGTCGTACTGATCTTGGGCCGCCTGCAGATTGGCCTGGGCCTGTTCGACTTGAGAGCGGGCCACAGCCAGTGTTTCGGCGCGCGGCTCGGCTTTGAGCTCCTGCAACTGCACGCGTGCAGCTTCGGCTTGCAGACGTAATTGCTCGGTGCTGGCTTGTTGTTGGCTATCGTCGATTTTCAATAGCGCTGTGCCGGCGCTCACCGACTGCCCTTCATGCACCAGTAGCTGACTGATGGGGCCGGACACCTCGGGAAAAATATTGATATTTTCGCCGGCCTGCTGGGCGCTTTCTATCATGCCATTGGTATAGATGGCGCTATCGTAAGGATTGCTAACGGGTTTAAAAACAGGCGACTGCACCGGGCGCTCGATGCCGAAAATGTAGGCGCCCACCAGCCCGGCCAGGATGCCGAGAATGGACACCGCGAAAATGATCTTATTTCTCATTCCGTCCCCTTGTCCAGGCCGGTGATACGACCGTCTTCCATATGGATAATACGATCCGCATATTCGTTGATACGCGCGTCATGGGTAACGATCACGATGCAGCGATCCTTGTTCAACACTTTTTCCTTGACGAAAGAAATAATCATTTTTCCCGTGTCGCCGTCGAGCGAGGCAGTCGGCTCGTCGAGTATCAGAATCTGCGGACTACCCACGATGGCGCGCGCAATCGCCACGCGCTGCTGCTCGCCGCCTGACAGTTTTACCGGCAGTATCTCGGCGCGCTCCTTCAAGCCGACGATCTCCAGGCACTTCCTCGCTTCGGCCAACGAGTCATCCCAATCGCGCTGCTTTAGAATCAAGGGGATCGCGACATTTTCGGCACTGGTCAGACGCGGAAACAAGTGGAAGTCCTGGAATACAAAGCCTATGGTGTTCAGGCGAAAATCGGCCAGGTGATCATTATCGAGTGTCCAGATATCGGCCTGATTCACCGTGACCGTGCCGCTGTTCGGCCGCAAGATGCCGGAAATCATGCTCAGCAAAGTCGTCTTGCCGCTGCCTGAAGGGCCGACGATAAACAGCATTTCGCCGAAGTGCGCCACGAACTCGACGCCATTGACGGCCGTCATTCGCGTCGGCCCATCACCGAACCATTTGGTCAGGCCGCTGGCCACGATAGCCTCATGTTTTGCCGGTTCAGTCATGGGCGGCTTGGTTGGCTGTCCGCTGCAACGAGTCGAGAGCCGGCAGCGAGTAGGATGAACAAATCGATTCGCAACATGAAAGCGCTCCGGGTCCAAAGAGAAAAATAGGCTGCGTGCATTGCAACGCCCTGCTGCAAGTTTCCATCATGGCCCACCGGCAGGTGTTGTCCTTGACCGGGATCAAGCTATGCGAAAATCCATGCCGCCGCATCGATATTCGCGCGGCGACGATGAATGCTATCAGGCTATGCGGGCGTGACGCGGCTGGCCGTGAATCGGCGCCACGCGCGGCGCTTGATCTGGGTCAACGCGCTTACTGTCCCGCTGACTAGACTTGAACATGGGGTCAATACTCGCCCCTATTCCAGCTTTACGACGGGGCAGCAAAACCATGACCTACAAAACCATCCTGGTGCATTTCGACAACAGCCGGCGCGCGCACCTGCGCTTGGAATGCGCCTTGAAGCTGGCAGTGACCCACCAAGCCCATCTGACCGGCATGTACGCGGCCCATACACCGCCGCAAGACACCTTGTTCGTCAGCGAAGAAACGGCAGACTGGTATGCCAGGAACAAGCAACGCCGCATAGAATCGCGGGGCGCATTGGAGCGTTTGTTCCATGCCGAAAGCAAACGTGCAGGTGTGAACGCCGAATGGCGGCCGACCAATCGCGATGCCAATGTGGCCGTACCGCAAGCGGCGCGCTGTGCGGACCTCGTGATTGCCGGACAAACCGACATCGAAGACAGCGAGTCGTATATCGCCCCCCATTTCACGGTGCACTTGACGCTCGCGGCCGGCAGGCCGGTCCTGCTACTACCCTGCGCCGGGCAACTGCCGCATCTCGGCAGCCACGTGATGGTGGCCTGGGACGGCAGCCGTGAAGCCGCGCGCGCCGTGCAAGACGCACTGCCGTTTCTACAAACGGCAAGGCAAGTCACGGTAGTGATGGTTCAGGGAAAAAGCACATCAGAGCCGCGGCTTGATGAAGCCGAACTGGCACATTCACTGACGCGCCACCATGTGAATGCAGTCTTTTCCCACATCAAGGGTGTGGCGCATTACGATATCGGCGATGCGTTGCTAGCGCGCGCCCGATATTTGGGCGCCGACTTAATTGTGATGGGCGCGTATGGCCATCAGCGTTGGTTGGAATTCGTGTACGGCGGCGCAACTTTTTCCGCCATGCAATCGATGACTGTGCCGATTCTGTTCTCGCACTAGGCCCAAACATGGACGGCCACAGCCAAAATAGATCGTGATACTGACGTCATCTCAGGTCTGGCGTTGCCGCGCTGCCGCGACACGCCGGCCAGCGCGTTAACCGCCGGTTGCCCCCCGACGACGCAGAACCCGCCCGCGAATACGACGATCAGCAGCCACGGTAGTATGTGCGCTAGCGAGCCGTTCGGATATCAAAAAACACACCTGTGGATAAAGACCGATATTGGGGCCATTGTGATGAGGCCGCGGCGTCTGATTCCACCAAACACGTAACCTTGATCTAGATCAGTCCGCACCTTAAGCGTAAGCGCAAGCTCCAGAGTAGTCAGTCTTCCTGCCAGTCACCGCGTGATGCTCCGACCTAAGAATCTGACCGAACCAGTATTCGCCCCCCCTTAACTAACGAGGACATCATCATGACCTATCAAAGTATCAATCCCAACGACGGCAAAACCTTGAAGACCTTCGACAATCTCAACGCGGCACAACTTGAGAGCGCTCTAGCCACCGCAAACTCCTGTTTCCTGACGTGGAAAGAAACCAGTTATGCGCAACGCGCAGTCATCCTGAATAAGGCGGCCGAACTGCTACGTGCTCACGTCGATGACTTTGCCAAATTGGCGACTCTTGAGATGGGCAAGCGGATCAATGAGGCTCGCGGAGAAGTCAATTTCAGCGCGGATATCCTCGCTTATTACGCAAAAAATGCTGCCGATTTTTTGGTCCCGACCAAGCTCAACCCCAAGCGAGGTGAAGCACATATGGAGAATAGTCCATTCGGTGTGCTCTTCTGTGTCGAACCTTGGAATTTCCCCTACTATCAACTGGCGCGCGTCGCTGGCCCGCAATTAATGGCCGGAAATGTCTTGGTGGTCAAGCACGCGGGTTGCGTGCCGCAATGCGCTATTGCGTTCGAGAAGCTCCTGCTTGATGCAGGTGCGCCCAAGGGGGCCTATACCAACTTGCTGATCTCGCACGAACAATCGAATCAAGTGATTGACGATCCGCGTATCAAAGGCGTGGCGCTGACGGGCAGCGTCGCAGCGGGCAAAAGCGTGGCTTCCCAAGCGGGCAAAAGCCTGAAGAAGACGTCGATGGAATTGGGCGGCAGCGATGCGTTTATCGTGCTGGAAGACGCCGATTTAGAAAAGACTATTCCTTGGGCTGTCTGGGGTCGGATGTACAACGGCGGTCAAACCTGTTGTGCGGCCAAACGATTTATCGTTATCGATTCGATTGCAGACAAATTTCTCGAGAAGTTCAAAACCGCATTATCGACTCTGCAGCCGGGCGACCCCATGGACGAGAAGACCACCCATGGCCCCCTGTCCAGCGAAGAAGCTTTGCAACAGCTACTAAAACAGGTCGATGGGGCGGTGGCGCACGGCGCCAAACTGGTGATGGGCGGCAAACGCATCGCTCGGCCCGGCTCATTTATGGAAACCACGATTTTGACCGATGTCCACCCCGATAATCCGGCATTCCGTGACGAATTCTTTGGCCCAGTTGTCTCGTTCTTTCGCGTCAAAGATGAGGCGGCGGCGATTGCTCTGGCCAATGACTCCGATTTTGGTTTGGGCGGCTCCGTCTTCACCCAGGATGAGGCGCGTGGCAAGCGGGTGGCCAGCCAGATCGATACCGGCATGATGTTCATCAACAACATCGACTGGACCGATGCCGAACTGCCGTTTGGCGGAATCAAGTACTCGGGTTACGGACGCGAACTGGGCAATATGGGTATCCAAGAATTCGTGAACAAGAAACTGGTTCGTACCGTCCATCTCGACGCACCTACTTGAAGTCCCGAGAGAACCCATCATGTATATCAATGTTGCTGTTCTAACGGAGACACGGGCCCATGAACGCCGAGTGGCGCTCGTGCCTTCCGTGGTGCCGAAACTGCTCAAGCTTGGCGCCCGGTTGCATATGCAGCCGGGCGCCGGGGCCGCGATTCATATGGACGATGCTGCGTTCGAAAACGTGGTGTTTATCGCGGATCGCGCGGCACTGGTCAAGGATGCGGATGTGGTGCTGGCGGTGCAAGCGCCCGCGCTGGAGGTGATCCGTGCGATGAAAGAGGGCTCGATTCTGGTCTCGTTCATCTACGCTCACAATGAGCCTGCGCTGGTGCAATGTTTGCTTGAAAAGAGAATAACTTGCTTTGCGATGGAGCGTGTACCACGCATCACGCGAGCGCAGGCCATGGATGCACTTTCCAGTCAATCCGCACTGGCTGGATACTACGCTGTGCAACTTGGTTCGACCCACCTGGCTCGTGTGATACCGAAGATCACCACCGCAGCCGGTTCGCTCGGGCCAGCTCGTGTTCTGGTCATGGGCCTGGGTGTGGCCGGACTCGAGGCGATTGCCACGGCTCATCGTCTCGGTGCCATGGTCGAAGGTTATGACGTGCGTCCGGAGACGCAAGAGCAGGCGTTGTCGTTGGGTGCCACCTTCGTGGATACCGGTGTCGACGCTCGAGGGAAAGGTGGTTATGCGCGCGAATTGAGCGCCGAAGAAAAAAGCCACGTTGCAGAGGTATTGACCCGGCATATCCAGCAGGCCGACCTGATTATCACGACCGCCGCCATCCCCGGTAAAGCTTCGCCAAAACTGATTAGCTACGCGCAAGTTGCCGGTATGAAGACGGGTTCCGTGATCGTCGATCTTTCTGCCGATGGCGGCGGGAATTGCGAGGATACGCAGCCGGGAAAGACGGTACGGATTGGAAACGTGACGATAGTTGCGCCGCTCAATGTGTCGTCGCTGCTCGGCGAAGATGCCAGCGAACTCTATGCAAAAAACCAATACAACTTGCTCGCGCTGATCATGAAAAACAATGTGATCGAGATTGACTGGAGCGATGAGATTCTCGCAAAAACGGTGCTGACCCATGCGGGCGAGAACCGCGCCGCGATAAGCGACACCACGGAAAAATCCCCGGCGGCAGCCCAGCCTGGGGCCGGTACCCACCACGCCAAACCCGCTTCGACTCGGGTTTAAGCCGATAAAGGATCACTTTCATGGACATCCAGATTAGCATCTCCGCCATCGTCGCCGTGTATGTCTTCATGCTCGCGGGCTTCGCGGGGTGGGTCATCATCGGCCGGGTGCCGGCCATATTGCACACTCCCTTGATGTCAGGTTCGAACTTCGTCCATGGCATCGTGGTGGTGGGGGGTATCTATGCGCTGCTGAATGCCAGCACGCTACAGGAGCAGGTGATCGGCTTCTTTGCCGTGCTGCTCGGCGCCGGCAATGCGGCCGGGGGTTATGCCGTCACAGACAGGATGCTGGCGATGTTCAAGACAAGTGGCCCCCCTGCCCCGCACACAAAATCCGGCAGAGTGAAATCCATCCACGCCAAGAAGCATTGAGGTCCCGGTCATGCACAACCTATTTACGATAATTCCCAGCCTGGGCATTGGCGTTGCCGATCTCGCCGCCGCCTTTCTTTTTATGTATGGCTTATACCGGATGTCGTCGCCGGTGACGGCGCCATCGGGCATTTTTATGGCCGGCATCGGCATGGCAGTTGCCGTGCTGGCGAGTTTCTTGTATGCGTTCGGCGTTAGTGCTGCGGCGCAACCTCACCTGATGACCAACCTTGGACTCGCCGTTGTCGCGCTAGCGTTGGGTGGCGGTGTTGCATGGTGGGGTGGTCGTACCGTCGCCATGACTGCGATGCCGCAAATGGTGGCGATCTACAACGGCATGGGCGGTGGAGCTGCCGGCGCGATTGCTGCGGTTGAGTTGTTCGGCGGCAAGGCGTCAGGATCGACTGCGTTGAGCGTGACCTTGGCCGGCGCGCTGATTGGCGCGGTGTCTCTATCGGGTTCGCTGATCGCCTGGGCCAAGCTGGATAGCGTGATCAACCAACCACTGCGATTCAAAGGCCAGCAAGCTGCTAACGCGCTGATATTCATGCTCACAGTAGCGGTCGGCGCCTATCTAGTCGTCGCAACGCAGAACTCTGCTTTGCAGGTGTTGACGATACCAGCTTTGATTTACCTCTTCTTTGGCTGCGCGCTGATTCTGGGTATTTCAATGACATTGCCGATCGGCGGCGCCGACATGCCGGTCGTGATTTCTATCTTCAACGCATTTACCGGGCTGGCTGTCGGGCTCGAGGGGTTTGTGCTGCAAAACCCGGCATTGATGATCGCCGGCATGGTGGTGGGTGCTGCCGGGATACTGCTGACCTTGCTGATGGCCAAAGCAATGAACCGCTCGGTCAGCAATGTGATCTTCAGCAATTTCGGCGGAATACCCAAACACAAGCAGGGCAAGATTAAAGGCAGCCTTAAACCGACGGCTCCGGGCGATGCGGGAATTGCCATGCGTTATGCCACCTCCGTCATTATCGTGCCGGGATACGGGCTGGCGGTGGCGCAAGGACAAGGCAAGCTATTCGAATTCGTCAAACTGCTGCAAGCCGGTGGTGTGTCGGTGAAGTTTGCCGTCCATCCGGTAGCCGGCCGTATGCCCGGCCAGATGGACGTCTTGCTGGCAGAGGCCGGCGTGCCCTACGACATGATTTTCCAACTCGAAGACATCAATGAGCAATTTGCGAATACCGATGTAGCCCTGATTATCGGAGCCAATGACGTGGTGAATCCTGCTGCGCGCACCGACAAAGGCTCGCCGATTTTCGGCATGCCTATCCTCAATGCCGATCGGTCCAAGCAGGTGTTTGTTATCAAACGAGGTGAAGGCAAGGGCTATGCCGGAATCGTCAATGCTTTGTTTTACGGCGACAACTGCAACATGGTCTATGGCGACGCGCAGGCGGTGCTGATCAAAATGATCGAAGCGGTCCGTGGCCTCGGGTTACCGGCCGTCGCATGAAATCCAACCATTAAAGGAAACCGTCATGACAGGCAAAATGAAAGCTGCTGTGGTCGAGCAATTCGGCAAACCGCTAGTCCTTAAAGAAGTCGATATTCCTGCTCCCGGACCCGGCCAGATTTTGGTGAAGACCGAGGCCTGTGGGGTCTGCCACACGGATTTACATGCTGCCGATGGCGACTGGCCGCTCAAGCCGGCCCTGCCTTTTATCCCCGGCCACGAAGGTATTGGGATTGTTACTGCACTGGGCGCAGGCGTGACCGAGGTCAAGGAAGGCGATCGTGTCGGCGTGCCCTGGCTCTATTCCGCCTGCGGACATTGTGAGTATTGTCTCGCAGCGCACGAACCTGTCTGTGCCGCAGCGCAGTTCGGCGGGTACACTCGAAATGGCGGTTTTGCCGAATACATTCTGGCCGATCCCAAGTACGTCGCTCATATACCGGCGGGCTTGGCTGCTCGCGAAGCTGCACCGTTGATCTGCGCCGGCGTCACCTCGTATAAGGGCATCAAAGAGACCCAGGCGCGGCCCGGCGAATGGGTGGTCATTTCCGGAGTCGGCGGCTTGGGACATTTGGCGGTGCAGTACGCCAAGGCCATGGGACTGCACGTGTGTGCGGTCGACATCGATGACGGCAAGCTCGCTCATGCCAAGCGCCTGGGCGCTGACGCGGTGGTCAATGCCAAAATGGGCGACCCGATTGCTGCTGTGCGGGAAGTAACCGGGGGTGGTGCGCATGGTGTGCTAATTACCGCGCCGTCGCTCGGCGCTTTCAAGCAGGGCGTGGGCATGACGCGCAAATGTGGCACCTGCGTATTGGTCGGCTTGCCGCCGGGTGAGTTTCCGACGCCGCTGTTCGACGTCGTGGCGAACTGCATCACGATACGCGGCTCTTTCGTCGGCAACCGCCGCGATATGGCGGAGGCGTTAGCCTTTGCCGCAGATGGCAAGGTCAGGGCCGATATCGAATTGCAACCGCTATCGGCGATTAATCAAGTATTCGAACGGTTGGCACGGGGCGATGTTCCTTCACGTGTGGTGCTGGATTTTTCTCTATAAACCGGCAGTCATCACGATTCCCGAATACCGCGAACTGACTTCGATGCTGAAAACATCAAGACGTTCCACTCCAAATTGTTTAACCAGCATAACGGTATCGACCGGCCCATACGGAACGTGATATCAAAAACTTGAAGAAAGAAAAACGCATCCTCAAGGAGGTGCTCTGCCTCATGCTGAAATAACTTGCTGCCTGAATAAAATATTTCTGTCGAATCGCGCTTCTTTACGTAGTTTTCAACGAAGGAGAATCACATGGTCTGGCCGGGGGTCTTCTGGTGATGCGAGCTGTAAGACACCCTGGTTTGTGCAAGCATTTTTCTCAACCGCGAGAAACAAGTGAGGTCCTGGGCTGCCCGCATGATCTAAATCAATGCGTAACGCTCACGTCAGCCCTATGCTCTAAGCACTCGACCAAAGATGCCTATTTCGTTTGACATGTAGTAGCCCGACATGATCCACAGCGCACCGAGTAACCCCACGTTACATCAATAGCGTCAACGCTCAAGTGAGCGACTCGGAGACTGCGATCATGGATCTACCTCAAGAGCTATCGGCTAAGGCCGATAGTCCACCCAAGGCTACGGCGCAACCCAAAAATAGACGACTCGGCTTGCCGCTACTGACCGGCGTCGTGATCGCCTCGATGATAGGCGGCGGCGCATTTAGTCTGCCGCAGAACATGGCACAAAGTGCGGGCTTGGGCGCGGTCATCATTGCTTGGCTGATTACCTTGGTCGGCATGTTTTTTCTTTCGAATACTTTCCGTACACTGGCCGATAAGCGGCCGGACTTAAAGGCCGGCATCTATTCCTACGCCAAAGAAGGATTCGGTTCACTGGCCGGCTTCGAAATGGCGTGGGGATACTGGCTGTCCGCGGCATTCGGCAATGTGGCCTTTGCCGTGTTGTTTATGCAAACGCTCGGCTACTTTTTCCCGATGTTCAAGAGCGGCAATAACTGGCCGTCGATTATCGGCGCATCGCTATTGATCTGGGCTCTAAATTTTGTCGTGCTGTCGGGCGTCAAGCGAGCGGCGATTCTGAACGTGATTTCCAGTGTGCTCAATATCGGCACCATCACGGTTGCTCTGTGCGCGATGGCTGTGGCCATTAAGGGCGGGATGTTCTCATTCGATTTCTGGGGTCAACAGGAGCATCTGGGAAGTCTGTTAGGTCAAGTCAAGAGCACGATGCTGGTGACCCTGTGGGTATTTATCGGCATTGAGGGCGCGGTTGTCGTCTCGGACCGGGCCGAAAAAGCGTCACAAGTCGGCGTATCGACTTTTCTTGGCTTGATCGTCTGCACGATACTTTACTTTCTGTTATCCGCCTTGCCTTTCGGCTTGATGCATCAGGCACAACTCACCGGACTTGCGACACCCTCGACCGCCTACGTCCTACAAGCCGCGGTGGGCAACTGGGGGGCCGTCTTTATCGCTTGCGCACTGATGCTGTCCATCCTGAGTTGCTGGTTGGCCTGGACCATTCTGGTTGCAGAGTTGCCGTTCGAGGGTGCCAAGGATGGCGTCTTTCCCAAGTTCCTGGCCCGCGAAAATAGCCGTCATGCGGCAGCGCCATCATTATGGGTTTCCAGTGTCACGATGCAATTGGCCGTCTTCGTCGTGCTCTTTGCGCACAATGCATGGACTTGGCTGATCTCGATTACGGGCGTGATGATACTGCCACCCTACTTGGCAAGCACGGCCTTCCTTTGGCAATTGTCATCTCAATCAAAGTACCAGGCCAGCTCAGGTGAAACCGTGCGCGAGTCAATCTTGACCGGCATCCTCGGCACGGTCTATGCGTTGTGGCTGTTATATGCGGCAGGTCCTCAGTTTGTGCTGATGTCGACCATTCTCTTTGCGCTCGGCTTCCCGGTGTTCTGGTGGGCAAGACGCGAACACGCACCGAGTGAGCCGGTTTTCACCGGGCGGGAGGCGATGGTGGCAGCGGTACTTGGGCTTATCGCCATCATCGCAGTTGCGTTGTTCGCCTGTGGCGTGGTCAAAATTAGCTGATCCATGGTAGCTATTCAGCGAGCGCTCATTGAATATCGCGATCATTACCGGAGATGTCGATGTTGTATGACCAGATGTTCGGATTCCTGTTCAGTTGTGCGATACCGCTATCGCCGACGCTTCTCTCATTGCGCTTGCAGCGCATCGCCGATGAATTAGGCCGATTGGGTTACGCCACGACGCGCGTCGCCACCTCCACGGAAGCGCGCTCGGCAATCTGTAGCGATGCGGCCGTTGGATGCTTAGTGGCGGAATGGTCAATGACCGAGTCCGAAACCAAGGTCGAGGCACTCGTGAATTTCGTGCGCGAGCGCGGTCTCGATATGCCGATCTTTATTCTGGTTGAGCGCCACCTGCTTGAAGAGATACCAGTCATGGTGCTGGGTCAGGTGACGGGCTACGTGTTTATCGAAGAGGATACGCCCGAGTTTGTGGCCCGCAACTTGGTCAGTCACTTGCGTAACTACGCGGAATCGCTCAAGACGCCGTTCTTCGGGGCGATGGTCGATTACGCAGAGCAAGCCAATCAGATGTGGACGTGTCCGGGTCACAATGGAGGTGTGTTCTACCAAAAGAGCCCCATCGGGCGTGCGTTTGTCAAACATCTGGGCGAAGCGGTATTTCGCAACGATCTCGACAACTCCGTGGTTGAGTTAGGCGATCTATTGATTCATGAGGGGCCGGCGCTTGCGGCACAAAAAGCCGCAGCACAAATTTTCGGCGCAGAGCGCACCTACTTTGTACTCAACGGCACATCGACCTCGAACAAGATCGCGTTGACGGCGCTGGTCGCACCCGGAGATCTGGTGCTGTTCGATCGAAACAATCATAAGGCAGCGCACCAGGGTGCACTGATGCTCGGGGGCGGCATACCAGTCTATCTGCAGACCGATCGCAACGCTCACGGCATGATAGGCCCGATCGATTTCGAGTCGCTTGACGAACAACTCATCCGCGACAGTATTCGGCGCAATCCGCTGATCAAGGATACGCAGGCATGGCAGCGTAAGCGACCATTTCGGGTCGCCATCATCGAGCAATGCACTTACGACGGCACGATTTATAACGCTCAATTAATCTTGGATAAGCTCGGCCCCTTATGCGAGTACATCATGTTCGATGAAGCATGGGCGGGATTTATGAAATTCCATCCGCTATTCAAGGGCCATTTTGCCATGGGTGTCGAGGGGCTTGACTCCGATGCACCCGGCATTATTGCCACGCAGTCGACCCATAAGCAACTCGCGGGCTTTTCGCAAGCCTCGCAGATCCACGTGAAAGATGCCCATCTTGACGGACAGCGCCGCCAAGTCAGTCATCGACGTTTCAATGAAAGCTTTATGCAGCACTCGTCGACCTCGCCCTTCTATCCCTTGTTTGCATCATTGGACGTAGGTGCACAGATGATGAAGGGGCGTTCCGGGATGGTACTGTGGGACGACACGATCAAACTCGGGATCGAGATGCGCAAGAAAATTCGCGCCTTTCAGCGGGAATATGAAGCGCTGGAAGTCGACCCCGGACGACGTTGGTTCTTCGATCCTTTTGTGCCCGACAAGGTCGATGTTCGCGGTTCCACGGAGCGCTGGGAAGACGTGCCGACAGAATTACTGGCTGAGGACGCGCGTTATTGGGAGCTCGATCCCAGCAAGAAGTGGCATGGTTTCGGGCATCTCGCACCCGCTTATGTGATGACCGATCCGAATAAGATGACGCTGCTCACCCCCGGTTTCAATCGGGACACCGGTGATTATGCGGCGCATGGTATTCCAGCTGCGATTTTGGCCGAGTTTCTGCGTGAAAAGCGCATCGTGCCGGAAAAAAATGACCTTAATAGCATTCTCTTTTTGTTGACGCCGGGACTTGAATCGACGAAGGCGGGCACGCTGCTATCCGCGCTGGTTCGATTCAAACAATTGCATGACGACAATGTGCGGCTTGACGATGTGATTCCCGCCTTTGTAGCCTCGCATCGCAAGCGCTATGCCGGTATGGGCCTGCGCGATCTATGCGCCGAAATGCATGGGTTTTATCGAGAGCACAACGTAAGTCGCCTGCAGCGCCAACAGTTTCGTGCAGAGCATTTTCCGACGATTGCGATGACACCGCAGGAAGCGATGTACGCATTGGTACGCAACAACGTCGAGTTGCTCCCCATCGAGCAGATTGGCGGGCGGATTGCCGCCACATTGACCTTGGTCTATCCGCCGGGCATCGGTGTCGTGGTACCCGGCGAACGCTATGACGAAAGAGCGCAACCTATGCTCGACTACTTTCGCATGTTCGAGGAAGGTAGTAATCGCTTTCCTGGTTTCGAGAATGAAATCCAGGGGATTTACCGTAAAGCAGACGACGATGGCATCGTCCGACTCTATACATATGTTGTCAGCGAATAGCTGCGACTAAAGGAATTGACGATGACATTGGGCGTTCATTCGGAAGCGGGAAAACTTCGTACGGTCATGGTTTGCCGGCCAGGTCTTGCGCATCGGCGCTTGACGCCGGCTAATCGCGAGGCCTTGCTGTTTGACGATGTTATTTGGGTCGACAAGGCGATCGAGGATCATGATTTCTTTACAGGTGTGATGCGCGAGCGAGGTATCGAAGTCTTGGAGTTTCAGCATCTACTCGCGCAAGTATGCCTCGATCCGCTTGCGCGTGACTGGATTCTCGACCGGCGCATTGTTGAAGAAGAAGTCGGCACAGGCATGCTGCGGGAGTTACGTTTATGGCTTGAGGATATGCCCGCGCAGCAATTGGCGGAAGTTCTGATCGGCGGTATCGCGAAAAGCGAGTTGCCATTCGATGCCCGCGGTTTGTTCGGAGGCTATCTGGAACGCTCGGATTTCGTGATTCAGCCGCTTGCCAATCTGATGTTTCAGCGCGACCCCAGCGCCTGGATCTATGGTGGCGTTACGTTACACCCGATGTTCTGGCCTGCACGACGCAAGGAAATGCTGCTTCTCGGGGCCGTGTATCGCTTCCATCCGCGGTTTGCGGGCAAAGTAAAAATCTGGTGGGGCGATCCCGATCTTCACTATGGCGCGGCAACACTAGAGGGCGGCGACATCATGCCCATAGGCAACGGCGTCGTGCTAATCGGCATGGGCGAAAGATCAAGCCCGCAGGCCGTCACACAAGTGGCGCAGCACCTGTTCGCGGGCGATGGAGCGACGCGGGTCATCGCCTGCCAACTACCGAAGGCAAGAGCTGCCATGCATCTCGACACAGTGTTCTCGTTTCTCGACGTCGATTTTGTCAGTATTTATCCGGACGTGGCCGATGGCATTCGTTGTACCAGTCTTTATCCTGACGATTGCCTAGGCAAAATTCGCTACCATCGACATGACGGAAAATTTCTGTCCGTAGTGGCCGACGCGCTGGGTGTTGGCTCGCTACGCGTGCTGACGACAGGCGGCGACGCCTACGAGATTGAGCGCGAGCAATGGGATGACGGCAACAATGTGCTGGCATTGGACCGCCGCGTGGTCCTCGCTTACGACCGCAATACGTACACCAACCGCAAGATGCGCCAAGCCGGCGTAGAGGTGATTGAGATTCCCGGCGGTGAGCTAGGTCGCGGCCGCGGCGGCAATCATTGCCTGACCTGTCCAATCGAGCGCGATCCGATCGACATCTAAGTTCAGCCCGGATCGATACTCCACTAAGGAAATTAATTATGTTCAATGTACATAACCGAAGCTATCTGACACTCATGGAATACACCCCGCGTCAGATCCGCTATCTCCTTGATTTATCGCGAGACCTGAAGCGAGCGAAGTACGCTGGCACTGAAGTTCCGCGCTTGAACGGAAAGAACATTGCCTTGATCTTTGAGAAAACCTCGACGCGTACGCGTTGCGCATTTGAAGTCGCGGCGCACGATCAGGGTGCCCATGTGACCTACCTCGATTCGAGCGGATCTCAGATCGGTCACAAAGAATCTATCAAAGACACCGCACGCGTACTGGGCCGCATGTTTGACGCCATCGAATATCGGGGCTTCGGGCAGGAGATTGTCGAGGAACTGGCGAAGTATGCCGACGTTCCCGTTTATAACGGTTTGACCGACGAGTTTCATCCGACCCAGATGCTGGCAGACATTCTAACCATGATTGAGTTTAGCGACAAACCTATTCATGAAGTCAGCTATTGCTATATTGGCGATGCGCACAACAATAGCGGCAACTCTCTGATGGTCGTCGGCGCCAAACTCGGCATGGACGTGCGCTTGTGCGCGCCACGTCACTTATGGCCGCATGATGCGCTGATCGAGCAATGCCGCACCATCGCGACGACAACGGGTGCGCGTCTGACCTTAACGGAAAATCCCAACGAAGCCGTGAAGAGTGTCGACTTTATCTACACAGATGTCTGGGTTTCGATGGGAGAACCGTTCGAGAAGTGGGGTGAAAGAATCAACGAGCTTCTGCCGTACCAAGTCAATGCCGCGCTCATCGCCGCAAGCCAAAATCCACGTGTCAAATTTATGCATTGCCTACCAGCCCTGCACAATGCCGAAACCCATATCGGCAAACAGATTGCCGAAAAGTATGATCTTGCCAACGGTGTTGAAGTCACCGATGAAGTGTTCGAGTCCGAAGCTTCGATCGTCTTCGAGCAGGCAGAAAATCGCCTGCATACGATCAAAGCGATTCTTGTCGCCACGCTTGCAGGATGAGGAAATAAGTATGCGAATCGTCATCGCCTTAGGCGGAAATGCACTCCTCAAACGGGGTGAGCCCGTAAGCGCCGATGCACAGCGCAAGAATGTGCGACTCGCGGCGCTGCAGTTAGCCAAGGCCGCGCCTGGAAACGAGCTCGTGATCGTACACGGAAATGGGCCGCAAGTTGGTTTGCTGGCACTGGAAGATGCCTCGCTGCCGTCAGGTGAGCGCTTCCCCCTTGATGTGCTCGATGCGGAATCGGAGGGCATGATTGGCTATATGATCGAACAGGAATTAAGAAATGCACTAGCGGTGCCGCGATCTTGTGCAACCTTGCTGACCATGGTCGAAGTAAATGCCGACGACCCTGCATTCGGTCATCCCGACAAGCCGATTGGCGCCGTCTATACTGCGGCCGAAGCGATTGCGCTCGCGCAGGCGAAGGGCTGGGTAATGGCCGAGGATGGGGACGCATACCGGCGTGTGGTACCGAGTCCAAAGCCTGTCCGTTTGCTTGAGTTGCAAGCGATACGAGATTTACTGAAACATGGCACGATCGTGATTTGTGCCGGTGGCGGTGGCATTCCCGTCGTCGCTGACCGGGATGGATGCCATTATGGTATTGAGGCAGTTGTGGACAAGGATAGGAGTGCTGCCCTGCTCGCCCACGAGATCGGCGCAGATCTACTGGTAATCGCGACCGATGTGTGCGGCGTGTTCCAGGATTGGGGCACGCCGTCCGCCCGGTTAATACGGCGTACGACGCCAGGCGCTCTAGGCGCTCTGGGTTTTGCTGCCGGATCGATGGCGCCGAAAGTCGCGGCCGCCTGCGATTTCGCGCGCAGCACCGAGCATCGTGCGGTTATCGGCGCGCTGGCGGATATCGATGGCTTGATTGCCGGGACTGCGGGTACGTCAATTTCAGCTGGAGAACGGCCTTGCTTGCACAACGGCAATATGCAAGTCCACATACCGTGTTCTTGACGCTGCGGATGACGGCGACCTCGCCCAGCGAACCGAACCGAGCCGAGCCGAACCGAGCCTATTCGACGGTCGAAATCATCGTCATCAGATTCGGCCCAAGCCTTCAAGATCGACAATTTTTGCCTGCTTGCCGCGCATATCGATCAACCCTTGCCGTTGCAGCTTCGAGAACATCCGGCTCACGGTTTCCAGCGTCAAGCCCAGGTGGCAGCCGATTTCCTCGCGGGTCATGCGCAACTGGAATTCCGCCGGCGAGTAACCGCGGTCTTGAAAGCGCTGCGATAAATTCAGCAAAAATGCCGCCACGCGTTCTTCGGCGGTCAGGTTACCCATCATCATCAGCAACCCCGACTCGCGCACAATTTCGCGGCTCATCAGCTTATGCACATGATGCTGCATGGCCTTATTCTCATCGCACAGCCCTTCGAGCTCCTTGAAGGCGATCACGCACATCACGCTGTCCTCCAGGGCGACCGCATCGACCGTATGCTTGCCGGTGCCGATGCCGTCCATGCCGAGAAACTCCCCGGAGATCTGAAATCCCGTGATCTGCTGGCGGCCATCGCGATACACGGCAATGGTTTTCGAGGAACCGGCGCGCGCCACATAGAGATTGTGAAAGACATCGCCGGCACGGTAGATCGCCTCGCCGCGTTTGACGCGACGGGTATTGCCGAACGCCTTGCTAAAGGCCTCCACGCCCGCGGCGCTCAGTTCGGGCGGCATGCAGGCATGGCGGGCGCCACAATTCGCGCAAGTCGATTTGGCGACCACAGCGAGCGGCTTGACGCTGCGGCGGCTGTCCAATTGCACATAGCGCTCGAGTGCCTCAAACGGCTGGCGCAGCGTAGAGCCGGCCAGGCCCATGACCCCGCCGACTGCGGGTGAGAGCCTGACTAGCGGGCTTTCATAGCTACGCGCATTAGCGGCAAGGGGGGCGGCGAAGGTGTGCATGACGAAACTCCAACTGAGCGATGTGGATATGTGCGGGGTGTCGCACATATTCAGCAACGCTGCTTGATGGAGATCATTGTCCTGCGAGATAAGGATACGTACTATCGGGGATGGCAACAGCTTTTTGTAGGCGTTCGCCTACAAAATCAAACTAGGTGTGCAACGGTGCATGATCTGCGGCTTCCGTCATCTGCCTACGCGGCTGGTTTGTTGGTGCTGCGGTACTAGCGCAGATTCTGTATGTCAAAATAGCTTCCCGGACCCTTCGGGTCCAGCCTTAACAGTGGCTCTCGGTTAATAATTCCCATGTCGCCGGCCACTTTTTGCCAAGCGTCGCCAGAGCCGCCTGGTTGACTCGCGGCATCGATCGCCTTCCTCACCGGACCGTCCGCAACGGCGGTTTCGATAAACGCCTGCGCAACTGAGTTAGTAACCCCCATGTCACTGGCGATTTTTTGCCAAAACTCGCCCGAGCCGCCGGGTTCCATCGCGGCAACCGCCGCCGCCGCCGCCGGACCGGATGCAACCTGGGCTTCCATGGTCCAACGCATGTGCGAGTTAGCAGGAAGCTTCATGCGGTCGGCTAGTTCGTGCCAAAGTTCGCCTGAGCCGCCGGGTTCCATTGCGGCTACCGCCGCCTTCATGATAGCGTCATTAGCGGCGTCTATCACAATCTTCCGCGCCTCCTTGCCGACGATCTTCATGCGGTTGGCCACTTCGTCGCCAGACTCACCTGAGCCGTTTGCTTCCAACGCGGCTATCGTGGCCCGCGTCGCCGGACCGCGCGCAACGGCGAGTTCTACAGTCTCCCGCGGACCTTTGGTCCAATTTAAGCTGGCATCCTTCGGACCTGCGGTCGGATCCCCGTTGACATCCCGCGGATCTAGGGTAGTAATTTGCATGCGGTCGACCACGTCGTGCCAAAACTCGCCCGATCCGCCTGGTTCCATCGCGGCTATCGCCGCCTGCGCCGCCGGCCCCTTCGCAACGGCGAGTTCTATCTCCTCTCGCGGACCTAGGTCCGGACCCCAGTCTGACTTCTGCGGACCAGAGGTGGTAATTTTCATGCGGTCGGCCAGTTCGGTCCAAAGCTCACCCGAGCCGCCTGGTTTCATCGCGGCTACCGCCGCCGCCGCCGCCGGACCGGCTGCAACACTGGTTTCCATCTTCAGCCGTACCGGGTCGTCATCAGGAATTTTCATGCGGTCGGCCAGTTCGGTCCAAAGCTCGCCTGAACCGCCTGGTGCCATCGCGGCTACCGCCGCCTTCGTTATAGCGTTGTTAGCGGTGTTTCTGATCTCCTGCCACGCTTTCTTGCCGGTAATCTCCATGCGGCCGGCCACATCACGCCAAGGCTCGGATGAGCCGTTTGCTTGCATCGCGGCAAGCACGGCCTGCGTCGCCGGACCCTGCGCAACGGCGAGTTCGACCTCCTCCTGCGGGTCTTGGCTGGTAATATGCATGCGGCCAGCCACTTTGTGCCAAAGTTCGCCTGTGCCGTCTGGTTTCATCGCGGCCACCGCCGCCGCCGCCGCGGGACCCCGCGCAACGGCGAATTCTACAGCCATCCGCGAATTTGTCACCATCCCCATGCGGTCGGCCACTTCGTGCCAAAACTCGCCTGTGCCACCTGGTTCCATCGCTGCCTTCGCTGCCTTCGACACCGGCCCATCACCGTAGCCATAAAGATCACTTTCCCTCGATTTAAGGCAGTAGGGAGTAGACCTACCGAGTTCGACGGGGGCATTGAGCAATTCATCAAGCAGTAGCGGCCTCGGTCCAAGGTGTTTTTTCGCGTCCGCTAAGAACCCATTTAACGCCGCTTGCTGCTCGGCTTCAGGTAACAGCAAGATACGGGTTCCCAGCACCGCCAGAGGCTCGCCTCGGACTTGTTGGTCTAGGCCTTCGATGACCTTTCGCGCAGCGTCGAAGCTCAGCAATGTGGTGATGTGCGGCGCGTCGATGGTCGCGCTGGCGGCGGCACGCACTTCCCGCGCGTTCTTCAGGGCAAGCCTCTTGGGATCATCGCGCGTCGGCAAGATGGCGAATTTGGGAGGCAGGGTGTTCGGCTTCGCCCGTTGCATCTCCCGGGGCGTTTGCCCCGCGCGGGTAAGCGATCCAAGGCCTGCTAGAGCCCCGGTTACAGGGCTTGGCACCGAGCGAGTCGGAGAGGGAGGTGTTGCAGGTGATGCGGGGCGTTCGGTGCGAGGGGGCTGAATCGGCGGGGGCGTACCAGCTCGATTGATGTAGGCCATGTAGTGCTCCATTTGCAAGCACTCAGTATCAATCCGCCCGACCTAGCTTCGCCGCCGTAGGCGAACCTGCTGGCGTCTACCCGAAGCTGTGTCGAAAATATCTAAGGCGTGGTTTGAGTGGGCATTATTCTTCGGGCGAGGATGTCCCCGATCGCCGCAAGCTTGCCCTGGATCAAAATCGCTGCAGCAAAGCTCGGTACGATGGTTTTGAACGTGCACCCGCACGCATCTCCTCATCAACCCGGAGCCGACATGTTTCCTGAATATCGTGACTTGATTTCCAAGTTGAAGCTCGAAGATCATCATTTTTCCCATTTGTTCAATAAGCACAACGACATTGACCAGGAAATCAAGAATATGGAGTCGGGTATCGAATCGGGTACCGACGACGAAATCGAGATCTTGAAAAAGGAAAAACTCAAACTCAAGGACGCGCTGCACGCGATCCTGAAGACCAAAGCGGCCTGATTTGCCACGGTAAGTTGCGAACACCGTATTTGCGGAGCCTGTGTGTTGGACGAAGCAGGCTCGCGCAATGGCTTCGTTGCTATTGCCGGTCGATCTGCTGCCAGCCCCGCTGTGCTCCATGCACGCGTTGCAGCGCATGGAGCGGCAGGCGAGCTTGCACGACTGAAATGGCGCCGTTCAGATCGTTTGCATATTGGGCGCATCGACGGCCAGACCGACGGTTTGCGCGAGGATGGGAATTTCATCTTCGTTAAGCATCAAGGCCTCGCTGAGCAAGCGCTGGTTGATCCAGCCTCTGACAACGGTAGCTAATCCGGCCGAAGCGCAATAAAGATAGACATTCTGCACGATAGCGCCGGCCGTGATGGCCGAAAAGATGTCGCGTTGCCGCGCCGGCATGTCAAGGAGTTTCCCCGAGCGCACCACGTAGACCAAGTCGAGCGGCGCTGTGCCGACGAAATCCTGGTAACCCGTCAGGTTGCGTGCGTCGACAGTATGTTTGAGCACCAGGCGATGGGCGGGCGCGTCGTAGCGATAGACCCCGTTGGGCAGCGTGACGTAGATGTCGATTTCGTGGAGCGCGTGCGGTGTCGGCGCGGTGCGCCCGCCGGTGACCGGGCGATTCACACCGTCGGTGGCCCATAGCAATTCGCCCAGTGTGATGGGCGACAACTCGGTTGCAGAAAATTCACGCGAACTGGCGCGAAATGATAGGGCGGTCATCAATGGCAAGCCTGACAGCATGTCGGGCTCAGGCAAGGCGATGAAATGGGGCGCATCGCCCTGCGCCAGTTTGGCTTTGACCTCAGGTATCGCTTCGTAACGGAGTAATGGCATCTCGGTCATGTTGAACTCTCCTGGGCGTGATCGCGGGATGCGCGCATGAAATGATCCCGCACCTGTTCAAGATAGTGCAAGGTGCAGGCATGTGACTTGATCTTCATCAAGTTAACCGCATGCCGACTGCGGCTTGCCGCCTTAGCAAATGCGCGGCAGTTGTTCGCCGCTGAGCCAGTCGACATTGCGGCGGCCGCCGAATGAGGTGTTCATCTGCACAAAACAATGCGGATCGGCGCGCACCTCGCCGATTATCGCGGCATGTCGGCCGAGCGGATGGGCGCGCATGGTTTCGAGAAGCCGGTGCGCGTCGTCGGCGCTGCAAATCGCCACCAGTTTGCCTTCGTTGGCGACATAGAGCGGGTCGAGGCCGAGCAGTTCGCAGGCCGCCCTGACTTCATCGCGCACCGGCAGCGCCTGTTCCTCGATATCGATGCCGACCCCGGACTGTTTGGCCAATTCATTGAGCGTGGTCGCCAGCCCGCCGCGGGTTGGATCGCGCAAGCAATGGATGTTTGGCGCGGCGGCGAGCATGGCGGCCACCAGGCCGTGCAGGGCGGCCGTATCGGATACGATCGAAGTAGAAAAGGTCAGGTTTTCGCGTTGCGACATGATGGCCACGCCATGATCGCCCAACATGCCACTGACCAGGACCTTGTCGCCGGGGCGCGCCCGATCGCCCGATATATTGACGCCGGGCGGCACCATGCCGACGCCGGTGGTGGTGATAAATACGCCGTCGCCTTTACCCTGTTCGACCACCTTGGTGTCGCCGGTAACAATCGCCACGCCGGCTTCGCGCGCAGCGCCGGCCATCGATTCGACAATGCGGCGCAGGTCGGCCAGGGGAAAGCCTTCCTCAAGGATAAATCCGGCGGCCAGATACATGGGTTGCGCGCCGGCCATGGCCACATCGTTGATGGTGCCGTGCACGGCCAGGCTGCCGATGTCACCGCCGGCAAAAAACAGCGGCGACACCACATGACAGTCGGTGGCCATCACCATGCGCCCGGCCGGTACCTCGAAGGCCGCCTGATCATTCATTTGGCGCAGCATGGGATTGTCGAACGCTGCCAGAAACAGTTCATCGATCAGTTGCGCCATCGCGCGCCCGCCGCTGCCATGGCTCATTTCTACGCGGCCCTGTTTAAAGTCGAGATGTCTGATGTATCCGGCTTTGATGGTGCTCATGATGGGGCCTGCTCAATCGGAATAGTGAATCTGCCATAGGTGTAATAGGCCGCACAGGCGCCCTCGGACGACACCATGCAGGCGCCGACCGGATTTTCCGGGGTGCAGACAGTGCCGAATATTTTGCAGTCCTTGGGTTCTTTGAGGCCGCGCAGAATCGTGCCGCATTCGCAGGCTTTGGCGTCGGCGACAGCATGTTTTTCGACCGCGAAACGCGCCTCCGCATCAAAGCCGCGATAGCGCGGGCGAAACTGCAATGCCGACCAGGGCACTTCGCCGAGTCCGCGCCATTCGAAGCTCGGGCGTAATTCGAACATGTCCGCCACCAGCGCCTGCGCCCGGCGATTGCCGGCTGATGTGACGGTACGGGTGTATTCGTTTTCGACTTCGGCACGGCCCTCATTGAGTTGGCGTACCAGCATGCGCACCGACTGCAAGACGTCGAGCGGCTCGAAGCCGGCAATCACCAGCGGCTTATTGTAACGAGCCGTGAATGCTTCATAGGGTTGGCTGCCGATAACGGTCGAGACGTGCGCCGGACCGACCACGCCGTGTACTTGTGGCGCGTTGTCCTGGTCGGCGCTGAGGATGGCGTCGAGCGCGGCCGGTGTCAGAACATGGTTGCAAAACACGCTAAAGTTGCGCAGGCCGAGCGCTTCGGCTTGTTTCACCGCGACCGCGGTGGTCGGTGTGGTGGTTTCAAAACCGATGGCGAAAAATACCACTTCGCGATCTGGATGCTGCTGCGCGATGCTGACCGCATCGAGGCTGGAGTAGACCATGCGGATATCGGCGCCGCGCGCCTTGGCGCGCTGCAAGCTGCTCTGGCCCGAGGCCGGTACGCGCATTGTGTCGCCGAAGCTGCACAGGATCACGTTCGGCAGCGAGGCGATGGCGATGGCGTTGTCGATGCGCCCGATCGGCAGCACGCATACCGGGCAGCCCGGGCCGTGGATCATGCGTACATTGCGCGGCAGCAGGTCGGGCAAGCCGTAGCGGGCGATCGCGTGGGTGTGGCCGCCGCAGAATTCCATTAAATTGTATTGGCGTGCGGGATCGACTTCGCGCCGGATCGCCTCACCGATCGCTCGCGCCAGTTTGCCGTCGCGGAATTCGTTGATGTATTTCATGCGTCGCCTTCCTGCCAGAGCAGAGCTTCCGCCATGATCCGCAAAGTCTCTTCCGCTTCCTGCGGATCGAGTCGCTGCAGCGCGCAACCGACGTGCAGCACAACATAATCGCCGACCTCGATATTCTCGACCAAGGCCAGCGAAATTTCCTTTCTGACGCCGCCGACATCGACCAGCGCCATCTCCCCGGGCCGCAGTTCCACGACCTTGACCGGTATTGCGAGGCACATGTCTTGCTCCCTTATAAATTTAGTTGGTGTAGCGCAACCCAGGCTTGACCCAGGCTTAAGCCGCCGTCGCCAGCCGGCGCCTGAACGGCCTCAAAGACCTGCAGATCCAGCGCTTCGAGCTTGCTGCGCAAGGTCCGGCTCAGTATGCGGTTGACGAAGCAGCCGCCGCCGAAAACGATCTTATCGATGGCCTTGTCCGTAGCGCTGCGCACCACCCAGTCTGCCAGCGCCTCGGCGAGCGTCGCATGAAACAGGGCGGCGGCGTAGGCCACCTCATGCATATTGGCCAAGCGGGCCAGCAGCGGCATTAAGCTGAGTGTGGCGTCCTCGATGCGGTATCCGCCGGCCATCGCCTCGACCGCGCCAAACGAGGCGGCGAGTCCTTCCAGCATGGCCGCTGCCTGTCCTTCATAGCTCATTACCGGTTTAATGCCGAGCAGCCCTGCTGCTGCGTCGAACCAGCGGCCCGCGCTGGTGGTGCGCGGCGTGTTCAAGCCTTTCTCCAGCATGATAGCGATGGTCGCTCCCGATGTTCCAAAGCGCTCGGCAATTTCATCGCGCCGGTCGAGTTCATGCAAAGCCGCCGCCGCCATGCGCCATGGCTCGCGTGCGGCGCGATCGCCACCCGGAAGCGGCATGGCCCGCAGATGCCCGAGTCGCTCGCAGCATGCTCCGTCGACGCGCAACAGTTCGCCGCCCCAGGCAGCGCCATCGCCGCCGAGGCCAACGCCGTCCAGCACCACGCCGAGCACCGGGCCTGATAACTGATGCTCGGCCATTACCGCGCCGATATGGGCATGGTGGTGCTGTACTTCGATAAATGGTAGACGGTATTGCGCGGCTAAGGCGCGGGCGAATCGCGTGCTGTGAAAGTCGGGATGCAGGTCTGCTGCGACCCAGGCTGGCTCGACCTGCAGCATGTCGAGCCATTGCTTGATCGTGGCCTCGAAAGCGGCGCAACTGGAACGGTTCTCGAGGTCGCCGATATGGGCAGAGACAAACGCTTGGCTGCCACGCACCACGCACACTGTATTGTTCAAGTAGGCGCCGACGGCCAGCCCCGGTGCGCCCGCAAGGCTAAGCGGGAGGGGCGAGGGCGTATAGCCGCGCGCGCGACGCAGCAATTGCGGTGCGCAGGGGGCCGCGCCCGGCAGGATCACACTATCGTCGCAGCGGACCAGAATATCGCGATCATGCATCAGGAATGCATCGGCGATGGTGGCCAGTTGCAGCAGCGCTTGTCGGTTGTCGGTAATCAGCGGCTCGCCGTGCAGATTGGCGCTTGTCATCACCAGCGCCGTCGGCTGCAAGGCCGCGAGCCACAGCACGCCGGGTGGGCGGCCGGCGGCTTCATGGAACAGCAAATACTGGGTCGGCGTGCACGGCAGCATCACGCCAAGCGTGGCAAGATCGGGCGCAACGCCGGCCAGTAGCGCATCGCAGCAGGGGCGTTTCGGCAGCAGCACAATGGGGCGCTGCGGCGCTTCGAGTAAGGCGTTCTGCGCCTCGTTGGACTGGACAAAGGCCTGTGCCGACTCGACGTTGGCAAACATCACGGCAAACGGTTGTTCCGCGCGCGCTTTGCGTTCGCGCAGCCTGCGTACCGCCGCGGCGTTACGCGCATCGCAGACTAAATGAAAGCCGCCGAGCCCCTTTACGGCAAGAATCTCGCCGCGCGCCAGTCGTGCTGTTGCCGCGGCCAGCGCCGCGTCGGCCGTGGCCAGCTCGCATCCAGAGGCGTCGCTGAGCCATAAGCGCGGCCCACAGGCCAGGCAGGCATTGGTCTGGGCATGAAAGCGGCGCTGCCCAGCCTGTTCACGCTCGCCTCGGCACGCGGCGCATTCGTCGAATGCCGCCATGCTGGTATTGGCCCGATCATACGGCAGCCGTGCTGTGATCGTGTAGCGCGGGCCACAATGCACGCAATGAGTGAATGGGTAGCGGTAACGCCGGTTCGCCGGATCGAATAGTTCGCGCGTGCATTCGGTGCAGATCGCACTGTCGGGGGAAATCGCGGTGGTGCTCGCACCATTAACGCTTGCGGCGATGGCAAAAAATTCGTCAGCGGCGCCTACCACTGCATGTGACTGTTCGACGCATTCGATACGCGCGGCGGGCGGCGCCTCACCGCGCAGTCTTTGCAAGAAACACTGCAATTCGGCGTGCGGACCTTGGACTTCGATCTCGACACCCGCGCCGTCGTTGCGCACCCATCCAGCGAGCATCAGGTCGGTGGCGAGTTGATATACGAAGGGGCGAAAGCCGACACCCTGCACCTGCCCACGCACATGCAGACGTCTGCGGATCGGCTTAGCGGACAAGGTGCGGTCGGCGCTCATGACGATCAGTGTCGGTCGCTTGTGGCGAGTTTGAACGCCGCGTCTATCCAAGCCAGCCACTGGTTCATCCCGTCACCTGTGCTGGCCGAGAGCTGCAGGATTTGAATCTTTGGATTGACCCGGCGGGCATTGGCGATGCACTGTGCAACATCGAACTGCAGATAGGGTAGCAGATCGACCTTGTTGAGCAGCATCAGGTCGGCGGCGCGAAACATGTCCGGGTACTTGAGCGGCTTGTCTTCACCTTCGGTCACGGACAAGACCACGACCTTGTGCGCTTCGCCAAGATCGAAGCCGGCCGGGCAGACCAGATTGCCGACATTTTCGATCATGACAATACTTTTTTCTTGCGGCGCGAGGCGGGCAAGTGCTGTCTCGATCATCGATGCATCGAGATGGCAGCCTCGGCCGGTGTTGATTTGAATGGCTGCCGCGCCCGTGGCGCGGATGCGGTCGGCGTCGTTGCTGGTTTGCTGGTCTCCTTCGATCACGGCGATGGAGATGCGCTCGCGCAGCGCGACGATGGTGGCGGTCAGCAGGGTGGTCTTGCCGGAGCCGGGACTCGACAGCAGGTTCAGCGCCAGGATTTGCTGCGCGGCGAACTGCCGCCGGTTTTCGGCCGCATAGAGATTATTCTTCGACAGGATATCCTGTTCGATTTGCACCAAGCGTCCCTGGCCTGGGTCGGGTGCAGGGGCTACACCAGCGGCCTGCCGCGGCTTGCGGAAATGGTAGGCTACCGATGCCGCATCAAGCGCTTTCATGGGCCGTCGACGCACCGGGCCAGCGCTTTCGCCCTCGATCTTCAATTCGCCGGTACTGCAACCGCAGGTGGTGCACATAGTATTTTCCTTAAACGACGTCCAGTTCCTTGACCCGCATCGCCTTGCCGCCGACAACCTCCACCGCGTAGCTGCCGCAGGCCGGGCAGGCATCAAGCAGCATGCTGACCGGATGGGTGCTGCCGCAATCGAGGCAGGTTCCGCATCCGCTCGTCTCGACAATTTCAAGGCGCGCATCCTGCGCCACGGTGCCGTGCGCCGCGGCGTCGAAACAAAAACGCAGTGCGTCCGGCTCGACGCCGGCCATGCAACCGATTTCGAGCCAGACGACGCGCACGCGCTCAAACTGCTGCGCAACGGCGGCCGCTTCGATGATCTGTATTATGTTTTCGGCCAGCGACAGTTCATGCATGGCACGGCACCTCTTGACCATATGCCATCAGCCATGGCTCCAGCATCGCCAGCGCGGCTTCAAGATTGTGTTGCGCGCCGGGTGACAGCGGCGCGCCCAGTTCGAAGTCATAAGCCCTGATGCCGAGCAGGAAACTAGGTGGCGCATCAACGCCGTAAAAGCTGCGGTACACCGCTAACAGACTGGCCGGAGACATGGCGTGCGTGGTCGTGCCCGCTTCTGTCTGTGCCGCCAGCGCGCCGAACGAGAACGGCGCCGCGCCGCTACTCGCGGCATCGATAAAGACGATGCACTGACGCTCGGCGAGGTCGGTCACGAATTCGATTTGCAACTGAAAATCGGTGACGATTTCGATCTGCCCCGATCCGGTGTCTGGTGTCATGCGGCGCTCGATTGCCGCGATGGCGGTCGGCCCGAGCGCATCGTCGCCGCGACTGGGGTTGCCATAGCCGATGATGAGAGTAGGCGCGCGCATGTCCGTCATCTCAATGCCGGCTCAAGCTATGCACCAGCCGGCCTTCGGCGTCGACCAATTCGGCGACCAGGGCCATTTTGCCCAGAGCGTGAGTCGCACACGACAGACAGGGGTCGAAGGCGCGGATCGCCACTTCGATATGATTCAGCAAGCCTTCGGTAATTTCGCGGCCATTCAGGTACTGGCGGGCAACCGAGCGGATCGCGTGGTTCATGGCCTGATTGTTATGGGTCGTCGACACGATCAGATTGCACATCGTCACCAGATCGTTGTCGTCGACCCGGTAGTGGTGGATCAATGTGCCGCGTGGCGCTTCGAGCACACCGACGCCTTCATGCACGCGCATGCCTTTGGCCAGCAAATCGTCGCCGACGAGGTCGGGATCGTCAAGCAGGGCGCGGATGGCTTCGGCCGCGTGCAGTAACTCGATCATGCGCGTCCAATGGTAGGCCAGCGGCGCGTGCATCGGGCCGTCGGACCAGGCAATAAATTCTTGACGTTCCTGTTCGGCCAGCGGGCTTGGAATGAAATCGCAGTTCTGGATGCGCGACAGCGGGCCGACTCGATACCAGCCGTGTTCACTGCCGATCGATGTGAGGTAGGGAAATTTCATATAAGTCCAAGGCTTGACCTCTTCCTGAATCAGCGATTCATAGTGCTGATCGTCGATGCCGTCGAACAGTAGCGCGCCTTGGTCGTCGCGTACGCGTAGCGTGCCGTCGTAGAAGTCGAGCGCGCCGTCCTTGCCGGCCAAAGACATCATGCCGCAACGGAAGCTGCCGAAATTGTCGTATAAGGCTGGATTTTGGCGATGCAAGTCTTTCACCATCCGTACCGAGTCCAGGCCCCATAGGACAATCTCGTCGATGTCCTTTTGCAACAGCGCGCGTTCTTCGAGGCTGATCGACTTGTTCACACCGCCGGGAACCGCACCGGTGCCGTGTACGCGCTTGCCGGACGTGATGCGAATGATTTCCTGTCCGTACTTGCGCAGCAGGATGCCGCGCCGGGCGGCGTCCGGATAACGTTGTGCGATGCCGACGATATTGCGCTGGGCTATTGCGCTGTCGAAGCCGAATAACAGGTCCGGCGAGCTCAGGTAATAGAGATGGAGCGCATGCGACTGCAGCATCTGGCCGTAATGCATCAGACGCCGGATTTTCTCGGCCGTCGGCGTCAGTTGCCTCGCGCCGACGATGATATCGAGCGCCTTCGACGCGGCAAGGTTGTGGCTTACCGGGCAGATACCGCACAGGCGCTGCACCATCACCGGGACTTCCCAGTAAGGGCGGCCTTCGATAAATTTTTCAAAGCCGCGAAATTCGACGATGTGCAAGCGCACTTGCTGCACCTGATTATTTTCATCGAGCAGAATCGTGACCTTACCGTGGCCCTCGACCCGCGATACCGGATCGATGGCGACCCGGCGCAGCTTGTCGGTGTGTGCTGCGGTTTCGAGGCTGGAAGTCATCGGCTATTCTCAATCGAAATGAATCAAGGGGTAGGGTAGCGCAGGCTCACGGCCGGCCAGCAGTTCGCTCAGCACGTGCCAGATGGTATCGGCCGATGGCGGGCAACCGGGGATCGAGTAATCGATCTGGACGACTTCGTGCAAGGGGTAGACCTTGTCGAGCAACAGGGGCAATTCCGGATCGTTCGGGATGCAACTGTTGGCCAGATTGGCGCGATGGACGTAGACCTCGTCGAACAGGTCCGCCAGCGCAAAGGCATTGCGTTGCGCCGGCAGGCCGCCGTTGATCGCACACGCGCCGATGGCGATCAAGGTATGGCAATTGGCGCGGAATTCACGCAGCACGTGTACATTGTCCGCATTGCAGACGCCGCCTTCGATAATGCCGATATCGCAGGGACCGCAATGCTTGATATCGGTCAGGGGCGAACGGTCGAACTCTACTAGCTCAAGCAGCTGCAACAGCCGCTCGTCGATGTCGAGAAACGAAGTGTGACAGCCGAAACAGCCGGCCAGCGATGTCGTGGCGATGCGGAATTTTCGAGGCAGAGGCGGGCTCATGTCTTGTTCCTTTCCTTCACACTGTACTGGCTGATCGGTTTGATGTCGTAGATGCGCCGGCCGATGGGAACCTTGAAGCCCTGACGCTTGGGTAGGATCGCGCCGACCGGGCACACCTGGGCGGCTTTGTCGGTCGCCGAGAAATCGGTGTCGCCGAGCTTGCCCGACGGCGCGTTGACGATCAGGTGGGTATGTATGCCGCGTCCCGACAGGCCGAAGACGTTTTTGCCGTCGATATCGCGGCTGGCGCGCACGCGTAGCGAGCAGAGAATGCAGCGATTGGTGTCGAGCAAAAAATCCGTATGCGAGGCGTCGAGCGGCCGGTTCGGAAAAAACTGCGGGTAGCGCGGGGACATCATTTTCATGTCGTAGGCTGTTGCTTGCAGTTGGCAGTTGCCGCTTTTTTCACACGAAGGACAAAAATGATTGCCTTCGACAAACAGCATCTGAATCAAGGCCAAGCGTTCTTGCTGAATCAGCTCGATATCGCTTTCGACCACCAGACCATCTTGCGCCAGCGTTGTGCAGGACGCCATCACATGGTTGCCGATTTTGACTGAGCAGACCTTGCATGAACCATGCGGCTTCAGGTCGGGGTGGTAACACAGATAGGGTAGGTAGTCGCCGGCCTCCATCGCCGCCTGGATGATGGTCTGTCCGGGTTGAAATGCGACGTGCTTGCCGTCTAGCGTAAAACTATGTTCACTCATGATCTGCCTCGAGATGGGCTGCGCTGTCGTCGCGCTGGGTCAGGCGGCGGGCGGTTGCCAGCGCGCCGTCGAGGTCGAATGCGGGAACGTAGTGGCTGTGCATGATCCGGCTCTCATAGGCCAGGGGAAATTTGGCGATAGTCTCCAGCACTGGGTTACAAGCCGAGTGGCCTAGGCCACAATGGCTGAGCAACAGCAGATGCTGGTTCAACTGCTTGATTTCATCGAAATCGTAGGGCGAGCCTTTACCCTCTTTAAGTTTGTCCATCGTGGCCGCCAGCAGCGAAGTGCCGACCCTGCAAGGGGTGCAGAAACCGCAGCTTTCATGCGCGAAAAAATGCGTGAAGTTACGTGCGACCTCGAACATATCGCGACTGCGGTCGAATACCATCACGGAACCGGCCGTCGGGATGTCCTCGAAGGCGATTTTGCGTGCGAATTCGTCTGGTGCAATGCAGACGCCGGCCGCGCCGCCGATCTGCACGGCCTGCACATCGACCGCGCCGCAGTCGGCCAATATGTCGTTAATCTCGATGCCGAACGGATATTCATATATGCCGGGCCGGGCGCAATCGCCGGAGATACTCAGCAGCTTGGTGCCGGCCGATTGCGCTGTGCCGATGGCGGCATGCCAGGCGCCGCCATGACGGGCGATCAGGCAGGCTTTGGCGAGGGTTTCGACGTTGTTGACTACGGTGGGCTGGCCCAGATAGCCCTGCGTGACCGGAAACGGCGGCCGGTTGCGCGGCGTGCCGCGCTTGCCTTCCAGCGACTCAATCAGCGCCGATTCCTCGCCGCAAATATAGGCGCCCGCGCCTAGATGAATTTCTATGTCGAAATCGAATCCTTGAGCGCCTAGAATTGCCTTGCCCAGTAGCCCCATGGCGCGGCGGCGTTCGAGCGTTGCGTTGAGGGCATCGAGCAGATGGCGGTATTCGCCGCGCAGGTATAGAAAGCCGCGCCGGGCCCCAATCACGTAGGCGCACAGGGTCATGCCTTCGAATACCTGATCGGCGTGGGCGTTAAGTAGCACGCGGTCCTTGAAGGTACCTGGTTCGCCTTCATCGGCGTTGCACACTACATAGTGCGCGCTTCCCGGTGCATTGCGGCACAACTCCCATTTGAGGCCGGTCTGAAAGCCCGCGCCGCCGCAGCCGCGCAGATTGGCCAGTTTGATTTGCGCCAGCATGCCGTCGCGGCCGAGCGCGAGGGCCGCGGCCAGCGCTTCGCCAGGGGCGAAGTGGTGATTGAGCAGGATGCCGGGCCGGCGAATGTTGTCATCTACCTGAAAAAATTGCGCGGGCCATGCGGCGAGCGGCGTCTGCTCACGGATCAGCTCACAGATCGCGTCGATGCGCGCTGGGGTCAAATGGGTAATTGCACGGTTGTTGACCAGCATTGCCGGACCTTGATCGCACATGCCGGTACACGAGGTGGTATCGATGCTGACCAGGCCATCGAGTGCGGTCTTGCCGCGTTCGACGCCCAGCTTGGCGAGCATGCGTTCGAGCAAGGACATGTTGCCAAGCATCTGGTCGCTGATGTTGTCGCTGAATAGCACGCGGTATGTGCCGCAGGGTGTCGTGTGCAGGAAGGCGTAGAACCCGGCGACCGCTTCGATTTTGGTGCGCGGCGTGTTCAGGGCAATTTCAAGAGCGTCGATAGCGGCCGGCGAAATCCAGTTCAAGCGCTCCTGCACTTCGCGCAGGATTTGTAGCATGTAGTCTGGGTCGCCGCCAAAATCATCAACGATGGCGCGGACCTGCTTGGCAACGTCTGTGTGCGGCTGGCTCATCACTATTCTTTTCTCGATCATGTGCAACAACATGGCCTGAGCGTCGCCGTAAACCATGCTGCAGTGGTCGGCATAAGAAAAGCAAGTTTTCTTCCATGATCGGCACAGTGTATGCCGGAGTCTGGAAAGCCCATTTGATTTGCATCAAATGATGCTTGGTGGATTTTGGCGGCCTTGAACTCGTCCGAATGTTGGAGTGATTCATTTTCGGTGAACACTCAAGGGCTTATGTTTCGCGTAGTAATGCCAACTTCGCGGCCAACGTTTCCTTGAAGCGCACGATCTCATCTCGGACACCGGCCCTCACCCCGGGTTGCAATCTCGAAAGGTCTCGGCGAAGATCGCCAGTGATCCCCATTCGGTTGGCAATGCTGCTCCAGCGCTCGCCCGAGCCATCTGCTTGTATCGCCTCTTCCGCAACCTCCTTGAGCGTGAGTCCCAATTGGTCGTTGCCACCCAACCGTATGGATTGGAGCGTTTCCACATCGGTATGCGCGACAATCCCCTTCAAGACTTCGCGTGGCATACGTTTAATGTCCTGAAGGCCTTCCAATAAGCTGGCTACGGGGTGCCGCGGCGAGGTATTCGAAGGCGCTAAGGGTTGCGGCGCTTGATCGACGTGAGCAGGCGGAATCGGAGAGGCTGATCTAGTTCGAGTAATGTTGCTCATGTGGCGCACCCCGTTCAATCAACTTATTTAACACGCCTGAACAGGTCGCCGTCGGCAACATACGAAGCGCCTCACCAAAACCCGAAGCCTTATCCAAAAAGGCTCACCACGGCAATGTCCGGGTGTTGATATCGCTCTATTTACGACGCGGAGGAAGCGCGCATCGATCTGCACGTGATGGCACAGCGGGTGATGGAAGGGTGGGAATCGGTTCTGCGTGAGACGGGGTTTGAGATGGGCGATATTCCAGACCTGGCCGCGTCGTTCATGTTCGCGCGCAAAGTTTCCGAGGCCGCAGGGGCATCGGCGCATGTGCGTCCATCGTGGGAAACTGATGAACGGCTTGACGGTGGCGTCCCCTAATTGGCTATGCCGAAACCGTGTTCGGATGATTGGCGTAAATGGCCTCGATTTCCGCCTGTAGGCGGGATTGCAAGGCCCGGCGTTTGAGCTTCAAGGTCGGGGTGATCATGCTGCCTTCGAGAGTCCATGGGCTGAGGGTCGCCCATACGGCGCGCGGCACGGCATAGTGTGGGAATGCCCGGGTTGCCTGCTGGATGCGCTGCAGTAGGAGCGCGCGTGCCGATGCTGCGTTCAGGTTGCCCGGTGCCGATGGGTCGAGGTTCAGGCTGCGGGCCAAGGGTTCCCATAAGCCGTGATTCAGGACCACACAAGCTGCAATAAACGCTTGGTTGTCGCCGACTACCATGACTTGCTCAAACAGGGGGTCGGCCATCACGGCTAGTTCAAGATCGAGCGGGGCAATTTTCTCGCCGGTCGAGGTCACGATGATTTCCTTAATGCGCCCACAAATCCGGATGCGGCCCTGCTCCAGCACAGCTTGGTCGCCGGTGCGCAGCCAGCCGTCGGCGGTGATCGCCTGGCTGGTTTCTTCGGGGCGGTTCCAATAACCTTGCATCACGCCGGCAGAGCGAATTTGCAATTCGCTGTTTTCCCCTAAGCGCACTTCCACGCCATCGAGCGGCCGCCCGACCGTGGTCGGCCGGTTGTCGCCAAGCGTGTTGGTGGCGACGACCGGCGAGGTTTCCGTCATGCCATAGCCTTGCAGCAGCGGCAGCCCCAAGCCGAGAAAACACTGCGCCACGGCTTGCGACATCGGCGCACCGCCGCTTACGGCGGCGCGCACGCGGCCGCCGAATTGGGCCAGAACCGCGCGCGCAACCAACGCTTTTAGCACAGGCAGCAAGATTGCGTCGAGGTAGGCCGAGCTGCTTGCCGCGCCCGGCAGATCCTGTTGCCTGCAAAAATGTCGCCAGCCGACGGTTTGTGCCAGTTGGAACAAAAAGCGCGTGGCGCGATTCGAAGCTGCCAGTTTTTCCTGTAGCTTGGTGTAGAAACGCTCATAAATGCGCGGCACCGACACCAAGATAGTCGGCCGCACCGTCTTCAGATCTTCGGCAATCAGCGCCACCGAGCGGGCATAAGCCACGCAGCTGCCCGCCGCAATCGGCAGGTAATATCCGACAGTGCGTTCAAAGGTGTGTGAGAGCGGCAGAAAAGACAGGAACACGTCATCGGCCTGAACCTGAATGCGTGCCAACACCGCGCTGACGTTCGCCATAATATTGCGATGCGTGAGCATCACTCCCTTGGGCTTACCCATGGTGCCCGAGGTATAGACGATCGCAGCCAAATCATCCGCGCTCACATGATTGAGCGATGAACGCGTGGCGCTAATCGGAATCCATGAGATGGAGCACATCCATTCCCGCTTGCTGAGCGTCAACGGCGAGCCGGAGGCGATATCGCGAGTTGTGCCAAATTCGCCGCGTTGTATCAATACCACGAGCTTGAGGCTGGGCATTTCGTCGCGGGTATTGACGATCGCGCGCCATTGGTCGTAGCTGGCGGCCACCAACAGCGATGCCTGACAATCGCTAAGGATATAGCCAATGCTGGCGGGATTATCGAGTGCGTGCATCGGCACCGGCACTAGGCCGAGCGCCAAGCAGGCTTGGTCGACACTGACCGCGTCGATGCCGTTGGGTAACAGGATCGCCACGCGTGCGCCATGAGGCAAATTCAAACTGGCGATGGCGCGACACCACTCTTCGACCTGCATCGCGATGGCCTGCCAGGTGTAGCTCAACCACTTGCCGTCGACCGGGTCAAATTGGCGGTAGGCCTCTTTGTCGGGGCTGATACGCACACGCAGGGCGAACAAATGGTTCAGGGTGTGAACGGTATCCAGCGATAAAGTCGACGCGAACGGAGTTTGGGCGATTTCGAGCTTGACCATGACGGACCTCTTCCCTATGTGCGGAAGATTTCAAGCTAGTTGTCGCCTCGACGGATAAAATTTATGCAGCCTTTTTCTCCTGGTGAGCAGGGTTTGAGGTCGTGCTGTTTGATTCAGCCCGATCGGGATTCAAATGCACGCTATG
>Ga0302220_10000192_pt1 | contig 54636 bp, 44 predicted proteins | sample II_Palsa_E1_3_FD_194572 | JGI IMG/M metagenome (GOLD analysis project Ga0302220, IMG submission 194572) | Peat permafrost microbial communities from Stordalen Mire near Abisko, Sweden - II_Palsa_E1_3 | ecosystem: Environmental > Terrestrial > Soil > Palsa > Peat permafrost | place: Sweden...
TGCTCTCCGGCGACAAACGCGCCCGTTGCATCAAGTTGACTTTCCAGTATGCTCATGTGCCGAGCCCAGCCCGCGAGCGACGTGGAAATCTCGTTCGGCGACTGATGTGTAGGCGACTTCCTGACGAGGCCGAGAAATGCATAGCTCCAGGACCGGTTCAAATCCGTTGCCTGCCAGTCCATCCACTGATCGATCCTTGCCCGCTTCACGGGGTCGGTAGGATAAAGCGCTTCGCCAGCATAGCGCGAAGCCAGATAGCGGATGATCGCGTTCGACTCCCAAAGCACAAAATCACCGTCCTTGATGACGGGTACAAGACCATTGGGATTCAACGATAGAAATTCGGGAGTATCGGTTTGTCTGAATCCCGTGCCCCAGTCCTCCCGCTCGAAGGGAATGCGCAGCTCGGCACATGCCCAGAGCACTTTGCGGACGTTGATGGATGATGCTTTTCCGAGAATGTTCAGCATGCGGGGCTCTTATGGCTGGCCATGCACCCAGTGTGGGCAAACGAATTCTTGACGCAATATTGCGCCGGACGGAACACGTCTCTCGCTCTCGCAGGCATCAGGATTGTCGCCAATTCATGGCCTGCTGTCCAACGTTGACAGAGTTCGATGGTGACCGGCTTAGGTCGACCCAGTTGGTTGACCTCTCGGATACGACTGATCTTGCGCCCGGCGCCGACTCAACACATGAGGCCCGCTTGATCGCTCGCTCCGTGATGTGATCTGAATAGCGCGACAGCCGTTTGAAAGTGTCGGGATCACGGCTTGCTGATTCGTCGTAAGGTCGCCTGCAGCGACTAGCGCTTCGCGGATGCCACCACCCGTGCACGAGGGGCGGACCGCGCACGTGTCATCGGTTTGTGGTGGAGACCCAACGTCCCTGCCTCGAAGCAGGCGGTGCAGTTTAAAAAATAGGAAGGCGGCGATCTGTCGCCTTCATCTGCAAGGAGAGAAAACGATGGAACCGATGAAACCCATGAAGCCCATGCAACCCATGAAACCGATGGAGCCAATGAAGCCCATGGCCGCTATGGAAAAGTGGTGGCCTGATGAATTGGGTCACGCGTCTGCTAGCGGTTCACAAAACGGCGTGCGCTATGCGTTTTTCCCCGATAAACAGCGCTTGCTGATCGAAGAAAACGGTGACCTTCGTACCTATGACAGTGGCGATCATCGGATCAGCGGGGTATCGCAACAGCAGAGCCACGGACACTCGCTGGCGTTCACGAGCCAATCTGGCGTCGTCGACCTTGCCCAATTGAAGCAGGTGTTGTGAAATGAGCGGTCCGCGCAGCCTCGCAAGTACTCGCCGCGGGCAGCGGACTCATGGCGCTGGGGGTCCGCCCCATCGCGGACCACCGCGTCCAGGTCAAGGAAGGGGAGTTTGACCCATGCGCTGCTGACCGATGAGCGCAGACTCCGGCACTACAAGCGGTGATCCGAGCGTAGCGTTGATCGATATCAACTTCGATTTGGCAATTGCAAATAGAGGAAAAGTGCGATCACAGCCGGCAAGAGACCGATGCCTTGCCCAATCAGTGACAGTACCGGGATTAACAAGCCGAACGGCGCGACCGACGGCACCCGTCATGAGGATGGCAGCGACGTAGAGCACGACGCGCGCCACACGTTCGTTGAGACTGATGGCGATCCCAGCGGTACGCCGGTGAGGATCGCGAAGCCGACGCCCACCGCTACAATTTGCAGATGCTCGACGAGCATGTGCAAGATCGAAGGACCGTTTGCCCAGTTGAAAGCGAGTGTTTCCAAGCGCCCTCCGCAAGGTTGGCGCCGCCGATGACGTTAATAGCGCTGCGGGATCAGGGTTTGTTGGTACATGGGCCGCTTGCCAGCCCACTTCGCCGCCAGTGAAGTGAAGCGACTCAAAATGCGCGACAGCACCCCGTTTTCGGCATCAAGTGTCATCGAGGCGACACCCGCGGGTTTTCGCTTGGGGACTTTCGATGACATGCGTGCTTGCCCAAGCGCGTTCCAAATGCGTTCGCCGGCAGCCTTCGCGTCACCTCTTGGCGCCCCGTTCCCGACAGTGAACGATGACACCGCGCACATTACACTTCGCTGCGCTTGAGCAAGTAATCGAGTCCGCCCACGCGATACCAGCGATACCCGTAAGGCTCCAGAACGACGCTATGGCGGCCGTCGGGGGCTACTTGACTATGATCGTCGGATAGGAGGTTGACAAGGACGTCTTCGCCGGGATTCGCAGCACCCGACTTGAACTTCACCGTGCACGCCTCGGCGCTGAAGTTATGCAGGCACAAGACCGAATTGTTTCGCCAGTCGTAGCGCATTGCGAGGACATCGTTGCGGGAAGCGCGTAAAACCGCGAAGTCGCCCCAACTGATCTCCGGAACCTCTCGACGCATGCGAATCAGGCGCTCCGTCCAGTTCAGGAACGAATTGGGGTCGCGCCGCTGGTCCGCCACATTGACCCGTTCGTAACCGTAAGGGCCACCCGAAATGACGCGCGTGACGGGCCGCGCGTGCTTGGTAAAGCCGCCATGCGGCTCGGTGGACCACTGCATCGGCGTGCGGGCGCACTCACGTTCGGGCAGGCGCAGATCGTCACCCATGCCGATTTCATCGCCGTATCGGAATACGGGGGTTCCCGGCAGCGTGAGCATCAAGCTGTAAGCGAGTTCAAGACGTCGCCGGTCGCCGGAGAGCATCGGCGCAATCCTTCTGCGGATGCCCCTTCCATATAGCTGCATGTCCGGATCCGGGCCGAAGGCCGCGAATACGGTGGCCCGTTGCTCAGGGCTCAGCCGGCCGAGATCAAGTTCGTCGTGGTTGCGCAGGAACACGCCCCATTGAGCCGTTGCAGGCCGCGGCCTGGTCGCCAGCAGCGCCTTCTTCAGCGGTGCCGTGTCCGCGCTCGCCAGCGTGTAGAACGTATTCTGGTTGACCTGGAAATTGAACATCATCTGGAGACGCTCCCCGTCGTCGCCAAAATACTCCAGGTCCGTATCGGGCAGGACATTCGCCTCCGCGAGGATGATCGCGTCTCCCTTGCGCCACTGCAAGAATTCCCGGAAAGTGCGCAGCATGTCGTACTGCTCGACCGGCTTCCCGACCTTGGCGCCCTTCGTCGATATCACGAAGGGCACGGCGTCCATCCGGAAACCCGACACGCCAAGTTGAATCCAGAAGCCCATCACCTTCAGGATCTCCGCCTGCACATGCGGGTTGGCTGTATTCAAGTCCGGTTGGAAATCGTAGAAACGATGGAAGTACCAAAGCGCCGCCTGCTTGTCGTACGTCCACGTCGATTTCTGAACGCCCGGGAACACGATTCCATCCTTGGCGTTGCGAGGTTTCTTATCTGACCACACATACCAGTCGCGATATGTCGAGTCAGGATCGCTACGTGCTTCCCGGAACCACGCATGCTGATCGGACGTGTGGTTGACCACGAGGTCGATCATGACTCGAAGACCGCGTTGATGGCAGGCATGCGCAAACTCGGCGAAGTCGCCTAGCGTGCCGTAGCGGGGATCGACGTTGTAGTAGTCCGAGATGTCGTATCCGGCATCAAGGCCGGGCGATGGCTGAAACGGCATCAGCCAGATAGTGGTAACGCCGAGGCCCTGCAGATAATCAAGCCGGCGGATAAGCCCCTGGAAATCCCCTACGCCGTCGCCGTTTGCGTCCATGAATGTGCCGACCGAGAGGCAATAGACGATTGCATTCTTGTACCAGAGATCGTTTAGCATTTAAGTCTGCTCGTGGGTCCAACCTGTGCAGTCATTCGAGGAACGGGAATGTCAGAATTGGCGTGGTGGCAGCGAGGCGTGATTTACCAGGTCTACCCGCGTTCTTTTCAGGACGCAAACGGCGACGGCATCGGCGATCTTGCGGGCATCACGGCGCGCCTGCAATACCTCAGAACGCTTGGCGTGGACGCCGTATGGATCTCGCCTGTCTACCCGTCGCCAATGGTCGACTTCGGCTACGACGTCGCCGACTATTGCGCCATCGCGCCTATGTTCGGGACGCTCGATGACTTCGACCGACTCGTGTCTTATGCGCATGAACTGGGCCTGAAGGTCTTGCTCGATTTTGTTCCCAATCATTCCTCCGACAAACATCCGTGGTTCACGCAGAGCCGCTCATCACGCGATAACCCGAAGCGCGACTGGTATCTGTGGCGCGATCCCGCTTCCGATGGGGGCCCTCCGAACAACTGGCTAAGCCGTATGGGCGGTTCGGCGTGGGAATGGGATGCCCTCACCGGCCAATATTACTATCACGCGTTTCTGCGTGAACAGCCCGATCTGAACTGGCGCAATGCCGACGTACGCACGGCAATGGACTGCGTCTTGCGGTTCTGGCTGGATCGGAGCGTCGATGGCTTTCGCGTCGATGTGCTTTGGTTGCTGATCAAGGACGCCCTCTTCCGCGACAATCCGCCGAACCCGCAGTTCAAGGCCGGCGAACCGGATCATCATCGGCAGTTGCAAACGTATACGGAAGATCAGCCGGAAGTCCATGACATCGTCCGGTCGATGCGCGCGACGCTCGACGAATACGGCGAATACGGCGAATACGGCGAGCGCGTGCTGATCGGCGAGATTTATTTGCCCGTGCCTCAACTGGTCAGCTATTACGGACCGAACGGCGAAGGTGCAAACATGCCGTTCAACTTTCAACTGATCAGTGCGCCCTGGAACGCGAAGGAGATTGCGCGGATCGTGTCCGAATACGACCATGCGCTTCCTTTGCACGCATGGCCAAACTGGGTGCTCGGCAATCACGACAACCCGCGTGTCGCGTCACGCATCGGCACGCGCCAGGCGCGAGTCGCCGCGATGTTGCTGCTCACCCTGCGCGGCACGCCCACGCTCTATTACGGCGATGAAATCGCCATGACCGATGGGGTGATTCCGCCCGATCGCGTGCAGGATCCTGCCGAGTTGCGACAGCCTGGCATCGGCCAGGGCCGCGACCCGGAGCGAACGCCCATGCAATGGGATGGATCACCGAACGCTGGCTTTTCGAGCGGTGTGCCGTGGTTGCCGATAGCGGCCAGCAACGGTGTCAACGTCATTGATCAGGATAGCCAAGCATCGTCGATGCTGACGCTTTTTCGACGCTTGCTCGCGTTGCGCAGAAGCGAACCGGCGTTGGTGGAAGGGACGATTGAACGAGTTGTGTCAAACGGGAACGTACTGACCTATGAACGCCGCCTGGATGGTGACCGGTTTTTCATGGCGTTGAACATGACCGGGGCGGATGCATCGGTGGAGGTGCCTCGGGGAACCCTGGTGTTGTCAACCACGGGAGGTCGCGAGGGCGAGCGAATCGAAGGCCGCGACTTGCTGCTCGCCGGCGACGAAGGCATCGTAATGCGTGCTTCAGACCCGGCTTAGCGCGTGTCTCAACGCGTCCTGGAAGCACTGTCCGCTCGTGCTGCCAGCAAGCCTGTACAAGTCAGCTACCCAAGGCGTTCGGATCCCGCCACGCCCGCTCGAATGGAAGCCGCCACGCCTGGGGTGCGACGAGTTGATGGATGGCATTTGGCCCCCATGAGCCCGGGGCGTAGAAGCGAACGGGAGGAGGCGATTCGAGCAAGGCCGTCGATACTTCCCACAGCCGCTCGATGCCCTCAGCGGTAGTGAAAAGCGTACGGTCTCCGCGCATGGCATCAAGGATCAATCGCTCATAGGCTTCCAGTACTTCGCCAATCAGGCCGGTATCGCGCATGGCGAACTGCAAGCTCAGTTTGTCCAGCCGCATCCCGGGACCCGGGCGTTTGCCGTAGAACGAAAGCGACATCTTCGAGGCATCCGCCAGATCGAACGTCAAATGGTCCGGTCCTTGCGAACCGACACCTGATCCAGCCGGAAACATGCTCTTCGGCGGCTCGCGAAATGCGATGGAAATGATGCGTTGCCCCTCGGCAAGCCGCTTTCCTGTGCGCAGATAGAACGGAACGCCAGCCCAGCGCCAATTATCGATCGAACATTTCAACGCAATGAATGTTTCCGTTTCTGATTCTGGACTGACGCCTTCCTCGGATCGATAACCGGTGTACTGCCCCCGGACGACGTCGGTTGGCTGTATCGGCAGCATGCTGCGAAAGACCTTGTTCTTTTCTTCGCTAATGGGCGACGGTTCCAGCGACGTCGGTGGCTCCATCGCCATGAATGCGAGGATCTGAAACAGGTGCGTGACGACCATGTCGCGAAATGCGCCTGTTTGCTCATAGAAACCCGCGCGCTTGCCGAGGCCCAGGGTTTCAGGCACGTCGATCTGAACGTGGTCAATGAAGTTGCGATTCCAGATCGGCTCGAACAGACCGTTCGCGAAGCGGAAGGCGAGAATGTTCTGGGCGGGCTCCTTCCCCAGAAAATGATCGATCCGGAAGATCTGCTTTTCTTCGAAGACTTCGTGCAACCGGGCATTCAACGAAACAGAACTCTTCAGATCCGTTCCGAACGGCTTTTCCATGATGATCCGTGAGCGTTCCACGAGGCCCGCTTCCTTGAGCAAACCGACTGCGGAGAGCGCAGCGTTAGGTGGAACGCTGAGGTAATGCAACCGCCGGCACTCACCATTGAAGCTCAGTTCGGCGTTCAGCACCGCCGCCTTGAGCGCCTCCGCGCCCGCTGTCAGCGGCAGATAGTCGAGATTGGCGGCGAACGTGTCCCACTCCGGCTGGGCGACCTTGCGAGAAGAAAACTCGTCGAGCGCTTCTCGCGCCGTGCGACGAAAGTCGTCAATGTGAAGGTCGTCGAGTGCGACTGCAATGATCCTGCAGCCCGGAATGAATCCAGCGCTCGACAGATGGAACAAGCCTGGCAAGAGCTTGCGTCGCGCCAGATCGCCAGTAGCGCCGAACAGAACAACGACTTGTGGGAATTGTGGACCCACCCCTGCAGAGATCTTGGCCATCGTGCAAATCCTTTCTGGGTTGTGGACGCCTGGCGAAGAGTATCCATAGCGGACGAACCGGGTAACGCTCGACAGACGTCACCCGCAGCTTCGCTGAGCCCGTCGCCACGAATAATGACATGAACCTGAAGTGCGAACCTCGAAAGGAATACCGCTGCCTGTCCAGCCGAATTTCCACCGCCAACCACAATCAACCCTGATTGAGAGCCCTGAATGGCCGCTCTGGTCGCCTCGATCGTTCCGGAGACAATGGCGAACATCGCGATGTGCCGGTCGCCTTCGGAATACAGAATGTCGTCGGCTTTCAGCTTGCGTCGCTCGCCATATCGCTCGCCATATCGCTCGCCATATCGCTCCAATAGCGCTCCAATATCGCCAGTTGCCTTTCGTCCAACCTGGGATACCCCTGATGGTAGCGGCTGCCGCCTGACGACAGCTCGTCGGGATTGCCTGAAGAGTCGTGGCTCATGGTGGGCGCCATCAAGTCAAGATGTGATCCTTGTCGTGGAACTGCTGCATGCAATGTGGATATGTTACCCCTGGTTGCAACACGCGATCGACCCGGTCTCTCTGCGTGCCCGAAAGGGGCTCCGCACCAGCAAGGCTACCGGGATAGAGCGATTTCCCTGTTCTTCATCGCATCATCTTAAGCGATAGCCCGAGCAACCTGACAGTGCCCTCATACCCCTTCGCACTTCTACAGAAAGCGTTTTACTTCGGCCACAACATGACCGGCCGTAATTCCAAAATGTTCGAACAGCGTGTGCGCATCAGCAGATGCGCCGAAGCCGGTCATTCCAACGAAGCCGCCCCGCTCGCCCAGATAGCGGTCCCAGCCAAACCGCAGCGCGGCCTCGACACCGATGCGCACAGTGCCCGGACCCAGAACCGCCGCGCGATATGCGTCATCCTGTTCGTCGAAGATTTCCCAGCATGGCATCGACACAACAGCGGTTGCGATGCCTTCGTCCTGTAACTGGCTGCGCGCCTGCAACGCCAGTGCCACTTCCGAACCAGTCGCGAGCAAGGTCGCCACGCGCTGGCCGCCGTCCGCCTCGGCCAGCACGTAGGCGCCGCGTCGCGACAGCGGCTCGGCGCTGTGCGTGCGGCGCACGAGCGGCAGCGCCTGGCGCGCGAACACCAGCGTGCTCGGGCCGTCGCGATGTTCGAGCGCGAGTGCCCAGCACTCGGCCGCCTCTACCGCATCGGCGGGACGCAGCACGCGCATGTTGGGCATCGCGCGCAACGAAGCCAATATCTCGACGGGCTGATGCGTCGGACCGTTCTTTCCGACCCCGATCGAATCGTGGCTGAACACGAACACCACCGGCAAGCCCATGAGCGCGGCCATCCGCATCGCAGGCCGCTGGTAGTCGGAGAACGCCAGATAGGTGACGCTGGTCGCGATGATGCCGCCATGCGCGGCCATCCCGTTGGCCATCGCGCCCATCAGGTGTTCGCGCACGCCGCAATGAACGTAGGCACCGCTGCGGTCGTCGGCGGTGAAGGCGTGCAACTGACGCTTGTGTCCGGTAGGCGCTTCGAGATCGGCGCAACCGACCATGCGTTCCGGCAAGATCGGCACGAGCAGATCACTGATCTCTCCCGACAGCGCGATGCCAGGCTGCGGTTTGTCGCACTCCACGGCGCGTTTGCGGTACGCGTCGAGCACGTCGCGCCAGCCGTGCGGTAACGCGCCGGACTGAACCCGCTCGAACTCGGCGCGTCGCGACTCCGGCAACGCGGCGACGCGCGCCCGCCATGCACGGTGTTCATGATGGCTGCGACGGCCTGCCGCGCGCCATGCGCTCAAGATGTCTTCAGGCACCTCGAACGGCGCATGCGTCCAGCCGAGCTGCGCGCGTGCCGTGTCGGCATCTGCCTGAAACAGCTTGCCGCTATGCCCGCCGCGCTGCCCTTGCAAACGCTCGATGCCACGGCCGATGATGGTCTTGCACGCGATCATCGACGGTCGCGGGTCTGTGCGCGCGATCATCAGCGCCGCCGACACGGCGTCGAGATCATGACCGTCGACTTCGACGACATGCCAGCCGCCCACGCGAAACCGTGCGCAGACATCTTCGCTAATCGATAGCGAGGTGCTGCCGTCGTCGGTGATCTGGTTGTCGTCCCAGCACAGGATCAACTTGCCCAGACGCAGGTGCCCGGCCAGCGAAATCATTTCCTGACCGATGCCCTCCTGCAGACAGCCGTCGCCGACGAACGCATACGTGTAGTGATCGACGAGTTCGCTGCCGAATTTTGCCGCAAGATAGGCTTCGGCGATCGCCATCCCGAATGCGTTTGCAATACCTTGGCCTAGCGGACCGGTGGTGGCTTCGATACCGTGCGCCGGTTCGTACTCTGGATGCCCCGCGCAATGCGAGCCGAGTTCACGAAAGGTCTTGAGCTGGTCCAACCCGATGGCCGCATACCCGGTCAGATAGAGCAGCGAATACAGCAGTAGCGAACCGTGTCCGTTGGACAGCACGAAACGGTCGCGGTCGGGCCAGGTGGGATCGTCGGGATTGAATTTCAGATGCCGGGTGAACAGCGCGGTCGCGATTTCAGCCATGCCAAGCGGCACGCCCTGATGACCCTCACCGGCGCGCAGGATCGCATCGATAGAGAGGAAGCGGATCGCGTCGGCCAACGGCATTTGCGGTTGCTGCATCGCTGGCGGCAGCGATGGCGAAAGCGACGTAATCAACGACGCGGGCCGAGCTTCGGTGGTGGACATGACAAGACACTCCTCTACGCCGCCTCGTGGGCGCGACGCGGCGGCAATCAATCGAGTCAGTTGGAAGAAGACCGCGCCACGCCGTAGCGGCCCGGTGCTTCAGAAGAAGCAGCAGCATCAAGTCAAACGTTCAATGAAGGAAACCGATCGAAATCCACGGCACTGCGGCGACCACGATCAGCCCGACCATCAGCGCAGCAATGTAGCCAAGAATCGGTTTCATGCCTTCGTCCGGATGAATGCGGCTAACTGCACAAGCCGAGTAGTAGCCGACGCCGAACGGCGGCGCGAACAGACCCACGCCCATCGACAGGATCACGACCATCGCGTAGTGGACGTCGTGAATGCCCATCTGCCGCGCGATCGGAAACATCAGCGGGCCGAACAACACGATCGCCGGAATGCCTTCGAGCACGCTGCCGAGAATCACGAACACGCAAATGGACGCGGCCATGAACATCGCGGCGCCTCCAGGCAAATTGCCGAGCGTCTGCGCGAGTTCTCCGGAGAAGCCTGATTGCGTCAACGCCCACGCCATGCTCGTCGCCGCTCCGATGATCAGCAGGATCGCGCCTGACAAGCTCGCCGTATCGATCAGCATCGGTTTCAGCCGCTTCCATTCGAAACGGCGGTAGATCAGCAACCCGGCCAGCACCGCATACGCAATACCGATTGTCGAGACTTCAGTCGCCGTCGCGATCCCCTGGACTACCGCCGCGCGAATGACGAACGGCAATGCGAGCGCCGGGATCGCGATAACCAGCTTGCGAAGGATTTCGCCGCGAGTCGCACGCTTGACGCTCGACATATCCTCGCGCCGATAACGCCACTGCACCACTATGCACAAGGTAATCGCGAGCACGATCCCCGGCAACATGCCGCCAGTGAAGAGCGCTGAGATCGATACACCGGTCACCGAGCCGAGCGTGATCAGCACCAGGCTCGGCGGAATCGTCTCGGTCTGCGCACCAGTTGCTGCCAGCAGCGCTACAAGGTCCCCCGGCTTCGCGCCGCGCGCTTTCATCTCCGGAAACAGCACCGGCGCGATCGCTGCCATGTCTGCGGCCTTCGAGCCCGAGATACCCGACACCAGGTACATCGCACCGACCAGCACATACGAGAGCCCGCCACGCACGTGACCCAGCAGGCTCGCGAGGAACGCGATCATCGCGGCAGCCATGCCGGTCATCTCGATCAACTGGCCGAGAAACACAAATAGCGGAACCGAGAGCAGGATCAGATGGGACATGCCCTCATCCATCCGGCCAACCACCACCGGCATGGGCGTACTGGTCGTCAGCGCAAGATAGCCGAAGGTTGCGAGTCCGAACGAAAAGGCAATTGGCACACCACTTAGCACGCCAAGCGCCACCAGTCCGACGAAGAAGATCAGCAGGTTGATATTGCCGAGATCACGCAACAGCGGTCCAAGCGCCACGAAGATGCCGGCCAGCACGCCAACTGTCGCAATCGCGCCGAGCGTCAACCGCCAGTTGCCCATGCGAGCGAGCCGCACCACGGCCACAATCAGCATCAGTGCAGAACCAATCGGCAACGCGGCGGCGCGCCATGCGTTCGACAGTTCGAGCGCCGGCGTGGTGATCACCGATTCGTCCTGCGCGAAGCTGATCGCCGGGCCGATCACCATCGCGAGGAACGCGATCGGCGCGGCGATCGCGACCACGTCGAGAAAGGCCCGCACGCCCGGCGGCGCCATGCCGACCAGCGCCGTCATCCGCATATGCTCGCCGCGCCGCAAGGCGATCACGGCGCCTAGCATGGCGAGCCACAGGAATAGCATGGACGCGAGCTCATCGGACCAGACGAGGGGCGCGTGGAGCAGATAGCGGCTCGTCACGCCGGCCAGCAACACGACAATTTCCGCGAGCACCAGCAAGGCGGCGGGAATCTCCACCAGATGGCCGAGGGCGGAGTCGAGAGCGCAGGCAAACCGATGCTGCCGCTCGTGCGAATAGGAGATCGAGATCATCGCATTACCCCAGTTTTCCGACGGACTTCTCCAGCAGCCCCCACGCCTCGTCGCCGTATTTGGCTTTCCAGTCGTGATAGAAGCTCGTCTTGGCGAGCGCGCCACGGAAGGCTTCACGGTCGACGTCGATAAAGCTAATGCCTTTCGCTTTCAGGTCGTCGCGCAACGAGATGCTGAGCTTGGCAATGTCCGCACGTTGCAGCATCGCGGCCTTTTCGAATTCGCGGGTGACGATTGCGCGGATGTCGGCTGGCAGGCGCTCCCATGCGGGGCGGTTGCCGAGAATCCAGTAACCGTCCCACACATGCGACGTGAGGCTGATGTACTTCTGCACTTCATAGAGCTTGGCGGTCGCGATGATCGGCAGTGGATTTTCCTGGCCCTCCACCACGCCGGTTTGCAACGCCGAATACAGCTCGTTGAAATTGATCGGTGAGGGCCCCGCGTCGAGCGCCTTGAACAGCGAGGTCAGCATCGGCGCTTGCGGCACGCGGATCTTGAAGCCCTTCAGATCGGCCGGCGCGCGCAACGCCCGGGTCGATGAACTGATCTGCCGGAAGCCGTTGTCCCAGACCTTGCTCACCGAGACAATGCCCGACTTCGCGATCTGCGCACGGATATAGGTGCCGAGATCGCCGTCCATCGCCTTCCACACCGCGTCGTAGTCCTTGAACGCGAAGCCAGTGTTGACGATGCCCGCAGCGGGCGTGAGTGTCGCCAGTATCGACGAGGCCTGGTTGAAGAACTCGACGCCGCCATTGCGCACTTGGGACAGCAGATCGGTGTCGGAGCCAAGCTGATTCTGCGGAAACAGCTTGATATCGAGGCGGCCGTTGGTCGCCTCACGAATGTGATTGATCGCCTCCTGAGCGCGGATGTTGACCGGGTGGGTCGGATCCTGGCCGGTCGCGAGCTTGTACGAAAACTCAGGAGCGGCAATCGCGCGGCGCGAGATGCTCCATAGCGGCACGGCGGCGGACAAGGTGGCGCCGGCCTTCAGAAAGGTGCGGCGGCTGATGCCCTGCGGGACGTTTGAACGCGTAGTCATGGTGTCTTCCTCCAATATGGCGTGTCGTTATAGTTTTCGAATCTGAACCGCAGCGGCTGCACGTGTCGCTCGCCGCGGTCGTTTGTTCTTTACTACACAGTCTTTATCGCCGCCGCCCGGTCTCCCGCCAGACGACCCGCCTTCGCCAGGGGCGTCAGCCGTGAATCAGCATGCCACCATTCACGTCGATCACCGCGCCGGTAATATACGACGACAGGTTCGACGCGAGGAACAGGAATGCGCCGGCCACATCGTCAGGTACGCCCAGACGGTTAAGCGGAATGCCGGCGAGAATTTCGACGCGCTTGTCGTCGCTGATCTTGCCCGCGTTGATGTCGGTCTGGATAAGGCCCGGCGTCACGCAGTTCACGCGGATGCCGTCGTTGCCGAGTTCTCGCGCCATGGCTTTGGCGAGGCCCAGCACGCCGGCCTTCGCAGCCGAGTAATGGGGGCCGCCAAGAATGCCGCCGCCGCGCTGGGCGGACACCGACGACATGCAGCCAATCGATCCGCTCTTCTGTTTCTTCATCTGCGGGACGACCGCTTGCGACAGGTACAGCACACCACGCAGGTTGACGTCGAGGATACGGTCCCAGCTTTCAGGGTCGATCTCGAGCAGCTTGGCGGCCTGGGTAATGCCGGCGTTGTTGATCAGAATATCGATCGAAGAAAAATCGGCGACAGTGCGCTCGACAGCGGCCTGGCAGGCGCCACGGTCGGTCACGTTGCACACGTAGCCCCGATGTTCGGGCCCGATCGACGCAGCGGCTTCGACCGCGGCGGCTTCGTCGAGATCAAAGATAGCGATGCGCGCGCCGTGCGCGGCGAACATACGGGCGGTTGCCATGCCGATGCCGCGCGGCGACGCGCCGCCGGAAATGACGGCGACCTTGCCGTCGAGTAGACGTGACTCTGACATGATGCGAATCTCCTGAACGTGATGTTGATGGTTTGCTTCGTCATCCGAATTTTTATCGCCGGCGACTACGGGCGTCTGCGGCATCTATCGAAGCCAGCCTTTGATCGTGTCGCACATTGCTTGCGTGGAAATACCGTAACGGTCGTGCAAGGTCGGCAGCGCACCGGCGTCGAGGAACGCGTCGGGCAGTCCGATCTGGCGAAATGGCGGCGTCACGCCATTGGTCAACAGCACCGCGGCGACCGCCTCGCCCAGGCCGCCGACTACCGTGTGATTCTCCGCCACCACGACGAGGCGGCCGGAACGGCGTGCTTCGCGCAGCAGCGTGGCGGTGTCGAGCGGCTTGATGGTCGGCACGTGCAGCACGCCCACGTCGATGCGATCGGTCGCCAGCGCCTTGGCCGTTTCCAGGGCACGCATGGTCATGATCCCCGTCGAGATGATCAGCACCTCGGCGCCGTCGCGTAGCAGCTTGGCTCGGCCGATTTCGAACTGGTAGTCGTATTCGTCGAGCACGAGCGGCACGTTGCCGCGCAACAGCCGCGCGTAGACCGGCCCGCGATGGTCGGCGATCGCCGGCACCATCTGCTCGATTTCGAGCGCGTCGCACGGATCGATCACCGTGAGGTTCGGCATCGCACGGAACAGCGCAAGATCTTCGGCCGCCTGGTGACTCGGGCCGTAGCCGGTCGTGAGGCCGGGCAATGCGCAGACGATCTTGACATCGAGGTTGTCCTCGGCAATCGCCTGGTGAATGAAGTCATAGGCACGGCGCGCGGCGAACACCGCGTACGTGGTGACGAACGGCTGCGATCCTTCGTGTGCCATGCCGGCGGCGGCGCCCATCAACAGTTGCTCGGCCATCCCCATCTGGTAGTAGCGCTCGGGATACTCCTTCGCGAATAGATGCAGGTCAGTGTATTTGCCTAGATCGGCGGTCATGCCGACCACTTCAGGACGGTTGCGCGCCAGTTCGACCAGTGCGTGGCCGAACGGAGCCGAGCGCGTAATTTGTCCTTCGCCCGCGATCGAGGCGATCATCGCCGAGGTTTTCAGACGCGGTTTCGGTGTTGCGGCGCTCATACGGTTCTCCCGGCTTCCAGCGCTTGCAATGCAAGTTGCCACTCATGCGCATCGACGCGGATAAAGTGGTTCTTCTCACGTGCTTCTAGAAACGGCACGCCGCAACCCATCCGCGTATCGCAGACGATAATCCGCGGTTGCGCTTCGGGATGCGCGCGCGCTGCATCGAAAGCGGCAACGACGGCGGCGAGATCGTTGCCGTCCACGCGTTGTACGAACCAGCCGAACGCCAGCAGCTTGTCGACCAGCGGCTCGAACGCCATGACGGTCGAGGACGGCCCGTCCGCCTGCTGGTTGTTCACGTCAACCATCGCGATCAGGTTGTCCAGCCGCCAATGGGCGGCGGACATGATCCCTTCCCACACCGCGCCTTCGTCCAGTTCGCCGTCGGAGAAGAGCGTGTAGACAAACGCGTCGGAACCTTTGCGCTTCAGGCCAAGACACCGGCCGACCGCAATCGTCAGACCCTGCCCTAACGAGCCGCCGGACATCTCCATGCCCGGGGTGTAGCTCGCCATGCCGGACATCGGCAGGCGGCTATCGTCGCTGCCATAGGTCTCGAGTTCCTCGTCGGCGATGATGCCGGCCTCGATCAGCGCAGCGTAGAGCGCGATCGCGTAATGGCCGTTGGATAGCAGGAAGCGGTCGCGGCCCTCCCACTCGGGGTCCTCGGCGCGATAGCGCATGGCGCGGAAGTAAGCGACGGCCAGCACGTCGGCGATGTCGAGTGCCTGCCCGATATAGCCCTGTCCTTGCACCTCGCCCATGCGCAGCGCGTTGCGGCGGATCTGATAGGCGTGCTCCGCGAGTTCGGCATAGGGCGCGGTTTCGCTAATGTTCACTTTGGTGTCCTCGAGGGTTCCGTTGCATGGGCCGCGTCAATGCCGCTGCCAATGATTCAAGCGTAATATCCCTGCCGCCAGCGCTCAAACGAATTAAGATGGTCAATGGATGAATTGAATTCACCTTGATGCTGCCATGCACAATCGCGTCACTCTCAAGTCGATACAAGCATTCGAAGCCGCCGCGCGGCTCTCGTCGTTCGCGTTCGCAGCAGAAGAATTGTTCGTGACGCCCTCCGCCATCAGCCATCAAATCAAGCTGCTCGAAGATCAATTGGCGATCCGCTTGTTCCATCGGCTGCATCGCTCGGTGATCCTGACGGACTCCGGACGGCAATACGCGGAGGAAATAACCTCGGCGTTTGCGAGGATCGACGTGGCGACCCGCGAGATCGGCCGGGTCGCGAAGAGCGACATTCTTACGATCCATTCAACGCCGAGCTTTGCGACGCAATGGCTGATGCCGCGCATTGCGCGATTCAGCGCAGCGCATCCGGATATCGATGTGCGTTTGAATGCATCGTCAGAGGCAGTGAATCTGATTTCGGAGGCGGTCGACATCGACATCCGCTACGGTCCCCGGAAATTGCAACCGGCCGGCACGATGGTGCTCGAACTGCCGCCGGAGAAGATCGTTGCGTTGTGCGCGCCGGCGCTCATGGCGGGCGTTTATCCGCTGCGCGGCGTCGCCGACTTGCAGCACCATCCGCTGATTCACAGCGAGGGATGTCTGGTCGGCTGGCGTGACTGGATGCGTCTGCATCGAAAGACTCGGCTCGACATCGGACGCGGGCCGCGCTTCGATCGCTCGTTCATGGCGATCAGCGCGGCGGTCGATGGTCTGGGCGTCTGCCTGGAAAGCCTGCTTTTGGCGCAACGTGAACTGGAAACCGGGAGGCTGGTGGCGCCGTTCGGGTTCGACGGATTAAACGTGCAAGGCTATACGTTGAACCTGTTGAAGTCGCGAGCGGAATTGCCAAAGCTGCGTAGCTTCCAGGATTGGCTGTTCGCCGAACTTGAGAGGGGAGCGTTTTAAACCTTGGGGTATTAGCGAAGAACGCCTACAAGAGAGGTCCGCGATTTGATGTCGTATTGCGTGTTGATCGTCTACTATCGACGAGATCAGGCAGCACGGCCGGGGGTCTACGTCCGTCACGATATAGCTGTGACCTATCAACGGCATTGCACGAATCTAATTCTGTTGATGATCACACGCGCTTATATTTGACTGGAGCAGGCGTCGCCAACGCGAGCAGTGCTCGTTCAATGTACGCTACGACATCGCATGCCGGAGTAATAGCTTGCGCCTCGGGTGATCAACAGCATGAGCCCACCACGGGATTTCCCGGAAGACCCGCGGGCGCGGGGCCATCGATGCAGTGCACCATGAAAGCCTAACGCCCTAAAGAAAAAGTAGTGGGTACGTCCTCTGAAGGAGATAACGCATGTCAAATGACGCAAAGTGTCCGTTCAACCATGCCGCGGGCGGCGGCACGACGAACCGTGACTGGTGGCCGAAGCAACTGCGGGTGGACCTGCTCAGCCAGCATTCCGGCAAGTCCAACCCGATGGACAACGGCTTCAACTACGCCGAGGCTTTCAAGAGCCTTGACCTGGCTGCGGTAAAGAAGGACCTCGCGGCGCTGATGACCGATTCGCAGGATTGGTGGCCGGCGGACTTCGGCCACTACGGTCCGCTATTTATCCGCATGGCTTGGCACAGCGCTGGCACGTACCGCATTGGCGACGGCCGCGGTGGTGCCGGGCGCGGCCAGCAGCGTTTCGCGCCGCTCAACAGTTGGCCGGACAATGTCAGCCTGGACAAAGCTCGCCGCCTGCTCTGGCCGATCAAGCAGAAGTATGGCCAGAAGATTTCCTGGGCTGACCTGTTGATCCTCACCGGCAATGTCGCGCTCGAGACCATGGGCTTCAAGACCTTCGGCTTCGCCGGCGGCCGCGAGGACACATGGGAACCGGACCAGGACGTCTACTGGGGCAACGAAAAGACCTGGCTGGGCGGCGACGTCCGCTATGGCAAGGGCGCTGCGGGCGAAGACGACGACGGCGGCGTGATCGTAGCCGACGCAGAGAAGCACGGCGAAGAGGCCAGCCGTACCGATAGCGGACGCAACCTGGAAAATCCCTTGGGCGCCGTGCAGATGGGCCTGATCTATGTCAACCCGGAAGGTCCAGACGGCAACCCGGACCCGCTTGCCGCAGCGCACGACATCCGTGAAACCTTTGCGCGCATGGCGATGAACGACGAGGAAACCGTCGCGCTGATTGCGGGTGGCCACACGTTTGGCAAGACGCACGGAGCCGGTCCTGCCGACAACGTGGGTCCCGAACCCGAGTCTGCCGATCTTGAGAACCAGGGACTGGGCTGGAAGAACAGCTTCGGTAGCGGCAAGGGCGGCGATACGATCACCAGCGGTCTGGAAGTCACCTGGACCAGCACGCCGACGCAATGGAGCAACGGCTTCTTCCAAAACCTCTTCGGCTTCGAATGGGAGCTGACAAAGAGCCCCGCCGGCGCCAATCAGTGGGTTGCCAAGGATACCGGCGCAACGATCCCGCACGCCCACGATCCGTCGAAGAAGCTGCTGCCAACCATGCTCACCACCGATCTCTCGCTGCGCTTCGACCCCGCATACGAGAAGATCTCGCGGCGCTTCCTGGAAAATCCTGAGCAGTTAGCCGACGCCTTCGCCCGGGCCTGGTTCAAGTTGACGCACCGCGACATGGGACCGCGCGTTCGCTATCTCGGCCCGGAAGTGCCGGCTGAAGAACTGCTCTGGCAGGATCCCATCCCGGCGGCAGATCATCCTTTGGTCGAAGAGGCGGACATCGCTTCACTCAAGCAGAAGATCCTGGCGTCAGGGCTGTCCGTCTCGGAGCTGGTATCGACCGCCTGGGCGTCGGCGTCCACCTTCCGTGGTTCCGACAAGCGCGGCGGCGCCAATGGCGCGCGCATTCGGCTGGCGCCGCAGAAGGATTGGGAGGTCAACCAGCCTGAGCAGTTGTCGAAGGTGTTGAAGGTTCTCGAAGGCATCCAGGGTGAGTTCAACAGCGCACAGTCCGGCGGCAAGAAGGTGTCGCTTGCCGACTTGATTGTGCTGGCCGGGGGCGCCGGCATCGAGCAGGCGGCGAAAAACGCCGGGCATCCAGTGACCGTGCCTTTCACGCCGGGCCGCATGGACGCCTCGCAGGAACAGACCGACGTGCAATCAGTCGCTGCGCTCGAACCAGTCGCCGACGGCTTCCGCAATTATCTGAAGGGTAAGTTCAAGGTTCCGGCGGAGGCTTTGCTGATCGACAAGGCGCAACTGCTGACCCTGACCGCCCCGGAGATGACGGTGCTCATTGGCGGCTTGCGTGCCCTGAACGTCAATGCCGGGAAGAATTCACATGGCGCATTCACCGACCGCCCGGAAGTGCTGACCAACGACTTCTTCCGCAACTTGCTCGACATGGGTACGGAATGGCAGTCGCTCTCGTCGGCCCGGGATGTGTTCGAGGGGCGTGACCGGAAGACCGGCGCGCGAAAGTGGACCGGCACTCCCGTCGATCTGATCTTCGGCGCCCAATCCCAGCTCCGGGCCCTGAGTGAAGTCTATGCAACTGAGGACGCGCAGGAAAAGTTCGTCCACGACTTCGTCGCAGCGTGGGTGAAGGTGATGAACCTCGACCGGTTCGACCTCGCATAAAAGGTCGCGTCGTCCCGTCAGGGCTGTTGTCCTGACGGGGCATTGCCCAGCCGTGTGAAAGGTCGCGTATTAGCATGCGACGCGACTCACTGACGTTGGAGACGCACCGTTTCCGTCGCCACTGACTTTAGTTGGTTTTAGGCCATGAACTGACACGTTCTCATTGTCCTGACCGTGACGGTCAGGACCCCCACACACGAAGCGAATATTTCTCACATACACGTGAAACTTAATCGTTTCTCAAGCCAAGGCGATCGGCCTACGATGGAAGCTCGTAAGGTTATTTGCGTTCATTGAGGCGCGGCGGGAGGCTCCATGAGTCACATACTGTTCGAGATTCCATCGGTTATCTGTATTCTGTTGTTCGTCGGCTTTGTTGTTTTCAGAGCATTCACGTCACCGCTTCCGAGAGAGGAAGAGCGTTTTGACTTGTCTATGAAACGGGACGACATCAGCCGGTCGCGAGACGCGCTTCATCGAGAGTCCCTTGAATTTGGCAACAAAACGACTCGTCCATGACGCCTCTGTGGTGACAAAATTGGTGACAAAATCCGGTTCAAGGGTACTTCTGGCGGATCGGCTGGGCAACGTCTAACACATCAATCGTCCAGCTTCATTCTCGCCCGGCCGTGAACGCTACGCCGCCACCCGCATACTGCCCGGCCTGCGCATCCCACCCGCCGCCCAGCGCCTTGTATAGCGCAACGAGGTTCGTCGATACCGTCGCCGTGCTGTCGACCCATTGCTGCTCGCTCGTCAGCAAGGCTTTTTGCGCCGTCAACACATCGAGGTAATTCGACAGACCCCGGACATAGCGCTGGTTTGCGATGTCCAATGCGCGTTTTGACGCTTGCACGCTTGCATCCAGCCGGTCTCGGCGACGCTGCTCGGCGTTAAAGCCCGTGAGCGCGTCATCGACTTCCTGGAAGGCCGAGAGCACCGTCTTGCGGTACGTGATCGCCGCCTCCTGCTGCTGCGCCTCTCTCAAGGCAAGTGTGGAGCGCAACCGCCCGCCCTCGAAAATGGGAATCGAAAGGCTCGGCCCCGCACTGTAGCTGCGCGCGCCCCAGCTCCCGAGATTCGTGAATTGTGTCGCCTGAATGGCGACGCTTCCCGACAGCGTGATCTTGGGGAAAAAATCCGCCTTCGCCGCGCCGATATTCGCCGTCGCTGCATGAAGCTGCGCTTCCGCCTCGCGGATATCTGGCCTGCGCCTCGCGAGTTCCGACGAAAGCCCGATCGGCACGCGCGGTGGTACCACGGGCACGGCCGGCGCTTCCTTCAGCTTCGCCGCGAGCGTTTGCGGATACTCCCCGAGCAAGACGCCAATGGCGTTGATCAGCTTCGCTTCCTGCTGCTCCGCCTGCGGAATATCCGCGGCGTTCGACTCGGCCTGGCTCTGCGCATTGGCAACATCGAGATCGGTAGCGAGTCCATGCTTGGCACGCTCGTTCGTCAACTGCACGGTGCGCTCGGCAAATGTGAGGTTTTCCCGCGTAATGCGCAGCTTTTCCTGCGTTCCGCGCAGATTGAGATAATCGCGGGCGACTTCCGCAGCCGTCGACACGATCGCATCGTGCCGCGCTTCGTTTTGTGCATCGACGGTGGCGCTCGCGTTTTCTGCCGTGCGCCTCACGCGGCCCCAGAGATCGAGTTCCCACGATGCATCGAAGCCATATTGATACAGGTTGAACGGTGGCAATGCACTCGATGTCGCGCTTTGCGTCGGTATGCCGCCTTGTCGTCCGCCCAGCCCGTTCGTATCTGTCGCCGACGGTGACCCGCTGCCCCCGAGCAGGCCGATAACGCCATCGGCACTCTGAAGCTCACGCGTGTAGGACGCGTTACCGTTCAACGTAGGGAACTCGTCCGCTTTCGCTTGCCCGAACTGCGCCCGCGACTCGGCGATCCGCGCCGCCGCGACCTTGAGATCGAGATTGTTGTCGATGGCGCGTGTGACCAGCTCCGTCAGAAGCGGATCGCCGAAACTGTTCCACCACAGCGGATCAACGGGTTCAGGCACCGGGACCGAACGAACGGCGTCCGCGGTCTGCGCATCCGGCCATTGCGCCGGCGTCTGCAATACGGGACGCTTGAAGTCGGGGCCCATCGTGCAGGCAGACAAGAAGGCTACGAACGGAATCCATCGATAATCAATGCGCATTGACCTGTGCCCCCTTCGGCAGCTTCGGCAACAAGAAACAAATAGGACACAGCACGAGCGAGATCACGCCCAGCATGATGAACACATCGAGGTAACTCATGACCGACGCCTGCTGCTCGACCCTCGCGGCAATCGATCCAAGCGAGCTGACAAAGCCGTTATAAGGCGTGATGTGCTCCGCGAGCCTCGCATGGTGAAACTGTCCCCGCCACGCGAGCTGCGTCGTCACCAGCGACACGCCGAAACTGCCACCGAGATTACGCATCATGTTGATCAGCGCCGACGCATTGTTGTTCTCTTTCGGCGGGATGCCGATGAACTGCACGGTCGAAAGCGGAATGAAGAGGAACGGCAACCAGATGACCTGATAAAGCCGCGACAACGATACATCCCAGAAGCCGATGTTCAAGTCGAGTCCAGCGGTATGGAGCAACGCGAATCCGGTGCCGGCGAGCGACATCATGACGAGCCATTTGGGCTGGAACAGGCGCCCGGTCACCATGCCTGCTATTGGCATGATGAACACCGTGACGAGGCCGCCCAGACCCAACGTCAGGCCCGCGTTGGTCGCGTCATAGCCCAGCAGTTCCTGCGTGAATTGCGGCAGCATCTGAGTCGTGCTGTTGATGATGAAGCCGAACGCAAACATCACAGTGCAGCTGATGGCAAAAGCGCGCGACTTGAACAGCCGCAGGTTCACGATCGGCTGCGCGGTGGTCAGTTCACGAATCACCAGCGCCACGAGCGACACACCTGCGATCGCCGTGAACAGGCAGATGAAATTCGATGAAAACCCGTCCTCGCGCTCGAACTTGTCGAGCACGATCTGCAGGCTGCCGAAACCGGCCGCAACGAGAAAAAAGCCCAGGTAGTCGATCCGCAAACCTTTATTGAGCAGGGCACGCCGCTCCTGCTGCACCAGCTTGCTGTCGCTCACGAACATCCACGTCAGCACCAGCGACACTATCCCCACAGGCAAGTTGATCAGGAACACCCAGTGCCACGAATAGTTCTCGGTGATCCAGCCGCCCAGCATTGGTCCAATGGCAGGCGCCGTGACGACCGTGAAGCCGTAAAGCGCGAACGCCATCGCACGTTTTTCAGGCGTGAAGGTATCGGCGAAGATGCTTTGCTCAACGGGAGCCAGGCCGCCGCCGCCCAGGCCCTGGAGCACACGAAAGGCGATCATCATCGGCAGCGACGTCGCGAATCCGCATGCCACCGAACTGACCGTGAACAGCAACACGCAGAGCATGTAGAAGCGCTTGCGGCCGATCACGTTCGCGAGCCATCCGCTGATCGGCAAAACGATTGCGTTGCTCACGAGATAGCTGGTCGTGATGTAGGTGCTCTGGTCGAGACTCGCACCCAGGCCGCCTGCAATATGCCGGAGCGCCACGTTCGCGATGGTGGTGTCGAGCACTTCCATGAAGGTCGCGATCGACACGATGACCGCGATCAGCCAAGGGTTGAACGACCCCGCCGCCGACCTGGGTAATGGGTCGTGGGCTGCGTAGGGAGCGGCCATGGTTACCGCACCGTCACGCGCGGGCTGACCGAGAGGCCCGGCGCGAGCGGCAGATGCCGCCAGTCGTCGCCGTCAAACACGATCTTGACGGGCAGGCGCTGCACGACCTTCACGTAGTTGCCCGTCGCGTTTTCCGCGGGCAGGCTGCTGAAGACCGACCCGGTCCCGCGCTGCAGACTCTCTATGTGCGCATGAAGGACCTTGTCCGGATAGGCATCGACGGTGACATCCACCGGTTGTCCCACGTTCATGTGAACAAGCTGCGTTTCCTTGAAGTTGGCGGTGACCCACATATCGTCGGGAACGACCGCGACCAGCGCTTGCCCAGGCGTGACGTAGTTGCCGAGGTTGACGGTGCGGCGCGTCACCTTCCCTGCTTGCGGGGCGAGCACCTCGGTGTAGCTCAGTTGCAGCTTCGCATTGTCGACATCGGCATGGTTCTGGCGCACCGACGCCTGCGCGGCGTCGATCTTCGTCCTCTGCGACGCAACCTGGGCCTCGCCGGCCTGCACCGCCTGTTTCGCGCTATCGAGCTTGGCGAACGCGCTCTTGGTCGTCGCCTGGCTTTGTTCCAGCTGCTGGCGCGTGATGGCGGCCGGATCGGTTCCCGTGAACCGGGCCAGATCCTGTTTCGCCTGCGTCAGGTCTGCTTCCGCGACCCGCACCTGCGCCGTCTGCTGCGCAAGGCTGGCCATCTGGTAAAGCAGGTCGGCACGCGCCTGCGCGACTTGTGCGACCGCATTCGCTTCCTGCGCTTCGGCTTGTTCAAGCTTGACTTCAAAATCGCGCCGGTCGATCCGCAGCAGCGGCTGGTTTTTCTCGACGTGCTGGTTATCGGCGACCAGCAGTTCGACGACACGCCCGCTCACCTGCGACGCGATCTGGCTCTGATTGCTATCGATGAATGCGTCGTCCGTGCTTTCGTAGTGCCGGCTATGCAGCCAGTAAGCGACGCCTGCCGCCACGCAGACCAGCAGCACCGCCCCGCCGATGATCGCGTTCAGGCGCTTGCGCGCCGGGCTCATCGGCGTGGACGCTTCCTGCTCTTGCTCTTTGCCTGATTCGGTGCGATCGGCATCGGCTTTGTCTTCGCCGGAGGGCGTGCTGTTATCGCTTTCACTTCCGGCCATTGCAATCTCCAAAATAATATTGAGATGTATTCTACAATAGAACGGAACGGTATCGTTCTATTCAAAAAGCCTGCGATAATTCCACCAAGTAATTTCATGCAAGGAACAGCGGTGAGCCGGACCCCGAAAAATGCTGATGCAGGGACAATGTCCTGCCCGATCAGGTCGATGTTTTCACGCAAGAAGGGCCGTCCGTCCAACGCGATGGCAGGCGACGTCGAAGAGCGGATTCTCGATGCCGCCACAGCCATGTTCCTTCAATACGGCTTTGGCGGGGCATCGCTTGAACGCATCGCCGAGGCGGCAGGCGCGGGCAAGGCTACGCTCTACAGCCGGTACAGCGGCAAGGAAGCGCTGTTTTCAGATGTAGTCAGACGAAACTGCGAACGCAGCCTGCGAGTCGTTTTTGAGGCACCGCAATCTGCGGCGCTTGCGCAACGGCTGGTATCGGTGACGCAAACGCTCATCACGCGATTGCTCAGCGACGAGGTGATCGGACTGATCAGAATGGTGGTTGCGGACGCGCCGCGGTTTCCATCGCTTGCGAAACTGACGAGCGACGCCGGCAGGTCGCGCGCAATAGAAGCGGTGGCGACGATGATCGCCGAACACTCCGCGCGCACCCTCGAACCCCAAGCGCGCGCTGCGAATAAACGGCATTCGCATACTCTCGCGACCCAGATCCTGGATGCGATCGTCTCGCCGATGCTCATGAGAGCCTTGATGGGCGAAAATCTTGATGATGTCCGCGGCGACATCCGCTCACACGTGAAACAGACGATCGCCCTCTTCGTGGCGGCCAATGCACTGGACGCTTATCTGTAAGCGTCGCGAGGCGGAACTGGCCAGTGGCTACTCTCAAAGTTGGGCCACATAGATATTTTCCTGCACCAAGTTGTTGCGAATAGAGGATGCAGCAAGCAGGCCGTTCAGCGCCCTCGCCACCTCTGCCATTCCATCGCGTCGCATCGCTCAGGCACTGTCCCGGTCGATAATCGCAAAACCCGTATCCAGACGCACCGGATAGTTCTTCCCTTGATTGTCTCTAGAGAACCGCTCAAGCAACGCCTGTGCAGTGCATGCACCAATGGCGGCGCCATCGACACGCACGGTCGACAACGCGGGATACACGTGTGCCGCCGTACTCAGGTCGCCAAACCCCATCACGGCCAGATCCTGAGGCACCTTCAATCCGCGGCTTGCCGCTTGCGCAAGCACCCCTTGCGCGAGCGTATCCGAACTGCAGACAACAATCTCCGGCGCGCCTCCCTCCAATATCGCCGACGCCCCTTCGCGCCCCACCTGCAGCGTAGCGGGAGCGTGACGTATTACAAAACGAACGTTGTAGATGTCGTGGCGCTGCAGTTCGTGAATAAAGCTATTGGCACGGCGAAGCGCACGAGGATCATCGACCGACAAAACGCTGAAGCGTCGATAGCCCTTTTTAATGAGGTGTCGCGCAAGCTCCTCCCCAAGTTTTTCGTGTGAGAAACCAATCACGATGTCAATCGGGGTATCGGTCAGGTCCCATATCTCGACGACGGGAATCTTCGCCCGGGTCAGCCGTTCGACGGTGGCATTCGTGTGGTCGGTACCCGCCAGCACGACCCCATCCGGTCGGCGCCCCAGAATGGCCTCGACGAGCTCCTCCTCACGTTGCGGCGAATAACCCGTCAATCCCAGCAAGGTTTGATATCGGGCAGCGGTCAATCCGTCCATCAACGCCTGGACGGTATCTGCAAAGACAGAACTGGCGATCGTAGGCAACAGGACGGCGACCAGGCTGCTCTTACTGCTTGCGAGCGCCCCGGCCAGCATGTTCGGCACGTACCCGGTCGCACGGACCGCATCGAGCACCTTCTTCTGTGTCGCGCTGCGCACGAGCTCGGGCCGATGCAAGGCGCGCGATACCGTCATCGGTGCGACGCCGGCGACGCGCGCGACGTCGATCAGGGTCACGCTTTCAACACGAGCGCCAATCGCATCGCCCTGCTTGCATTCGTCAATGTGTTCCATCCCGACCTCTTAGATAACGCCGGCGATTCTAACGTCTGCCGCGGTTATCCCAGCGTTTCCCGGGCACGGCCCTCAGCCGACACCATCAGGTCACCGGAGCCGGATTGAACAGGACAAGGGCGTTATGCAACTTCAGTTTTTCTGCGCACGTCTGCTTGCGGCCGCTCGCTACTTCAAGCATCAGCCGAAATAGTTCCCAGCCGACATCCTCGATAGTCGCGTCTCCAGTCGCGATGGTGCCTGCATTGACGTCCATCAAATCATGCCAGCGGCGCGCCAGGTCCGAGCGCGTTGCGACCTTGATGACCGGCACCTCGGCCAGACTGTAGGGCGTGCCGCGTCCGGTCGTGAAGACATGCAGGTTGATACCTGCCGCGAGTTGCAACGTGCCGCAGATAAAATCGCTTGCCGGCGTCGCCGCATAGATCAAGCCCTTCTGCTTCACCTTTTCGCCAGGCGACAACACCCCCGAAATGGCGGCGTTACCCGATTTGATAATCGAGCCCATCGCCTTTTCGACGATGTTCGACAAGCCGCCCTTTTTATTTCCCGGTGTCGTGTTCGCACTGCGATCGGCGCTGCCACGCTGCAGGTAATCGTCGTACCACCGCATCTCGCGGATGATCGCCTCCGCCACTTCCGGCGTTGCCGCGCGACGGGTCAACTGGTCGACACCATCACGAACCTCGGTGACCTCGGAGAACATGACGGTGGCGCCTGCGCGAACCAAAAGATCCGAGGCGAATCCGACCGCGGGGTTGGCCGTGAGTCCTGAAAATGCGTCGCTGCCGCCGCACTGCACGCCGACCACGAGATCGGACGCCGGACAGGTTTCGCGGCGCCGGTTATTGAGCCTGTGGAGATGACCTTCAGCCATCCTCATGATCGAGTCGATCATCGACTGGAAGCCGACGTGGGCATCGTCCTGCAGGACCACGACATCGCCGTTCAAGTCATGCGCGAGGTCGCCGATATCGGCTACGTCTTCCACGTTGTCAACGGTCGCGATCGGAATGGTCCCCGGCGGCATCAGCCGCTCCGGCTGCAGCTTTTCGCAACCGAGGCTCACCATCATCACTTCGCCGCCGAAATTCGGATTCAGGCTGATGTTGCGAACCGTGCGGATAGGCACCATCGCATCCGGCGCATCAATAGCAACGCCGCAGCCATACGTGTGCCCCAGGCCAACGACATCGTCGACATTGGGGTAACGCGGCAGCAGTTCGGCCTTGATCCGCACGACCGCGTGCTCGACTACATCGGCCACGCATTGAACGGTCGTCGTAATCGCAAGGATGTTGCGTGAACCGACTGAACCGTCCGCGTTTCGATACCCCTCGAAGGTGAAGCCCTCGAGCGGCGGCATCGCCGGCGGTTTGACCGTTGCGAGCGGCAGGCCTTCAAGTCCAGGCGGATTGGGCATACGAATCACGTGCTCGTTGATCCAGCTGCCCTTCGGCAGCGCCTTGAGCGCATACCCGATCACCACGTTGTAGCGGATGACTTCGGCGCCTTCGGCGAGATCCGCCAGCGCCACCTTATGACCTTGCGGCACGCGCTCGCGCAACACGAGACCGTCAGGGAAGACCGCTCCCCCTGGCAGACCGCCGTCGTTGACAACAATCGCGACGTTGTCCTGCGGGTGAACGCGGATATAGAGAGGGGGCTGCTCCATTTGACTCATCCTTTTCCGGATTGACTATATATTGCGCTAACAAACATCTGTCATCATACAACGATTGCGCAATCATTTTGACACCCAAACCGCTAAAAATACATTAGTATCAATACTTACAGCGGACTTGTTGAAGGCATGTCGCTTATGTTGTACGATGACTAACAATTAAGATCATTCGGATGTTTACTCATGACAACACCGCAAGAACTCAAGCAAATCGTGTCGGATGGCCTGCTGTCCTTCCCTGTTACCGACTTTGACGAGCAAGGCGACTTCCGCGCCGACACCTACGCTGAGCGCCTCGAATGGCTAGCGCCTTATGGCGCGACCGCCCTGTTCGCCGCAGGTGGTACGGGCGAATTCTTTTCGCTGACTAAAAGCGATTACTCGAACGTAATCCGCACTGCCACTGAAACCTGCAAGGGCAAAGTGCCCATTCTCGCCGGCGCCGGCGGCCCGACGCGCGTAGCAATAGAGTACGCGCAGGAAGCGCAACGCCTGGGAGCAAACGGTATTTTGCTGATGCCCCATTACCTGACGGAAGCCTGTCCGGAAGGCATTGGCGCGCACGTTGAACAGGTGTGCAAGGCGGTGAAAAACATCGGGGTGATTGTCTACAACCGCGCCAACTCAAAGCTTAACGCCGATGTGCTGGAACGTCTGGCCGATCGTTGTCCCAACCTGATCGGCTTCAAGGACGGCGTGGGCGAGATCGAGAACATGGTGACGATCCGCCGCCGCCTGGGCGATCGCTTCTCGTACCTCGGCGGCCTGCCGACCGCTGAAGTCTACGCAGCCGCGTATAAAGCGCTCGGCGTGCCGGTGTATTCGTCGGCGGTGTTCAATTTCATTCCGAAGACCGCCATGGACTTCTATCGTGCGATCTCAGCGGACGATCACGCAACCGTCGGCAAGCTGCTCGATGAATTCTTCCTGCCGTACCTCGCCATTCGCAACCGTCGTGCCGGTTACGCGGTGAGCATCGTCAAGGCAGGCGCCAAGCTTGTCGGCCACAGTGCAGGCCCGGTTCGCGCGCCGCTCACCGACCTCGACGAAGATGAAATGGCCCAACTGGATGTACTCATCCAGAAACTGGGCGCTCAATAGCACGCAATAGCACGCAATAGCACGCTAAGCAGATCGCTCCAGGCGGTGCAACTGCTGATGAAGTACGAGCATGCAGTGAGAAACGAAAAGTGCGTGGGAACGCATTCGCTCCCACGCACTTTTCTTAAAAGCAACGAAGCATTGATGGATTGATTCCGGCGTCAGTGCCGAATGACCGACACGGTCACCAGGCATGACAGCCCTCGGCGCACACCTTCCCGGGCAGTTCTGCGCATCGATATTCAAATGCTATCCAGCTAGAACGATCGGAGACACACCATGCAATCAAGCCGCATTGCAAGCATTGCCGGCATCGCCAAGCGCACGAACGTCCGGTACCTGATTTTGCTGATGATTTTTATCATCACGACACTCAACTACGCCGACCGCGCCACCCTCTCGATCACCGGCTCCGCGATGCGCAGCGAATTTGGCTTCGACGCGATTCGCATGGGATACATCTTCTCTGCATTCAGCTGGGCTTATGTGTTGTCGCAGCTACCGGCGGGCTGGCTGCTCGACCGTTTCGGCGCTCGCCGCATGTATGCCGCAAGCATTTTCCTTTGGTCGCTCTTCACCCTGCTGCAAAGTTCGATCGGTCTTGCGGGCAGCGCAGGCGCGGCAGTCATTGCATTGTTCGTTTTACGCTTTGCGATGGGCATGGCCGAAGCACCTGCCTTTCCTGCGAACGCCAAGGTGGTTGCAAGCTGGTTTCCCACCGCTGAGCGCGGCACCGCATCGGCCATTTTCAACTCGGCCCAATATTTTGCCGCGGTCATCTTCACCCCGCTCATGGCGTGGATCACCCACTCGTTCGGCTGGCAAAACGTCTATCTGGTCATGGGTGCCACAGGCATAGTGCTTGCCCTGACGTGGCTCAAAGTCATGAAAAGCCCGAGCGACCATCCTCGCGTCAACCAGGCTGAACTTGAGCACATCGAGAACGGCGGTGGCCTGATTCATCCGCAAAGAAAGACCGCCTATGCCGATGCGGGCCATCCAGGAACCTGGTTTTATGTACGCCAGTTGATGTCGAACCGCATGCTCCTTGGCGTGTACCTGGCCCAATATTGCATCAACGTCCTGACCTACTTCTTCCTGACGTGGTTTCCGATTTACCTCGTCCAGGCTCGGGGCATGACCATTCTGCAAGCCGGACTCACTGCTTCATTGCCCGCTATCTGTGGCTTTACGGGAGGGGTGCTCGGCGGGGTCTTTTCGGATGCGCTGATCCGGCGCGGCCACTCCCTGACCATTGCGCGCAAGGTCCCGATCGTTGGCGGCATGCTTTTATCCGTATGCATCATCGGGTGCAATTACGTGACGACAGACTGGGTTGTCGTCGCGCTGATGTCGCTGGCTTTCTTTGGAAAAGGTATTGGCGCCCTCGGTTGGGCGGTGGTCGCGGATACATCGCCCAAGGAGGCAATTGGATTGTCCGGTTCGATCTTCAACATGTTCGGCAATGTCGCAGGCATCGTGACGCCGATTGTGATCGGTTATCTCGTGGCCAAGACCGGATCCTTCAACGGCGCGCTGGTGTTCGTCGGCATCAACGCGCTTTTCACCGTGTTCAGCTACCTGGTCATCGTCAGGAAGATCGAACGCGTCGAACTGCGCGCTCCTTTAACAGCCGGAACCAACGTCTGATTGCCGTGCCGGCAAACCAGGACGGCTGCGCCGCTCAGCTGCTCAGGTGGGCAAGGGGCGGTCAGCAGAACGCCGCTTTCGGGCGGCCTCGCAATTGAACGTGTACGCAGCGTGAGAATGGACCTGCGAATCAAGCCTATCCACGAAGGCACGGCCCATTCTTCATTTATCCGCTGAGACCAAACACCTCACTCAATTTGATCCTTCGATGAAAATAAAAATGATCTGGCGTGCCATCGCGGGCGCATTCGCGTTTGCCGCCCTTGTGAACGCGGCGCAGGCAGCAACTTACGTCTATGTTTCGAATGCCGACAGCGAGGATATTTCGGTGTTCCGGCTAGACCAATCGAGCGGCGCGCTTTCGAAGGTCGAAACGCTTCCGGTTGGTGGAACCGTCATGCCGCTAGCGCTCTCCCCCGACCACCATCATCTCTATGCGGGCTTGCGCTCCAAGCCGTATCGCGTGCTGAGTTTCGCGATCAACCCGCTGGACGGCCGCCTGATCCTGCTCAAGACCTCGTCGTTGGCCGAGAGCATGGCTTACCTCTCCACCGACGCCACGGGTCGCTATCTGTTCTCCGCCTCGTACGGCGGCAACCTGCTTTCGTTGAATCGCATTGACGCGAGCGGTCTAGCCGGCGACCCGCAGCAGGTCATTCCAACGGGGCCGATGGCCCATGCAATCAGGAGCGCTCCTGATAACCGCTATGTATTTGCCTCTGTTCTCGGCTCCGACGCGTGGTTGCGACTGAAATTCGATGCAGTGACCGGCCAACTCACGCAGGACGCAGTGCCGGCCTATGCACTACCGCCGAAATCCGGCCCCCGCCATTTCGTCTTCTCGCCGGATCATCGGTTCACCTATCTGATCGATGAGCTAGACGGCAAGCTCCATGTCCTTGCCTTCGATGCCGCGAACGACACAGCCAAGCCGGTGCAAACCGTCTCGATCGTCCCGGCGGATTTTTCTGGCGACAAGCCTTGGGGTGCTGATGTTCATCTGACGCCGGACGGCCGCTTCCTGTTTGCATCGGAACGGACCTCGAGCACGCTTGCCTCGTTTCGCATCGACAAGAAAACGGGCACGCTTACGCGAATTGGCACATGGCCGACTGAGAAACAGCCGCGTGGATTCAATATCGATCCATCGGGAAACTATCTGCTGGCAGTAGGACAATTGTCAACGCAGATGAGTGTGTATCGCATCGACAAGCAAACCGGTGCGCTCACGGCGCTCGAACACTATCCGGTCGGCAAAAACCCGAACTGGATTGAATTCGCGCGATTTGAGGGGACCCTGTAGCGCTGGCGGCTTGTGGGCCAGCGAGGTGCGGACTAAACACCCCCCTGCGCGGGCCAAGCGAAAGGTTCCCTCAGTAATTGTTCCAGCTCGCGCGGCGTAACCGGCTTGCTGTAGTGATAACCCTGGATTTCGTGACAGTCGTTGTCACGCAGGAAATTAAGTTGCTTCTCCGTTTCAACGCCTTCGGCAATGACCTTGAGATTCAATTGCCGTCCGAGCGAGATGACAGCCCGCGCGATGGCGCGGTTATCCTCGCCGTCAGGTAGTTCACGCACAAACGACTGGTCTATTTTCAAGCGCACGATCGGGAAGTGTTTCAACGCGCTTAAGCTGGAATAGCCAGTGCCGAAGTCGTCGATAGACAGGCGCACGCCCATGGCCTGCAACTGCGTCATGATAGCAATGGCCCCATCGAGATCCTGCATGATGAGACTCTCGGTGAGCTCGAGTTCGAGATACCTTGCATCGAGCCCGCACACTGCCAGCGCATGCGCTACCCGCCCCACCCAATCCTTCTGCAGGAACTGCCGCGCCGAAACGTTGACAGAAATGGTCATGGGCGCCATGCCTGCATCCTGCCAGGCCTTGTTCTGGCGGCAGGCCGTATGTAGCACCCAGTCGCCGATCGACACAATCAGCCCTGTTTCCTCCGCAAGCGGAATGAATGTCGTTGGGGAGACCAGCCCTTCTGTCGGGTGATCCCAGCGTAACAGCGCTTCCACGCCAAAGATCTTCTCGGTTTGCAAATCGACCTGAGGCTGATACACCAAACGAAATTCCTCGTTCGCGAGCGCGTGCCGCAACTGCTCCTGGAGTCGCAGCTTCTCGTGCACCTTGATGTTTATTTCGGACGTATACAACTGGTAGTTGTTGCGGCCCATCTCTTTTGCGCGATACATCGCAGCGTCGGCGTTCATCAGCAGCGTATCGGCGTCAAGGCCGTCGTTGGGATAGCTCGCGAGGCCCATGCTGCACGTCACCTGAAAATTCTGATCGTTCAGCTTGACCGGCTCGCGGATCGCATCGCGAATCTTTTCGATGGTCTGCGTGATACCTACTCCCTCCTGTGCCTGGTCAAACAGAACGACGACAAACTCGTCGCCACCGAGGCGCACCACAGTATCGGTGCGCCGTACGCACCGCACCATGCGCTCAGCCACAATCTTCAACAGGTTGTCACCCGCGCGATGACCGAGGCTGTCGTTGATCAGCTTGAAATTGTCGAGGTCGATGAATACCACCGTCACGCCGCGCTGATAACGTTGCGCGTGCAGCAAGACCTGATTCAGACGATCAGCGAGCAAGGTACGATTGGGAAGGCCCGTTAGCGCGTCGTGATTCGCCATGTGGCGGATGCGTTGCTCGGCCTGGCTGCGCTCGATCGCGATGCCGGAAATGCGCGTCGCCATTGCAATGGCCTGCCCCTCGTCCGATGTCGGCTCATGGGAATGCCGTACGAACATCGTCAGTACACCTAGCGCGCAACCGTCATGCGACAGAATGGGCTGCGCCCAGCATGCGCCGTAGCCATGCACGCCGCAGCTTTGCATCTGAACACTCAGGTGTGCATCCTGCGTTACGTCAGGTACATACACCGGCCGGCGCCAATGGACCGCACGACCGCTCGGTCCCGCATCCGGGCCAATCAACGAGCCGCGTATCTGCTTACCATAGCGCTCGGGCAAGCTGGGCGCAGCGCCCAATTTAAAATGCCGGCCGTCGTCATCACACAGCAAGGCGGCACACACCGCCCCTGTGATCTGCGACTCAAGAAGCTGGATCATAGAGGACAGCACTTCTGGCAGTGGTGTGCTGGTGGCGATCATTTCCAGCACCCGATTTTGGTCCGCGCGCCGGACTTCGGCGTGTTTCCGGGAACTGATGTCGCGCATCATCACTACCACGCCGTCTTCCACGCGGACGACCTGCCGATGCAACCAAATCGACGAGGCGTGCGGGCGCTCGTGGACCCATTCGTGCTCCTCGACCACGCCAGTCCTCGCGACGCTTGCAAACTCATCAAGCATGCCGTCGTTGCGGGATCGAGGAAACGCGAGGTCCAGTGAGCAACCGATCAAACCGTCACGTGGTAGCCCGGACAAGTCGAAACCGCGCCGGTTCGTATCTTGCACGACGAAGCCGATAACGTTGCCGCTCGCGTCGAGTTCGCTGCGAAGTACAAAAAAGGCATCGAGACTGGCTTCGGATGCAGCGTAGTAGGTTTGCTGAGCCCGCCGTGCCCGCCGCCGGCTTACAGTGAGCTGCCAGCTCGAACGGCTCAGTGCGGCCGCCAGCAGGACCAGCGCGACACTGCCCAAGCTTGCCCACAGCACGTAAGCGCGCCGGTGACTCCGGAACGGCGCAAGTTGTTCTTCCTGAGCGAGACCGACTATGGCGATGAGCGGGAAGCCCTGCAACTGGCGCAGGTTGGTATAACGGCGCACACCGTGATCCCAGGGCTGCACACCCGGAAGGTCGGACAGGTCGGACGATTCTTCGGCGACCCGCATGGCTGTCGTCGAGAGGATGGCGCCCCAAGAGGACCGATCGCCCACCTGCTCGGCACGCATTACGCCGTCCGTGCCGAGCAGCGCCAACACGCCTTCGTTGCCCATGCGCGAGTGGTCGTAGCTGTTCGTGAAATAGCCGGGGCTCACGGAGAGCATCACGATCCCGGCAAATTCTCCTGCTGCGTTCTTGAGCCGCCGGCTGAAGATAATTTCCGGGACGCCAGTCGTGGCGTTGCGAGTAACCCCGCTTACGAACGGCGCCGGACTGTCATTGGTGCGATCACGCTGCACGGTGAAATACGGCTGGTCCAGCACGGTTGCGGGCGCCTGCACCCGGGTCGCATCGCGCAAACGGCCATCGCTGTCAGTGACTGCCACCTTGAACACGATCGCAAACGGCAGCAGGCCCTGGTCCTGCAGCTCTGACAACCGCACGCTCCCCCTCGTCTCGTACACATACTTGACCGTCTTGAGCGCCTGGTCTATGGCGACGAGATCACGCACCAATTGCGCTTCGTAGGTATCGGCGAGTTCGCGACTCAATTCCGCCGCGGAACCCCGCGCAACCGCATGTTCTACAGTGACCAGATGAATGACGGCCGTCCACGCGAGCACGAGCAGCATCGCCGCAAAAAGCGGGAACAGCACGTAGGCTTCGAGCAGACGCCGAAGCGCGGGGCGCACCTTCGCATCTAGCCGACGCAGGCGGATGATCTGAGCGGCCATTACTCCCTGAGCTGTCAATTCGATGCGACTGTCCGTGTTATCCAGGTTTCGTGTAACGAGACTCATGATGCCTGCTCCGGTTCTGCATGGCCGCCGTTCTTGTCAGTACAAGTCACCAGCGCGCGGGACGTTTGTCAACGGAGGTGCCCGACTAATGAACTCAGCACTATCTTGACGCTAGCAGCCGCCCCAACTTTCGTTGATAAACCAATGGAATCGAGCACGAAGACGAGTGCCCTCCTCGTTGCGGTGGGTTCCGCACGTCGCGCGGCGGTTGCCGCATCTCGTGAAGAGCGGTTTCGTCCCGTGCTCATTCAACCGGCAAAGCCATGGTCCGCTTCTGTCTTCTAGGATTCAGCCCGGCCTGCTGCAATGTCTTGCGAGGCGGAAGCTCAAGCGTTGTCGCGCCCGCAAGACAACCGTGCGGCCGAGATTATGTTCGCCACCGGGGCTTTCTTTCAGCATTGCAAGCGGATTGCTGAGGACACGATGACAAACGTGGTGATCGCCGCCTGGCGGGAAAAGTGCGTTGCTCGAAAGCCAATCGCACCGAGCCCGACAGTAATCCTCAGTCTAATAACGGCCTTTTCGGGGAAAAGTTTAATGACCGGGTGAAGATCCAATCCTGCATGGAAAACCCGTAGTAGAAACGAATAGCGCAAAAGGTCCATGCATCTTGCGTCAAACACTCCGTATTACTAAGTATAAATTTTAGAATGAGAGGGTAAACCCGTGTCTCGATGGGGATTAAAAACGTGGCGTGTAGTGCATTAGGTCACCGTAAGCTGTCTTCTACAAAGGGCTTGGGCGGCGATCCGTGACATGCCCGACCGCATCGCATTAACCGCTTGCGCGCAACGCGGTGAACTCGCTGCTCGGCCGCAGCCTGCCCGACCCTCTGCATCGCCAATATCAACGCAAAGCTGAGCGATCTATCGTGGCTCAGATGCCGGCAGGATCGCGAGATGCCAGGTGTCGGTTGTTTGAATACATCCGGAACAGGTATTTTTGTCGTCCGGCCTCTTCCATGATGAACCTGAACGTTGTCCCGCAAAGCATGTGTGCAGCACCGCTCGAGACGACGCCGAAGGGCTAGCTACCGCGTGTCGTACCCCGAGACACGGGCCGTACAGTACGGAAAATCGCCTGCGCCTCCTGAAAAAAATCGCGAGCCAGGGGCGCGTGCGGGCCGTTGCTTGCCCAGATCAAGCCGCTGCGTCGCACCGGCGCGCGGCCCGGTAACGGCAGCCGCGCCAGCGACATGCCACTCGACCAGAGCGACACCCAGTCCGGCAGAAGCGATACGCCGATACCCTGGTCGACCAGCGCGGCGATCGCCAGAAGACCGTCTATCTCGAGCCGCTGATGGGGATGGATCTGATGATCGCGCAGGTAGCGATCGGCCAACTGACCGCCCAGCACCGAGCGCTCGTAGCGAATGAATGGCTCGTTGCGCAGCACCTCGTGCGCGTCGCGGCCGGCCATCGCGGCCGGCGCCACGACCACCAGCGGTTCATCCAGGAAGGGGCGCCATTCGCAGGTCTTTCGAATGGCGAACTGCGGCTCGACCACTACCGCCGCGTCAAGCTCGCCGCTGCCTACCTTGCGGCATAGCTCGATGGATGCGCCCGGGGTGATGAACAAAGCCAACTCCGGGTAGCGCGCATAGAGGTTTTTGAGCACGGGCGGCAGGACGTTGGTGAGAGCGGAAACGAAGGCGCCAAGCCGCAACTCGCCGACCCGCGCACCGTCGCTCGCAGTAACACGCAGGTTGCGCTCGTCGCGCAACAGCGCGCGCGCCGGTTCGAGAATTTTGAGGCCGGCTTCTGTCGCCTTGACCACCCGACCCGCACGCTTGAGAAGCTGCATATCGAGGTCCGTTTCCAGAGCATGGACGCGGGCCGCCAGCGCGGCCGCCGTCACGTCAAGGCGACGCGCCGCTTCCGCCAGCGAGCCGCAATCGACGGCAGCCACAAAGCTTTCCAGATATTCGGTATTCATCGTTTTAGCTTAACCGATGAAGATCACCCAGACAAAAAATATTTTATGGTCTAAACGCACCGGAAGGTGCTTCTTCTAACGCTCTGAAAAAGTGACACTGCGAGCACAGATGCCGCCTCGATCGCAATCGACAAATCGGAGACACCCCTTGAATACCCACCCCCACAGCGTGGCGGCTGGCGCCAGCGTGACCGAGGCCGCCGACGCGGTCTATACGCGCATCGCCTGGCGCTTCCTGCCGTTGCTGCTTGCCTGCTACGTGGTGGCCTATCTGGACCGCGTCAATGTCGGCTTCGCCAAACTGCAAATGCTGAACGATCTACAGTTCAGCGAGACGGTATATGGTCTTGGCGCCGGCATGTTTTTCATCGGCTATTTTTTCTTCGAAGTGCCCAGCAACCTGCTGTTGCACAAGCTCGGCGCGCGGCGTTGGATTGCCCGCATCATGATCACCTGGGCGGTGCTTTCGATGTGTACCGCCTGGGTTAGTACACCGATGCATTTCTACCTCCTCCGCTTTCTCCTTGGCATTGCCGAAGCCGGCTTCTATCCGGGCATGCTGCTCTATCTGACCTATTGGTTCCCGTCGCACAGACGCGGCCGGATGGTGGCGTTGCTGAGCGCGGGCAATCCCGTGTCGGGCATCCTGGGAGGCCCATTGTCAGGCTACATCATGACAGCGACGGCCGGCATCGCTGGCATGCATGGCTGGCAGTGGTTGTTCATCCTTGAAGCCTTGCCGGGCATTCTGCTCGGCGTAATGGTCTACCGCCGGCTCAACGACAAGGTGGCGCACGCAACATGGCTCAGCGCCGAGGACCGCGCACGAGTTCAGTTCGATCTCGACATGGAAGGCAAAACCAGGACACATGGTTCGGTAAGCCAGGTGTTCTGCTCCGCCCGCGTCTGGCTGCTCTCGCTGATCCTGTTCGGCATCATCATGGGCTCGTATGCACTGAGCTTCTGGCAACCGACCATCATCAAGGGCACCGGCATCAAGAGTCCGGCGCTGATCGGCTTCATGACGATGATCCCCTACACGGCTGCGCTGGTTGGCATGCTGCTGATTGGCCGCAGCGCGGACAAGCGGTGCGAACGACGCTGGCACGTGGTCGTGCCCACCCTGTTCGCTGCCTGCGGCTTCGTGCTGTGTGCCAACGTGGGAGGCAGTTCGGTGCTGTCGATGCTGGGGCTGACGATGGCGGCGGTCGGCATCATCAGCGCCTTACCTATGTTTTGGGCTTTACCCACGTCGTTTCTGGGCGGTGTAGGCGCCGCCGCCGGTATCGCGCTGATCAATTCGACCGCGAATCTGGCCGGGTTCGTCAGTCCGACCGTTATTGGCTGGCTGAAAGGCCAGACCGGCACGCTGTCGTCCGGCTTGTACCTGGTTGCCGGTTCGCTGACCCTGTCCGCCTTTCTGGTCTGGGCATTCATTCCAGCGCGGGTGGTGAACCGCTGACGCCGCTGGCGCTGCAACTTGCGCAAGCAGTTGCAAGCGAACGGATTTGAATTCGCTTTGCTTGCCGCTAATTAGCGCATCCGTTCGCGACGCGCAGGCTCGACTTCGTGAAGATAGCCGGTAAAGGTGTCACGCGGTGATGATGTGGTTAGTTGAGTCATGATTCGACCCACTTCGCCACGATGATATCCGCTGTGGGCAATGACATGCCCGAGCATTTCCTCGCGCGACATTTGACCAGGCGTCCCGTCTGTAAACGGGAACTCAATCGCTTCATTGAATTGCGTTCTGCCCAAACGGGCGACGTACTCGATATACCATTGATCCGTTTTTTTGATTGCATTGAAGAGATCTTCCGGTTGCGGTACTTCGTCAGTGCCCGTTGTTGCATAGGCATGCCTCATACGCTGAAGATTAGCGACGAAAATTCGATCGACAATATGGGCGTGATTGAGGATGCGGACCGCCGTGTAGTACTCGGCGTGAGGTGTCCCATTGCCAAGTTGGGTCAACCCTGCAATCAGCTCTTCGTCAGCCCAAGCCTTGTATTGAAACAGAGAGATCAAAAGCGCCTGTGCACTCATTGCCGTTTCCCCAGATGGTGATTGGAACGTGGTGTTTGATTCTACTCACGGGATAGTGGAGGCTGCGCGATCATCATCTGGTCCTCGGATTGAAGCAGAAAATGTGCGCTTTTCACCTTTCGCTAGAACGCGAGCGTATATTCGCATTTTGACGTGGAGCCTTAATTTTGGATACTCGCATTCCTCCGCACTCCAAGACCATGCGCAAATCGCCACGGCAGCAGCGTTCGCGAGCGATGGTGGACACCATTATTGAAGCGGCGACTCGCGTTCTGGGGCAGCGGGGCTGGGCGGATTTCACGACCAACGAAGTGGCCGTGGTTGCTGGCGTGAGCGTCGGGTCGCTCTATCAGTATTTTCCGAACAAACTCGCGCTTGCCGAGGCAATCCGGCAGTGTCATCTCGACGCCGTGCTCGCCGCGTTGTCCATTTCAGGCGACTGGAATGAATCGGATACGCTCAACCAGCGCGTGGCGCGCCTGATCGATGGTGTTATCGCGGCGCACTCGGTCGATCATGCGTTGCATCGAGTCTTGCTTGACGAAGTACCGCTTGCTGGGCGTTCGAATGACGATGCATTTGAAAAGGAATATCAGCGACGATACCGCGCCGTGATCGTAGCAAGTTCGAGTAAGCGCAATAGAGCGCGAGACGACGTCGCAGGACGTGTGCTCGCGGCTGCCGTTGAAGGGGTGGTCCATGCCGCCGCGCGGCACGGTGAACTCGGGTCGTCCGCACTAAAGGCGGAGCTTGGCAACCTGGTCCGTGCATATTTACGTGAACGATCTGGACATTCCGTGGCGCAGGTCATCAATAAAAACAAGTTCTAGCGCATCCGCTTCCAGATTGAGATCGGCACGTCGCCATCCGGCCGAGGGGCCAGGCGATAGCTCAGTTCGTCCCCTCTTAGTTCGTAACGCCGGATCTGGCGCTCTCCCTCCCAGTTGGGAAAAGAAGCGCCCTGGACGGAAAACGTAATCGTATTTTCAGCCTGATCGACATTGACCGTACCGAAATGCGTGCTGGAGCCGAGCGCGGCCGCCTCGAATTCGACCGCTGTCCCAGTCAGCTTGTTGCCGGATGCAAAGCGCGGCCGTTCGGCCTTGAATATCTGCAGCGAGTAGCGACCTTGACTGTCGATCATGAGCAATCCGCTCGGAGCGGCGCCGTAGTCCCGGGCTCGCGTGCCATCGGGCCGAATGACGTCGGCAGCCACAAGGGACCAAGTCCCCGCCAAGGCGCCCTGGCCGGTGGTTTGATCCGCCGGTCTCGCCAGCGTGGCCAACAGCGCGCCGGTCAAACACAATGCGCCGATCAGGGCGGTTCTTAGCGTAGTGTTTCTTTTCATCTTTTTAAAATCTCATAAGGAATTCGAACGAAAGTGTTTAGCTCCGTCCGACGCCTTGCTGGCAGGCCGGCATCGGAGTCGACCGAAAATTCAGCGAAGGCGCCTGGTCGTCGCGTACCAGGAACTGGTTGATGCGGTGTCGCCGGCTCGCCAGGACGACGATCGGAATGAGGATCAGCATCGTCGCTGCCTGGCAGACGTAAAGCTGGCGATAGAGATGATGTCCGGCGCTTATCGCGACGATGCCGTAAATGAGGAGGCCGGCAGCGCCGTTGAGCACGTTGAAGCTTGCGTTCACGCGCCCCTGATAGTGCGGATCGGTTGCCCGCTGCGCGGCACTGAGCGCAATGACGCTGCTCTGAAAACTCACGCCTAGTCCGACATAGGTCACGAATGCGGCGAGCAATCCGCGGCATTGCGCAAAGGCAAGCAGACTGGACGCAGCGACAAGAAATCCCAGTACAAGGATGGTGCGCCGACCAAATCGGTCCGCGAGCCGAACAATGACGAGACCGCTGACGATCGCGCCGAGCGCATAGCCCGCATCGATCTTCCCGAAAGCGTCGGCGCCAAGACGAAGTTCCTCGCGCACGAACGGCGCCAGCATGGCATTGATGCCGAAGATGACCGTCATGTTTGCGAGCATGAGCCCGTAGAAAAACGCGATCTCCGGGCGCTCTGCTATATGACGCATGCCCGCGCGCAAATCGTTCAGATGTTTCTTCGCACCGCTCCCGGATGCGTGCGGGTCGAACTCGACCGCGCGCATTCGCCGCGCGACGACAAAACCGGAGAGCGCGGCGAGTAGATAGGTCATGCTGGCGACACCGACCGTAGCGGCCGCACCGATGGCCGCGAGCACGATGCCGGACGCGGCGGCACCCAGGATCTGGCCGGATTGCCCCGTGACCACGGTCAACGCGTTCAGACGAAACAATTCGTCGGGCGAGGCCTCCCGCGCAACGGCCGTCCGCCACGACAGGACCTGGATTTCATTTCCGAGCGCAATAAGAAAGCTGACCGCATAGGCGGTTGGGGCCGTCGCCCGACCTGCGGCATAAAGAAGGCCGTAGCCCGCCAGTACGATCCAGCGGAAAAGGTCCGCCTGGCAGGCAAGGCGTGCCGGCTGACACCGGTCCAATGCCACACCAATGAACGGTGACAGCAGCACGCCCGGGAGGACCGTCATCACAAGCGTGATTGCTGCACTCGAGGGCCGACCCGTGATGCCGATGACTAGCCAGGTGTTGATCAGGAAGAAGAAGCCCGTGCCGACTTTGGCAGTTGCGATTGACACGCCATAGAGGCGTACGGTCTGTGGTGTCACGCGGCCCATCCCGTAGAAATCTGAATGTGCAGACACTAAGCGCTTTAGAATAATAAGAAAATTCGATAATTCTTATTCAACGCCTTCGAAAAACTGAACTATGGTCCGCGTGAATCTTGATATGGACGTGCTTCGCACGTTGGTGATCGCTCACGAACTGGGCAGCTTCAATCGGGCAGCGGATCGACTCGGCCGTTCGCAGTCGGCGATCAGCCAGCAGATTCGCAAGATCGAAGCGCAGGTTGGCGAGCCGCTTTTCCAGAAGCAAGGACGGGGTCTCGCGCTCACTTCGGCGGGTGAATTGGTACTGGCCTACGCCCGTCGAATTCTGGATCTCAACGACGAAGCGGTCTCCGCCGTTCGCGGCTTCACCATCGATGGAATCGTGCGTATCGGTCTTCCTGCCGATTTCGCGGAAGCCTGGTTGCCTGAGGTTCTCGGCCGCTTCAAACGCGCGCATCCAGCGGTGCGGATCGAAGCAGTTGTAGATCGGAACCGGCACCTGCTGGAGAGCCTCGACAAGGACGAGTTGGATCTCGTCGTTGCGCTCGGTAATGAGGCACGCAGTGATGCCGAACTGGTGGGCGTGTTGCCGTTGGCCTGGATCGGGCCGGTATCCTTTGAGAGGCTGTGGGCGCCCGGCGAGCCCATCTCGCTCGTGATGTACCAGACCCCATGCTTCTTTCGTCAACGCGCGCTTGCCGCACTGGACGATGCCGGTCTACCTTGGCGTATTGCATTCACCAGTCCTAGTCTTCACGGGCTATGGGCCGCTGTTGAAGCTGGGCTGGGCGTGACGCTGCGCACGACAGTCGGCTTACCGAATTGTTTGCAGACGGTAGGCGACGCGATGGGGTTGCCGGCGGTAGCACCTCCTACATTGAGCGTCTCGCTGCATGACGGTGGACGATCATTGCAGCCCGCCGCAGCGCGGTTACGGGAAGTCGTCATTGAAACATTGACAGGAAGTCTTCGGGATCTCTCGATGTCGACCAGCACCTGATCGGTCTTGGTTAGGATGCCGTATAAACGAATACGATGCAAGATTCCGCACGCGGTGCGCCAGTCCTTTTAACTACCTGCGAACGGGTTGCCGTAATAGAGCGATGCCGCTTTCTTCACCTCGCCCTCTTACTCGCCCGGCACATCGACCTGACAACGCCCGTCTTTCAGCTTGGCGTCGAGAAAACGCTTCATTAGCAGGGCCACCTCATCGCATGCCTCATCGAGCACGAAGTGGCCACCTTCGAGTAGATGAACCTCCGCGTTTGGCACATCGTTCCGGTACGCATGAGCGCCCGCAACTGAGAACGACGGATCGGTTTTGCCCCACAGGACAAGCGTAGGTGGCTGGTGTTTCCTCAAATACTCTTGCCACTGTGGATAGCGCTCGACGTTGGTCCGATAGTCGTAAAAGAGTTCGGTCTGAATGTCGATCTGACCGGGACGCGACAGAAACGCGAACTCGTCGGTCCAACTGTCCGGGTCGTAGCGCTCCGGATCCGGACTGTGACCAACATGACGAAGCTTCGTTGCGGCGAGCGAAAGGAGGTTGGCGCGCAGCGCCTGTTCGTGCGCCGCACGATCTTTCCAGAACGCCTTGCGCGTGTCCCATAACGGACCGAGCCCTTCATCATGCGCTACGGCATTTTGAACGACCAGCGCCTCGATCGCTTCCGGCCGTTGCAGAGCGACGCGCAATCCAACGGGACCGCCGTAGTCCTGCATGACCAATGTGTAGCGCTGCACCTGGAGCTTGTCGACCAAGCGCGTCATTACATCGGCAAGATGATCAAATGTGTATTCAAACTGATCCGGTGATGGGGCGCTACTGTGCCCGAAGCCGGGATAGTCCGGGGCAATCACGCGGTAGTCCGTGGCGAGCAACGGCATCAACGTTTCGTACATGCGTGACGACGACGGAAAGCCGTGCAGCAGCAGAATCACCGGCGCGTCATTGGGGCCTGCTTCACGATAGAACACGTCTAGTCCATCGATGTCGATGCTGCGGTAGCGCATGGTGGCGCGTGTGGATGACATGGCAATTCTCCTCAAGATGCGGGTTGCGGCAATCATGCGCCGTGTGAGTTCTCGCGTGCATGCAGCACGGCGGCTGCGGCAAAAAACGCTAGCGTTGCCGTGCATACGCCGGGCCAGCCCCAATGAGCGAACGCCGGTCCAGCGATCGTTGCGCCCACGGCGCTGCCGAGAAAGAACAGACCTGTATAGAGGCCGTTCACCCGGCCACGTGATTCGGGCGAGAGCAAATTGATCGCGCGACGGCCGAGCGCCTGATCGGCTATCACGCCCCCATCGATGAAAAATGCCGCTGCCGCGAGCAGGCCAATCGACGCCATGCGGGGCATCCCGGGCACCAGGGAAAACGCCGCTACTAATGCCGCTCCCAAGACGACGAAATGTGCCAAGGTCGTCGCTCGCGCCGTCCAACCCTTATCGCCCGCCCGGCCGGCCAGCGGTGCGATAAAAACGCTGCCTCCGCCGGCCAGTGCGAACAGCGCCACCGCAGTGCTGCCCAGATGGAGCGGCGCACGCGTCAACACGATAGCCACGCTGCTCCAGAAGGTATTAAACCCTGCCATCAGCAATCCCTGGTACAGCGCACGCCGTCGCAGCACTGGCTCCTGCGCGACGAGTCGCCCCATCGATGTGAGCAAGTCGCGATACGGCGGCGTGCCCACTGGCCGCACGTCGGGTAGACGCGGCACCACGACGAGCGTAACGCCGGCGAGCAGCAGCGCGTCACCGGCATAGAATGCGCGCCAGCCGAACGCACCGCCGACGACGCTTGCAATCGGCCGCGACAACAGGATGCCTAGCATCAGGCCGCTCATTACATTGCCTACCACCTTGCCGCGCGATGCGGCTGGCGCGAGCGATGCGGCTGCCGGCACCAGCATCTGCACGACGCTCGCGGTCACGCCGACAGCGAAGGATGCCGCCAGAAACACCGCCGCCGCAGAGGCCGCGGCCGCCCCTGCGAGGCAGACGATTTGCGCGATCAGCGTCGCAGCAATCAATGCACGGTTCGGCCAGCGATCGACCAACGGCACGAGCCCGACCAGTCCAACCGCATAGCCGAACAACGTCAGCGCCGTCACGAGCGTAGTCCACGCGCCGAGATGCAATCCCGTCGCCAGCGGCCCGATCAATGTTTGCGATGCATAGAGCGGTAACACGGCGACAGCGACCATTGCTGCAAACCAGAAGGTGGCAACGGCCCGTGCCGGTAACTCTGCAGGGGCATTGGTGTTACATCGGAGAGCGGGAGAGTCCATGATCAGCACGCCGGAAGTGGGGGTAAATCGATGCTACTCCAGTGCCAGTTAATGATAATCAGCGTAAAGTTTGATTCATCCTCACGAAAATCGGGAGAATAGTCGGATGGACGCGCTACGTGATCTCGAAACATTGGTGGCGGTCGTTGAGGAAGGCAGCCTGACAAGCGCCGCGCGCCGCCTTGGGCGCTCGCTGCAGGCGGTCAGTCGTTCACTGCAAGAGCTCGAGCGTGCGCACGGCTCGACGTTGATCGTGCGCACGACGCGCACGTCCCGGCCAAGCGCTGCCGGCCTGCGCTATTACCAACGTATCAAAGGTGCACTGTCCGAGCTTGAACTGGCGCGCACGGAGTTGGCCGAAGAGGCCCACAAGCTCACGGGCCGCTTGCGTGTGAACGCGCCGACGCTGTTCGGGCCACAGTATGTCGCGCCGCTTGCCGCCGAGTTTTTACAACGGCATCCGCATTTGAGCCTGTCACTGGATCTGGGCGATGAGTATCGTGATCCCGCCGAAAGCGGCGCGGATGTCACGATTCGCATTGGCGAAATCCCGGATTCCAGATTGGTCGCGCGGCGCATCGGGACGATTCGCCGCGTCGTGTTTGCTGCACCCGGTTATCTTGCTGAACATGGCCGGCCGGCACATCCGCGGGACTTGACGAAGCACGATTGCGTCATTCGGACCGGCGTGGAGCATCCCGCGCGATGGCGCTTTTTCGATCGTAACGGCAAGGTTATCAACGTTAGTGTAGCGGGCCGATTTGACAGTAACCAGGTGGCCGCCGTCAACGCTGGAGCGGCGGGCGGAATGGGGATCGGAGTAGCGGCGTTCTGGCAGATCCGCAACTGGCTGGATGCCGGCATGGTCGAAGTCTTGCTGTCAGATTACGAGCTGTCGCCATTGCCGCTGCATGCGATGTGGCTCAAGACCAGGACGTTGCCGCAGAGGACCCGGTTGCTGGTTGATTTTCTCGCGGCGAGACTGGGGAACGAGAAGCTGTAGCGCTATACGCGCTCACTGGCAGCGAGGCGTCGGGTTCGCGTTCGCAACAACGAAGTGCCATCGTACTGATGGGTTATATGGCGAGAAATGCATAGCAATACTTATTTATTGAAATCGCAAAAATGAAAGCGTTACAAACGAAGATCAATGCTACGACCTTGAAATTCAAGCAATGCTTTGCGCAGTGATCTCAGTTCCTCCTCACGCCTTGCTGCGGCAAAACCGTCTATTAAGCGCTCGCCGCAACACCGCGCTTTTACCCGCTGACGCATTCGGTCTTCCCATGCAAGCTTGACGCCAATTGGCCCTTGCGGACCCGCTTTAACGTTTGCGTATTTGCAGAAAATGATCGTTAGAACGCGCCCGGGAGCAGCGCTCTTACGCCCTCCTCCAATCGATCAATTTGTTGCGTAACCGTCGCTAAAGAGTTCCCAAAAAGGGCCGATATTGCACCCAGAACACGTAAATATCGGCCAAACGCTTGAGTGCCCGACAAACAAAAATGGGACCGGGCGTCAACACTTCGGGGGCTACATTGAATCAGGAAACCTTGTCCAGACTGCGGACAGTCGCACCGGGTGAAGTCATCTACTCGGAAGGGTATATCGGAACCTCGGCGATCTATGTGATTGCCGAAGGAAAAGTCGAGATTTCGGCGAAATGCGACGACAGGCGTGTTGTCCTTGCGACCCTGGGCAAGGGAGAGTGCTTCGGAGAGTCCGCGTTGTTGCCTTCGGAGCCGCGCGGGTCGACCGCGAAGGCGCTTAGCTTCTGCCGATTGAGCGTGATCGAAGCAAAGCTCGTCGAAGAAGAACTGGAGCGCGTCTCACCGCTCCTTCGCCACTTGATGCGCACGCTGATTCGCAGAAACAAAAGAAAGGACGAACTCCTGGCGACATACACGAACGCTGACTTCTTGCCCGGCATTGTCTCCTACGCCCACGTGCTCAGCTTGATGGCGGGAGGTGAAAGTCGGGAACCACGAGCTCGCCGGCTCCAATCCGATGAAGTGTCAATCGCGCTTACTGACGTCTGCAAGCGGTGCCAGGCAATAGCAGGCCATCCGCGCGTGCATGTCATGGCCATGCTCAAACGCATGGAGAAACTCAACCTCGTCATGCTCGAAACCGGTCACGCGGACTTTCTCGGCAACCTCCCGACTCCCGCCGCCGAAGACACCATCAGCAGGCAGGTTGTCACGTTCGATCCCGTGCGAATCATCGAACGTGCTCAACGAGTGGGTGACCACGATCTTGATATTTCGATCGCCAGCGAACTGGAATTGATAGAACTGTCTGACCTTGAGGCGCTTATCGGCGTCGAGAGACAGTTGATACTCGATAAGCTCTCGCGTGCGGAAATTGCCGAAGATATCTTCGCGTTCCGGCGAACCAAAGTACTGACGTACATCGAAAAGAACGGCGTAGCTTATTTCTCCAAGAAAAAGGCGCGACCAGCCAGCGAACTCGAATCGCTTACGGACCTTGATCTCATTGACGACCGCACGCTATTCGATGCCGTCAGCGCGTTCGATACCTACGATCTCGCGAAACTGCTCGCTTCGGCGACGGACCACACGGTCTCTGAACGGTTGCTTTCAGTCATGACCAAGGCACGGCAAAGCGAGACGTCGTGGATCATGCGGCGCGACCTCGTGATCAATCCTCTCGAGATACAGGACATCGAAGAACGCTTCATTCAACTGGTCAAGTCGATAAAAGCCGGGCCTGCAGCCGACGCCCCCGAACAGCTTTCGGTCGGAACCTGAATATCTGGCCAGTACGGCGGATCAGCATCGAAACCAGTCACAGTCGTCAAAATATAAACGAGAGATCGAATGGACATCCTAACGCTGTGCGGAGCGCTGCTTGGCATCGTCGCTATCGTGGCCGGGTTCACTTTGGAAGGTGGCCGCTTCCTGACGCTCTTTCAGGTGGAAGCGATTGTCATTGTGCTGGGCGGCACGATCGGCGCCGTGATGGTTCAGAACACGTGGGTCAAGTTTTCGGCCGGGGTCAGGCAACTCAGCATGGTTTTCACCAACGCCAAACCAGTGGATCGGGCAAACCTGACCATCTTGCTCGAATGGGGTCATAAAGCAAAAGTGGAAGGGATGCTCGCATTCGAAACCATCGATCCCGAAGGCATCAGCCCCTTTGCCAAGAGAGGACTGGAGCTGATCGCCAATGGTGTGCCGACTGCCGTGATCGAGGATGCGTTGCAAAGAGAGCTGGACGCGTACGAGCGCAATCAGATGGCAGCGGCGCGGATATGGCTGCAGGCCGGAGGTTATGCTCCTACCTTCGGCATCCTGGGCGCGGTGCTGGGTCTGGTTCAGGTGACCGGGCACCTCCTGGAACCTGCTCAGCTTGGTCAGGGTGTCGCGGTCGCTTTTATCACGACGCTGTACGGACTGGCTCTCGCCAACATCCTGTTGCTGCCTATCTACGGAAAAATCAAGGCGCGGATCGATAGCGAATTACGCTTCAAGAAATTGTACTTTGACGGCTTGCTTGCCATCTCCCGCAAAGAGTCTCCGCAGTTGATCGAAGCCCGCCTTGTGGCGGATATTACTTAGAGGCGCATGAAGATCATGTCCTCAGTATCTACCAAACTCAAACCCAATCCCAAGTTCGACGACGAGGCTGAGATACTCTCCGAGCGGTGGCTGATTTCGTACTCGGATCTCGTGACCACCCTGATGGTGCTATTCATCGCGCTGTACGCGATGCAGCTAGCCCAGCATCGGGAAATTGAAACGAAAAGTCTGACGCTTGCACCGTTAGAGAAGCGGAGTGCAAACGACGTGAACGTTCAAGCGCCCCGGACTGCGGCGCTCGAACAGGTCCAGGCGTCCAGGAAAGAACTGATTTCCGCACTGAAGGCTATGCGCGACAAGCAGGAAATCCGGGTAATCGAAAGTGCGCGCGGCGTCGAGATCGAAATCAATGCGAAGATACTCTTTCGCTCGGGTGAGGCGCATCTGATGCAAGATTCAAACGCAGTGCTGGACCAGGTGGCGGCGGCGCTCAAGGAACACTCGGCGCAACAGATCCTGGTCGAAGGACACACTGATTCCGTGCCGATATCGACGGCAAAATACGAGTCAAATTGGGAGCTTTCGTCCGCGAGGGCCGGCTCGCTCGTACGATTCCTGGTCGATCGGGGCATCGAGCCACACAGGCTCGCGGCGATTGGCCGCGCGGACAATATTCCCGCTGTGATGGGAGACGATCCATTTGCCCGCGCAGCCAATCGCAGAGTTGTGATCGTTGTGCAATACGATGTTCCGGCTAGCCCACGGTAAACCCGCGCGAATGAGGTGCCCAACGATCGGGTTGAGCGATGCAAAGAGCTTTGTTGTGGGGATTTGACTGCGAGCGTGGGCTTTAATATCACGACGGCGCGGCTCGTACGATGATGTTGGTATGATTTCTCAACTAATCGAGGCGATCTGCAAGGAACTGACCCGGTAGCGTAGGCTTATCCAGCATACTCGCCGGCAATCCACGTTCTGATCGCCTGCACGAAATGAGAGCCCTGGAACCTTTACGACAAGCAGTTTTGCTTTGAGCTGACTCAAGATGGCAATCGATATCACCGGTCGGACGTTTGGCAGGCTTACCGCTCTATCCCGCGAGGACGGTTCTCGCTGGCTTTTCAGGTGCGCGTGCGGCGTCGAAAAGGTGCTCGCCGCTCAGAGCGTCAAGTACCGTAAGACGCTATCGTGCGGCTGCTTGCGTCAGATTGAAATCGCGGCCGGCAATCGCTTTGGCCAACTTACTGCGTCCCACTACGTGAATCACGGCAAGAACGGCGCACGCTGGTTTTTCCAGTGTGACTGCGGGTCCGGGAAGATCTTTCCGTCTAGTTACGTACGAAGCGGCCTTCGAACGTCGTGTGGATGCCGCGGGCGGACCGCTAAGGTCATCCGCGTGGCTGAACCAGGCGCGGACGTTTGGCCGTTCCCAAAGTGGCCCAGGGAACGCGGCGGCTGAACGACCTGCCGGAGCCAATCCCCTTACAGTCGCATATGGGGACCGTGACCAGGTGGCGCCCTTCTGTCAGCGCGCGGTCGCGGTGACCGCGCGCTGCGTTACTCGTTACTTATTTCCAGCTTCAGCCTACCGCCGCGACGAAAGCCTGCGCACGACGGACACGAGCCTGTCGACTTCGTCGCACGTGTTGTAAAAAGCTAGCGACGGCCGCACGGTCGCCTCCACGCCAAAGCGCCGGAGAATCGGTTGGGCGCAATGATGACCTGAACGCACGGCAATCCCTTCTTCGTTCAACGCCTGCCCTACCTCTTCCGTCTCGTAGCCCTTCAGCACGAACGACAATACGCTGGCTTTGTCCTTCGCGGTACCGATCAAACGCACGCCCGGCACCGGCTGCAATACGCTCGTCGCATAGGCCAGCAGATCGTGTTCGTAGCGCCCGATATTCTCGATGCCCACGCGCGTCACGTAGTCGATCGCAGCCCCAAGACCTACTGCGTCGGCAATGTTGCCCGTGCCCGCCTCGAAGCGATTTGGCGGTGCCTGGAACACTGTCTTCTCGAACGTCACGTCCGCGATCATGTTTCCGCCGCCTTGCCACGGCGGCATGTCCTCGAGCAGATCGCGTTTGCCATAGACCACGCCGATACCGGTAGGACCGAACAGCTTGTGGCCTGAGAACACAAAGAAATCAGCATCGATTTCCTGCACGTTCACACGCATGTGCGAGACCGATTGCGCGCCGTCAACCAGCGCCCGGGCGCCAGCACGATGCGCCATCGCAACAATCTCCTGCACGGGCACAACGGTACCCAATGCGTTCGACACCTGCGTTACCGAAACGATCTTCGTGCGGCTGTTGAGCAGCTTCTGATACTCGTCGAGACTGACCTGACCCGAGTCGTCGACTGGAATCACACGCAGCGTCGCGCCCTTAAGTGCGGCGAGTTGCTGCCAGGGCACGATGTTGGCGTGATGCTCCAGATGCGACACGATGATCTCGTCGCCCTCGCCAACGTTTTGGACGCCCCACGTCTTCGCGATCAGGTTGATGCCTTCTGTCGTGCCGCGCACGAAGATGATTTCTTCCGCCGATGCGGCGCCAATGAAGCGCCTCACCGTGTCGCGCGCACCTTCATATGCGTCGGTCGCGCGTCCTGCCAATGCATGCGCAGCACGGTGAATGTTCGAGTTCTCATGCGCGTAGAAATACGACAGACGGTCGATAACCGACTGCGGCTTCTGCGTGGTCGCAGCGTTGTCGAACCACACGAGCTGACGCCCATTCACGCGCTCCTGCAGAATCGGGAAGTCGCGACGAATAGCGTTGACATCGAAGGGGGGATGCGCGGAACCGGTCTGCGGCAAGTGTTCATTCGAATGTGGCGCACGGGCATTGTCGAGAAAGTAGAACGAACCGCTACGGTCAGGCTCACCACTCGTCGACACCGAACGCTCGTGTCCGTTGAACGAACGCAAGTCGTCAATAGAGGGCAAGCCGAGCGATTCGGACGTGGGCACATCATGACTGGGCAACGGCAATTCTCGGCTTGCGCTCGTGTCTCGAAGGAAATAAAACGGCGACGCCGATTGATCACGTTGACCGGCATCAGGCGCGCCAACGCCCAGCGCAGCGCCGCCGAAGCGAGGTTCCAGCGCCGGTGCGGCGCTCGTCACCGAGTCAGGTACGTTGTTTTGCGAAACCGCATGCGGCGCCAGCGCCGGCACCCGATTGCCCAATGACAATACGTGCGTGGGCGACGAAGGAAGCAGGTTGGCGCCTGGCGCCTTGCCCTGCGGAAGGCTCAGGCCCGGCACACCCGTCCCTGCACCGCCCGGCCCCGCCAACGGCGACCCAGGGGGCGCCGGGTTGCTCGCCGAAGCAAGCACGGGTGCCGCCACCGGCAACCCTGCCGAGAGCGACTCACCACTGCCACTGCCAAGGCTCGCAAGCGCGGGCGTAGCACTCCCCGGCAAGGCCGAAAAGAACGCATTCGCAAGACGCGACAACATGGCGGCATCCGGCAAGCCCACGGGCGCCGCGCCCGGCGGAACATCAGGAAGCGAAGCGCTGTTCACTGGCTTACTTGTAGGTGTCAGGATAGTCATGGTACTTGGCGATCTCCACGTCATCCAGAACCGCCAGTGCGTCCGGCGAGTGCACTGCGAGCGAGCAATACAGCGAAATCAGGTACGAGGCAATCGCGTGGTTGTTAATCCCCATGAAGCGCACCGAAAGCCCCGGCCCTTGCTCGCCTGCCACGCCCGGCTGGAACAGACCAACCACGCCTTGCCGCTTGTCACCTACGCGCAGCAACAGGATCTTGGTCTTGCCGTCGGCAACAGGCACCTTGTCCGACGGGATCAATGGAATGCCACGCCACGTGAGAAACTGGGAACCGAACAGGCTCACGGTCGGCGGCGGCACACCGCGACGCGTGCACTCGCGCCCGAACGCCGCGATGGCGAGCGGATGAGTCAGGAAAAACGCGGGCTCTTTCCAGACTCGCGTGAGCAGTTCATCAAGATCATCAGGGGTCGGCGCGCCGGTCAGCGGAAACACGCGCTGTTCTTCAGCGACATTTGCCAGCAGACCGTAATCGGGGTTGTTAATGAGCTGGCTTTCCTGCAATTCCTTGATCGTTTCGATCGTCAGGCGCAGCTGTTCCTTGATCTGATCGTGCGGACTACTATATAGATCCGACACGCGGGTCTGCACGTCGAGGACCGTGCTCACTGCATTCAGAAAATACTCACGCGGGTTTTCGTCGTAAGGAACGAACGTTCGGGGCAGCTCGCTTTCGTCTTCACGTTGCGTGCATGCTGCCTTCACTTCCTCGGGATTCTTGACCTGATTCAACCGGTAGATACCGGCTTCGACCGGCACCCACTGCAACAAGTGCGTGAGCCATCGCGGCGTGATAGTTGATAGCTGGGGAACGGTCTTGGTGGCATTGGCTAGTTGCCGTGCTGCGTTATCGCCGAGCGCCGTCTGGCCGCCCACAGTTGCCGTCATGTGTAGCTCCGAAGTCTATAGAAGAAAAACGGGAATGCTTATCAGGAGACGTCATTATCAAGACGATGACCCCGGTCGTTCAACATGCTATAGACGGCATTTCGGAAAAAATGATCACCCTGGCCCGGTCACTGGCTCGGGCTGAAGTAACTCCGCCATGGGAACGTCGAGCGCGCGGGCGAGTTTGTGCACCGTAATAATGGATGCCGTCACTCTGCCCCGTTCAATCTCGCCAATATAAGAACGGTTCAGGCCGGCGTGCTCGGCCAACTGCTCCTGCGACCAGGCTTGCGCCTCACGTAAAAGCCTGACGGCTGCGCCGAAGTTGCGGACGACTTCGGTCATGACACGGTCGCTACAACGCGCGGTTGCACGCCGTCATTGCGCGAGATGGCCTGCGTGACATTCGCGCCCGGCGCAACGTCGTGCGTGAGCCATACGTTGCCGCCAATCACCGCACCCCGGCCGAGCGTGACGCGGCCAAGAATCGTGGCGCCCGCATAGATCACGACTTCATCTTCCACGATCGGATGCCGCGCCAGCCCTTTCTCCAGATGCCCTTGCGCATCGCGGGGAAAACGTTTCGCACCGAGCGTGACGGCCTGATACACACGCACGCGATCACCGATGACCGTGGTCTCGCCAATCACCACGCCCGTCCCATGATCGATAAAAAATCCTTTGCCTATCCGGGCGCCCGGATGGATGTCGATGCCGGTTGCTCCGTGCGCCAGTTCAGCCACAATGCGCGCAAGCAGGCGAAGGTCGAGCTTGTACAACTCGTGCGCCAGCCGGTGATGAATCATGGCGAGAACGCCGGGGTAGCAAAGCAGTACCTCGTCCACACTGCCGGCGGCCGGATCGCCGTGATAGGCGGCGAGCACGTCGCTATCAAGGAGAGTGCGGATTTCGGGAAGCCTGGCCGCGAACGCCCGAACGGCAACGCCTGCCCGTGCGGCGATGTTCTCGTCGTCACGCGCCAGATGACGATCGCGGTATTGCAGCTCCAGTTGTGCCTGGGCGAATAGCGCATGCAAGGCTGAGTCCAGTGCATGCCCTACATAGAAATTTTCGCTTTCCTGACGCAGATCATGCGGCCCAAGCCGCATGGGAAAGAGCACGCCCTTCAAGGTCTCTACAATACTGGCCAGAGCCTCGCGCGCGGGTAGTTCGCGCCCGCCCGGTTCGAGCGAACGCTTCTGCACTTCGCGCCATTGCTGGCGCACCGTCTGGAGCGATTGGACGATGTCGTCGATGTCAAATGCGGCCACAGTCGGAGATCCTTCGGCATCAAGCCATTAGAGTTTGATCAATCCTGAATCCACGGCAAACCCTGAAAGCGCCAGCCATCCTGCACGCCTCGCCGCTGTTGCGAATCCAGTCGCCCTTCGAAACCCTCAAGGACGTTGAACACTTGAGTAAAGCCTGCTTTCGTCGCCGCTTCCGCTGCAAGCGCTGAACGATTGCCGCTGCGGCAGAGCAGCAACACGACTGCGTCCTTGCCCGTCTTTGCTTCCAGCTCCCGAACAAAGCGCGG